>PVMK01128700.1_pt1 | contig 105859 bp, 98 predicted proteins | sample 1853481 | NCBI WGS metagenome assembly PVMK01 (sample SAMN08533507, study PRJNA380276) | Marine sediment metagenome, whole genome shotgun sequencing project.
TTAAAGACAAAATCTCCCCGATGGAGGGAATGGCCTACAACGGAGCGGACATCGATCGCTGGATTCTCACCGACCTCGAACGGAAGGCCTTTCTGCAAGCTGCCCGTGAGTTCCAGGCCGGGCTTACCGATGAATTGATCAATAATGCGGTGAAGCGGTTGCCTGCGGAGTGGTATGCCATCAACGGACAGGAGTTGGCAGAGCGACTCAAGCGGCGCCGGGATAACCTGGAGGAAGGTGTGGAGCGTTACTACCGGCATCTGGCCGCACAGGTCAACATCCATGGCACCGACCGCAATGAGATGGCTCACGTTCGCCGCGTCGATAATGGCTCAATAGAGGTCACTCTGGGTCTGGAAGGGGAAGGCGTTGAACCTTACTATCGGCGCCGCTTTGATGCAAAAGAGACACGGGCAGTGCGTATCTATCTCCACGGGGGCAACGACCGGGTGGTGTCTGAAGGTCCTGCAAATGGAAAGATAAAGGTGAAGGTCGTAGCAGGCCCGGGCGACGACACCCTCGACGACAGCCGAAGTGGCAAGACCCGGTTCTACGACTTTGAGGGACATAACGAAGTGGTCAAGGGTAAGGGTACTAAGGTGGACAGACGTCCCTGGGAGAATCCTGCTCCCAACGAGGAAATTCCCTGGATGGAACCACGGGACTTCGGCAGTTGGATTCGACCGGAGGCCTACGTTTTGATTCATCCGGATATGGGTGTGTATCTGAGTGCCGGTCTCAGACGGACGGCCTGGAGCTTCCGCAAGTATCCCTTCGACAACACTCAAAGATTTGTGCTGGCCTACTCAACGGGTCGCCAGGGAGGTGCTTTCGATTTTAACGGATCTTCCCATATGTTAAATTCCCATATCTATACAAAGACCAGTCTTCGTATTTCGCAGATCGAATCTCTCAACTTCTTCGGCTTCGGGAATGAGACGGTGAGGGATGATGACCTCGATAGCAGAGACTTCTACGAAATCGAGGAAAACCTGTTCCGCTTCCGGCCAACTGTTAACTGGCAAGCGAACCAAAGTCTTGGGTTGTTCTTCGGGATGGAATTGCAGTACACCGATGAAACGTCATCGGACACCCTCATTGAGAGGGACCAGCCCCTCGGCAGCGGTGAATTCGGACAATTCGGTCTGATCCTCGGTTTCGACTGGGATTCCGCAGGGAAGAGAAAGCTTGTGTCTGAGCGGTCCTTATCAACAATAGGAGAGGAAAAAGAGATGCGGACAGGAATCCGGATCGGGGCCGAAGGGTCCTATTTTCCGGCGGTCTGGGATGCCGAGGAGGACTTTGGCGCACTGGAGGGGGAGATATCCGGCACCCTCGGTCTTGGCCAACGCGAAAGGGTTGTGCTTGCCTCCCGGGTTGGCGGCCGGAGCGTCTGGGGGACCTTCCCCTGGCACGAGGCGGCCTTCATCGGTGGTGCAGAAAACAACCGTGGGTTTGCTGAACAGCGCTTTGCAGGTGACAGGGCTGCATACGGCAGTCTCGAATTGCGTTACCATCTTCTTGAAGGCACCAACGTCCTGTTTCCCGGTAGATTATGGATCTTTGGTCTTGCCGATGCCGGCCGGGTCTGGGTCGATGATGAAGACTCGGACGAATGGCACCCGTCTTACGGCGGTGGTGTGGTCGTGGAAATGTTGGCGACGCCGCTCAAGATGACGGTAGAGGTCGCCAGGAACGATGACGAGGACGACCTCAATTTCTATTTCAGGACTGGATTTGCATTTTGAGCTATATGAAAGATAAATCCATTTTCCAATAGCAAGCTAAGGAGAAAGCAACTAACAATGCCGTTTTTTCACAAACACCTCAGTCTTTCATCCCGAATTCTGCTTGGGTTGATACTGGGAGTAAGTTGTGGCTTATTTCTCGGTGAGTACACCGGCAAGCTTTTTGTAGTCGGAGAGGTATTTATCGGTTTGCTCCAGATGACGATCCTTCCGTATATCATTCTAGCGATAATAGTAAATATCGGAAGACTCTCTCCATCTGACGCGAAAAAATTTGGCGTGTATGTTGCCATATTCCTCATTACATCGGTAGTCGTTACTCTTGCTGCGATTGTACTCTTGCCTCTTGGATTACCCGATAGGGAATCCGCATCGTTCTTCAGCAGTAGTACCTTGGAGAGCCCAGCCGAGATAGATTTTCTGGAACTCTTTATCCCATCAAACCCGTTTTTCTCAATGGCCAACAACATTGTCCCAGCTGTCGTCATCTTCTGTGTTGCCGCAGGCGCCGCAATCATGACGCTGAAGAACAAGAATCCTGTCCTTGAACAACTTGATTTCCTAATGTCTGCTATGGCTCATATCAACAGATTTATTATGAAGCTGACGCCTATTGGAGTGTTTGCGATTGTCGCAAGTATGGCAGGGACTATGCCGGTTGAGGAACTCTCACAATTGAAAGCATATTTTTTTATTAACCTGGTAGCATCGCTTCTGCTTGTCTTCGGGGTGTTGATGGTTCTACTTGCTGCTCTGACCCCTTTTACTTATCGAGAAATCTTCAAAGCATCACGCACACCAATGATCACAGCTCTTGTAACAGGCAAGGTGTTCATTGTATTACCGATGATTATTGCAGCGGCTGAGGAGCTCTTCGAAAAACACGTATCTGATCCTACGAAACCGGCATCCTATGCTCGCTGTATCACACCACTTATTTACCCATTTCCGCATGCGGGAAAACTCCTGGCGCTATTGTTTATTCCCTTTGCCGGATGGTTCGTTGATATGCCACTCGCAGCAAGTGATTACCCGGCATTCCTGGGCGCTGGTGTCTTCACGTTATTCGGCAGTCCAATTGTGGCCATGCCATTTTTGCTCGACATGTTCCGGCTTCCAGCTGACTTGTTTCAGTTATTCGTAGGGTCAGGTGTTCTGGTGAGCAGGCTGGGCGATATGCTGGGAGTAATGCATCTACTATTCGTATCTGTACTATCAGCAGCAGCGCTGAGCGGTATGCTTCAGTTAAACCTGCGCAAGCTACTCGTCTCGATCAGCCTGATTATAGTACTCTGTACGGTAACCGCGGTTGGGAGCAGAGCGTATCTGGCTAACTCGCTTTCGGAGGAATACACAAAAGACGAGATAGTTAAGAACATGCACTCGGCTATCCATTCTACACCGGCAGTTGTTCATCGATCAGTTCCACTTGATATGCAAGCTCTTGATGAGCCGGTTCTCCGCCGTATAGCCGAAAAGGGGATTCTTCGCATTGGTTACCATCCGGACAATTTACCGATGAGTTTCTTTAATGAATCAGATGAATTGGTCGGTTATGACATTGACATGGCTCACTTGTTGGCAGGACAGTTGGGCTACCAGCTGGAATTCGTACCATTTGAACACTCAACTCTCCCGGAGCAACTAAATAGTGGAGAAATTGACATCGCGATGTCGGGAATTACCATGCTTCCTACCCGCCTCACTAGGATGAGTTTTTCCGATCCTTACATGGATGTGACGGCAGCTATTGTAACCAGAGACCACAGGAGGGAGGAATTCACGCAACGCATTGTTGACGGTGATTTCAAGGACATTAAATTAGCTGTGGCTCGATCCTCAGATATAAGTAAAATCGGCGCGACCCTGCTCCCCGGAGCGGAGTTTGTTAAAGTATCATCAGTTCGTCAATTCTGTGAAGATGGAGGTGACATCGCCGACGGCATGATTTGGAGCGCCGAGAGTGGGTCCGCATGGACACTGCTGTATCCTGAATTCAGTGTAGTCCCGATAATACCGCTTTATCGAGTGCCGTGGGATATGCTGTGTCGCAGAAGAACACGGAACTGGCTGCCTTTGTGAGCCAATGGCTGACGTTTGTCAAGGCAGGACCCGCTGACGAACGACTTTACGATCACTGGATACTGGGAAAGAACTCAGAACAACAAGAAACCAGGTGGAGCGTCATTCGAGACGTTTTGCACTGGGTAGACTAAGCGAACAGTGCGCTAGCCTGGGTTGCCAGACTGTAAAATTGATTGGAGGCATACAATGGAAGCTGAAAAGAAAAACCGTCTTGAGTCCTTGCTGAGCATTTTCACGGAGGTGCGTCCCGGAGAGGCCAAGAGAGCTCTGTTGATGACGCTCAATATGTTTCTGATTCTCACATCTTATCTGATCGCCAAAGTAGTGCGAGAACCTCTCATCCTGAGCGGCGGAGGGGCTGAACTCAAGAGCTATGCATCGGTCTTCCAGGTGGTCATCCTGCTTGGCGCAGTACAATTTTATGGCTGGTTAGCATCGCACCTCTCCAGTCGAAAGCTAATCAATTATGTGACACTGTTCTTTATTGGCTGCTTTGTTGCATTTTGGCTAGTGCTTATTACGATCGGACCCTGGAATGGTATTGTTTACTTCCTCTGGGTCGGGATATTCAGTCTAATGATCATCGCCCAGTTTTGGTCGTTTGCAAACGATATCTATACTCCACAACAGGGAAAGAGACTATTTGTATTACTTGCGTTTGGAGCATCTGCCGGTGGTGTGTTCGGCCCCATGTTAGCCAGTTTGCTGCTGAATCTTGTTGGAGTTTACAACCTACTGCTTGTGGCGGCCGGTATCCTCCTTTTGAGTCTTCTGTTAACCAACTATATCATGTCCACGCTTAAGACAGGCCCGATCAAACAACATGTGAAAACAGAAACACCTGAGGAGCCTGAAATAGGCAAGGACGGCGCACTGAAAGTCGTTTTTCAGAACAAATACCTCCTCATGATCGCCTTTCTTATTATGATCATTAACTTCGTGAATACTACCGGGGAGTACATACTCGGCAGAGGTGTCCAGGAGGCCGCGGCCGTAGTCGCTGCTTCGCCGGGTGCGCCAGAAGGCGCCGATAAAGCGTTCATCGGAAAGTTCTATGCTGACTTTTTTACAATTGTCGGATTCGTAGGTCTGGTTTTGCAACTGCTAGTTGTTTCCAGAATTCTGAAATACTTTGGTGTCAAATTCGCCATCATGGCCCTGCCAGTGATAGCGCTGGGCACATACCTGTCTATTGCGATCTTCCCTGTTCTTGCTGTGATTAGGTTGGGCAAGACTGCTGAAAACGCAACCGACTACTCGCTCAACAATACAGTGCGACAGATATTATTCCTGCCTACTACCAAAGAAGAAAAGTACAAAGCGAAAGTGGCTATCGACTCTTTCTTTGTGCGTGCAGGTGATGTGTTGTCTGCAGGTCTCGTATTCGTCGGCGTGACGTGGCTGTCGTTCAACTTGCAGCATTTCGCCGCAGTTTGCCTTGGCCTGGTGGTATTATGGCTGTTCCTGGCGTTCTGGGTTGGTAAAGAAAATAAGAAATTGGTTGATCGATCTCAAATTTGAACCACTGCTAATCAGGCGAACAGATGAAATGTGCTCTGTAAAATGATTAACTTAATAAAAATAGTAAAGGGAGAAATCATGCATGCTGTTCTTAAGATTGTTTTCTTATTAATACTTTGTTTTGCCTTGACCGTATTCTTAGGATGTGCCGAGAAAGTCATTTTTTTCCATGGAGGTATGCCGGATTTCGAACCTGGTCCTGAAGGAGGAGTTGATTTAGTTGATATAAAAAGGGGAATCGATTTTTCGAAATATAAGTTCTTGATTGTTGAGCCTATACGTATGCATTTTGATTCGACTGACCAGTATACCTCTATTCCCAGTGACATATTAAGAGAGCTTAGAGCAGATTTTAACCGGGCCATTGTTGATGCATTGGGAGAGGGCTATCCTCTGGTGGACACTCCTCGCCCTGATGCTTTGCGTTTACGTGTTCAAATTACTGGAATGGTTCCGTCAATAACTGATGCCTCAACAAATGATAGGCAATGGAAATATCTTAGTGTCGGGGGGGCATCAATAAAGGCAGAGTTAGTTGACTCTTTGACTAATGAAAGAGTTGCTGCAGCTATGGACACAAAAACAGGAGATAATGCCGACGCAGTGAAAAGCATGGATAAGTGGGTGCATAGCAAAAAAGCCTTCAATTTTTGGGCTAAAAGACTTCGTATATGGTTAGACAAGATGCATGGGAAGTAGAGTCTGTAATTCAAACAAATGCTGCATTCAGCCACGGGGATGATAATTCTTGTGAACCTTTTTTAGCCTTTCAGGTGTGACCTTTGTATAAATCTGGGTTGTTGAAATGTCGGTATGTCCAAGCATCTTCTGTAATGCCCTGAGGTCTGCACCTCCGTCCAGAAGATGACTGGCGAAGCAATGTCTGAGTGTATGAGGTGAAATATTTACGGACGATCCAGCCGAGGAGGTCTTTATTAATTGCTGCATATATTAGAGTATGTCCTATACAGATGATTAACAACTCGTAAAATTACTGGAAATACTATTCATTTGTACAGGTTAGAAAAAAGTCACTTACTTTCGAAGGTTTCTCAAGATGTCTGTAAACTCTGTTTTGTTCAATTTTCCTGCTGCCAGCGAGATCATAGACTTATATAATTTTTCTTCGGGATCAATTAGACTGATTCCATTGAGTTCAAGAAATACCAAAGCAGATGCAAGCGCGGTTCTTTTGTTGCCGTCAATAAATGGATGATTCTGACTGATATGGTAAGCATATGCTGCAGCCATCTCAAAAATATCGTTGTGAAGAAAACTGCCTGAAAAAGATGAATAGGGAATTGCTGCCGAAGAACTAAGCAGATTAATATCTCTGATTCCATCAGCTCCCCCATATCGCTCTATCTGGTCGGTATGTATCTCTACTACTTCGGCCAAGGTTAAGAAAACGATTTTTTTCATTTACCTGGCAAGTTTCCGGAGTGTCTTGCTGTGTACTTTGTTAACCTTTGCAAGTGCTGATTTAAATCGTTTTTCTCTTTTGTCGCTTTCAATGGGTGAAATGATTAAACTCTTGCCGTCAGTTGAAATCTCCAGTGGAGTATCCATATCAACTTTTAAGAGCTCCAAAATGGGTTTGTCAATTATCAATGCGGCACTGTTGCCATGGGAAACTAATTTTTTTATCATATCTACCTCCTGTATATACATTGTATCACCATCTCAAGAGCCCTGTCAAAGGATGCTGCCAATGAAGAATTAAAGATGAATAACGGCCGACGAACAATTGAATAACGAAGTTTCTTTTATTCCTTCTTTTTAATACCCTATAGTCTTTGCTGTGGGGTTTCCTCTTAATCCCCCCTTTGGAAAAGGGGGGCGAGGGGGGATTTTTTTAAAAATAATAGTTTTTTTACCTAACGATACCCCGCTGTCTCTGCGGCGGGGAGTCTTCATTTGTAGTTCTTCATTCGTTTACTTCACTCCAACCACTTCTCCGGCGGTGTGAGGAGAAACTCTTCTATATTAATTCCATCTGCTCCAACCAATAATTTCTTTGTAACTTTGAATTCCCTTGAAAAAGCCTTTATCCCCGGCAAAGAAGTTTTTCTAAGGCCGCTTTTAACCTCGATTGCCACCAGTTCTTTCCCTTTGGATAAAACAAAGTCCACTTCGCGATTGCGCCCTGACCAGTAGAAAAGATCACCGTGTTTGCCTTTGAGGCCATTGGCAAGCGTTGCGCCAACAGCTGATTCAACCAATCGTCCCCAGAATTTTGTGTCCTGCTTTACCTCTTTATACGTTCTATGCGATGGTGCCGTCATAAGGGCTGTATTGAGAACCTGCAACTTTGGACTTGATGCTTTTTGACGAACACGCTGACCAGCGTATTTTTGGAGACCGGACGCAAGCCCGGCACCTTCGAGTAAATTCAAATAATGTGCAAGGGTAGTGGTATTGCCGGCATCCTGAAGTTGGCCAAGCATTTTCTGATATGAAAGCACCTGTCCTGAATAACTGCAAGTCAGTTCAAAGAGACGGCGCAGCAGAGCAGGTTTGTCTACCCTTGCCATTAATAAAATGTCACGCGAAATAGTTGTCTCAATTAAAGAGTCAATAATATAGCGGGACCATCGATCATGATCATTGATTAATTCCGCAGCCCCGGGATAACCGCCGAAATAAATATATTGATCGGTATTCCATCGAAATGCCTCTTTCATCTCGCCAAAAGACCAGTGGGTAACAGGGATCACCTCAAATCTGCCGGCAAGACTTTCTGTAAGCCCTTTATGTAGAAGCAGTTGAGATGAACCCAGTATAATCACATGTAACGGCAGATTATTAAACGTATCATAGTCCCACAACTTTTTTACCGTTTCCGGCCAATTGGTTATTTTCTGGATCTCATCGAGAATAAGCAGAGACTTCCTTTTTCTTTTCTCTTTCCGCGATTTTGTCCGCGCTGCTTCCCATTGCTGCTCAATCCATGATAGATCTTTTAAAGTTGGTTCGTCGGCGGAGGCATAATGGCTTTCCATATTGATTTTAGACATAACCTGTCTCGCAAGAGTTGTTTTACCGGTTTGCCTCGGCCCTGCAAGAACCTGGATGAAACGCCGCGGCTCAGAGAGTCTTTTTAGAAGAGTTTTATGTACAGGTCTTTTAAACATGTTTTTTAAATAAATTACAATTTGCTCAATGTATTGAGTAAATTTACTCAATGTATTAAGTGTTTGTCAAGTTATTTTGTTTGGGGGCTTAAATAAATGCAGAGTTTGACCACTTTGCTGTGAAGCATGGGATCGTGACGGTATAACGACGAATATCGAATATCGAACAAGGAACTCCGAACCTGCCTACCGGCAGGCAGGTGTCGAAGTATAAAACTTGAGGCAGTTAATCGGGATTTGAATAAAAGTAGAACTAAATTCATCCTCTGGGATGATAATTCTTGTGGACCTTTTTCAATCTTTCAGGTGTGACCTTTGTATAAATCTGGGTTGTTGATATGTCTGTGTGTCCAAGCATTTTCTGCAATGCTCTCAGGTCTGCGCCTCCGTCCAGAAGATGACTGGCGAAGCAGTGTCTGAGAGTATGAGGTGATATGTTTACGGATGATCCTGCCGAGTAGGTCTTAATTAATTGCCATAACCTCTGTCTTGTCATTGGCTTCCCGCCCTTGGCTATAAAAAGATACTGGCTGGTCCTGTGCTTCAGGATTTCGGGGCGTGATTTTTCGATATACTCGTTGACAGTTTCCATGGCCAGCTCATTAACAGGGATAACACGCTGCTTTGAGCCTTTACCTATAACAGTTATGAAACCTGCTTCAAAATTTATATCACCCATCTTGATATTAATGACTTCGCTTGCCCTTAATCCTGATGAATAAATAATTTCAAGCATGGCCCTGTCCCGGAGAGAGAGAGTTTTACCTTCAGGCTTTTTAAGCAGATCAGAGACCTCTTCAGTTCCGATAATCCTTGGGATTTTTTTCCAGCCTTTTGGAGTAGAGAGATTCTCAACAGGGTCTTCCTTGATTATTCCTTCAATTAGAAAAAACCTGCACAGTCCCCTGATTGAAGCAATATGCCTCGCAATAGTAGAGGTCTGGTTCCCGGAGTCCCGGAGAAGGGTTATAAAGGAGGTAATATCAGCTCTTTTAAAACGGGTAATAGACTTGCCGGCATCTTCTATGTGCTTTTGAAATTTGGAAATGTCTCTTTTATATGCTTCAAGAGTGTTTCTTGAGAGGCCTTTTTCAACTGTCAGGTAATTTAGAAATCTTTCTACCGGGTTTATCATTAATTTGAGAATACAGTAATTAATGTTGCAGATTCAAGTTAAGGAATACTTTAGAGTCTTTTCGATCAAATGTAAATATATGTAGATTGCTCATATTAGCAATAAAAACGATTTAAGTATTTTGTGGTGATATCTACACTACAGGTAGTGTGTCTTAGAAATTAACAGCACAAAATGTGGAGTGTATAAAAATATGTCATTTTTTTCTTGACAATAATTTACTACATACATATACTTTTCAGTAATGTGGTAGAAAGTGGTTAATTGTGGAGGGAAAGTGTCAGGTTTTTCCGGTAAACATTATAAGTCTCTAGACTCAAAGGGTCGGTTGCTAGTTCCTGCACCGTTTCGTGAGATCCTTTCTTCCAATCATTCCTCAAAGTTAATTATAACAAATGAAGTATTTGATAAGTGTCTTAGCGCTTACCCTGTAGATGAGTGGCAGAAGCTGCTTGATAAGGTCAATCAGATGCCCCAGACATCAGATGCAATCAAGTATTACATGAGAAGAGTTATTGGATCAGCAGTTGAATGTGAAGTGGATAAGCAGGGGAGAGTACTGGTAGCGCCTGCGTTAAGAGTTGACGCTGTTCTAAATGGAGAGGTTGTTTTACTTGGACTTGGAAACAGGATAGAGATATGGGACAAGAGCGAACTTGAGGGAGTTGCAGATCCTGCAAAGATAGATAAGGATGCCTTTAAGGAGGAGTTTATAAATCTTGGTCTGTAAATGGGAATAGTACATGTCCCGGTAATGAGGGAGGAGGTCCTGGAGAACATGGCTTTAAAAGAATCCGGAATATATGTAGATGCAACACTGGGTCTTGGCGGTCATGCTGAAGGAATCCTTCAAAACCTCTCCAAATGTGTACTGATAGGAATTGATAGAGATGATGAGGCCCTGGCAATTGCCGGTGAACGTTTTAAGGGATATGAAAATGTTCACTTTGTCAGGGACAGCTTTTCAAATATTAAATCTGTTGTAACAGGTCTGGGCTATAACGAAGTAGACGGTATTCTTCTTGATCTTGGTTTTTCAACTTTTCAGATGAAGTCAGATGATAGAGGGTTCAGTTTTCTCAAGGACGAACCATTGGACATGAGAATGGACAGAAGGCAGGAATTTACAGCAGAAATGATAGTAAATACATATCACTGGAAGCAGCTTGCAGATGTTATCTGGAAATACGGCGAGGAAAGACGGAGCAGAAGGATAGCCAGAGGAATTATATATGCGCGCGAAAAAAAGAGAATCCAGTCGTGCAGTGAGCTGGCCTCAATTATTGAAAGATCTATCGGAAGAAAACAGCGCATTCACCCTGCTACAAGGACATTCCAGGCCCTCAGAATAGAGGTGAACAAAGAGCTGGAGCAGGTTGAAGCGGTCATAGATGAAGGGGCGGACATTCTTAAAAAAGAGGGCAGGCTCTGCATACTTGCCTATCACTCTCTTGAGGACAGGATTGTTAAGAATGCATATAAAAAACTTGCTAAAGATGGACTGTTTAATATTATTACAAAAAAACCATTAACACCGCGCAGGGAAGAGCAGAGAGAGAATCCCTCTTCCAGAAGCGCAAAGCTGAGGGTGGCAGAAAAAATATGACTACAAGGAGAGCAAAGAGGCATTCAAAAGGTAATTTTATGAAATTTAGCGTTATTGTCTATCTGGGTTTTTGCCTGTTCTCCATTGTATGGCTGAGGGCGGCAGTGCTGAACATTGAATATGAGCTTGGAGAACTGGACGGGCTTAAATCAGACCTTGTTGGAGAACGTAAGATGATGGTTGCAAAGAGGGCAAGTTTTTACGCGACAGAAAAGATAGAAAAGGTAGCAATAACACGGTTAGGCATGAGCATGCCGGATAGATACAATGTTTATTATGTGAAAAGAACTTCAGCCGCAGCCCCTTATAAGGTGTCGATGAAATGACTAATTTAAATAAATTTAATTATAAATCGAGAGAAATTGACAGGAACATGAAAATAATTATTTTATGGGATGAAGAAGATTTTTAGTTTTACGTATTTGATAACAGGAAGTAAAAAATGATGAGAAAAAAGAATACCAGCAATGTGGAAATGAGAATGCTCTGGGATGAAGACCCTGTTAAGATTCCTCTGCAAAAAAGCAAAAAAAGAGGCCTTGTACTGATCACAATCATTTTCTTCGGGTTTGCTGTGATTCTTTTCCGTCTTGTTGATCTTATGGTTGTTGACCATGAAAAGCTATCTAAAAGGGCCTCGCAGCAGTATATGCGTGAAAAGACCCTTAAACCGCAGCGGGGTGTCATATGGGACAGGAAGATGAAAGAGATGGCAGCAAACATAGAGACCGGGTCACTTTATGCCATACCATCCAAAATGGAAGACACAAGAGGCCTGACCAGAAATATTGCCCCTTTAATAAAGGTATCATCCAAAAAGCTGAACAGGACTCTTCTGAAAAAGAAAAATAAGGACTTTATATGGCTTGAGAGGAAGATGCCCCTGGATAAAGTTCGCAAGATCAATCTTCTTAAAAAGAAACATAATTACAAGGCCATTGGTTTTTTGTCCGAATCCCAACGGGTTTATCCTAAAAAAAAGAATTGCATCACACCTTCTCGGTTTTACAAACATTGACAACAAGGGCATTTCAGGCCTTGAACTTCAGTATGACAAATACCTGAGGGGCAAGGTAATCAATATCTCGGTCGCAACTGATGCTCGCGGCAACAGTCTGTTTAATGAAGTCAAAGAGGCGGTGTCCGGAAATAATCTTATCTTAACAATCGATGAGCGTATTCAATACATTGTTGAAAGAGAACTGGCCGTTGCAATGAAAAAATGGCAGGCAAAAGCGGCCGTTGCCATAATGATGGAACCTTCAACAGGTGAAATCCTGGCCATGGCAAACAGGCCCAATTATGATCCCAACTTTGCCGGTAAGTCCAAGAGTTATGCCAGACGCAACAGGGCCATTACCGATCTTTTTGAGCCGGGTTCAACACTAAAGAGCATTCTTGCTGCTGCCGCCCTTGAAGAGGGGATAGTCCGGCTCAATGATGAATATGATGTATCAAAAGGATATATAGTTGTCGGCGGCAAGAGGATCAGGGACCTCCACAGGAATGACATTCTGACCTTTCAGGAAGTAATCCAGAGGTCATCAAATGTAGGGGCAGTTCAGATAGGAATGGAACTGGGCGAAAAAAAATATTACAGATATATCCGTGAATTCGGGTTTGGTGAGAAATCAGGAATAGACTTTCCGGGTGAGATCAGGGGTATTTTGAGAAATCCAAGAGACTGGTCAGGGACATCTTTGGCGGCATTATCTATAGGTCAGGAAATAGGAGTAACGCCGCTACAGATGCTAAGGGCCTATGCTGCCATTGCAAATGGCGGTGAATTAATGAAGCCCTATATTGTCTCTGATATTATCTCTTCAACCGGTCAAATTATAAAAAGGGTGATTCCCAAAGTCGAAAGGCGTATCATTTCCAGGAAAACCGCATCAAAAGTCACTGAGATTTTAAAGACCGTTGTGGAGGAGGGTGGAACAGCCACAAAGGCATATATTCAGGGCAACCTTGTTGCAGGCAAAACAGGCACTGCCCAGATATTTGATAACAAGAAAAAGCGTTATTCCAGGGATAAATATATCAGTTCATTTGTCGGGTTTGTACCGGCCGATGATCCAAAGCTTGCCCTCATCGTAGTTGTTTATGAACCGAAGGGCAAAGCTTACGGTGGTGTTGTTGCAGCGCCTGTATTTAAAAAAATTATTGAACATACCTTTGCATATATGAATGTACCAATGGAGAAAGATGAAAACCAGATTATCCTTGTTAGTAAATGAATCTTCAAAGCCTGTTAAAGGGCATTGGAATAAAGAATACAACAGGACCATTAAGCTCGGATATAAAAGGGATAGCCTATGATTCGAGATTAGTTGAGCCGGGATTTTTATTTGTAGCTGTCAAAGGTTTTAAATTTGACGGTCATAACTTTATAAATGATGCAATAGACAGGGGGTCTGTAGCCATCGTTACGGAATATGCAGTAGAAAAAACAGGCGCAATTGATTTTGCCGCTCAGGGCAGGACTGCGTTTATTGAGGTTTCCGACAGCAGGGAAGCCCTGGCACTCATATCGGCTGCTTATTACGGACATCCTTCCAGCCGCCTGTCTTTAATCGGGATTACCGGTACAAACGGTAAAACAACAACAAGTTTTATAACCAAGAGCATTATTGATGCAGGCGGCAATAGCACAGGACTGCTCGGTACTATCTGTTATATGACAGGAAAGCAGCCTTTAACATCAGTGAATACTACTCCGGAGTCACTTGATCTCCAGAGATATCTGAATGAAATGGCCAACAATAATATTAAGTATTCGGTAGTAGAAGTTTCTTCACATGCCATGACTCTTAAGAGGATAGAAGGATGTTTTTTTAATGTGGCTGCTTTTACGAATTTCACCCAGGACCATCTGGATTTTCATGAAACAATGGATGAATATTTTCTGGCAAAAAGCAGAATGTTCTCTTATCTCAAGGACGGCGGGACAGCTGTTTTAAATGTGGACGATCCTGCACTCAAAAAGCTTTCAACAACACTCAACTGCAATGTAATAACATGCGGCATTGAGCAGGATGCGGTGATAAGAGCTGAAAATATTGAAATTGGGGTAAGTAGAACTCAGGACAGTGGGATGACCATGAAATACGGACTTGCATTTGATGTTTGCACTCCCGGAAGCAGGTTCAGGGTCCGGTCAAAACTGACAGGAAGAATGAATGTGTACAACATTCTGCTGTCAATAGGTATAGCCCATGCACTGGGAATCAGTGAAGAGGTAATCCAGAAGGGGATATCAGAGGCCGTTCCTGTTGAGGGACGATTTGAAACAATAGAAGCAGGCCAGGATTTTCAGTGCATAGTGGATTATGCCCACACAGATGATGCGCTGAAAAAAACTATTGAAGAGGCAAGGCTTATTACTGAGGGAAAGGTTATTACAGTATTTGGATGCGGTGGAGACAGGGACAGCTCAAAGAGACATCTGATGGGTATCGCAGCAGATACTTTAAGCGACCATGTTGTGGTTACTTCTGACAATCCGAGGTCAGAAGATCCTGACGAAATCATAAAGGACATTGTTAGAGGTATAAGCAGCAATGACTATAGCATTATCCCTGACAGGGAAGAAGCGATCAGGAATGCAGTATTAATGGCAGACAAAGGGGACACAGTACTTGTTGCAGGCAAGGGGCATGAGGACTACCAGGAAATAAAGGGAGTCAGACATCACTTCAGTGACAGGGAAGTGCTTATGAAAATATTAAAAAAGATCGGTACCTAGCCTGAATTATTTTGAGTCTGTTAACAAGTTTTTTGTTGTCATACCGGACCTGATCCGGTATCCAGAAGTAAATGGAAAGACTGGATTCCGGCTTAAGGACTGCCGGAATGACAGACTGAAAGACACAATTAACGGTCTTATGATTTTTTATGCATTATGGATTATTAATCAGAGTAAACATGACTGAACTGACAGTAGAAAAAATAATTAAGGCGACCGGAGGAGAGCTGCTTACACAGGACTCAAAGACATTTAATGGTGTGTCCATTGATAGCAGGACCATAAAGGACAGGGACCTTTTTTTTGCCATAAGAGGAGATAAGTTTAATGGTCATGATTTCCTCGAAGATGCCCTTGCAAAAGGGGGAGGAGCTGTTGTTGACACTAAGCCGGAAATGCTTCCTCAAGGGAAAGTACTTATATATGTCGGTGATACTCTCAAGTCATTGCAGGACCTGGCCCATTACCTGAGAGAGGAAAGGGACATTCCTGTTGTCGCTGTTACAGGGAGCAACGGCAAGACAACAACAAAAGAAATGCTTTATTCCATTCTCTCAAGAAAATATAAGACGCTCAAGAATGAAGGTAATCTGAATAACCACATTGGCCTGCCATTAAGCCTGATAAAACTTGCCCCTGATGATGAAATGATAGTGCTTGAAATGGGCATGAATGCCCCGGGCGAGATTAGAAGGCTATGTGAAATATCAAGGCCCAGTCATGGAGTAATCATAAATATTGGAGCTGCTCATCTTGGAATGCTGGGCAGTTATGAAGCTGTCAGGGCAGCGAAGCTTGAAATTGTTGATGGATTAAGCGTTGTTGCTGTCAATGCTGATGACGGGTTCTTAATGCAGGGATTAAATGAAATTAAGGATTTTAATGGACAGATAATCACATTTGCTTTGAAAAAGACCAATAATGATGGTACTTCACATAATGCTGATGTAACAGCATGGGACCTGAACCCAACTGATGAGGGAACTGACTTTGAACTGGAGTACACAGGCAAAGGTACCGTCCGGATTAGTCTTAAAGTTCATGGCCTGTTTAACATCTACAATGCACTTGCAGCCTCGGCCGTCAGCTTATCTTTGGGCATGGATATGGAAGATATAAAGGCCGGACTTGAAGGCTACTCTGCTTATCCCATGCGGTTTGAAATAACTGTAAAAAATGACATCACGATCATTAATGATTCCTATAATGCAAACCTTTCATCAACAAAAGAGTCTCTCCTTGAACTGGTTCGTTTAGGATCGGGCAGGAAAGTAGCTGTGCTGGGTGACATGCTTGAACTTGGTAAATTTACTGATGATTCCCACATGGAGGTCGGCGAGACAATAGTTGATATAGGGATCGATGTCTTTGTTGCTGTAGGTGAAAAGATGGGCCTGGCTGCCGGAGAGTGCATAAATTCCAGGGGTGTTAATAAGTTCCCTGATGTTTACTGTTTCAATGACGCTGAAAGTGCAGGCAGAGAAATCTCAGGGATAGTACAGCAGAAGGATACAATACTGATAAAAGGGTCGCGTTCAATGGCAATGGAGAAGATTATTAAGGATATGATAGATGCTGTATAAACTGTTTTACTCATTCCATGATGTTTATTCACCCTTTAATGTATTCAGATACATTACTTTCAGGGCTGCCCTTGCTGTGATTACTGCGTTGCTTATTTCCTTTATTCTTGCCCCCTGGCTCATCAAGAAACTGAGAAAACTCAGCATGACCCAGTATATAAGAGATGACGGTCCAAAGACACACCTTGACAAGACGGGCACACCCACAATGGGCGGCATCCTGATTATATTATCGGTGGTAACGTCAGTTTTGATGTGGGGGGACCTGAGCAATAAATTTGTTCTGATTATGATTCTTGCCATAACCGGTTTTGGCCTGATCGGGTTTGTTGATGATTATCTCAAGGTAATAAAGAAAAATCCAAAGGGACTGAAAGGGTTGTATAAATTCGGGGCCCAGATAGCTCTCGCATTGATAATAGGATTCATGTTCTACCATGATCCGGAAGATCCATATCTTGCAAATTTAAGCATCCCTTTTTTCAAGAGCTGGTTAATAGACCTTGGATGGTTTTATATACCCTTTACGATACTTGTGATCGTTGGATCATCCAATGCAGTTAATCTGACTGATGGAATAGACGGTCTTGCCATTGGGCTTGTCGGTATCGCCTGTCTGGCAAATGGTGCGCTTATATATATTGCAGGACACGCTGGGTTTTCACAATACCTGCATGTGCTTTTTCTGCCCCGGGTTGGAGAGCTGACAGTATTCTGCGGGGCCATGTTCGGAGCTTCCCTGGGTTTTCTCTGGTATAACAGTCATCCTGCTGAAATTTTTATGGGAGATGTAGGTTCACTTGGACTTGGAGGTGCGCTCGGTACTCTGGCAGTCATATCAAAACAGGAGATCGTTCTTGCACTGGTCGGAGGTATTTTTGTAATAGAGACCTTCTCGGTAATAATCCAGGTGATATCTTTTAAGCTTACCGGTAAAAGAGTGTTCAAGATGGCGCCCATACACCATCACTTTGAGGAAAAGGGATGGGCTGAGCCAAAGGTCATAGTAAGGTTCTGGATTGTTGGGATCATTCTGGCGCTGATGAGCCTTGCAACTTTGAAAGTCAGATGAAGAAACGCTGATAATATTGATGATAACTGTTGAAGATAATTTAGACATAATGACGATGATATTTAAAGACAAAAAGATTCTGGTAGTCGGTCTTGCCAGAAGTGGAACAGGAGCGGCAAAGCTGCTTTCCAGCCTTGGGGCAAAGGTATCTGTTTCTGACAGTAAGCCCCGAAGCATGCTGGAATCACAGATAAAAAAGCTGCCCTCTTCAGTAGAAGTCATCACAGGAGGCAACCCGCAGGAGAAATTTTCAGCTTCTGACATAATCGTTATCAGTCCGGGTGTCCCTGGTAACATCTCTCCTCTTAAATATGCTCGAGAAAAGGGGATCCCTATCATAAGCGAAATTGAACTGGCCTTTCAGGTCATGAAATCAGTTACATCATTACCATTCATTGGTATTACCGGTACAAATGGCAAGTCAACAGTAACAACGCTTGTTGATCTTATGCTGAAGGATTCAGGGTATAAAACACTTTTAGGCGGCAATATCGGCAATGCCTTAACAGAAGAAATTCAAAATAATCTATTTGAAGATGGTCAGATTTCTATTGGGAAAGATCTTGATTATATAGTTGCTGAAATTTCCAGTTTTCAGCTTGAGTCCATTAAAGAATTCAGACCGAAAATTTCTGCAATCCTTAATATTTCACCTGATCATCTGGACAGATACGACAGCATGGCAGATTACATTAATGCCAAGGCAGGAGTATTTTCCAATCAGACCGCAGGGGATTATTTAATTGTAAATGCGGATGATCCAGTTCTCATGGAACTGTGCAATGACAGGATGAATATAAAAGGGTCTGACTTCCCTGATGTTGTTTTCTTCAGTCGAAAGAAGGAAGTAAAAGGAGTATATGAGAAAGAAGGGGTGCTTATGTAAACCTGCCTGATCACCAGCTCTCCTGCTGCTAACTTGCCTTTATCGTCTATTGATAGAACTCAGGATCAAAGGGAGCGCACAACATTGAAAATGCTCTGGCTGCGTCACTAATTGCTTTTATGGCAGGTGCAAAACCTGAAAATGCAAAAAATGTTTTAACACGATTTCAGGGACTGGAGCATAGGCTGGAGTTTGTTAAGGAAGTAAATGGAATTACTTTCATTAATGATTCAAAGGGCACAAATATTGGAGCTGTTTCAAAGTCCCTTGAGAGTTTTGAAAATCTGATTCTCATTATGGGTGGTACTGATAAAGGAAATGACTTTTCCATATTAAAAGAACAAATGAAAAGGAAAGTAAAGACCTTGATCCTCATCGGTGAAGCAGGAGACAAAATCAAGAGCTCTTTAGGTGATACAGCTGATACATATAAGGTTGCTGATTTAAATAAGGCTGTTGAGCTTTCAATGTTAAAGGCGTCCAGTGGCGATACTGTTTTGCTTTCACCGGGATGTGCAAGTTTTGACATGTTTGAGAACTTTGAAGAAAGAGGAAGAGAATTTAAAAGAGCTGTAAATGAAATCGCTGATTAGCATGATAAAAATAAATTTATTAAGAGTAGACGAGCCGGACATGGAGGATGTATGCATATGATCGGCGGCATGAACCTGAAAGATACACGCAGCATAATCTTTCCTGTGATCATACTGGTTTTTATAGGGATCTTGATGGTCTATAGCTCAACTGCCCTCATGTCCATGAGAAAATACGATAACGGCTTTCACTACCTTTGGAAACATCTCTTTACAGTGTTCGCAGGGACAGCCGCGATGTTAATACTGTCAAGGATTGATTTCCAAAAAATAAGGCCCCTTGTTTATGTGCTGCTTGGAACATCACTTTTAATGCTTTTGCTTGTATTCATTCCTGGAATAGGGATTGAAGCAAACGGTGCGAGAAGGTGGCTCAGGCTGTGGCCGACTACCTTTCAGCCATCTGAGCTTGCAAAGGTGGTCATGGTTATATTCCTTGCAGACTATATGGACAAAAACATTCATCGTATGAGGGAGTTTAAATATGGCATAGCAATTCCCGTTGGTGTGATGCTTCTGTTTCAGATGGTAATCATAATTCAGCCTGACTTCGGGGCTGTAATGAGCCTGGGTATTCTTACTGTATGTCTTCTTATCCTTGGGGGAGCAAGACTGAGGCATATAGGGCTTCTGGTCCTTATGTCATTGCCTGCGATCTATTTTCTTGTTTTCTCATCAGCCTACAGGATGAAAAGGATGATGTGTTTTGCAGACCCATGGAAAGACCCATTTGGATGCGGTTTCCAACTTGTCCAGTCTTTTATTGCCTTTGGAAGCGGAAGATTTTTTGGTGTCGGACTGGGGGGAAGCAGACAGAAACTCTATTTCCTGCCAGAGGTCCATACAGATTTTATCTTTTCAATAATCGGAGAGGAACTGGGCCTGGTAGGAGTGTTTACTGTTGTTGGTGTTTTTGTCTGGCTATTTATTAAGGGTATAAAACTGGCGGCAAGGACTGAAGAGCCTTTCAGTTATTTTCTTACCATTGGATTAACAATGATGATAGGTGTGCAGGCCATTATTAATTTTGCGGTTTCAACGGGATTGATGCCTACAAAAGGATTGCCTTTGCCTTTTATAAGTTATGGAGGATCTTCCCTGCTTATTAATATGGCGGCTGCCGGAATACTTTTAAATATAGCGCAGAGAAATAATTCCAGGCCTGTAGAGATGGACACAACTTCAAATGATCAAACACTGCGAAATAATTATATGAGAAGGATGAGATGAAAATCATTATTGCAGGAGGAGGAACAGGAGGCCATATTTTTCCGGCCCTTGCAGTTGCAAGAAAGCTGAAAGAAACTATTGCCAATGTTTCTATAACTTTTGTAGGGACCGTAAGAGGCATCGAGTCAAAGATAATACCTAAAGAAGGATATGACATCCGGTTTATAAGGTCTGAAGGGCTGGTTGGCAAGGGCATGGTCAGCACAATCAGGTCTGTATCAAGATTGCCAATGTCATTAATGGACTCTCTCAGGATTCTTAAGGAGATCAAACCTGACATGGTCATGGGAGTGGGAGGATACAGTTCAGGCCCGGTAGTGTTGTGTGCCAGACTGATGGGCATTCCTACATTAATACATGAACAGAATACTCTCCCCGGTCTTACTAATAAGCTGCTCGGGAAATTTGTAGACACAGTGGCTGTTACATATCATGAAAGTATGAAATATTTTTCACCTGAAAAAACATATTTGACAGGTAATCCCGTAAGGGAAGATATATTGAAAGGTGACAGGGACAGAGGTTGTAAAACCTTCAGTCTTGATAAGGAGCATTTCACCATATTCATATTTGGAGGAAGTTCCGGTGCAAGTAATATAAACCATGCAGTAAGTGAATCTCTTGTGTATCTGGAGCAGTTCAGGGAGAATGTACAGTTTTTGCACCAGACCGGGGAAAAGGACTTTGACGCTATAAAAGAGATATACAGCTCAAAAGGGTTTAAAGGCACAGTCCTGCCCTTTGCCTATGAAATGGCAGATGCCTATGCAGTAGCAGACCTGATAATTTCACGTGCCGGAGCTACTACTCTGGCCGAGTTAACTGCCTGTGGAAAAGCTGCCATACTTGTTCCTTATCCGCATGCAGCTGGAAACCACCAGGAGATCAATGCCAGAAAGCTCTGGGATGTTGGTGCGGCACAGATGATTCTTGACAGGGAGCTGAACGGCAAAACCCTGGCGGACATGATCAGATATTTACTGGAGGATCCAGAGGCAATTGGAGAAATGGAGCGGACAAGCCAGTCACTTGGCAGTTTCGAAGCTACAAAAAAAATTATTGATTTAATTATTGGTCTATTAAAAAAAAAGGAAGATAAAGAGAGCATAGGTCATTGGTTACTGGCCCGATCTGATAATAAGTGATTTTAAAAAGTACTGACAATGTATAAAAAATTTGAAAGTGTACATTTTGTAGGGATAGGCGGAATCGGCATGAGCGGTATAGCAGAGGTGCTTAATAATCTTGGGTATGAAGTCCATGGTTCAGATCTGCGAGAGACCGAAACTACCAGAAGATTAAGAGAGCTCGGCATAAACATTAAAATTGGACATAATGCAGACAATCTTACCAATGCTAATGTTGTTGTGACATCTTCTGCTGTCTCTACTGATAACCCTGAAGTGGAAGCTGCCAGAAAGCTGTCCATTCCGGTAATTCCAAGGGCTGAAATGCTGGCCGAACTTGCCAGGCTGAAATATGCCATCCTGGTTGCGGGTGCTCACGGCAAGACAACAACAACTTCATTGATTGCAAGCATACTTGGAGACGGGGCCTTTGATCCTACGGTTGTTATTGGAGGGAAGCTGAAAGGAATAGGAAGTAATGCAAAGCTGGGGCAGGGAGAATTTCTTGTGGCTGAAGCTGATGAAAGTGACGGGTCATTTCTTAAACTCTCACCTACCATCGCGATAGTAACCAACATTGACAGAGAGCATATGGATTATTTCAATAGCATTGATGAAATAAAAAAGGCTTTTCTCTCTTTTATTAATAAAGTGCCTTTTTACGGGCTGTGTATTTTAAATGGCGACAATGAATATATGAAAGAACTGATGCCTAAAGTGAGCAGAAGGTTTATCACTTACGGGCTGAGCGAAGGACTTGACCTTGTGGCAAAAAATATCAGGTCTAATGGGTTTAATGCTCTGTTTGACGCAGAACTGAATGGGAAATTACTGGGAACCTTTGAGGTGCCACTAGCAGGGGAGCACAATATAAGCAACAGTATCGCTGCTGTTGCTGTTGCGAACGAACTGGGGATGAAAGTTGAGGATATTCAAAAGGCGCTGAAAAATTTCAGCGGTGTTCATAGGCGACTTGAGATGAAGGGGTTGGTAAAGGGTATTGATGTAATTGATGACTATGGACATCATCCCACAGAGATTATGGCGACTCTAAAGGCTGTGAAAGAGGCGATGCATGAGAACCCAGAACCCAGAACTCAGAACTCAGAACAAAGACAACAGACAACGGACGACGGAGAACGGACGACGGAAAAGGGCAGGCTTGTTGTTCTATTTCAGCCCCACCGTTATTCAAGGACAAGGGACCTGCTGGAAGAATTTATTGATGCTTTTGGAGATGCAGACAAGGTGTTATTAATGGACATATATCCTGCCGGGGAAAAGCCTTTGCCAGGAGTAAATTCTGATTTGCTGTACAGGGGAATTAAAGAGACAAATGTGGATGTTGAATATATAGATGACAGGGAACAGATTCAGGGCTGTCTTGATATGGAGTTGAAAAGCGGTGATATCCTGCTTACCCTCGGGGCAGGTGATGTATGGAAGGAAGGGGAAGAATTTATGAGGGTTAAAAATAGTGAATGATATTTATGAACAGGAGATTATTAAAACAGAGGTTTTTGCAAATGGACTGAGGGAATAGCTATCGTTGTCACACCCGCGAAGGCGGGTATGACAAATAAAGACATTTGCAAAAGCGTTATCTGAGGAAGATGAAAATATAAAAATGGTCGATCTGGAGAATAAACTTAAACAAAGCTTTAACGGTGAGCTGAGGTTCAATGAACCAATGTCTGACCATACCTCCCTGAAAATAGGGGGGCCTGTGGAGGTAATGGCATTTCCCGAAGACCCTCTCTCATTAAGGAACATCCTTTTTGTTGCCAAGGAAGAAGGGCTTCCTGTATATGTTTTCGGTGCAGGCACAAACCTTCTGGTCAGTGATGATGGAATAAAAGGGCTGGCCATATCACTGAAGGTATTTGGAAGTATTGAGGTCGTTCAATCACGCACATCTCCTGCACAAGAGGACAGTGCAGGAGAAACAGAAGCTCAGGATGTGACACTTTTTGTCGGAGCCGGAGTACCTCTTGCAAAGCTTATTAATTATGCGCAGAAAAATGGTTATTCAGGTCTGGAAGCTTTGACCGGCATTCCAGGTCTCATGGGAGGGGCGGTTTATATGAATGCAGGCTCCTTTGGAACAGAGATGAAAGACATTGTTGTTTCTGTTGCGATTATGAGTCAAGAGGGACATTTAATATTACTTGATAAAGATAAGCTGGATTTTTCATATAGGAAATCAGGACTGCCCAAGGATTCATTAATATTGAGTGCCAACATTAATCTGAAAAAGGACGATCCAGAAGAAATAGAAAAACGTACAAAAGAATATATGGCAAAGAAAAAAGATGCCCAGCCCCTGGGTGAGTTAACAGCAGGATGTGTATTTATGAACCCTGAAGGAGATTATGCAGGAAGGTTAATAGAACAGGTGGGCTGCAAGGGGATGAAAACAGGCAATGTTGAGGTGAGTTCAGTACATGCAAACTATTTTATTAACAGGGGTGGAGCCTCATGCAGTGACTTTATAAAACTTATGAAATCAGTCAGGGAAAAGGTTCAACAGAGCAGCGGCATTACCCTTGAGCCTGAGATTTATGTAGTAGGAGAGAATGTATGAAATTAGAGTCTGGTTTGACCATCTCAGATAGTAAGTCCGGGAGAAATATGCAATGACCAAGGGTCTTGTTACAAAAAAACGGATAGGCGTGCTCATGGGAGGACTTTCTGCTGAGCGCGATATATCAATGAGAAGCGGTCTGGCCATTTACCAGAACCTTCAGGAACTGGGCTATGATGTTGTTCCCATTGATGTTGGCAAAGACATTGCCAATGTCATTAAAAAGGAAAAAGTGAGGATAGCGTTCCTTGCCCTGCATGGAGGCATTGGTGAAAACGGATCCATACAGGGACTGCTTGATACAGTGGGACTGGCTTACACAGGTTCGGGAGTTCTGGCCTCTGCCCTGGCAATGGACAAAGCTGCATCAAAGAAGATTTTTACTTATCACGGATTGCCAGTTGCGCCTTTCATGGTAGTCAGAAAGGTTAAGGGAACAAAAAAGGGAAAAGCAAAAGTTGTAACACCAGAGATCTCCAATGTTTTTGACTATCCTGACTTTCCAACTCCTTCTTTTGATTTGCCCTGGGTTGTTAAGCCTGTATCAGAAGGGTCCAGCATAGGAGTGACAATAGTTAAAGAGGAAACGGAACTGGTCCCCTGTCTGGAAAAGACCTTTTCCCTTGATTCAAAAGTAATGATCGAAAAATTTATTAAGGGTAAAGAGCTTCATATAGGAGTAATCGGTGACAGGGTGCTTGGAGGGGTTGAAGTAAGACCGTCACTGGAGTTTTATAGCTACGAGGCCAAATATACTTCAGGTCTGACGGACTACATAATTCCGCCAGAGGTAGATGAGAATGTATACGAAAAGGCATGTAACCTGGCATTAAAGGCACATATGGCCCTGGGATGTTCAGGAGTGAGCAGGGTGGATTTCATGATAGATGAAGACAATGGGCTTTATATACTTGAGGTAAATACACTGCCAGGCATGACAATAACAAGCCTAATCCCCAAGATTGCAAAAGCAGCGGGGATGAGTTTTAAAGATATTATTGAGGAGATTATTCGGCATGCGCTCAAAGACTAGGAAACCAAAGAGAAAGAAACGCAGGGCAGCATACAGGCGTGGAGAAAAAGCAGCCATCTTTTTTAAAAGAGGCACTATTGTTCTGCTGGCTGTTGTTATTGTCGCTGCCTCAGTACTCGGAGTTAAGACCCTTACATATCAGTTTGGAATAAATGATATTCAGATAATAGGGAATTACCATCTTGAGATAAAAGATGTGATAAGCAGTTCAAAGATAGAAAAAGGTGAGCCCCTGCTGAGAATCAGCCTCAGGGATATTGAGGACAGACTTGAGCAGAACCCCTGGATCAAGAGCGCCTCTATAAAAAAACAGCTTCCCGGAACACTTCTGATAAAAATTAAAGAGGCTGAACCAATGGCTCTGTTGAGTTTGAAAAAGAGGTTATATCTTATGGATGGAGATGGGGAACTGCTTGAAAGGTTAAAAGGTGACGGGATACCATTTCTACCGGTAATAAAGAACATTAATCCCAAGAAAAAGAAAGACATGGCAGAGGCTCTGAAACTTGTGTCCATACTTAATGACAAGAACATTACTGCTAACAGGGAATCCATAGAGATAGGTGTTGAATCATACGGTCTGAAAATGAATATGGACGGTGAATTAATAAAAGTCGGCTATGGTGATTATTCAGCAAAACTTGACCGGTGGATGGAGCTTGAGCCTGAGATAAGAAAAAGGGGATTACCCATCAAGTATGTTGATCTTAGATTTAAAGACTCGGTAATTGTAAAACCCTTAAATAAAGTGAAAGGGAAGTCTTCTTAATATGCATTTTGGATTTATAAAAGAAGTTGCAACGAAACAGGAAAAACTGATAGTTGGCCTGGACGTTGGTACAACCAAGGTCAGCGTTGTTGTGGGTGAGATCAGCAGCTCCGGCAATGGAAATGGTGAATCCCCCGGAGGTATAAAAATCCTGGGAGTTGGTACATCATTTTCCAAAGGGATCAGAAAAGGAGTTGTTACCAACATCGAGAGTACAGCCGCATCTATCAGAGAAGCTGTGTTGGAGGCGGAGAAGATTACGGGCATTCAGATAAATGCTGTCCATCTCGGAATAACAGGAGGACATATTAACTGTATATCCAGTCATGGAGTTATTGCTGTTAAGGAAAAAGAGATTGGTCAGAAAGAAATTGACAGTGTTATTGATTCTGCAAGGGCAGTGGCAATCCCCTTTGACAGGGAAATACTGCATGTTATCCCTGAAGGATATGCCGTGAATGGACAGGATGGGATTACCGATCCCCGTGGTATGGGAGGAGTAAGACTTGAGACCAATGTCCAGATTGTAAGCGGTGACGCAACATCCATTCAAAATATTATAAAGAGCTGTGAAAAAGCAGGTCTTGAAGTCATCGAAGCCGTGTACCAGCCTCTTGCATCTGCTCATGCCATTCTCACTGAGGATGAAAAGGAGCTGGGGGTGGCAATGATAGATGTTGGCGGAGGCACAACAGAAGTTTCATTTTTCAGGGAGGGAAGTTTCTGTCATTCTGCTGTGCTGGCAATAGGTGGCAATAATTTTACAAATGATGTTGCTATCGGGCTGAGAATTTCTACACAGGAAGCAGAATTTATAAAGAAGAAATATGGATGCACCTTATTGACCATGACAAAAGACGATGAAGAAGTTGAGATCGGTTATGAAGATGAAAGTACTGCCAGGAAAATACCGAGACGTTATCTTGTTGAGATACTGCAACCAAGGGCCGAAGAACTCTTCACTCTTATAAAGGAAGAACTTGTAGCAAAGGGTCTGCAGAAAAGTCTGAACGCCGGGATCGTACTGACAGGCGGCGGGGTCCTGATGGAAGGAATGGACGTGATGGCCGAGAACATCCTGGAGCTGCCGGTGCGTACAGGAAGCCCTGTTAATAATGGAGGGGATGCAGGTGTTATTGGCAATCCCTGTTATTCAACAGGAGTGGGACTTATGCTTTACGGATCAGAAGAGATCTCACATGACCATAATTATGATAAGGATGATCATATGTTTAATGGAGCAATGTCAAAAATAAGAGGCTGGATGAGCGGTAAATTTTAATAATGAATACGAACCATATGAACGCAATAATTAACTGGTGTCTAAGCATATTTTGTCATTCCCGCAAGCGAAGCGCGTCGGGAATCTTTGTTTCAAAACGATTCCGGACAAGCCGGAATGACAGTAAGAAAAACCGAATTTAAACATAGAAACTATTTAAGGATAAATTAGAAATATAAAAGGACAAGGAGGTATTGATGAAGATTTTTGAGATAGAAGAAGTGCAGGACAACAATGCCAAGATAAAAATTGTCGGTGTAGGCGGCGGCGGCGGCAATGCTGTGAACGGAATGATAGCATCAAGTCTTCAGGGTGTGGAATTTATTGCTATTAATACAGATGCACAGGCACTGGAGTCATCACTTGCTCATCAGCGTATACAGATCGGTAATGCCCTGACAAAGGGACTGGGGGCCGGAGCAAATCCCGAGGTAGGAAGACAGGCTGCACATGAAGACAGGGACCTTATTGAAAATGCGATTAAAGGTGCGGACATGGTTTTTATTACAGCAGGAATGGGCGGTGGCACAGGCACAGGGGCATCATCCATAGTTGCCGAGGTTGCAAGGGAGCAGGGGATCCTCACTACAGCAGTTATTACAAGGCCATTTCTCTTTGAAGGTAACAAGAGGTCTAAAAACGCAGAGCAGGGAATAAAGGAGCTGAGGAAACATGTGGATTCCATAATTATCATTCACAATAACAGGATACTGGATATTACCGAGAAGAACACTCCATGGCTCCAGGCATTGAATCTTGCAAATGATGTTTTAAGGCAGGCAGTAAAGGGTATTTCTGATTTGATACTTGTCCCTGGACTTATTAATCAGGATTTTGCGGATATAAAAACAATTCTGGCAGATAGCGGTAAGGCCCTAATGGGAATCGGTCATGCAGAAGGCGAAGACAGAGCAATTGCTGCGGCCAAAATGGCCATAAAAAGCCCCCTGTTGGAGGAAACCTCCATTGATGGCGCTAAAGGCGTGTTAATAAACATCACTGGAGGTTCCTCCTTATCATTCCATGAGATCCATGAGGCTGCCAGCCTGATCAATGACGCAGCTGACAGCGATGCTGAAATTATTTTCGGCTCTGTTATTGATCCGGATCTTGATGAGAAGATTATGGTGACAGTTATTGCAACAGGATTTGAAGAAAAGCCCAAGGCGGTAATGACTTCCTATGACAGGTGGAGACCATCAAGAGAAATCAGCGGTTTGAAAACTTCGCACAGACTTTTATCCAAGACAACCTTAAAAGAAAGAGATGAGGTGGGTGAAGAATCATATCTTGATGTTCCAACTTTCATGAGAAATTCTACCCACAGAGAAGAAGAGGTTGAGAGTAGTGTAGATAATTAGAAACATCCAGTCATTGAAATATGAAAGGGGACTCTTCCTTATGGAAGTGTCCTCTTTTTGATTTTTGTCATCCTGAACCTGCCTCCCGGCAGGCAGGCTTGATTCAGGATCTATCGATTCGTATCATACTTAAAAGACTGGATTCCGGATCAGGTCCGGAATGACACTGACTGTGTTAATTATGATTATTATCGCACTTAACTCTTCTGCATACCGCAGAGGTTCTTGCCTATTTCAAGCTCCCTGCGTTTGTCCTCGTCAGGATCGAGAAGGCCGAGGTTGACCTTTCTGATCTCCTGGTAGCGTTCAGGATTCTCCAATAATGATTTCTCAATAAATGATATAAATTCCTGCTCCTGTTTAAGGGAGAAGGCCTGACTATTTCGAAACTCCTTCATTGTTAAACTGATAATCCCCTGGTTGTCCCCTTCCTGCAGCGCTGCCATTGCATGGCTGGGAAGTATCATAATACTATCCTCTATCTGGTCGTATCGCTTAAAAAGAGTTATATATAATAAATGTGCCCAATCCCTGACCATTCCACCAAGGTCAGGCCTTCCGATACTGGATTTCATGATCGTATCTCCGGTGAATAAAAACCTGTTATTACATAAGAAGGAAACGCTTCCCGGAGTATGGCCGGGTGAAGCACTACAGGTCAGCTTACTGCTGCCAAATGTTAAGGAAGTCCCATCAGTAACAGCACTGTAAGTATAGCTTGCCTTTTCTGCATCAACCGGTGAAATGTAATAGGGCACATCATATTTATTTGCGAGATCAGTACCTCCTGATATATGGTCGGCTTGCAGATGGGTGTCAAATACAGCTATCAGTTTTGCATTTCCCTTTTTCAGGATATCTTCTATGTGATTAATATGGCGGACCGCATCAATCACTACTGCTTCATTGTTATCAATAAGAACATGACAGATGCAGCCTTTGGCAACACGAACAATCTGGTATATTTCTGGTATACCTTCAAGCTTACGGGTTTCATAGAACTCGCTCCAGGCATCCATCCCTCCTTCAAGACTCACTATGTTAAATCCTTTTTCCTGAAGAAGCTCAGCTTCATATTTGGATGAGTCACCATGGGCGCATATCGAGATGATCTCTTTGTCCCTGGGAAGACGGTCAAGGTGAGATTCTTCTTCACCCACAAAATCTACCTGTGGAATATTAAGTGTTTCAACAGGGGTAGAGCCCTCTATGTGCCAGGATTCAAACTCGTCTTCATTGCGCAGGTCAAACATAAATTCGATCTTTCCTGCGTCTAATTTATTCTTGAAATCCCGTATTGATATTTGTAATTTTCTTTCCATGTATTATCCGTCCTTTGTGATATGTTTATGTAGTTATTTTGAAATTTATCTTATCATAATAAAATGCTCAATTCTGATTAAATCTTATTCTTATTTGAAATGCATATCAATTCTCCTATTAAGGTTATAGTGTGATAAAATATGTTGTTTTTTATTAACTGCACCTATAAAAGAATTAAGGAGATGTTTATAAATGAGATTTTCCAAGCTGTTTATCCCCACATTAAGAGAAGCGCCTGCCGAGGCTGAAGCAATAAGTCATATATTAATGTTGCGTGCCGGTTATGTAAGGCAGCTTGCGGCCGGACTGTATATATATCTGCCTCTTGCATTGAAGGTGATGGGCAGGGATCCACAGGATTATCAGGGAAGAGATGGATGCCATAGGCGCCCAGGAGATAAACATGCCTGCTCTTCACCCTGCGGACATCTGGAAGAAGACAGGCAGGTGGGATGAGATAGGGGATGAGATGTTCAGGCTTAAGGACAGGGGCGACAGGGACATGTGCCTTGGTATGACCCATGAAGAGATTATTACATGGCTTGCGTCAATGGAGATAAGGTCTTACAGGGACCTGCCCCAGACATGGTATCAGATGCAGACCAAGTTCAGGGACGAGGCCAGACCGAAAAGCGGTATTTTAAGGACACGTGAATTCATAATGAAGGACAGCTACAGCTTTGATAAAGATGAAGAGGGACTGGAAGAAAATTACCAGAAGCATGCAGAGGCCTATGACAGGATTTATAGCAGGTGCGGTCTTGAATTTTATAAAGTAGACAGTGACCCCGGAATGATGGGTGGAGCAACTGCCCATGAATTTATGGCCCCAAGCCCTGCTGGGGAAGACACTGTTGTTCTATGTGACAAGTGCGGTTATGCGGCAAATACAGAGCTTGCTCTCTCCAGACCTGTTCCCCAGCCTCCGCTTAATGATGGAGAGTGGAAATTTGAGGATATTGAAACTCCTGAAAAAAGGACCGTTACAGAAGTATCAAATTTCCTCAAAACAGAACCTGCTTATTTTATAAAAAGTCTGCTCCTGATTGGCGATGACGGTCCTTTCATGGCCCTTGTCAGGGGAGATCAGGAGCTTCATGAGAAAAAGCTTCAGAGGATAGTTGGGAATTTCAGACCGGCTGAGAAAAAAGAGGTAAAGGAAATCCTTGGAGTTGAGGCAGGATTTATAGGACCCCACAATAGGGATCTGAAAATGATAGCAGATATCTCTCTTAGAGAGGGAGTGTTTATCTCCGGAGCTAATAAAGCGGGATTCCATACTCGTGGATTAAAACCGGGCGAACATTTTAATCCTGAATGGCAGGACATACATATTGCAGGGCAGAGTGATGGATGTCCGAACTGTGATGCTGATCTGATAGAAAAGAATGTTATAGAGATAGGAAATATTTTTAAGCTTGGAACAAAATATTCCAAATCCCTTAAGGCGGTCTTTCTTGATGAAAATGGCAAGGAAAATCCGATTATCATGGGCAGCTATGGAATAGGACCTGCACGAATAGCAGCAGCTGCCATCGAACAGAACAATGATAAAGATGGAATGATATGGCCCCAGAGCATTGCGCCATTTGATGTTGAGATTATTCCACTTGATCCCAAGGTTCAGGAAATTATGGATACTGCTGAATCGATTTACTCGCAGTTTCTCGAAAACAGCATAGAAGCAGTAATGGACGACAGGGACGAACGTCCGGAATCAAGTTCAAGGATGCAGACCTGATTGGATTCCCTTCCAGGTTATAATCGGCAAAAAGACTCTGGCTGATGGGCTGGTTGAAGTCAAGACAAGAAAAACTAAAGAAACAGAAAAGCTCCCGCCGGCTGAAGTATTTGAGCGCGTGAAGTCAATGATTCAGAAGAATTCCTGAATCAGTTAATATTCTTACCTTTTTAATCCTGGCAAACTTATATTAATCTGTATTCATTATAAACATAACTCCACGGACTAGTACCGATTTGTCTGCAACAAAAGAGATATTTGAGGGTGACGATACTATCTAAGAGTCAGTGATCTCACCACCTCTCTTATTTTGAAGACTTGTCCGCTATATGGGTGTCGGTAATATCAATAAAATAGTAGCTGAGTTCAGTGGTGCGATAATTTTAAACAATTCAATAATATTGAACCAGTATTGCCTTCATTGCAAAGGGGAATTGTTGATTATATTCGGACAGAATTATGGATTAGTTTTATATTCAACTTATCTTATATTTATATCTGGATTAAGACTTTTTAGGAAGTAGTTTGAACAGTTCCTCGCCTGGGATGGGACGGCTGAAGTAGTATCCCTGATATTGATCGCACTGCTCATCCTGCAGAATCCGCAATTGTTCTTTTGTCTCTATGCCTTCAGCTACCGTAATCATTCCAAGACTATGTGAAAGAAATATCATTGATGAGACAATTGCATGGCTGTCGGAGTTCTCGGACAGGTCCATAATAAAGGCCCGGTCGATCTTAAGTTCATTTACAGGCAATCGTCTTAAATAGTTAAATGAAGAATAGCCGGTGCCAAAATCATCAATGGAGAGTTTTAGCCCTAGGTTTTTAAATTTTTGAAGCATACTAATTTTATTTTCTATATCATCAATTAACAGGCTTTCTGTGATTTCCAGTGTCAGGTATTTTGTGTCTATCCCACGCTTTTCTTTAAGAGCATATTAAAAGAGAATTATTAAAAAATAGAAGAATAAAGGTAAATTAATTGAATTGTTATTAAACTGACTTTATACTAATCCTTTAACATGGGCAGCTAGTCTGTTTTTGGTGATGTTGCTCTTTAATATTTACAATCTAAGGCATTGATTTAATAACATTATATCGCATTTAAAGGCGGGGAGAGCCCGCCCCTACATTATGGAATTTTCAAGAACAAGAATATTATTAATGGTTTTTGCATTTGAGGGGGGAGCCCTTTTTCTTGCTGTAATTCTTGCTAACTACCTGGGCATATCACTTTTGCCCCTCTCTAAGGATCCGATAAAAGATATTGCAATCGGAATTATCGGGACTGTCCTGCCCTTTGCTTTTTTCCTGTTTTCACTATCACCTGGGGTAAATAAAATTAATGCTTTGGCAACACTAAAAAAAATAGTGCTGTCAGAGGTAAGGGCCATATTCCGAAATTGTACCCTAAATGATCTAATTGTAATTTCTCTGCTTGCCGGGATAGGAGAAGAGTTCCTGTTTCGAGGTGTTGTGCAGGTTAAATTCGGCATTGTTATAGCCAGCATAATATTCGGTCTTCTGCATTTTGTGTCTCCGGCTTATGCCATTGTTACCACTGTTATGGGATTTTATCTTGGAGTGGTTTTTCAACAAAGCGGGGGATTACTGGCACCTGTGATCATACATTTTTTATATGACCTGGCGGCGCTAGTTTATCTGAGATATTATGTTAAGACTGAGGGTGGAGAGGAAGACTAATAATACCACCAGTAATAGTAGGGGTATGATGGATAGTAAGGTCTGTAACGATAAAACAAAGGTGGATAGTAGTCGGGATACAGGTAGTGCTCTCTGTACTTTATTTTTTCCCACAGATGTATTTCATGAATTTCAAAAAAAGGGAAGACGTATTCCATCTCACCAACCATTCCTTTGCGTGTCCCTTTAAACTCACCTGCAATCGTTATCTCTCTCTTTGCATTATAGATGAGAGGGTCGAGAAAATCATCACCGTTGTAAAGAGCAATGAATCTCCAGTTTGATGGCGCGCTTTCCTTTAGATAGCCCCTTGAATCTACAGGAACATAAAGGGCTTCAATTAACGAGCCTTCTTCTGTAACTGTTGTTTTTGCAATGATCCCTCCAAGGATATAGAGTTGTCCTATATATTGTGATGTTTCCTGTCTAAGGTTAGCAGGATTAATATCAAATGTACCGCTTTTGATCAGGTCTTTTTGAAGGACAGGGGTGCAGGATGTTAGTAATATTAAGGAAGCCAGGACAGTAAATAATGGTTTTTGCATAACCGGTATTACCCTCTTCTATTGAATAAACTTAGTATATCAAAATGTATGGACAAGTCAATGCAATCTAAATTGCAAAACTTATATATATAATTTTTGAGTAGTCAATAATATAATGGTATGATATTTCGTCATATACATATTTTAATAAGTTTATTTATATTAATTGACACTATACCTAATGATTTATAAAACTTTATTATGAAATTGGAGAATTAATAAAGATATGCGAAATAAAATATCAGGGATAAAAAAACTGCATTTTAAAACTGCTGGTTTAATTTATATTCTCTTTCTAGTCTTTAAGTCTTTTACCTTCAACATCATCTGCGCTTATAGGGATAAATGAGGGAGATGCGCCAAAAGAGATCATTCTTAATGATCTGCAGAACAGGACTGTCAAGGTGTCTGAATATTATGGGAAAAAATCCCGTAATCCTTATATTTTGGGAACAGCCCATTAAGCAGAGCATTTCTTGATTATTCCATGGATGCACTTCATTTCCTCAGTGATTTTTATGATAAGTACCATGACAAGACAGGACTGGAAGTGTTTGGTATATATACTCCTGAAGAAGATGGGAAAATTCCGGATGATGAAATAACCAAAGTAAGAAACCTGATCAAGACCAATAAAATTAAATTTCCGATTCTGATTGATAAGGGTTTTAAGTTTTTTCAGGAATATGGCGTTATAGCGCTGCCAACAACAGTGATGGTTAACAAGACCGGGAGGATTCAGTTTATTTATCCCAGTTTTCCGCAGGCAGCGCATCCCCTCATGGCTGAACAGGTAAAGATTCTTATGGGTATGGCCGTGCCTGCTAAAGAGGAAGAAGTCCTTAAAGGACCTGACTCAAAGTCAGGCAGGCTCTACCGCTATGCCCTTCAGATGTACAAAAAGGGACTGGCTGAACAGGCCCTTTCTCCTCTGAAGAAATCTCTTGAGCTTGATCCTGACCTGTCCATGGCTCACAATTTACTGGGTGTCTCTCTATGGGCAAAGCGGTAAATCAGATGAGGCGCGTGAGGAACTTGTAAAGGCGATTGAACTGGACAATGATAATATGGCTGCACACCTTAATTATTCTGTGCTTCTTTTTGAGCAGGAGCAGTATGATGATGTGGAAAAGAACCTGAAAGCCTTGTCTGTGGCTGAGGCACCATTCAAGGTCAGGCTTCATTACATGCTTGGACTGATTTACCGGAATACAAACAGAATTGACGAGGCGATAAAGGATCTTGAGGAGGCAAACAGTATAATTGACAAAGTAGAATCTGACGAAAGGGAATCAGTCTCATTCTCTGACTCGTACAGAGTTTTTCTGCTTCGGGACCTGTCCGCTCTCTACATTAAAAAGAACAATAAGGATAAAGCAATAGAACTGCTGACAAGGGCTGTAAGTGTCTCCCTTGATCTTGAAGGAAAGTCAGATTCAAAAGCTCTAAATAAAAGAAAAGACATAATGCTTTATGAATAAACTTTTTATTCTGAAAATTAATTTAGCAATTATAGCACTGGCTGTTCTAGTCTTTTATTCTACGGTCGGGAATGTATATTCGATCAGTTCTGAAAAAGAGTTTTTATCCCATTCAAAAGGCTCTGATACATGTCTGACAGATCAATGTCATTCAGGAATGACAAAGAGCAAACAGTTTCTACATGAGCCTGTAGCAAAGGGCCAGTGTTCTTCATGTCACAAGGCAGAGTCATATCCTGACAAACTGGGAATAAAAAGTCGTAATCATATTTGCAGTGAATGCCACAAAAAAATGGAAGATGAGGTTCTGTCCAGTAAATTTATTCACGGCCCTGTAAAGAGTGGTGATTGTCTGTCCTGTCATGATCCTCATGATTCTGACCAGTCTTTTTTTCTGAGAAGGCCTTATAGTGAACTTTGTTCGACCTGCCATAAGTTGGAGAAGATGTTTAAGGGCAGGCGTCTGCATAAACCGGTAAAGGACGGTAACTGCGGATTATGCCATGACCCTCATGCCTCTGATTATGATTCAAGGCTCACTGATTTTGGCGCCAATCTGTGCATTGGATGTCATGACAATATGATGATCGGAATGATGACAAGCAAACATATTCATGAACCTCTTTTGAAGACAGGATGTACTGATTGCCATGATCCTCATGCAGGAAGGGGCATAATGCGTCTGAAGAATTTGTCTGGAAAGTTGTGTTTCCAATGTCATAAAGAAAAAAAGACTGAGGTTGACCAGTATACAACCAAGCATCAGCCAGCAGTAACGGGGCAATGTGTTAAATGTCATTCACCCCACTTCTCTGATAACAGCTTTCTTCTTCGTGATCAGGAAAATGATCTTTGTTACTCCTGCCATAAGGAGAGTAAAGAGAGAGACAGTCGGAAATTTAAACATGGACCTGTAATGCAGGGGAACTGCTCTGCATGTCATAATCCTCATGGATCTGATAATGCTTTTATACTGAGACTCGCATTCCCGCATAAATTTTATTCTCCTTATGAAAAGGGAGAATATGATCTTTGTTTTCTCTGCCACAAAGAGGCAATTGTAACTGTAAAAGAAACACAAAGGGTTACAAACTTCAGAAATGGAGAAACCAACCTTCACTGGCTCCATGTTAATCAGAAGAAGGGGAGGACATGCCGTGCCTGTCATGATGTTCATGCCTCAAATCATGAGGGCAGGATCCGTGATGAGTTTCCCTTTGGCAATATGAGCATGCCTATGGAATTTTATAAGACAAAAACAGGTGGAAGCTGTATCCCGGGATGCCACAGGGAAAGATTATATGACAGAGTGAATAGGGTTATTAACGAAAATTAATAATTGAAAATGACAAATTATCAGTAGACAGTAGTCAGGGAACAGTAACAAATTAAAGACAGGAGTCAAGGATACAAGAAGTACAAAACTGAAAAGAAATATAATATTTCAAGTTGTTCACTTGAACCCTCGATCCCTTGGCCCCTGGAACCCTGCCTTTAAAATTCCTTAAATACCTTTGCCAGAGATTCTCCGGCAACATGAATTTTCCATTCATTTAGATAGCCGAAAGGTGTTTCAGTTATAACAAATCCAGAGTTAGTCAAACGGGCCTTTGCATCTTTAATTAATTCATTGGAAAAATCAGGTGAGGCCTTGGAAGTGGACAAATGATTAAAAGAATGGATAACAAGGTTTTTGGTCTTGAATTTCCCTGATAGCCATTTAATATTTTTAATCAGCTTGGTTAGTACGCTGCTTCTTTTTTCTGCATCTTCTGCCTCGACATGATAAAAAACCACAATGGCATTCTCGGTTTTTTCTTCAATATCCCTGTCTTCCACTTCATCAAGCACCTTCTGAAAGGTTTTGAACCAGAACTCCGGGGCATAAAACATTAATATTTTCATCTTCTGATCCTGTAGGAGTTTAATTTCAGGTTTAGTAAATTGTATCAAATTAGAGAAGAAAAAATATTCCGGACCTGATTTTTTCTATTTACTTTTATTCATCATCTGATATACTATTTGAAAGATTCATACAGTAGAGGCCTTATGGATAATAATAGACGTTCTGAAAGAATAAGCGATAACCTTGATGCCGAGATCATAGCAGGAGGAGTAAGTTATTCGGGGATTATCATGAACTTTTCTGAAGAAGGTCTCTATATGGTTACTGCTACGGCAAACAGCATTGTGGATATCACTCCTTCATCAACTGTCGAGTTGAAATGTACACTTCCTAACGGTAATTCTTTGAGCATGGATTGTGAGGTCAAATGGTTTCAGACAAAATCTTCTCCCCATGGCGTGTCCTTCAGTATGGGTATGGAAATTAAATCCCCTCCAAAAGAGTACGAAGACTTTATAAGTAACATTTATTAATCCTCTTTTTTGATTTATTGATATAGCATAGTTATGTCTTTTATTATTCCAAAGAACAGATACTTGAGGTTTTCTCATTGACTATGGACAAGTACTTTATTGACAAAAAGGGCAGGGCAGAGGAGCATATTGAAGGAAGCAGGAAAATCAAACAGGTTCATTTCCCTCTTTGCCTTGCGATTCAATATGAAGACAATGAGCCTGTTGACTGTCCTGATTTTCTTCTTAACATCAGCAAGGGTATTTTATTTATCCAGCCTCCAGCTCTTTTCCCAGTAAACACTAAACTGAAGCTCAAATTCTATATCCCTCCTGAAGCAAAGCTTTTGGCTGAGTTTAAAGGTAATGTAATCAGCGAGAAACTAATAGATAATTCGTCGGGCAACATGATAAAGATAAAGGGATTTTTTTCACAATAAACTTCATAAGCTTGAAGATTATCTGGAAGAGAAGAACCATCTGGTTGATGTGAAGGTATGATGTTTTTCCAGAGCTTTGACTGACCTGCCAGGGTTAATGCCAGACGCATCCTTTATTTGCGCATAGTCGTAAGTAATTATTTCATTGCTTAATCAAGAATAAATCTTACATAATATTTACATCCCACATCGCTCTATTATTTAAAGTTTTCTTTACATATTGATTTAAACAATAATTTTGGAGGTGTTTCATGAAACTCTTCAGAGCATTACCCATTATTTTTTTAATTGCATTTATTTCTACTGGTTGTGGTAGCTCTGGTGGAGGTGGTGACAATAATGGAGGTGACAACGGTGGAGGAGATAATAATACTTCCAAAACTATAATATCAGGAACAGTTACTTTGCCTGGTTATACTCCTGCTGGATCTTTATGGATGGTAGTAGATGGACTGGATGGTAATATTTATGGTTCCGGACCCAGCAAAACAGATGGCACATTTAGCATTGAGACCTCCATACCGCCTGATAATGGAAATGTTCTACTATATGCTGTAGATCCCAATAATCCGGAAGCTGGTGCAATGGCATATGTTAGTTTGGAAAAAAACATAAATGGTCAAGCTGTTAGCGTGAGTAATGAAGCAACTAATTTGGTTTTGGTTAATGCTAAGTCAACTGCTGAAGTATATGTTTCAATGGTTAATGGACTGACACCTCCTGAGTTTTCTCCTGAAGATGTAGCTATGGTGAATAAAATTGCAGATGAAATGCTGATAGATCCACCAAGTTTCTGTGCAGTCGATAAAACACCACTTAATGCAATTGATAAAAACCTTTATGAACAATTTATAGAGCAGGCGGGAAAGAGTCGTAGTGTTGTAGGTGAATATATAGATAAATATGTTAATGAAGCTGGCTCCTCTCTTATCTTACGTGCAAAGCGTGCTCAAAATGATATATCGAAGAATGTAACCTCTTTGAATCAGGCAGATGGATGGAGAATTGATGAAGGAACAGCCATTGCGACAACGATTAATGTTTTAAGGACGCGAATTATGCTTGAGTTTGTTCTTGGAGATGGACTTTTTGGTGGACTAACAAAGGAATCAGTTACTTTAGAGGAGTTGGATGACGCTGCAGGCATCATTATTGGTGTTTTTGGAAAAAATGGTTTTATTGGTGGGGCCGGCAATTGCATGGAGAAGGGGCTTGCTGGAGCGTTTATTGCCAGCCGTTTTAAAGAGTTTAAACAGGTAGCGCTTGTTGCTGTCGAAAGTCCACAGTGGTCTCAACCGCATGCATTTTCTATTGCATGTCAGAAAGACGTGAACGTTTGGGATCTTCAAAATGTAATATCGAAGCGTAGTGCAAATGAGCCTATTCCAAACGGATTGTTTGATGCAGAATGTATGGTTATTGATCCTTGGCTTGGAATAACTAAAGAACTAACTCCTGACACTGTAAAGGATCTTAAATGGCAGGAGTTTGAGTTTGTACATGTGATGAGTGTTGATTTTGCAGAAAATAACCAGTTAAAATTACGTTCTGCATATAATATAGTTGATTTAAGTAATGTAGAGTCATCACCCCCGATAGTCTGTCCGATTGATCCTGGTCCGACACCTAAATTATGTGCACCATTCAGTATTCCTGGCTCTCCCAATACACCCCCTGAAGCGGATAGTCAATCTGTAACTACCGATGCGAACACTTCAAAAATCATTACTCTTACAGGAAGTGACCTTGATTGGGATTCGTTAACATTTAATGTGATGAGTCAGCCTGAACATGGTAGTCTTAGTGGCACTCCTCCTGATATGACCTATACTCCTGATACTGATTACAGCGGTCCGGACTCATTTACTTTTGTGGCTAATGACGGAGAGGATGACAGTGCAACTGGTACAATAAATATTACAGTTGAATCAACATTGCCTTCAGTTACTTTTAGAGGAACAGGTATTTCTACTGCTTCATTATCCACTGCTAGTTTTGGATCTGCCAGTTGTCCAACAACTGCTACATGGGAGATTACTCTGTATAACGAAGGCTGGCTGGCAGGACTGTTAAGAGGAACATACTCCAATGCAAATCCACAGGATGCCACAAGCTACGGGGGTGTACAATGTGTTGCTAGCAGTAAACCTCATGATATAGATTTATTTGGAACCCATTCAAATGGTACTTTTGAAATTACAGGTGGTACTCAATATTACGATGAAACAAACTCTATATTTCTTTCAGGAGACACACCATTTACAGGAACATATAATAACAACAGTATTACTGCTCACTATACTTATATTGATAATAATTACGGTGGTGGTACATTGACATTAGAGCATGAATTCAATCTGCCAAAACAGCCTTAATAAAAGATGGCCATATCGAGATTGAACCTTGATATGATTAAAACTTAATCAACTGGGGTGCCCTGGGGCAGGGGATGACGTCACGGATATTTGGCATTCCTGTTATATACTGAACCAGCCTCTCAAAGCCAAGTCCGAATCCGGCATGAGGGGCTGAGCCGTATCTGCGCAGATCAAGATACCAGTCCATGCTGTTAGCAGGAACGTCTGCATCGCTCATTCTTTTCTCAAGAACATCAAGTCTTTCTTCACGCTGGCTGCCGCCGATTATTTCTCCAATTTTAGGCGCAAGCACATCCATTGCTGCAACAGTTTTTCCATCATCATTGAGCCTCATATAAAAGGCCTTTATCTCTTTCGGGTAATCAGTAACTACAACAGGACCTTTAAAGACTTTATCGGTTAGAAATTTTTCATGTTCTGATTGAAGGTCCAGTCCCCATTTAACAGGAAATTCAAACTTGGCCTTCTTTGCCTTTTCAAGCTCCTCAATGGCCTGGGTATAAGTGATATGGGTAAAGGGCTTTTCCGAAAGGGTCTGCAACTCCTCAATTGAAGTGTTCTTGTAGAATTTCTGGAAAAAGGCTATCTCCTTTTCACATTTCTCCACAACCCTCTTACAGAGGAACTGAACAAAATCTTCTGCAAGCTTAACATCATCATTTAGGTCAGCAAAGGCCATTTCAGGCTCTATCATCCAGAACTCGGAAAGGTGTCTCGATGTATTTGAATTCTCAGCCCTGAAGGTAGGTCCGAATGTATAAACATCACCAAGGGACATTGCCAGAAATTCCGCTTCAAGTTGACCGCTTACAGTAAGAAAGGCACGTTTGCCGAAGAAATCCTGATTGAAATCAATATCACCGTTTTCCTGTTTTGGCATTTTATCAAAATCAAGAGATGATACAGTAAAGAGTTCGCCTGCGCCTTCACAATCACTGGCCGTAATTATCGGAGTATGGACCCAGATGAAACCCCGGCTTTGAAAAAACTCATGCACTGCATCGGACAGTACATTGCGGACTCTGAACACGGCACCAAAGGTATTTGTTCTTGGCCTGAGATGCCCAATATCACGAAGAAATTCCAGGGAGTGTCCTTTTTTCTGCAAAGGATATTTTTCTGCATCAGCATTTCCATAGACTTTAATTTCATTCACTTCAAGCTCAGAGTTCTGTCCTTTTCCAGGGGACTCTTTAATAACACCCTCTGCTCTGATAGCAGCTCCGGTATTGAAGGAATGCAGTTCATTAAAGGCATTTGAAGTGTCAGGTACTACCAGTTGAAGTGTGTCTTGCGAAGAACCGTCATTCAATGCCACAAAGGCCACACCCTTGGATTCGCGTTTTGATCTTACCCAGCCGCATACAGTTACAGTCTTTCCAATGTGATCTTCAGTAAGAATGCTGATAATTCGTGTTCTGTTCAATAACCTATCTCCTTTTTGGGGTGTTGGTAAAATTAACCTGCATGAATCATACTTCGATATGTTATCACAAGTTTATGCTCAAAATTGCTCAAAGGTTGCTCAACAATTGCTCAATATTGCTTGCAGACTGATCTCTCTGTCTTTGAACCACTTTTGAACTACTGTTGAGCTATTGTTAAGCTACTGTTGATCCACTGTTGAGCTAAGTCAGAACGCTCTTATCCTGAATCGAAATTCTTTATAACTGAGAATAATACCTGTTGTTATAATCTCCTCCAGTATTAATCCTGATGATATCTTGTCGCCTTCACGAGTTATATAACCATTTATGTTTGCGATTCGGGCAGATTTTTGGTCTGAATAGATATGACCGTTAATGGTTATGTCAGGCAGCTCTTTCTTTACTTCAGTGGGCAACTGGCTGAACTCTATAAAATTGCCCTTATCTGCTGGATTAATAATATCTGGTTCCGCCGGTTTTATTATTTCTCCAATTGCCATATGGTCTGTGACTGCAAGGTCTTCTTTGATTTTATTACGGAGAATGTCGAGCTCTTCAGGTGTTGGATTAAGTCCCATAGAGGCAATTACTTCTTCATCACTTTTCTCTGCTGGTTTTTCCTGTTCAATCGGCTTTTCCGGTTCTACAACAGTTTTTGAAATATCTTCTTTTAACTTTTCATCTGCTTCAGGTGTACTAACGACGGCTTCTTTTTTCTCAATTATATTTTCAGCTTTTATGGTATTGGTATCAGCAGTTTTATCTTTAGCAGGTTCTGACTTTGCAGCTTCTTCGACCTCCTGTGTGTCCTGCTGTGCGGTGATTGCCTCGTTTTCTTCCCATGGACGGAGCCAAGCCATAAAGATTCCGGCATTTAAAAGAAGGGCAGCAAGAAGCAGGTAAGGCCAAACTGCCTTTTTCTTCGGTAGTTCATGATCATGCAGATGGACAGTGCTCAGGTCAGGTACTTCACCTCGCTTCCGGCTCTGCTCGAGTTTCTTTAATGCATCAAGTATGAATGACATTCTAGTTCTTTTCTTTCCGGCCTGATAATATGGGTACTTTATTGTCTATAGCAGTGTTAATATGTACGAGCGTTTGTGGTCCAACGATACCGTCCGGCACAAGACCTTCAGCTAACTGATATTTCTTTACTTCTATAACAAGACCGCGATCGTATATATTACTGACAGGATCCTGCAACACACCATTATTAATATTTGACATGCTTGTTCTCAGCCATTTGACTGCAGGGCCTTCATGAAAAGCTCTGAATTCTCCTTTATATCCATCGGGCGGTCTCCAGAGCAGGGTATAGTCTCCAAGCCATTGAGATTCTATATCTTTAATTGCAACATTTCTTTCTTCATTACCAAAACTGATTTTCGCAGTTTTATCGTTAAGGCCAATCAGTGTCACATAATAATTCTTTCCATCATTATCAAAGAGTTTAAGTACAGCAGGTCTATTAATATTCCTTAAGATATTCAAGCTTCTCAATCCCATCATACATTTCAGACCGTAATCTTTGGAACTGCTGCAGGCATCTATGTTATTCGCTGGTTTATAATCAATATCCCAGAGTTTAAATAGTACCTGAAATGACAGACCTCTCACTTTTATTCATTTCATCCATATCAGGCCAGGTTCAAGTTATCAAGATTAGAAGTCACTGAAGGTTCAGGTATTATTTCCATACCTGTCATTGAATTATCCGGTTCTTTTTTGAAATAACCTGAAGCTATTGCCAAGCCAAATGTTATTAAAACAATTGCTATTAATGCCCATGCAATTGGGCTTTTATTTGTGCTTTTTGAAGAAACTTTATTATCTCCGAAAACTTCATGGGCAGCTTTTGACAGAGTCGATCTGCTGACAGTCTTCTGCTCCTGGGTATATGTGCCGAGCAGGGCCCTGTCACAAATAACATTTATTAATCTCGGCACGCCCCCTGTATAATGGTATAGTTTATTAATGGCTGATTCTGAAAATAACTGTTTATGAAAACCTGCAACATTTAACCGATGCTTAACATAGGCACCAATATCTTTTTTTGATAGAGGTCCAAGATGGTATCTGGCTATGATACGCTGTGACAACTGAGATAGGTCCGGTTCTGAAAGTTTGGTTCCAAGTTCGGGCTGTCCCAGCAATATGACATGAAGAAGCTTGTGCTGGTTGGTTTCAAGGTTGGTGAGCAGTCTCAGCTGCTCAAGCACATCAGAGCTGAGGTTCTGGGCCTCGTCTATTATAAGCACAGCCTTAACACCCTTAGAGTGGGTTTCGAGTAAAAATGCATTTATAAGATCTACAAAGTCCTTAATACTGGAGCTGTCTTTACTGTATTTAATTCCGAATTCATCACATATGGTGGCAAGCAGTTCTTCAACAGTGAGTTTGGGATTAAAAATAAATGCAATAGCTGCATTCTCGGGGATCTGCTCAAGCAGGCATCTGCAGATAGTTGTCTTGCCCGTTCCAACATCACCTGTCAGCAGTACAAAACCACCGCTGCTGTTAAAACCATATACCAGGTGGGCAAGGGCTTCCCTGTGCTGCTCGCTCATATAGAGATAGCGCGGATCTGGTGCGATAGAGAATGGAGTTTCTTCTAATCCGAAATATTCGTTATACATATGGTTAAATAGGTATTGGTCATATTATTGTAAAGATAGCCTTTAAAGTAATACATCGGATGAAGAAAAAACAACTTGAGTGATTATTAGGGGATTAAAGAACTACTTGATCTGAAACCAGGGCAGTCCACTCTGCCCATCAGGATGCTCACAGGTAGGGTATAACTTGCCTTCTTTCAAACGATACCAGGGGATTTTGCTCATCCCCGATGGGTTGCCGTACTCAGGACAGATTTTGTTACCTTCAATACTGAACCATGGGGAATTGCTTCTTCCCTGTGGGTGGCCGAAATCAGGATAAATTTTACCGTTTTTAATTCTATACCATGGTGATGTTTTTGTCTTCCAGGGATTTCCGTAAGCCGGGACCAGCTTTGAATGTGATATTGTCGTTTCTGAATTTAATTGAGTAGCCATTGTTATATAGAAAATGATATGAATTTCTTAAAATTATCATGTCAGTGGTAATTTGTCCAATATAAAAAACTTATAATTAATATAAGAAATTCTCATATATCTGCAAAGATGCGCAGATATTCGGTTTCTATGTAATGGCTATGATTAAGTGGAGGATTTGTGGGTGGTGTCATGGGTGACACCACCTGTTTTATTATGTTGCTACGCAAACCTGTTTTTGATAATCACCTCATCCAGTTTTAGCTGACCAGGTCGTGGCCACGTCTCTTTTGTACCCTTACCAATAGCAACAAACATTGCGATCACATGGTTGTCGGGAAGATGAATAAGTTCAGCAACTTTATCGAAATCGAAACCATCCATTGGGCATGAGTCATATCCCATAGATTTTGCTGTAAGCATTAATGTTTGTGCGGCTATACCACAGGACCTCATTGCCTCATCTCTCTGGACCTGATCTTTGCCTCGATAGTAATCATCGATAGCTGGAAGCATAAATTCCTGGACCTCTTTTGGAGCATTAATCCAGTATCGAGCAGGCTGCTTCTCCCATGACTTCAGGTCGGCACATAGAACAATGAATAACGAAGCATCTGTCACCTGCGCTTGCCCCCAGGCTACCTCCCTGATTTGTTTTCTTAACTCCTGGTCGGTTACCACAACAAAACGCCAATTCTGAATATTGAACGCCGTAGGAGCAAGCACGGCCAAAGACAGAAACTCATTTACTTCCTCTTCGGTCATGCTATGGTTTACATCATATTGCTTAATAGCTCGACGTGCTCGTATTGCATCTACTGTTTTCATACTATTCCTCCTTTTTGTTTAGAGTGGGTGACACCATCAGTTATGCTGAATAATTTGTAAATGCCAACGGCATTCTTGCGATCAACCTCAGCCATGCCATGGCTTTTCATCCAGTTCCACTTGTAAACCAAATAACAATTTATTGAACCCGCTAAATAAATCAACAACTGCCATTAATTCAAGAATGCCTTCATCATCCAGCCCTAACTTCCGCACCGCAGAAGTATGAACCTCAAGTCAGTACTCGCATCCCATCGTGGCAGATACTGCTACCGCGATAATTTCCTTTGTTAAAGTGTCAAGTTTGCCTGTTTTGTCGTGCATAATCGCTTTGGTTTTGTTCCAGGTCGTTTCCAAATAATCTGGCTTGTGAGCCATAATCTTATACATATTTGGAACAAAATCAATTCCTAGCGATTCTTTAATTTCACTATAGATTTTTTTGACGTTTCCAGTTGCATTTTCTTCGTCAATCATCTTTAATTGAAGCCATTATGTTTCTCCTTTTTATTATGTGTTTTATTCATTGTCATCTCCCGGGTTTTTTGGCAATAAAGGGGAAATTAAGAATAATCTTGTGTTCAAAACATCCCCTGTGTTTTCGGTATTATGGGTAATGGGGTTTGGGATAGTCAAGAATAAAATCGGGTAATGGGAATCATGTAGGGGCGAGGTTGCCTCGCCCAAAAACAATGCGCAACAAACATTATCAAAGGGCGGGGAGACCCCGCCCCTACGAATGATATTTATTTCATTATGATATAATCCGTCATAGCTGTTTATTAGGGGACATGCTGAATTGATATTTAATCCGGAAAAACATCAACGCCGTTCCGTTCGTTTAAAAGGATATGATTATTCCCAACCAGGTGTATATTTTGTAACGATTTGCTCATGGTTAAGAGGGTTCATATTCGGTGAAATTATTAACGGAAAAATGGCATTGAATGAATATGGAATGGTTGCAGAACGGGAATGGTTTAACAATGTTAATGTACGCACCAATATTGAATTGAATCAGTTTATTATAATGCCAAATCATGTGCATTGTATTGTGATCATTAACCGTAACCGTAGGGGCGAGGTTGCCTCGCCCAACAACAATGCACAACAAACATTACCGAAGGGCGGGGAGACCCCGCCCCTACATATACCGACATTGGGACAGATTGTTGCACATTTTAAATATATGACAACCAAGCAGATTAATATTATCCGCGACACACCCGGCGTGCCTGTCTGGCAAAGAAATTATTATGAACATATTATCAGGAATGAAATCGAATTGAATAAAATCAGGGAATATATAAGGGACAATCCGGTACGATGGGCATTTGATAAAGATAATCCGCTGAATATACAGGTTGATCCGTAAAGAAGGACATTCGTAGGGGCGAGGTTGCCTCGCCCTAAATCAATACACAACAAATATTACCAAAGGGCGGGGAGACCCCGCCCCTACAAATGCAATTTATGCTTTTTCTACCTTTACCATTGTATGCATAGGTTCACCGCTTGAGGTGATGCTGGTAAGGGTATTGATTTTTGAATGAGGAAAATGGGCTGGAACAAATACTGTTCCTGAAGGTATTTCATCAGATAATTTGATCTTCAAAAATATTGATCCCCTGGGAGATGTAATTTTAACATGACTGTTGCTTGAAATATTCATTTTCTCAGCGTCTTCATCATTGATCTCAAGCAGGGCCTCTGAGACAACAAGATCAAGGGACTCCGAACTTGTTGACATGCTGCCGGAATGGACCATGACATCCCTGATGACCAGGTTGAAGGGATAATTAGGGTTTGCTTCATAGCTCTTAAACTTCAGAGGATGGAAAGAGCGGTTCAACGTTGAAGATTCTGCATCGGGAATTGCTTCCTTTATCTCTGCACGAACTTCATCCATGTTTCTTACCCCGAGATCTTTTTCCATAGTCAGGGCGAGGTTCTTGATTATCATCCAGTCAGGCATGGATTGCCCTGCAGGATCAATCAGTTTATAAACCTTTTGGTCCTTACCCTCGCTGTTTGTAAATGTACCGTCTTTTTCGGACCAGCTTGATGCAGGCAATACAACATCTGCCAGTTTTGCTGTTTCGGTCATAAAGATGTCCTGAACAACAAGAAAGTCCAAAGACTTTAATCTGTTTAAAACAGTTGAAGTGTCAGGGAAGGTTGTAACAGGATCTTCCCCCATTATATATAGGGAACTCATCTTAAGGTTCTCATTGTAAAGCATATCAACGACCCCTCTGTCTTCAGGGGGATTAATTGGTTTTCCACCCACCTTATACATGCCAAAGGTATTTGCATGCTCTGCCGGAATCTGCAATGTCTCAGGATCATCACCCAGGAGGTTGACCAGATTTGCAGCAGCAAATACTGTATCCTTCCCCTTTGTGTTTTCAGTAGCGCTGACAGATAAACATATTAACCTGCTTTTAGCATTGCCGATCGTTTCTGCAATTGAAGTTATGTCCTCTGAAGAAGCTCCTGTAATAGCTGCAACTTTATCAGGAGTAAAATCCTTAACAGAGTCAACGAGTGAAGAGTAGTTAGGGAATCTTGGAAGCGATATCATCCTGATAAAGTCCCCTTGTCAATAATTACATTCATGATTCCATTTAACAATGCAACGCCGGTCCCGTCTTTTACTCTCAAATATTTAGAACTGTGCCGGGTCAGTTTAGTATCTCTTGCGTCTGCAACAATCATTTGAGAGCCTTCCCTGGCAGCCTGAAGAAAATTAAGCCCAAATACCGGATGGGTCACAGTGATGTCGGATTCAATAATTAAAATCACATCTTTGCCAAGAGGTGACTGAAGGTCAATTGAATGGTTGCTATTTCCAAAAGCGCTGTTCCATGCCCTCTGGACCCTTGCATAACCAAAGGGCGGCAGAAGATCCTATATTGCCCGAACCAATAATATTTCTCATAAACTTCTGCAGAACATAATTGCCTTCATTGGTGCACCTTGGAGATCCAATTGCGCCCATCTGATCAGGGCCCTGCTTGGCCATTATTTCCTTAAACTTGTCAGAAATATATGTCAGGGCATCTTCCCAGGAGACACTATTGAATTCATCACCCTGTTTAATAAGAGGTGTGGTCAGTCTTTTCTCATTATAAATATAGTCTATGCCGAACCTGCCTCTGCCGCATAGGTTCCCGTCATTAACACCCTTGCCTTCCTTGCCACGTGATCTTAAAATCTTGCCTTCCCTTAAGCCGAGTGATAGCGTGCATCCAACACCGCAGAAGGGGCATATTGTGTCCCTTTCCTCAAGAAACCATGAACGGGCAGTAAATTTATAAGGTTTACTAAGGATTGCTCCGGTAGGACAGGCATCAAGACACTGGCCGCAGAAGTCACATTCAAGAATTTCTCCGAAGGCCGGTTGAACAATAGTTGGAAATCCCCTGCCGATCAGACCCAATGCCCCTCTGCCCTGATGTTCCTTGCAGATTCTTACACACTTACCGCAGAGTATGCAGCGGCTGGATGTAAGTTCGATCAATGGACCTCTCACATCAGGTGCGGTCTCTTTTCTATGTCTTTTAAATCGTGCATCAGGTTTACCGTATTGATATGCCAGGTCCTGAAGGTCACACTCACCTGCCTTGTCACACTCAGGGCAATCAAGAGGGTGATGGACCAGTAAAAGTTCGATTACTGTCTGACGCAGTTTATTAAGTTTGGGAGTGTTTGTTTCAATGACCATGCCGTCCTGTGCAGGAGAAGAGCATGCTGCAAAAAGTCTTGCCTGGCCTTCCACCTCTACAATGCACAGTCTGCAGCCGCCATAGGGTCTCAATCTTTTGTCATAACAGAGGTTGGGAATATAAATGTCATTGTTAAGAGCGGCATGAAGTATAGTATCTCCATCATTAGCGGTAACTTTTTTTCCGTTTATGGTGAGCTTCATTATTCTGTTCCCCCTTCATCAACTGCAACAGGCTCAGATTTATCCTTGGGTATGGCAGCTTTTATTTCAATAGAAGCAAATTTGCACGCATCATAACAGGACCTGCACTGAATACAGAGTTCCTGCATTATTCTGTGGGGTTTTTTCTTTTCTCCGATAATTGCCTTCTGGGGACATGCCCTCAGGCATGCGCCGCATCCCTTGCAGAGATCTTCCAGTATATGGAAAGATGAAAGGTCGCTGCATATTCCTGCATGACAGAAGTTGTCATTAATATGGGCTTCATATTCATGCCTGAAGTATCTGATTGTGGATAGCACCGGGTTTGGAGCTGTCTGACCAAGACCGCAAAGGGATGTTGCGATGATGTCTTTGCTCAGGTCTTCAAGTATTTCTATATCGCCTTCCTTGCCGCGGCCTTCAGTGATGTCTGTCAGCATATCAAGCATGACCTGTGTGCCCACCCTGCAGGGCGTGCATTTTCCGCAGGACTCATCTGCGGTAAACTCAAGGAAAAACTTTGATGTGCTTACCATGCAGGTGTCTTCATCCATTACAACCATACCGCCTGATCCCATAATGGCACCGGTCTTGACAACATCCTCATATGTAACTGGAATGTTTAACAATTCTTCCGGAATACAGCCACCGGAGGGCCCTCCCATTTGAACTGCCTTGAATTTCTTTTTCTTGTTACTCATTCCTCCGCCGATATCATAAATAATCGTCTTAAGAGGAATACCCATCGGCACTTCGACCAGACCTACGTTTCTGATATCACCTGTAAGGGCAAATACCTTTGTGCCTGCACTCTTTTCTGTACCAAGAGACCTGTACCACTCTGCTCCGTTTGAGATGGTAGGAGCGATCTGTGCCAGGGTCTCAACATTATTAAGTACGGAAGGTTTGTCCCATAGTCCCTTGTGGGCAGGGAAGGGAGGTCTTGGTCTGGGCATGCCGCGCTGTCCTTCAATAGAGCGCATCAACGCAGTTTCTTCACCGCAGACAAAAGCGCCTGCGCCCAGATAGATTTCAATATCAAAATCAAAACCGCTGTCCAGGATATTTTCACCCAGCAGTCCTGACTCACGGCACTTGTCGATTGCCATTTGCAGACGTTCAACAGCCAGGGGATACTCTGCACGAACATATATAACCCCTTTGCTCGAACCTATGGCCCTGGCGCCTATGATCATTCCTTCGATTACAGAGTGAGGATCAGACTCCATGACTGACCTGTCCATGAATGCCCCGGGATCTCCTTCATCACCGTTACAGAGCATATATTTCTGATCAGCCTGTGACTTGGATGCGAATTCCCATTTAAGACCTGTTGGGAAACCTGCTCCGCCTCGTCCTCTAATTCCGGAGTCCTTTATTACAGCAATTATATCTTCTGGTTTCATTTCATGAAGCGCCTTTGCTGCTGCCATATAACCGTCCCGTGCAATATATTCATCCAGACTTTCAGGATCGATCAGCCCTTTATTCCTGAGCACTCTCAGCACCTGGTGCTTAAAGAAGGGGATTTCATTCATTAAGGGGATAGCAGTCCGCTTCTCAGGTTCCTTGAACATCAGTTTTTCATAGGGACGGCCCTTTAGAAAATGCTCTTCAACAAGCTTGGGTATTTCTTCTACTGTGAGACTTTGGTAAAAGATTTCTTCGGGATATACGAGCATGACCGGACCTTTGGCACAGAACCCGTTACAGCCTGTCAGGACTATTTTTATTTCATCGGACAGTCCCCTTTTTTCAAGTTCTTCCCTGAGGGCGGCTGTTACCTTTGGAGTCCCGCTTGCAACACAACCGGTCCCGGCACACAGCAATAAATTGGCACGATACTTTTCCATTAATTTCTCCTAAAAACAAATAGGATTCCAGGATTCAAGGATTCAAGGGTTCGAGGGTAGTTTTTACTACCCTGGATCCCTGGGACCCTAGACCCCTAGGACCCTGGCTTTTTAATACGTTGTCTCACTGCCGACCACAAAAGCATATTTTTCAACAGGAGCGCCACCTATAATATGATCTTTGAATATCTCTTTCATCTTGTCCGCATTCAGATCAACGTACTTTACAGGGGCACTGTTTAGTATTTCTACAGTGGCCATTGGTTCTCTTGCACACAGTCCGGCGCAGCCTGATGTGGTGGCGATTATGTCATTTGCGCCGGACTTTTCTATTTCATCCAAAGCTGTTGTCATTACTTCTCTTGCTCCTGCTGCAATACCGCATGTTCCCATATGTACGGTAATTTTTGCCCTGTACCCGCCTTCTCTCAGATTGAAAGTCGCTTTCTGATTTTCTTTTATTTTCTTCAGATCACTTATAGTCAATCTTGGCATAATAAATATTCTCCCTTATATAAATATATCTCTTTCATTTCTTTGCAGAAAGAGGGACTATTATTACTCTTTGGCAGCATATTCCTTGAGTATATCAGGAATTTTTTTAGGTGATATAGCACCATATGTCTCTTCGTCTATAACCATAACAGGGGCCAGGCCGCAAGCGCCCAGACAGCGCACGGTCTCTATTGAGAATTTTTTGTCCTCAGTTACTTCACCGATATCGATTTTTAAATCATTCTTAAGTTTGTTAATCACTTCCTCAACCCTCTTAACATAACAGGCTGTGCCGAGACAGATCCTGATATTGTGGTCTCCCCTGGGCTTCATGGTGAAGAATGAATAAAAGGATACAATGCTGTGGATATCAGCGGGTGTCAGACCCAGTCCCCTTGCAATTATCTTCTGAACTGGTGGTGGCAGATAACCGACAATTGCCTGACAACGCTGCAAAACAGGAATGGAACTACCGGGTTTGCCTTTATACTGCTCGATTACCCTGTCGATTTCATTAAGCATCGAGGGGGGAAGGTCTTCCCTCTCTTTTTTCTTTTCTTTATCTTTTTCTTTCTCGACAACATGGGGTGCTTTTATCCAGTCCACGGCCCTTTTTGCAACGTCTATCAGGGCTGAAGGCGTAAAAGGTTTGGGCACATAATCAATAATTCCAAGTTCAAGTGCTTCCTTGATCGTCTCCTGAGAAGGATAACCTGTTATTACTACTATGCCGGTGTCAGGTCTCTTTTCCCTTATCCATCGAATCAGAGTCAGTCCGTCCACTTCAGGCATTTTAAGGTCTGTAAAGACAAGGTCATAGGGTTGCTCTTCCATTTTGAGCATTGCCTCTTTGGCGCTTAAAAACCCTTCTATGTTATAACCCTCTGCCCTGAGGACAGCTTCGCAGCTCTTTATGACAATAGGTTCATCATCTACAACCATTATTCTCAGATTGTCTGTCATGTACTCTCCTTCATTAAAGCCTGGTCTGATTTATTCAAAAAAAAGAATGCTGTATATATAAATTATGTAAAGGGAACTAAACCTGCTGTTCACTAACAGGCAACACCCTTGCCAGCCACAAAAGCCATCCTTCTGAAAGATGGTCCTTGATAAGGGCGCACATCACATCGTTTGCCTTCATATTGATTTCCTTTAGCTCACCGTTCATGGGCGAGAGAAGGTCGCTGCCCTTGCCGCTGCTGGAATATATTCTTGCAAAGGACTGCCCGGCAACAAGCCTTTCCATGTTCTTGATAAACTCGACGTACATAAGGTTTCCGCTCAGCATCCAATATCTGAGGTCACACCCGATTTCCCATAAACCATTCTTATAAGGTTTGGCCCATGTTCCGTCCTTGTAAAAGATAACAGGATTTTCATTGTCCTTCACAGGTGAAACAGAATCCCTGAAGTCATCGATAAATGCCTGTCTGAGTATCCAGCCCCTGGTATCAAAAACTTTTTTTGCCGCATTCAGCATGAAATCAGGAGTGAAGGGTTTTTCTATATATTCTAATGCGCCGAGCCTTGTTGATTCCTTTGCATCATCCAGTGTGGGATATCCGGTGATGATTACTACATCTGTTTTTGGTTTGAGTATCCGTGACTCTTTAAGCACTTCCATGCCGCTTATGTCCGGGAGTCTTACATCAGAGATGAGAAGATCGAAATCTTCTTTGGCCAGTTTGTTAAGGGCATCTTCACCCTTTTCAACGGTTGATATGCTGTAGCCCTCTGCTCCAAGGATCCTTTTGCAGCTAAGCGTTACAATCGGATCATCGTCAAGTACAAGAATTCTTCCCTTTTCCATTACCCCTTCCTTACAGTATAAAGCTAATGGTTAATTCACAATTATAATGGTACGTCCTGAATTATGATACTATGAAAATTATAATTCAAGATTATTCTATCATACAATTTGTCTGTTTTAACCAGGCATTTATAGTGTCTTTAATAATTTTTATCACTTCCGGAGAATTTATTGGAACTTCTCCAAGGTCCTTCTTCAGCTCTGCCGTATCAATAATAAGTTCCTTGTCTTCTCTAAGAAGCTGAAAATCGAAGTCAATTCGGGGGTTACCGGCGATGAGCACCGTGATTGTGGCAGTAATATCTCCAAGAGGTTTTCTGTCTATATGGTCGAGCTGAAAACTGGCCATGATTCTGGAGCCCCTGCCTTTTTCTGTCTCGATCTTCATTTCCCCTTCGCAATCCTTTACTGCCTGGCTGAGAAGAGGTATCCCCAGACCGACCTTACGTGTGGTCCTGGTGGTATGAAAAGGGTCTTCAGCATGTTTTAACATATCTTCATTCATGCCTCTGCCATTATCTCTGACTTCCAGTGTGAGAAGGTTTTTCTTTTTGCTTTCATTAATTATTACAGTAATTCTGCTCGCTTCAGCATTTATAGAATTTTCTGCTATATCCAGAATATGTAGTGAAAGATCTTGCATGTTGTTTTGTCCGCAGATTACACAGATAAATAAAATAAGTCCACAGATTTCACAGATTGTATAAGAAGAATCTCTGTTGTAAATCTATTTAATCTGCTTAATCTGCGGATGGATTTTTTCATTTCCACTCCGCTCTCCTGCCGTCAGAGCCTTTTAGAGCCAGTCTCATTTCATTAATTGTTGGACCATTCATATGAAATACAGTTGTTCTTTTGCCGATATCATCAGGGGTATGTGCGTCTGATGATGATATCCATGCAAATGAGTCATAGTCTTTATACAACTCCTGCGCCTTTTTCCTGCTGATAGCGGAGGACAACTCCAGGGCATCAAAGGATAAATCGACCGGTATGAACCCCAGTTGTGAAATTATGCTGAAGGCATCCCTGTCTATATGACTGGCAATAGCCAGACCACCAAGGGCGTGCACCTCGGTAACAATTGAATGGGCTGTCATCGTTGTTGCCCCGATTAAAAGCCTTTTGTTAAAACCCAGGACCTCGTCTTTCTCATTGGCCACGATCTGCTCACCGAACAGTTTCTCATCATTTTCACCTTTGATTAAATTATTGTAAACAATATCCTGCAGTTTTAATATGCTGTCCGGATCATCAAACAGGGCAAGTATATGTGCTTCCTCTGATGATGTAACCTCCATCCCGGCCAGAACAGACAGTCCTGAATTTTCAGCAGATTTTACAGCTGCAACAATATTTTCAGCAGAGTTATGGTCTGTCACAGCAATAATATCCAGACCCTTTTCAGATGCTTTTTTTACTACAGATAATGGAGACATATCAATATCGGCACAGGGTGAAAGGCAGGTGTGTATGTGAAGATCAGCTCTGAATTGTTTTGGCATTTCAGTTTTTAAATCAGCAGGGGATACATGTCAATAAATGTGTCCCAAAGAGCAATTGAGTCATTGTTAATTCAACATCTGATACAGTTTTCCGGCCACCTCAAATGCCGGCAGGGAGGTTAACATGATCGTAATGCTTTCGGATTGGGCTTTTTCAGTAATTTCCTTTTCAGGCTGTCTGTTATTGACAATAATGATTCCGGCCAGGTTTTTAAGTCCTGCCACAGCTACGATATTAAGGTGTGTTTGAAGAGTTATCCATATGTTCCCATCTTTGCTGTTTGCCATTACATCAGATAGTAAATCACTTACATAAACCCCTGTTACTTCCTGTGTCAGACTGTCATTGACAGTTTTCACATCTAATGATAATTTTTCAACAATCTCACTGAGTATCACAACATTTCTCCTTGTTGAAGGGCGGTCAATGGAAAAGACAATAACGCCCCATAAAGATTGTTATCATGGCAGATTAATCGCCATCTCAACAGTTGTTCCCTCTCCGACTACAGAGTCTACTTTAAACTCATCTGAATTTTTCTTCATGTTGGGAAGCCCCATGCCGGCTCCCCATCCCATTTCACGTACCCAGTCAGGTGCAGTTGAAAACCCTTCCTTCATTGCCTGGTCAATGTCCTTGATTCCCGGTCCCATATCGATAAGCACTATTCTGATCTGCTGAGGAGTTATCGTATAACTGAGTGTGCCTGCTGCCGCATAAATAATTACGTTCATCTCAGCTTCAAAGGTTGCGATTGAGGTCCTTCGTATAATGTCTTCTTCAACTCCAAGGTCTGTCAGTATTTTCTTTAACCGGGCAGAAGATTCACCTGCAATCGAAAAGTCCCCGCCGATTAACTGGAAACTTCCCTCAATTGTTTTGTCAGTATTCAGGGCCATTGTTATTTATTCAGACAGCCGGGCAGACCTGCTTCAAAGAGCCTTCCCGAGGCTGTATACATGCAATAGGGCGTAACAAGAATAGGGATTTTTTTCTCTACAGCCAGATCAATGGTTACCTGTTCCGGCTGCTTGTTCATAACAAACACGATAATTTTGATTCCGGCGATTTCAGCCGTCCTGATAACATGGGGCTGGGTAAGGCTCGTTATGAGCAGAGAGTTTGGAGTGTGATAATATAGTACGGAACTCATCATATCTGCGCTGCATGCGCTGTCGATATTGAAATCAAGGTTGTCTGAATCAACCAGTATTTTTGCCTCAAGTATAACTTCCAGTTCTTTTAATGTCATTTGTTGGATTTTATCGCTTTCATTAATGGTTATTCCGGTTTATCAGGAACCTCGTTAACTGCAGAGATAATTGTATCAGGTGAAAAAGGTTTCTGGATGAAATTAACGGCCCCGGATCTCAGGGCCTTAACAGCGGTATCAACAGTGCTGTAGCCGCTTATCATGATCACATTAATGTCAGGCCAGGATGACTTGATTTTACCAAGCACTTCCATGCCGTCCATATCAGGCATTTTAAGGTCAAGCAGGACCACGTCATAGGGTTCTTTTTCCAGTATTTCCAGACCTTCCCTGCCGCCGGAGGCTATCCCGGTCTTATATCCTTCAACCTGAAGAGCTCTTTCACAGCTCATTCTGATAATCTCTTCATCATCAATAATCAGTATTTTTTTCATTGAGTTAGGCCAGTCAAAGGTAGTCTAACAAAAAAACTTGTGCCTTTGCCAACAGTGCTTTTTACCTTGATATGGCCTCCAAGATGTTTAGCTATACCATGACTCACGGACAGGCCGAGACCTGTTCCCTTGCCTACCGGTTTTGTTGTGTAAAAGGGTTCGAAAAGCTTGGACATGTTCTCTTCCTTTATACCGCAACCTTCATCAGTAAACTCTATTTCAACAAATTCCCTGTTCTCTTCCCTGATAGTGCTGGTAACAACATGGATTGAGCCTCTTCCGGTCATGGCATCAGCAGCGTTAATAAACATGTTAAGGAATATCTGCTGGAACTGCGATGTATCTCCAGTGATTACAAATGGTCTGTCTTCAAGGTCTATATCAAATTTGATATGATGAAACTTGGCCTGGTTTTTAATCATAAAAATGGTCCGGCTAAGTATATCGTTGATATTGACCTGCCCTTTTTCAGAGGGAGTTGCCCGGGCAAAGGTCAGGAGGTTATTTATAATCTTGGAACATCTTTCTGCCTGCTCGATAATAACGTTAAGGTCCTTATCAGCATCACTGCCCGGCTCAAATTGTTTTTTCAGCAAATGGGAAAATGTTACTACACCGGTCAGGGGATTATTTATCTCATGGGCCACTCCTGCAGCCATTCTTCCGAGGGAAGCCAGTTTTTCTGTCTGGATCAGGTTGGCATGGGTACGCTCTATTTCAGCTGTTTTCTTAGCGACCTCTTCTTCCAGCGTATGGGTCCATTTTTCACTCTGGTCCCATTGCTTCCTTGAGGTCTTTGATCATTGCATTAAATGCCTTTGCCAGCCTGCCCATCTCGTCTATGGAATTAATCGGGACTGAATGATCAAGGTCTCCTCCCGCAACTTTGTCCATTTCGTTTACGAGCTGTTGAACTGGCTTGGAAATGATCTTATAGATGATTATTCCGACGAACAGGGATACAACAAGAACAAATAAAATTACATAAGCCGTGAGTGCCAGGCGCTGCTTTAATAATGCCTCATCGATCAGTCCCAGCGACAAATCAGCTTCTATAAATCCAAGAATATTCTGTTCTTTCGTATGAATATGGCATTTTGCCGTATAGCAGTCAGGGCTGTTAGGAATCGTACCAATTACCTTCATGACAGAGCTGCCCTCAGCATTGTCATAGACGGCCCATGTTTTCTCAACTGCTAATAAATTTGAAGATCTGTCAGGTTCAATATGGCATCCTGTACATGCAAGTGATGATACATCCACGAATTGACCGCGACGCGACGCATTAGAAGAAAAATAAATCTTTCCGCTATGGTCATATATATTGACATTCTGCACACCTGCCGGGGTGCTGAGGTTTTCCAGTGCCTTTTGAGTTGCCTCCCGCTGGAACTGGAGCATACTGTAATGGGTGCTCTGCCTGGTGAAGTTTACAAAGGAGTCTCCATACTTGACTGCGATGGACATTAGGTCCTTTTTCTGCTTTTGTAGAGTGGTATACCAGAATATAAAGCTTACAACGATCATGAGCAGGCCTATGGCTATCATAAGTTTGGCTGCTACAGATTTTTCAGGATGGTAAAGAATTTTTTTCATCACGGGGTATTATAAGTTGCTTTTGTTTTTTTTAAAAGAAGAAATTAAGCATGGATAAGTATGGTAAAGCTTTATATAAGTAATATTAATATACATTGACAGTGGGGTCGGCTTTCGTGTATAAAAATTACTAATATGCCCGGTTCATATATTCCAACAGATTACTTATCTGTAGCGATTGTTATTATCATCGCCACACTAATCGGTCTCGGGACCCTTATGCTCGGCTTACTGGTAAGACCGAGAAGACCTTACCCGCAGAAACTTGCCCCCTATGAATCAGGCAATCCGCCTGTCAGTGAGCCCCGATACAAATTCTCAATCAAGTTTTATATCGTGGCCATGCTGTTTGTTGTTTTTGATGTTGAGGCGGTTTTTTTATACCCCTGGGCGGTTGCCTATGATAAACTTGGAATGTTCGGGTTTATAGAAATGATGCTGTTCATATTCATTCTGCTGATCGGTTATATTTATGTCTGGAAGAAAGGGGCGTTTGAGTGGGAATAAACGAAAACAATATTGCAGGTGACAAGACAGGTATACCTGACCTGGTTCAGGTGGAGGAGGGGATAAAGATCATTCCCGGTGCCAGCACTATTGTTACTTCAATTGACAAGCTTGTTAACTGGAGCAGAAGTTCCTCTTTATGGCCCATGAGTTTCGGACTTGCCTGCTGCGCTATTGAGATGATGGCAACAGGTTCAAGTCATTATGACTTTGACCGTTTCGGGGTTGTTTTCAGGGCCTCTCCCCGTCAGGCGGATATGATAATCATTGCCGGAACAGTATCAAAAAAGATGGCCCCGGTAGTAAGACGGGTTTATGACCAGATGCCTGAACCGCGCTATGTGATTGCCATGGGAAGCTGCGCATGTTCAGGAGGTATCTTTGATACATATGCAGTTGTTCAGGGATGTGACACTTTTCTCCCTGTGGATGTTTATGTGCCGGGCTGTCCACCCAGGCCCGAGGCCCTTATGGAGGGCGTAATGAAGCTTCAGGAAAAAATTAAAAAGGAGCATCTCAGATGGAGCCCCTGGAGATAGTAACCAGACTAAAAGATAAATTCTTAAGTGAAATAGTTAATGTTAAGGAGTTCAGAGACCAGGTCTTTGTCACTGTAAAGCGGCATAGGATTTCCGATATATGCCGGTTTCTGTTCAGCGATCCTGATATTCATATGAACTTTCTTGCTGATCTCTGCGGCGCTGATTATCCTGACAGGGAAGAGCGTTTTGAAGTCGTATACAACCTGTACTCAATAAAATATAATCACAGGCTTATTATTAAGGCATTGATACCTGAAAATGATCTGACAATTGATAGTGTTGTTCCGATCTGGATCGGCGCAGACTGGCATGAAAGGGAAGCTTGTGACATGTATGGAATTGTCTTCAATGGACATCCTGATCTCAGGCGTATTCTTATGCCGGAAGACTGGGAAGGCTATCCGCTAAGAAAAGACTATCCTTTAAAGGGAGATAGAGACCGCGAGTATAAGGGTTTTGAAGAACTGAAGGACCTGCACTCACATGATGATGAGTGGAACATTAATGCCTGATCAGCTTGCAGGCTGAACCTTTATTTAGTTTCTTTTACATTTTACTATTATGGATAAAACTGAAGAAACAATTGCATTACAACCAGAGAGTAAGTCTGGAATGTCCGCAAAAGAGATGACCCTTAACATGGGTCCCCAGCATCCTGCCACCCATGGTGTTTTAAGGCTCGTCCTTGAACTGGACGGTGAGACTATTAATAAATGCACTCCCTATGTCGGATATCTGCATAGGGGTATCGAAAAACTTTCCGAGCACAGGACTTACATGCAGGTGCTTCCGCTGACAGACCGTCTTGATTATATTTCATCAATGTCAAGTAACATCGGTTACTGTGAAGCAGTTGAAAGGCTTTTCGGTATTGAACTGCCGGAAAGAACAGAATATCTAAGAACAATTGTTTCAGAGATGTCCAGGATCGTAAACCACCTTTTGTGGCTTGCGACACATGCCCTTGATATTGGCGCAATGACTGTCTTTTTGTACTGTTTCAGGGAGAGAGAAAAAATTCTTGATTTGTTTGAAAGACTTTGCGGCGCGCGTTTGACTGTCACTTATCCCAGGATAGGAGGACTTAAAAATGATGCAGATAAAAAATGGCTGGAAGATGTGTATGAGTTTACTAATGAATTCCCAGGCAGGATCGAAGAGTATGAAACACTTATTGATAAGAACCGCATATGGCTTCGCAGGACAAAAGGCATTGGTGTGATATCTGCGGAAGAGGCCATCAGCCGGGGTCTCAGCGGACCAACCCTCAGGGGATCGGGCGTACCTTATGACATCAGGAAGGTTAAACCTTACGGTGTTTATGACAAGGTTGAGTGGAAGGTTATAACGGGTAAGAACGGTGATGTTTATGACCGTTACCGGGTAAGGATGGAAGAATTCCATCAGTCCAATTCGATAATCAGGCAGTGTATAGAAAAAATACCGGAAGGTCCCATAATGGCTGACGCTCCAAAATTCATATTACCCCCGAAGGACAAAGTCCTTAGTGATATGGAACATCTTATACACCAGTTTGTTCTGGTCACTAAAGGTCCTCAAACAGCTCCTGAAGGTGAAATATATGTAGCGACTGAAGTCCCGAAAGGGGAGCTTGGATTTTATATAGTAAGTGATGGTACAGGCAAGCCTTATCGCATGAGAATCAGGGCACCGTCCTTTGTTCATGTGGCAGCGTTGCCCAAACTCTGTGAGGGCGGTCTCGTCGCAGATGTAATAGCAAACATTGGCAGTATAGATATTGTGTTGGGAGAATGTGACAGATAGCAGTACTGTTAATCGGTGGTTTTTGTAATTCTTGATTAATTACTGACAGCTAAAACTGAAATATGTTAAACGAGACTGCTTTACAAGAGATAGAAAACATACTAGGCAGATATCCAGGCAGAGAGAGTGCTTTGTTGCCTGCCCTGTACATAGCTCAGCGTGAATTCGGCTGGCTCAGCAATGAAGCTATGCTCTGTGTGTCAAAAGCGCTGAACCTGCCTGAAGCAAAGGTAAGGGGGACAGCTTCTTTTTACTCCATGTTCAAACACAAACCTGTTGGACGCAATCTTGTCCAGTTGTGCACAAATATATCCTGTATGATCGCCGGATCTGATGATCTTGTTGATTTCTTAAATACCAGGTATGGCATGGAGCCCGGTAAGACGACCCCGGACGGAAGGTTCTCTCTCGTAATAATGGAATGCATTGGCGCATGCGGTACGGCACCGGCAATGCTTGTAAATACTGACTTTCATGAAAATTTAACGGAACAGAGTATAGAGGAAATATTGGAGAAATATAAATAAAGGCAATAGCTCAACGGTGGCTAAACAATTGCTCAACAATAGTTCAAATTAGCAGATCATTCTTGAGCTACGTTAAGCAATCTTTGAGCAACTGTTGAACAACTGTATTGTTATGGAAAAATATTTATTAAAAAATATCGACAACCCTAAATCAGCTGATATTGAAGAGTATATGAATGCCGGTGGTTATAAGGGATTGGCAAAGGCAGTTGAGCTTGAGCCTGCTGATATTATTGAAGAGGTCAGTAAATCAGGACTTAAGGGTAGAGGAGGGGCGGGCTTTCCTACTGCTATGAAATGGCGCTTTGCTTCAGCTGATCCGAAATTCCCCAAGTACCTTGTATGCAATGCAGATGAAGGAGAGCCAGGGACGTTCAAGGACAGACCCATTCTGGAGAAAAACCCTCACCTTTTGGTTGAGGGTATGGCCATATCCGGCATTGCCCTTGGATCGGAACATGGATATATTTATCTGAGAGGTGAGTATCCTGCAGCAAAGGATATACTGGAAACTGCCATTAATCAGGCACGTGATAAAAGCTTTCTTGGTGATGATATTCTTGGGAAGGGCGCCAGGTTTGATATATCTGTTTATCAGGGAGCAGGCGCTTATATATGCGGTGAAGAAACAGCGCTGATAGAGTCTTTAGAGGGTAAGAGGGGCCAGCCAAGGAGCAAGCCGCCTTTTCCTGTGAACCAGGGTGCATGGGACATGCCGACAATTGTCAATAATGTTGAGACCCTGGCAAATATTCCCTATATTTTGGAAATAGGCGGTGAGGAGTATTCCAGGATAGGGAGTGAGGACTGTCCCGGACCGAAACTTTTTTGCATAAGCGGATCTGTCAATAAGCCCGGTGTTTATGAGCTGCCCATGGGCATATCGCTAAAAGAAATAATTTATGATTATGCAGGCGGCATAAAGAATAATGGAAAACTTAAAGCTGTAATCCCGGGAGGGCTTTCCACTCCTGTTCTTCCTGCCGGCAGCATAGACTGCAAAATGGATTTTAATTCAATGCAGAATGCAGGAAGCATGCTCGGTTCCGGGGCTGTGATAGTAATTGACGAGTCTGTCTGTATGGTCAAAGTTGCATACAGGGCAATGAAGTTTTTCGAACATGAATCGTGCGGTAAATGTGTTCCCTGCAGAGAGGGGACAGGCTGGCTCAGAAAGGTGCTTGAGCGTATGGAAAATGGAAAGGGAAGGGATGGAGACATAGACCTTCTCATGTATGTATCCGACACAATGACAGGCAGAACTTTTTGTCCCCTGGGAGATGGGGCTGCAGGAGTTATAAAGGCGATGCTAAAGCACTTCAGGAATGAATTTGCATACCATATAAAGGAAAAAAAGTGCGGCTGAAAGCATCATTAATATTATTTAATTTGACAACTGGAAATTAATTGATATGATAACGCTAACTATTAACGATAAAGAAGTTGACCTGGATAAACCCATGTCAGTTCTTGATGCGGCCAGACAGGCCGGAATAAAAATACCTACTTTGTGTCATCACGAAGTGCTTAAACCTTATGGAGGGTGCAGGCTTTGTGTGGTTGAGGTTGAGAGAATGCCCAGACTGCAGAACGCATGTCAGTTGATGGCTGCTGAGGGAATGGTTGTAAGGACAGAGTCTGATGAAATTTCCGCAGTTAGAAAAAGCATTCTGGAATTTCTACTCATCAACCATCCTCTTGACTGTCCTTATTGTGACAAGGCAGGGGAGTGTGAGCTGCAGGACCTGGTCAATATGTACGGAGCGACTGTAGGAAGGTATAAAGAAGAAAAAAGGAAAGTCCCGGAAAGCCACAAGGACGTAATTCTTTCCCGCAACATGGAGCGATGTGTTGTATGCACCAGATGTGTAAGAATGTGCAGGGACGTGCAGGGGGCCTCGGCAATTTCCATGGTAGGAAGAGGTGACCGGACAAAGATGTCGCCTTTTTCATCTGAATCATTTAACTGTGAGTACTGCGGTAACTGTCTTACCGTATGTCCGGTAGGCGCAATACTGAGCCGGCTTTATATGCACAGTTTCAGGCCCTGGCAGATTGATAATGAAGTGGAGACCATATGTGCTTACTGCGGTGTCGGCTGTTCACTTACAGTTCAGGTAAGGGACGATTCCATAAAAAGGGTGGTGCCCAAAATCGGGGAGGGGCTTAACAAGGGTCTTTTATGTGCCAGGGGCAGGTTTGGATATGAATTTATTAAAAGCTCTGACAGGCTCACTACTCCTTTGGTGAAGAAGAACGGAAAACTTGAGAAAAGCACCTGGAGCGAGGCCCTGAATATAGTTGCAACTAAACTTGGAGAAATTAAAAGCAAGGCTGGGGGAAGAGCTATAGGAGGGATTGCGTCTGCCCGGTGTTCAAACGAAGACAATTATATCTTTCAGAAATTTATCCGTATGGCTTGCGGCTCCAATAATATCGACTCCATATCAAGGACCGGATTTGCAGCCGCGCAAAAATATTTTGAAGACCTGTTGGGACAGGGTATAACGGCAAACATCATTGACGGTCTGAAAAATTCAGAGGCAATTCTGGTGGTCGGCGGTGATCCCACAGCTATTAATCCTATACTTGGTCTTTCCATAAGAGAAGCTGCCAGGAGAGGGGCAAAGATTGTTACCCTGGGTTATGCAAAAGGACTGGATCGTTTTACGTCATTACAGATAGATTCTCCTGTTTTTAAAGAGGCTGATCTGCTTGAGGAACTTGTTGTAGCTATTTTTAAAGACAGAGGTGTAAGAGGCGAGAAGCTTGACATTGACAAAGGCATTAGAATGCTTTCTGATAAACTGTCCGGGCATTTTGATATTGATGGGTTTAATGAGATTAAAGACATTCTGCTTAAAAGTTCATCATTGTCAATCGTATCCGGGATGGACCTGGTGCAGCGTACTGACGGGCACAGGACAATATTTGCTATAGCAGGCCTGACATATCTTCTTGAGGCCCGCCTTTATCTTCTTTCAGAAAGACCGAATGAGCAGGGATTGATCGATGCCGGATGTGTTCCTGATATGCTGCCCGGGGGAAGACCTGTCGATATTCATGATTTCAGAAACAAGTTTGAGGTTTCATGGAAGGGAACTGTTCCAACAGAAGAAGGCCTTACACTTATGGAAATGATGACAAGCATGAATAGCAAGGAGATGAAAGCACTTTATATCATGGGTGATAATCCTGTGTTTAATCTTCCTGACAGTCCTTTTATTAAGGAGGCTCTGGATTCGCTGGATTTTCTGGTGGTGCAGGACATATATCTTACTGAAACTGCTGAGATGGCAGATGTTGTTTTGCCTGCCAAAGGGTGGACAGAAAAGACCGGCACCTACACAAATCTTGAAAGAAGGATCCAGCTTCAGAAAAAGGCCGTTGATCTTTCCGAGGGGATGGAGGACTGGAAGATTATTTCTGACATCTCCTGTAAAATGGGCTATCAAATGAGCTACTCAAATGCAGAAGATATTATGGATGAGATAGCAGAGGTCTCTCCTTTGTACCGTGACCTGAGTTACAAGGAGATTGGCAGAGGCAATTGCCTGTGGCCATATCATGGAGAACCATTAAGGGGGGAAATTAATGAGATCCCTTCCATAATCGATTCAAAGGACGATTACAGTTCAGATTTTTATCTTGTCCCTGATAAACCGCTTTTTCATTCAGGAACACTTTCAAGAAGGTCGCCCTCTCTTAACAGGATAAGCTCGGAACCAGAACTGAAGATAAGCAGTGAAACAGCGAATAAGCTCGGACTGGCAGGAGGAGAGAGGGTCCGGTTCAGCACTTCCATCGGCAGTATTGAAGCACCGGTTATTATTGATGATGCTATCAGAGACAACAGGGTGTTATTCAGTAATAACTTTCGTGACAATGGTGTATATGGCCTCATGAAATATAAAATAGACCGGATAACAAAAGCCCCCGGCATTGAAGGCTGTGAAGTCGAGATAAAGAAAGTGCAGGAGCACTAGGAAATCATTATGGAATCATTATGGATGTTTATTAAAATTATTACTATAGTGACGATCTTCATGATTCACCTGCTCTATGTCCAGTATTTTGAACGGAAGGTTATAGCGCATATGCAGGGAAGAATGGGACCGATGAGGGTAGGCTGGCACGGTATTCTTCAGCCAATAGCTGATTCTCTGAAGCTGTTTTTTAAAGAGGATATCATTCCATCCCAGGCTGACAAACCGATTTTTTTCATTGCTCCCGTTATAGGTGTGATTGCAGGTGTGTCTACCATTGCTGTGATGCCTTTGTGGAAGAGCTTTTCAATTGCAAATCTTAATATCGGTATTTTATATATTCTTGCATTATCTTCAATAGGATCATTCAGCATCATACTGGGGGGATGGGCCTCAAACTCGAAATATTCTTTTCTTGGAGGTCTAAGATCTGCTGCTCAGGTGATCAGTTATGAAATATCTTTGGGGCTTAGTCTGGTTGGGGTTATGATGATATCAGGAAGCGCCAACCTCACAGATATAGTCAATGCTCAGTCAGAGGGCTGGTTTTTTTTTCCCCCAGCTTATAGCATTTTTTGTATTTCTTGTGTCAGCATTTGCCGAAACAAACAGGGTGCCTTTTGATCTGCCTGAGGCAGAGACAGAACTGGTGTCCGGTTTTGCAACAGAGTACAGCGGTATGCGCTGGGCGCTGTTCTTCATGGCTGAATATGCGGGCATGTTTATTATGTCAGCTCTGGCAGTTGTATGTTTTTTTGGCGGCTGGAGAGGACCTGAACTCCCCTTAATAGGCGAATACTCAGGGCTTTTCTGGTTTATTCTTAAGGTGTATGCGTTTATATTCTTTTACTTCTGGATAAGGGCGACCTTGCCAAGGTACAGGTATGACCAGCTTATGAGCCTGGGATGGAAAATTTTCATTCCATTGGCACTGGCAAATATTATTATTACAGGACTATTAAGAATTTTATAAGGTTCTGGATTCCCGACCCCGCCTACCGGCAGGCAGGTGTGCGGGAATGACAACGGATTGAAATAAGGCTTTGTGAAACGGTTAATGAAAAAATGACTGTATTGGAATTTGTTAAAAAAATATTTTTATTTGAGATAATGAAGGGCCTTGCGCTCACTGTAAAGCATCTCTTTTCCCCTCCTGTAACCAGACAATATCCGCTGGAAAAGAGGGAACCCGTCCCAGGTGCCAGAGGTCTCCACGCTCTTGTTAGAGACACAGAGACAGGCAATGCAAGATGCGTTGGCTGCGGTCTGTGCGCTGCCATATGCCCTTCGCAGTGTATTCATATCTATACAAGTGAAGGCGAGGACCACGAAAAGGTAGTTGACAGATATGAAATTGAAGTCCTCAGGTGCGTGTATTGCGCGTTATGTGTTGAAGCATGCCCTTATGCGGCAGTGGTGCTTACAGATCATTTTGAATACTCAGGTTATACAAGGGAGGAGTTCTACTATACAAAGGAGATGCTCCTTGAAAACTGGGACAAATATATGTCCGGGAATAAAGGTATGAACTATATCAAGAATTTCTGGCGGCCCAGGTCAGCTGATTTTGCAAAAAAGGTTGAACCGACGGTTGTGGAGAAAATAGGGAAATGACAACACCTCAGATATTTTTTGCATACTTTGCGATATCCATGACCGTGCTTTCCCTGCTGGTTGTTACAAGGCGAAATCCGGTCCACAGTGTGCTCCTGATGCTGGTGCTTTTTGTTCACATTGCAGTTTTATACCTGTTTCTGAATGCCGAGTTTCTTGCAGCAATACAGATAATTATTTATGCAGGAGCAATACTGGTACTGTTTTTATTTGTAATTATGCTTTTAAACCTGAAACAGGAAGAAACAGTAAAAAAATACCAGAGTCAGTGGCCAATAAGCGCTGGCATTGCTATTGTATTTGCGATATTCTTATCAATGGTAGTCGGAAAGATAACTGTCATGCCGCCTCTCGGTGAGTATTCCATAGAGGCCATTAAGGCCGAGGGCAGCATGATGACCATAGGTATGGTTTTATACACAAAATATTTACTGCCCTTTGAGATAGCCTCACTGGTGCTTCTGGTAGCGCTTATCGGGGCGGTGGTTTTGGCAAAAAAAAGGATAGAATAATGAAACAGGATTTAAGATTTAAAATTAAAAATTCAAAATTCTCACGGAGTGAGTTATGGTTCCTTTAAGCTGGTACATAATTCTTAGCGCTGTAATATTCAGTATAGGTGTCTTTGGCTTTCTTGCAAGGCGCAACCTGATTATTATGTTTATATCGATAGAGTTGATGCTTAACGCGGTCAATATCAGTCTTGCCGCATTCAGCCATTACCTGCAGGTAATGAGAGGACAGATTCTGGTTTTCTTTGTTATTACAGTTGCAGCAGCAGAAGCAGCGATCGGACTGGCAATTTTAATATCCTATTACAAGAACAACCCGACCATTAAGGTCGATGAGATTAATTTATTAAAAGGATAAGTTAAGGAAAGAGATGATCCTCCCCCTTTAGCAAAGGGGGAATGAGGGGGATTTTTTTATTAGTAATCTCCCCTAACCCCTCTTTAAATAAAGAGGGGAATGACAGGATAGAAAAGATAAAATTATGAAATATGCATTGATACCATTACTGCCGTTTATTGCATTTGTTATCAATATTGTCTTTGGCAGGAATTACATTAAGGACAAGGCACACTGGGTTGCCGTACCTGCGGTAGTTGGTTCCTTTATTCTGTCCCTTAGTGCGTTTATGGATGTTCAGGCAGGCAATGTTGTGAATGTTAACTTGTACAGCTGGATATCTTCCGGTGATTTTCATGTTACAGTAGGTTTCCTCATTGATCAGTTGTCTGCAATTATGCTGATTGTTGTCACTTCAATCAGCACTCTCATATTTATTTATTCAATCGGTTATATGCATGGTGACGGCGGGTATTACCGTTTCTTTGCCTATCTCAGTCTATTTGTTTTTTCAATGCTGATCCTTGTGATGGCCAATAACTTCCTGCTTATGTATTTTGGATGGGAAGCTGTCGGTCTCTGTTCATATTTCCTGATTGGTTTCTGGTTCCATAAGAAATCAGCTGGAGATGCCGGCAAAAAGGCATTTATCGTTAACAGGTTTGGTGACTTTGGTTTTGGACTTGGTGTGATACTCATTTTCCTGACATTTGGAAGTCTTGATTATATGCAGGTGTTTGGCCAGGCTGGTACCATAGTCGGGCAGACCATTAATTTATTTGGATATGACGTAGAGCTTATAACTCTAATATGTCTGCTTCTTTTCTGCGGAGCTGTTGGGAAATCTGCACAGGTACCTCTTCATGTCTGGCTTCCTGATGCAATGGAAGGCCCTACACCGGTGTCTGCCCTGATCCATGCCGCAACAATGGTAACTGCCGGTGTGTTTATGGTTGCCCGCACCAATCCCCTTTTTAGTATGTCTGAAATTGCCATGAATACTGTTGCAATAGTTGGAGGTGTGACAGCCATATTTGCTGCTACCATTGCACTGGTGCAGAATGATATTAAACGTGTAATAGCTTACTCAACAATCAGCCAGCTCGGATATATGTTCCTTGCCCTTGGTGTTGGAGCCTATTCAGCTGGGATATTCCATCTTTATACACATGCATATTTCAAGGCACTGCTCTTCCTGGGTTCAGGAAGTATTATTCATGCCCTTCATCATGCAAAGCACGGTGATGAGCAGAACATGCAGAAGATGGGCGGACTGAGAAAGCATATGCCCATTACTTATAAGGTATTTATTATCGCCACATTGAGCATTACAGGTATTCCTTTCTTATCAGGATTTTTCAGTAAGGACGAGATACTCTGGAGAGCATTCCTTGCTGGAGATCTCGGCAAGTTCCTATGGTTTTTAGGAACACTTGCCGCACTATTGACAGCCTTCTATTCATGGAGACTGATTTATCTTACATTTCATGGTGAATACAGGGGAGGGGAAGGGCAGGAAGATCATATTCATGAATCTCCAAAAGTCATTACAGTGCCTTTGATGTTTCTTGCCTTTGGTGCGATCTTTGCCGGTTATGTTGGAATCCCGCCTCTTTTTGTTGAGCATGGCGATAAAATCGGGGAGTTTCTTGCGCCTGTGCTTGGACATCCCGAAGGGCACGGTACTCATGCCCAGGAGTTCTTTGTGATTGGCGCTTCAATACTGGTGGCCCTTGCCGGATGGTTTGTTGCTTATACGATGTATCTTAAAAAGACCGATCTGCCTCAAGAAATCGGATCAATGTTTCAGCCGATTCATACATTGCTCTTTAATAAATATTATATTGATGAACTTTACAGCAAGACAATTGTACAGCCCATGCTCAAGGCATCGGACAAGATTGTTCTTGCTTTTGACACCTATATAATTGAAGGGTTAGTTAATGGTTTGCCAAACCTTATAGGCGCATTCAGTAAAAGGCTCAGAACTGTCCAGACGGGGTTTTTGGGCAATTACGGACTGGCCATGGCCATAGGCGCGTTATTTATAATCGGTTACATGATATTTGCAAGGTAAAAAATGGAAGATTTAATTTTTAATCAACTCAGTTATCCAATACTTACGTGGTCGGTGTTCCTTCCATTAATAGGTGCGCTCGTACTGCTGTTTATGAGGAATGCAAGTCTGGTCAGATGGACGGCCCTGTTTTTTACTATTTCTACTTTTATTATCTCCCTGCCTCTGCTGAGTAATTTTGATAAGAGTACATATAAAATGCAGTTTGTTGAGATGCATGAATGGATCCCGACCTGGGGTATTAAATATATTATTGGTATAGACGGGATCAGTATCCTCTTTCTGTTTCTTACCACACTTCTGAGTATCCTGTGCGTGCTTGTTTCATGGAAGGCTATCCAGACAAAGACCAAAGAATTTTTCATGGCCATTCTCATAATGGAGGCAGGAATGCTGGGTGTGTTTGTATCTCTGGATTTTTTCCTCTTTTATATCTTCTGGGAGGCCATGCTGATCCCGATGTTTCTTTTAATAGGAGTATGGGGTGGAGAGAACAGGGTCTACGCTTCAATTAAGTTCTTTCTATATACATTTGTCGGCAGTGTGCTGATGCTTGTTGGGATTATTACGCTCTATTTTTATGGAGGAAGGACACTTGATATACTGGCTCTCAGTGATATTCAGTATCCGATCAAGCTGCAGTTCTGGCTTTTTCTGGCCTTCTTTGCCGCCTTTGCTGTAAAAGTACCGATGTTTCCGGTTCATACATGGCTGCCTGACGCGCATACAGAGGCGCCCACTGCAGGCAGTGTGATTCTTGCCGGTGTTCTTATTAAGATGGGTGCTTACGGGTTCCTTAGATTTTCAATCCCCATGCTGCCTGACGCAACACTGATTTTTGTAAAACCCATACTGATACTTTCGGTCATCGCAATAATTTACGGTGCCCTTATATGTTTTGCCCAGAAAGACTTTAAACGTCTCATTGCCTATTCAAGTGTAAGCCATATGGGATTTGTTACGCTCGGACTTTTTGCGCTTAACACTCAGGGTGTTGAGGGGGGAATCCTCCAGATGTTAAATCATGGGATTATCACCGGCGCCATGTTCCTTATGATAGGAATGATTTATGAACGGACCCATACGAGAGTAATTGCTGATTATGGCGGTTTTGCCAAACTTGTTCCATGGTATGCCGGATTTTTTATAATCCTTACTTTTGCTTCTGTGGGACTGCCCGGAACCAACGGTTTTATAGGCGAGTTCCTGATAATATTGGGTGCCTTTAAGGTAAAGATGATATGGGGTATTTTGGCTGCAACTGGAATTATACTTGGAGCAGGATACATGCTCTGGCTGTACCAGAGGATCTTTTTTCAGGATGCCAAACCTGATTATGAGGCATCAGGCGCTCATCCTGTCAGGGATATTGATTTCAGGGAAGTGATTACAATTCTTCCATTGATAGTAGCTGTCTTCTGGATAGGTGTGTATCCTGAAACATTTCTCAGTTATATGCATGCCTCTGTCGAGAATCTTATAGGGAATTTAAACATGACTTCATCTTATGCTGAATCTGAAAACATGCTTGTAAAAAATATAATGGAGCTTTTTTAATGACAATTATTGGTGCCGGTATAACTTTACTTGATGTCAGGCAGCTTACACCTGAAATAACAATAATATGTACTGGTCTGATTTTGCTCCTGCTTGATCTTGTGGTGAAGAAGAAAGAGGCCATAGCTTTTGTAGGAATAATAGGCACTATAGTGGCCATCTTTGCAACGTACCGGCTTTACGGCTTTAACGAGACCCAGAGTATGTTCTCCAGCATGTTTGTCCTTGACGGTTATGCAAACTTTTTCAAGATTATTTTCTATATCAATGTGATCCTGACGATCTGTATCTCATTTAAATATATGAAAATTGAAAAAGCCTCTTTTGGGGAATATTATGCTCTCCTCATGTTTGCAACTTCAGGCATGATGATTATGGCATCGGCTGCAGACCTGATCGTCCTTTATCTCGGGCTTGAGCTGATGGCCCTTTCAACCTATATTCTTGCAGGACTGATGAGAAAGCAGCGCCGGTCAAATGAGGCTGCCCTGAAGTACTTTTTCCTTGGTGCATTTTCATCGGCATTTCTGCTGTACGGCATTTCACTTTCATTCGGGATGACGGGCACTACTAATATCCAGGAAATTGCCGGACTGATTAATTCGTTAAGTATTGCTGACAACCCCATTATGTATCTTTCGGTCACCTTTCTTATAGTTGCCTTTGGATTTAAGGTTGCTCTGGTCCCATTTCATATGTGGGCCCCTGATGTTTATGAAGGAGCTCCCACATCTATCACAGCCTTTATGTCAGTAGGCCCCAAGGCAGCAGGCTTTGCAGTTCTTGGAAGAGTACTGTTTGGCGCCTTTGGAGAGATGCATATAATGTGGAGCAGTATTCTGATTCCGTTGTCCATCCTTACTATGGCGGTTGGAAGCATAATAGCCCTTGCGCAGACCAATATAAAAAGAATGCTAGCGTACAGTTCAATTGCCCATGCCGGATATGTTTTGCTGGGAATTATTACCGGGACAACGGATGGTCTTGCCAGCAGTGTCAATTATTTAATGATTTACATGTTTATGAACATGGGGGCCTTTGCCATTGTTATTATGCTGAGGAGTGAGGGGTTCAAGGGAGAAGACCTTGAGGATTATAAAGGTCTTGCAAAGAGCAATCCTGCAGTAGCAGCCCTTATGCTGCTGTTCATGTTCTCCCTGACGGGTATACCGCCCACCGCAGGATTCATAGGTAAATTCTATGTAATCATGGAGGCCATTAATGCCGGGCATACATATCTGGCAATAACAGCGGTTATCTTCAGTGCTATTTCCGCTTTCTTCTACTTAAGGGTAGTTATGTATATGTATATGAACGATCCAAAAGAGACTGTCATTCTTACAAAATCACCTTCAATGACCTTTGCCCTTGCGGTTACATCGGTCATGGTGATTGTTCTGGGAGTGTTCCCGTCTGTTCTGTTGAACCTTGTAAGATTCTCGATTCTCAGTTAAAAATAAACGTTCAAACTGTTCGAACAGTTCAAGCGTTCGAACGTTTTAAAAAAGGGACTTGTCTTGTTTATGTCCCATGTTTTATAATGATTGTCGTTGTTTAGATGTTGACTTATCAATGCCGAAGTGGTGGAATTTGGTAGACACGCACGGTTGAGGGCCGTGTGCTTCACGGCATGCGAGTTCGAGTCTCGCCTTCGGCACCATTTTTTAACTCCTTGAAATAATTGAATGCATAGCCTGCATCCCCTTTCCAATAACAGACTGTGTATAGAATGTGAACAGATTCTGGGATCCTGCGAAGGGCCTGGATAGCATCAGATGTTTTCTTCTAATCAATGAAATTGCCTTGGTTACACTATTCTTCATAATCCCCTCTTATCAATGATTTCTCAGTAGACAGGATTTCATTTATATTTTGAAGTTATCAATAATGTTGATTCAGTCTTGATTCTGTAGGTTTTCCTAATGATCAATTATTTAGTGCTAGTGTAAATAGCATTTTTCACATAACCAGAATATTATGTTAATCTATGAATTCTCTCATATAAGAATAACTTCAATCATATATTTGTAATATTGACTTGTTTTCATACTTATCAGGAGTTCTATTGTGAAGGGAAAATTTAATTGTTGGGAATTTTGGAACTGTTCCAAGGAAGTAAGAGACGATTGTCCTGCCTTCTTAACATTTCATGGAATGGATTGTTATGATTTTGCCGAAGACTATTGTCCAAAAATAGATAAGGGATTTCAACATTGCAGGGAATGTCCCTGGTATAAGAAAATTAAAGCTACTAATTATAAAAAAGACATGGAATGAATATATAAGCGCTGCAGTAATATTGTTACTTTAGGATATAGCACTTTTTTTGACGATTATTATGAAAGATGAAGAAAAGACAAAAGATCAACTTATTAAAGAGTTAACTGAACTCCGGCAGCATCTTGATGAGTCTTCAGAGTTAATAACATCAGATTTTCTTGAACTAAAAAAAATCATTGATATTCTTCCTGTCGGTGTTGTATATCTTGATTCTGAATTTAGATTTATTAGTGTTAACAAGTTCTTCTGTGATTTTATCGGGTGCAACGAAAATGACCTTAAAGGCAAACTATGTTATGAAACAGTAGGGGAATATTCTGATGCTTCTTCAAAGGAAGGTCTTGAAAAAATCTGCAGCTTTTGTAAAAAAGATGACTGTTTTAAAAGTAAGAAACCTACTGTTATTGAAAGACCGATAGGTGATTCAATTATTAGAGTGACAACAGTCCCGGAACTGAACGAAAATGGTGATATTTATCGATTTCTGGAAGTAATTGAAGATATAACAGAGCGCAAGCAAAAAGAATTAGAGACAATAAGAGCAAGTCAGTTGGCCACTTTAGGGGAACTCGCTGCCGGGGTAGCACATGAAATTAACAATCCCATTAATGGAATTATCAATTATGCCTCAATAATAGAAAAGAAAAGTAAGTCTAATGATAGTGTAAGAGATATTTCGTCTCGGATTATTAAAGAAGGAGACCGTATTGCAAATATTGTAAAATCTTTACTTGCGTATGCCAATGATAGTGCAGGCGAGAAAAAAAATGTATCTATTGAATCCATTATAGCTGACACACTTAATCTGGTTGAGAGACAATTAAGAAATGATGGTATCACGCTTAAAGTCAGAATAGCACAAGATTTGCCGCCTGTTTATGCGCAACCTTTACAAATTGAACAAGTCTTTTTAAATATTATCAATAATGCACGTTATGCCTTAAATCAGAAGGACTCTGAAGTACAGGAAAATAATCTCCTCGAAATCGGAGGAGAAAAGGTATTAATTAATAATAGACCATATGCAGAGATTACATTCCTTGATAATGGAATTGGCATACCTGCTGCAATATCTGACAGGATAATGGATCCTTTTTTCTCTACTAAACCTGCAGGTGTTGGAACAGGATTAGGTTTAAGTATTAGTAATGGCATTATAAATAACCATGGTGGAAAGATTTCAATAGATAGTATTGAAGGGGAATATACAAAAATTATAATTCAGCTTCCATTATCTAAGCAAAATTAATAGAAATATTGACCAAAAATAAATAATCCACCTTTTACATACAGCTATATTCCCTGCCTGTATTATCGGCTTGTTTTTGTGGTTCTTCATTAAAAAATCCGCATGAGTGAAGGAGTTAACATTATGATGCAATACTTAATAATAAGAGTCATTGCAACTCATTGATAACTTATAATTATCCTTAATCCCAGATGCTAACATACATATTCTTTGCTCATTTAAAGTAATTGAGTTATGTTATTAATAAATAACTAGCAAAAAGTTAAATCTAACCGGGTAAACCAAAATGAATAACAACTTGCTGGCATATACAAAAGCTTTACTAATTATTCTAATCCTACTTATCCCATCTCTTGCATCTGCTCTCCGTTGCGGCAGTAATTTGGTTCTAAAAGGCGACAGGAAGATTGAAGTTTTGAAGACATGCGGTGAACCTGAGTTTATAGAGAAATGGGAAGAAGAAACTGTAACACATATTACGAATGAAAAGGATGAGATTCTCAGAGATTTAATTATTGAAAGACAGATAGGCATAGGGAAATCAACTGTTCTGAGATTTGAAGAGTGGACGTATAATTTTGGATCAAGTCGCTTTATTCAGTACCTGACCTTTGTAAATGGGAAACTTAAGAAAATTGATAGCGGGCCTAAAGGAACTAATAGAGAAATACTGTCTGGATATTCAAAATCAAGATGCGGTCAGGTGGTAGATAGGGACGACAGGAAAATTGAGGTTATTGTTAAATGTGGTGACCCATATTCAATAGAGCATTACTGGGAAGAACAGTACTCTGATGTTACGAGTGCTCTCAGGACAAGAAAAATTCCGCGATTTTACAGAGATGGCAATATTAATAAAAGAGACTATACATTTAAAAGAGAAAGAGTTTATGAGCAAAAAAGAAAGTTAATTAATATTGAGGAATGGACATATAATTTTGGGCCGAGACGTTTTTTATACTTTATTACATTTCAGAATGGCAAAGTCGTAAAAGTTGAAGATGGAGACTATGGGTTTTGATAATATGATTAAAGACCAGATGGATAAAATATACAGCACTATCCCGCCTGATAAGATCCCATGGAATATGGAAGACCCGCCTGAGATTTTGAGGAGTATTGTTGAAAAAGGAAAGGTCAAACCCTGCAAAGCAATTGAGATGGGATGCGGGGCAGGGAATTATGTGATTTATCTGGCTCAAAAGGGTTTTGATGTAACAGGAGTTGATATCTCAGAATCAGCGATCAGGATGGCAAAAGGCTCTGCTTCAGAAAAGGGCGTTGATTGCAGTTTTGTCACAGCTGATATTCGGGGCGATATGTCCGAAGTCCCCCATAAATTTGATTTTGCCTATGACTGGGAAGTGATGCACCACATCTTTCCTGAAGACAGAGAGGCATATATTAATAATGTATACAAGCTTCTTAATACTGGAGGGTTATATCTGTCGGTCTGCTTCAGTGAAGAAAGTCTTCAATTCGGAGGTGAAGGCAAATATCGCAAGACTCCCCTTGATACGGTCCTGTACTTCTCATCAGAAAGCGAGATGGAGACACTTTTTGATCCTCTTTTTGAAATTAAAGAGTTAACAACAGTTGATGTTGACGGTAAGTTTGGTACCCACAAAGCGATATATGCTTTTTTAAAAAAGAAATAATGTAGGGGCACGGCATGCCGTGCCCTGATTCAATAAATGGGCATTGCATGCAATGCCCCTACGACGAAATATTATTTCATCGGTTTATGTAGGGGCGGGGTCTCCCCGCCCTTTTGTAATGGTTGTTGTGTATTGATTTTCGGCGAGGTAACCTCGTCCCTACAACATAATATCAAATAAAACCTTAATTCCCTTTAGTTCCAAGTAATTAAAACCGAACAAATGGGTATGAGGAAAATAATTGCAAATTTTCTATTAGCCATATCCATGCTTATCATATTGATCGGCTGTTCATCATTCAGTTCCATATCTGATGAGGAACTGGTTAGAATTGCGGAAAGCTATTATAGATACAACTATAGCGAAAAGAGCATTGAGATGGCAGTATTTGAGCGGAGTAAATATGAGAAAGAGTGTGACTGCTATCCTGTGCGGTTTATAATAACCCGTCCCAGTCAGGACAGTACAAAGATGACGTTTTATTTCTTCAAGAATGACTCCGGCAAGTTTGAAGCAAGAAAGTTTGAAAAGGGGATTAAGTTTCTTTCAAACTGAAATCAATCACACATCACGTAATATAATTTTATTTTATATTCGGGATTAATACCCCGTGGCTAGCCGCGTTCGTCATACCCGCGAAGGCGGGTATCCAGAAATGTAAAGTGCTAAGAGGTTTCTGGATTCCCGATCAACAGACCTGCCTACCGGCAGGCAGGTATCGGGAATGACCGTAGTTGATACCCCGTAGCTTGCTGAAGGGCAGTTCATTATTTATTTGAATTATGTATTATTAATGAAATATATATTGAAATTATATTCTAAGGAGACTTATGGCTACTTTATCATTCAGGGTCGGGCATGTTTATTGTTATGGCTGCGTAGAGGGAGTAGGCAAGTTTGTAGGGAAAATGAAGGGTGTACATTCTGTAACAGTGAAGAACAATGACAGTGTTGTAATTGAGTATGACCCTGACAACCTGGAAATGGATGATGTGCAGTTTAAACAGATTGTAAGAGAAAATATAGAGCGGCTGGGATTCAGGATTAAGAATTACTGAAATTTCAGAGAAATTTTATTATTTAACTACATATAACACCTCCGTTTAGAATTGCTCACTGGCAGGATTATCATTACACGATCTATGATGACTCCAGACTATTCCCCGTTTTATTTTGTAATAAACATTTCAATGTGTGCATAACAAATACTTATTAAGAACCCTTCCAATATGACCGTAGAAACAGTATATAAACAGTTGGAATTTTAGATTGAAAAAATAATGTAGCTGCCAGATCGGGAAATGAGCAATATTGCTTGCAGCTTTTATTATGAAATAGAAATCTTTAAATTATCTAAAAGATATGCTATGGGGAAATTCCTTATATAGATAATTTGAAAATCATCCGAAATAGATGATAGATATAAATTTATTATTTCAGGGGAGAAAAAAGATGAGTTTAAGTAAATTGAAAGTCAAAACACAGTTATTAGGAAGTTATGGATTAATTATTTTACTTATTGTGGTAGCAATAATGGCAAATACATATTCCATAAAGAAGATTATTGATAATTCAAATCATGTTAATGAAGAGAGTTTCCCATTTGCGTTACTTGCTGACGAGATCGTATTAAGTGCTGTGCAAGTTCAGCAGTGGCTTACAGATGTATCAGCTACGCATAATCCTGATGGCTATAAGGATGCAGAAGAGTCAGCAGTAGCATTTAAAGAAGGAATAGAAAAGTTCAAAGCGATGTTTGAAGAAGAAAATGAAACAGAGGCTCTAAAGGAAGTAGAAGCAATTGAAGTTGCATTTGACAAGTTTTACCACGTAGGCAAGCAAATGGCTAATGCATATATTATAAATGGAATTGATGAAGGTAATAAATTGATGAAAGGATTTGATGAAGCATCAGCTCAATTAACAAATAAAGTGACGGAATTAAGAAAAAGCCAGACTAATGAAGCAGAAGAAATGATACAGGAAATTGTAGTAGCTAGCAGTAAGGCAAAGCAAATACTATATGTATTGGGAGCAATCATTACAGCTCTTTGCTTAGCAATTGGATATTTCATTACGATGAACATACAGAAGCAGTTGGGAGGTGATCCATCTAAAATTGCAGGGATTGCAAGGAGAATGGCAGATGGAGACCTGACATTAGATTTTGCGGACAGTCAGAATGATGTTGGAGTATATGCAGCAATGAAAGAGATGGTTAACAATTTACAAAGGGTCGTTCAGGAGATTACTGGTGGATCAATGACTATTGCAAGCAGTGCAGCGGAATTATCAGCTACATCGGACCAGATAACCACTGCTATCAATGAAGAGTCAAAGCAGATTGAGCAATCAGCAACAGCTACAACTGAGGTTTCTCAGACTATTATAGAAGTAGCTCAGAATGCCAGTGATGCATCTAACCTGGCTAAAGAATCTCTTGACATTGCAAATGATGGAAAGTCTACAGTACAGGAAACGGTTTCTGGAATGCAAAGTATATCTGAGTCGATTGAGGAATCATCACAAACAATAGGAGAACTGGGAGAGAGCAGCAAACAGATAGGAGATATTATTGGGGTAATTAATGATATTGCAGGCCAGACCAATTTGCTAGCTCTCAATGCAGCTATTGAGGCAGCAAGAGCGGGCGAACAGGGTAGAGGATTTGCAGTAGTGGCTGATGAAGTCAGAAAACTGGCTGAAAGTACAGCTAAGGCAACTGAAGAAATAACTGAAAAGATCAAAAAGATACAGAATGATACAGAATCATCAGTGAAAAGTATGGAGAGGAATAAGGTTGATGTGGAAAAAGGGGTGAAATTAGCTGAGCAATCCAATGAATCTCTTAATAAAATCGTTGGTGCAACCGAAAAATGTCTCGACATGGTGCAATCTATTGCTACAGCAGCAGAGGAGCAATCCGCAGCTATAGAAGAAGTGTCAACCAGTATGGAAAATATTGCAAGTGTGTTTGGCGAAACGAGCAATTCGGTAGTTCAAATTAATGAATCAACTAATGATCTTGCTAAAACCGCAGGCAATCTTAAGGAAGTTGTTTCATGGTTTACTGTAGTAAGTAAACCGGATGATGGCCAGTATAGTGCTGTTGCTGATGTTGACGGGTCTATGGACCATCAATCTACCTAGGAAAATCGTTTTGTAAGCAATAAACCTTGGCGGAAACCAATCGGTCAGATTTATTTCCGCTTTTATTTTAATTAGACATGAAAAAAGTTGATTTTTTGTAAATAATCATCTTTTCCCTATTAAGAAAAGAGACCGGACAGCCGATAAATAAATTGTAGGTGGTTTGGTTTTTATAATATATTTAACCTGCCAGAATTTATAAACATTTTTTATAAGGAGCAGCAAAATGTCATCCAAAACAGCAGACAAAGGGTAGAATGGTCACCATTGCGGGCACAGGGTATAAACCTGGCACTTGGTATTTTATATACCTGGAGCATTTTTAAAGTAGCAATAAAACAATCCATAGAAACCGGCGGAGCAGGGGCATTTAACTGGAGCCTGGCTTCAATTAATGATCCCTATGCAGTCTGCTGTCTGGTATTCGCATGTGCAATGATTATCGCTGGAAAATGTCAGGACACGCTTGGCCCCAGAATAACGGCCTTTATTGGAGGTCTGCTTGTTGGTCTCGGATTTATAGTAATATCTTACTCAACTTCATATATGACCTGGATCATCGGCTTTGGATTTCTTGTCGGAACAGGTATTGCATTTGGATACTCATCAGCAACACCGGCAGCACTTAAATGGTACCCTCCGAGCATGACAGGAAAGGTTGCAGGAATAGTTGTTGCAGGATTTGGCCTGGCATCTGTTTATATTGCACCACTTGCAAAATATCTTCTCTCTACTTACGGAATGCAGTCTGCCATGCTCTTTTTTGGAGTAGCCTTTCTAATAGTTATGAGCATACTTTCAATGTTTCTTGTTAATCCCCCGGCAGGTTATGTGCCTAAGGGATTTGTTGAGAGAAGGGAAGATTCACCGAATAATACAGTATCGAGGGTAATGTTCCAGGAGCAAAACTTTACTACCTCCCAGATGATCAAGACCCCTGAATTCTGGATGCTCTGGGTGTTGTACTTTATAAGCGCCGGTGCCGGTCTGATGGTAATCGGTAGTGTGGCAGGCATGGCAAAAGGGAGTCTTGGAGAAAGCGCATTTATTGCGGTTGCTATATTGGCTGTCGGAAATGCCGGGGGCAGGGTAGTTGCAGGAGTGCTGTCAGATAAGATAGGAAGAATGAAGACACTTGCCGGCATGTTTATATTTCAGGCTATTCTGATGTTTGCCGCCATTCCGATTATAGGGGCAGGATCTACATCAGCTTTGCTGCTGGTACTTCTCGCTACATTTATAGGGTTTAATTACGGAGCGAACCTGACACTCTTTCCTTCTTTCACAAAAGACTACTGGGGTATGAAGAATTTTGGTGTTAACTATGGAGTTATATTTACGGCATGGGGAGCAGGTGGTTTTGTAATGAGCAAGACATCTCAGGCCCTTGCTACGAGCACTGGTTCATTTTCAGCATCCTTTCTTATAGCTGGAATCCTGCTATGTATCGGTGTATACTTTACATTCCACCTGGGCAATGCGCTTAAAACCAAGGAGCTGGATGTGGTTGAGCAGCCGGCAGGCTAATCAGAAGGAACAACTATAAAGAGTTAACCTATATCTCCAAGTTCATACTGGATAATACTGATAGTTGCGATCGGTGCGGTCTCGGTCCGTAAGATTCTTGGCCCAAGGGAAACTTCCATAAATCCATTATTAACAGCGCCTGTAATTTCCTCTTTTGAAAATCCCCCTTCAGGTCCGATTAACAGAAGTATCTGTTTAATACTCTTTTCAGCCTTTAATATCTTTTTCAGGTTCTGCTCTTTATAAGTTTCAGAGAGGATGAGTTTCAATAGCTCTTTTTTGTCATTCCGGACCTGATCCGGAATCCAGTCTTTTTTCTGGATTCCCGCCTTCGCGGGAATGACATTCATTGAGTTTCCTGCAAGTTGCATTTGTACAGTTTCAGAGAAAAAATCTTTTAACGCCACAGGCTCCAATATCTCAGGAATTTTATCTCTCCCGGACTGCTGCGAAGCAGAGGTGGCTATCTTTCTCCATCGTTCCAGTTTCTTGGTATTTCTGACCTGCGACCTTTCAGTTATAACAGGAATGATTCCCTTAACTCCAAGTTCGGTGGATTTCTGAATAATAAGGTCCATCTTCTCTCCCCTTGCAATGCCCTGTGCTAGGGTAATGGCAACAGGAGATTCAACGGAATAGATTTCTTTATTGATTATGGTGGCGACAACTTCTTTTTTATGTACTCTATTGACGGTGCATGTATATTTATGACCATTACCGTCCAGGACTTCGATTGGTTCTCCTGCTTCAATTCTCAAAACAAGTGCGAGATGGCGTGCATTATCACCGGTTATGACAATTTCATCAGATATTAGTTCTTCCAGAGGAAGGAATAGACGGGGCATGAATTAATTTTTCCTGATTTATGATAACTATATTATAGGTTATGGATGCTATGGTTCATTGACCCGGAAAATTCATTATTCGGGTTGATGGCAATAGGTGGTGCATGTTATCAATGGTGTACCATCGACTCCCTTGAGATAATCGCTATGACATTCAGTGCACACTGCATCGGTGCCCAGGGTGATGTTTACGGCATCTTGATGCCCTGTTTGCTTCCACAGAGTCTGTCCTTGATCAACATGAGGAAATACGCCTTCATCGTGACAGCTGTCACATGAGATGGTGGAACCGCCTCCGCTGAAATCTGTCCCATGACAGTTGGATGCACATTCATCATTACTAATAACTGGTGGAATGACATAACTCTCAACATAAAATCTTCCATGGTTTGATGGATTGTCAATTGTAGTCCAGTCTGCATTGTGTGGATAAGGTCTGTGACAGTTAGTTGTATAACAGGAGGTAGCCGCGCCTTTTCCCGAGAAATTTACTCCATGACAGTTAATAGCACATGTAGCGTTATTATTCGCAATTACATAATTGCCGTGATTATCCCAATCAGACCATCCTGTTGGGTGTGGATAGGGATCATGACAAGTCTTGCATGAGATACCACTTGGGCCTCCTAAAAGATCTGTACCATGGCACCCCTGACAGGTTGTCTGGCCGTTGACAATGGAATTCAGTCCGTGACTATCAGGATTTTCCCAGTTCTGAGCATGTGGATATAAACTATGACAGTCATAACAGGAAACATTGCTGCCTCCACCGCTAAAATCAGTTCCATGACATGCAGTTGCACAGACACTATTGCTGTTCGTATTCACATAGCTTCCGTGATTAATAATCTCTTCCCAGTTTTCCCCGTGAGGATAGGCATCATGACAGTCATAACAGGAAGTTGCATCGCCTTTGCCTGAATAGTCCTCACCATGGCAAGTGATTGCGCAGTTGGTTACCCCGCCTTCCTGAGCAAGAGCAGCGACTCCGTGCTGATTCGGCTCATTCCATCCCTGTTTGTGAGGGTAGGGAGGATGACATTCAAAACATGATGTTAGAGATGCACCGCCCTGGAAGTCATCGCCATGGCAGCTTGCACAGACATTGATATCATTAGACAGAGTATACTGCCCGTGCAAATCGGGGTCAGCAAATGTAGTCGTATGAGGATATATTGATTGTGAGTTGTTCTGTTCAGGTTCATAGGCCCCTGAACCGCAGGACAGAGTTATAAAGGCTAAGGATAGAATGCAAAAAATTATCCTTATAGAAAAAGTAGTTTTTACAGCTGATTCTGGTGCTTGTTTCAATTTATTTATGAATATAGAAAACATATAACGTATATTGTATCAGTTTCATCAAATCAGTTTTTATGACATAAGATGCACACTGCATCTGTTGATTTTGAAAGCTTGCTTTTGAATCCCGCAGGGTGAGGGTTTACCCCCGGCAATTTGACCGCGGAGTGGCAGTCTATACAGCTTGTAGCTGCACCTTTTTCATGGCATGCAGCACAGGTAAGGATGTCCCGTCGTGCTGCCCTGCCGTGTGATGACAGAAAGTCCGAAGGATGAATGTCATGCTGGTTCCTGAAATCAAGGGCAAAGCCTTTTCTGCTGTGACAATCCTGACAGAAAGAGGTTCTGTGACATTTCACACACAAACTAGGATCTCTTCTGGCATCAATTTGATGGCGTGACTGAAAGTCGCCTCTGTGTATGAATGTCCTGTCTTTATCAAATCGGTTTTTTTCGCTTGCCTTAATCCCGGGATTGGTGCTGTGACAGTCCATGCAGAATTCTTCCATGTGGCACTGAGCGCACAGTAACTGGCGGTTGTCTTTAGATGCAATGTCTTTATGACGCTTTATAAAATCTGCTTCATGAGAAAACCTTGTGATTGGTTTTAATTCCTTGGAGCCAAGGTTTCTGTGACACTTGCTGCAGAGCATATTGTCATAATCTTCCTCATGATGGCACTGGAAGCAATCCTGGTGCTTCGGGATTTTATTAAAATCAGGAGATTCGCTGAGATTGACTTTTTCATGGCATAAAGAACACTCATCAGCTCCTTCAACAATATGGAACTTATGGGAAAAGTTCAATGCAGTTTTGGATCGTGGAAACTTAACGGGATTTTGTATGCGCCTGTGGCACATGGTGCAATCACTCTCTACCTCATCATGGCACTCTGCACATATGTTCATATCCGGAAGCTGACTACTCTTAATAGTATCACTCTCAAGTATGCTGACGTGACAGGTCTGGCACTCCACTTCCATTTCAATGTGAATGTTGTGAGAAAAAGTAAGGTCTGTCACTTTGCTGACCAAAGAAGATGGGTTCTTTAAATCAGAGTGGCAGGTCAGACAATCAGCCGGTGTTTCAGCTTCGTGGCAGTCTGCGCACAATCCAACATGATTATTATCCTGATAAGGGTTTGACGGGATCAATCTTTCTGTCGATACTGTGCTTGCTTCCGCCTCTGAGTGACAGTGGGTGCACTCAACCTCCATCTCAATATGGACTTTGTGTGAAAATGTAAGATTTGAAACAGGCTCATGAAGGGAGTCAGGCACAATAGCCAGATCAGGATGACACATGGCGCAGGAACCTGTCTCATTCACTTCTTCATGGCACTCCTCACATACATTCATGGAAGGCAGGTGGCTGTTAAGATCGTTTTCACTGTTTTTGATTCCCTCATGACAGGTAATACACTCTATCTCCATTTCAAGATGGAGGGTGTGAGAAAAAGTCATTGAGTCGTTCTTTTTCACCATATAGAAACAGGATGATACTACAGCTATCAGTAAAAAAAGCAGAATGGTTTTTATAAAAGCGGATAATTTCATCTAGTTTTTTGTCCTTGCTGTATCAAAGCTAAAATTATATAGCACCTTGAAAGTGCCTCTGATTTCACTATCAAAAAAGGGTGTGCTTCTGTAATCAATGCCGAATTCAAGGGCAAGTTTCTTTGCTGCGGCATATCGAATATCTCCTCCCATTGAGAAAGAGTAATCACTATCCAGCGTTTTATTATCCAGAAGGACAAGCAGAATGTCATTTGCAAGGGAAAGCTTCTTCTTCAGGTTATACCTGTTCAACAGCTGCAGCTCATAATATCCACCGACAACGTCGTCATATCTGTTGATCTTTCCAATTGCATAGTGGCCTGCGCCCGCACCATATCTTAATTTAGCGCCAATACCATAGCTGTTTGCGCTATCTCCATCTTCATAATTGTAATACCTGTAATGCCCATTAATTGTTGTAAATGCAGTCAGATCATAGTCTATATCTATTCCGATGTCACGCTGCCTGTCTACCGAGAAGACCCAGAAGATCGATGTTTTATCAAGCAGCAGTGACGGGACTGTATGATTATAATCTACCGAAACAGTAAGTCGTTGTGAATGTTGATATAAAGTATACAGTTCCAGATCATACAAGTCTTCTGCTATCAGGTCATAGTACAGATGTCCATAAAATTCCAGATTTTCATTTACATTATAAAATCCGTCAACTCCTATGTTCTCTTTTGCCGGATCGCTGTTATCAGATTCAATGGCATAGGAGAGACCGATTTCTTTTTGCCGATCCATATTATAGTGCAGTCGTGTTCCTGCAGTGTTGTTGCCTTGAAAGCCTCCTGTTGACCCATCTACTGTCGTTCCGGCATAAAGACCGATACCCATACCATTTGAGTTTGAATACCTGCCGAATACACCATCTATGATTTCATTTGTTACTCCCATATAGATAAACTGTCTGCCGGCGCGAATGTTTTTCCTATAATCACTATCAAGCCAGTCAAGGTAGATAATGTTTAACCAGGAGTCAAAGGCATCGCTCTCAAACCCCTCGTCAGCTTCAAAGCTTAAATGTCCATTTGTGTAAAAGCTCAGACCCTCAACAGGGAGACTGTCAATGGAAAGGGTAAAGTACTCCTGTAAACGAGCATGGCTTATATCGTCATCAACAAAGGTTTCATCATACATTTTGAAAATAGTCGTGGAATTTCCGGTAATCTGTGCAGCATGTGAAAGTGGAGGTGTAAGGAAAAGGAAGAGCATAATGATATGCAAAATCAGAAAAAAAAGGAAATTGTTTTTTAATGGTGAGAAAAAACAGTGAGTCAATGAAGAACTGCAGTAAACATCTTTTGAAAGAGCTGAGCGATCTATCGAGTTAATTATTCAATCCCTTATGTTTTTTTCATTGAGACCGATATGGGAAAAGCTAAACCCATAACCTCGTATTATGTTGATTTATTAGTATATTCCAAGCAATTTAAAGTTGAGTGAGTTTATCAGGCAAGGCGATAATTGTCAATCGAAGTACGATCTGGATAACGACGAGGAAGGTTAGGTATCTTACTTTGCTTCTTTATAGTGATTGTGAAACATGTCTTTTATTTTGTCCATGAAACCTTTTGATATTTCATCACCGCTGATTTCGGCAAATTCCCTGAGCAGTTCCTTTTGTCTGGTGGTCATTTTTTTTGGGACATCGATAAATACATTTACATATTGGTCGCCTCTTCCGTATCCTCCAAGTTTTGGGACACCTTTTCCCCTGAGATGAAATACCCTTCCGGAAGGAGTGCCCGCAGAGATTTTTATGTGAGAGCTACCGTCCATTGTGGGGACTTCGATCTCTGCTCCAAACGATGCCTGCACAAAAGAAATGGGAACTTCGCAAAGAAGATCATTGTCCTTTCTCTTAAAGAAAGGATGGGGTTTTACACTGAGCACAACATATAAGTCGCCGTGTGGTCCTCCGTTTGTGCCGGGCTCTCCCTCACCGGTTACTTTGAGCCTTATCCCTGTATCAACTCCTGCAGGTATTTTAAGAGAAACTGTTTTTTCAACTCTAACATTCCCCTGACCTTGACATTTGGGGCAGGGGTCAGCAATGACTTTGCCTGCACCACCGCAGGCACCGCATGTTCTGGCTATGGTAAAAAATCCCTGTTGAAGCTTTGTCTGTCCTGTTCCCTGGCAAGTACGACAGATTTCGGGTTGTGTTCCTTCTCTAGCTCCTGTACCTTTGCAACCGGAACAGCTTTCCCATCTGGGTATTTTGATTTTCTTTTCAATTCCGGTAACTGCATCTTTCAGGTTTATCTCAAGATCGTAACGAAGGTCCTGACCTTTAGTTGGCCGATTTCTTCCGCCTGAGCCGCCAAAGAAGCTTCCAAATATGTCCCCGAAGATGTCCCCGAAATCGGCTGCTCCGCCGCCGAATCCACCAAATCCTCCAAAACCGCCTCCTGCACCCTCTGCTGTCCCGAACTGGTCATAATTGGATTTTTTCTGGGGATCGCTTAAGCATGAATATGCTTCATTTATTTCCTTGAACTTTTCCTCTGAGGAGTTGTCTCCGGGATTCCTGTCAGGATGATATTTGAGGGCAAGCTTTCTGTATGCCTTTTTAATGTCTGATTCGGATGAGTTTTTATCCAGTTCAAGTGTGCTGTAATAGTCTTTTGACATAAGTAATTCGGCCCTTGCTTATATTGTCATTCCCGTAAGCGTAGCGCGTCGGGAATCATCTTTTTGAAAGATTCCGGACAAGCCGGAATGACTAATTTGGATTTATTCCTTTTTCTCCTGGTCTGATTCTTCGAATTCTGCTTCTACCACATCTTCCTTATCTTTTGAAGCGTCTTCGGTTTCATCGGTTTCAGTTGTATCTGCACCAGGTTGCTGGGCTTCAGCACCATCAGCACCTGCCTTGTACATTTCTTCGGCTATTTTATGCGAAGCTGTCGTCAGTTCCTCAACAGCCTTTTTCAGTTCATCAGGATCAGTAGCATTGTCCTTGAGATTCTTACACTTCTCAAGAGCATCATTGATCTTTTGCTTCTCATCATCAGTGACTTTATCCCCATAATCCTTTAATGATTTTTCAACAGTATAAATTAGTGTGTCTGCCTCGTTTTTTGCTTCTGCAAGACTGCGCCTCTTCTTGTCTTCATCAGCATGAGACTCAGCATCAACAGTCATTTTATTGATTTCATCGTCAGATAGACCGCTGGAAGCAGTAATCCTTATGGACTGTTCTTTGCCAGTGCCTTTGTCTTTTGCAGAGACATGGAGGATGCCGTTTGCATCAATATCAAAAATAACATCAATCTGGGGAACCCCTCTCGGTGCTGGAGGTATGCCCACTAATTCAAAATTTCCAAGCATCTTGTTATCAGCAGACATCTCTCTTTCACCCTGGCAGATCTTGATCGTAACTGCGGGCTGGTTGTCAGCTGCAGTTGAAAAGACCTGGCTTTTTTTGGCAGGGATAGTCGTATTCTTTTCAATAAGTTTTGTGAAGACTCCACCCAGTGTTTCTATTCCAAGAGAAAGAGGTGTTACATCAAGGAGAAGAACATCTTTGACGTCACCTTTTAACACGCCTGCCTGGATTGCTGCTCCTGATGCAACTACTTCATCAGGGTTAACACCCTTGGATGCTTCCTTGCCAAAGAACTCCTTGACTATCTCCTGAACTTTTGGTGTCCTTGTCTGACCACCAACCAGAAGTACTTCATGAATATCAGAAGCGCTTAGACCGGCATCTGCCAGAGCTGTTTTGCAGGGTTCGATGGTTCTTTTTATAAGATCATCAGTCAGCTGTTCTAATTTAGCACGGGAGAGTTTCAGGACAAGATGCTTGGGACCGCTAGCATCAGCAGTTATAAAGGGCAGATTTATTTCTGTTTCCATTGCTGAAGATAATTCTATTTTTGCTTTTTCAGCGCTTTCCTTTAATCTCTGTAATGCCATTTTATCATTATGAAGGTCTATACCAGCATCTTTTTTAAACTCATCTACCAACCAATCCATAACCTTTATGTCAAAGTCATCACCGCCAAGATAGGTATCGCCGTTAGTTGATTTAACCTCAACAACGCCTTCGCCGATCTCCAGTATTGATATATCGAATGTACCGCCACCCAGATCATAAACAGCTATCTTCTCTTCCTTCTTTTTGTCCATTCCATAGGCCAGAGAAGCAGCAGTAGGTTCATTTATTATTCTGAGAACATTAAGACCGGCTATTTTCCCGGCATCCTTTGTTGCCTGGCGCTGGCTGTCATCGAAATAAGCAGGTACTGTTATGACCGCATCAGTAACATCCTCGCCCAGATAATCCTCAGCTGCCTGTTTTAATTTTTGAAGAATCATGGCTGATACTTCCGGCGGGGAGTATGTTTTTCCGTGTGCTTCTACATGAGCATCACCGTTTGATGCATTAGCAATTTTATAGGGCAGCTTCTTGATTGCTTCTTTTGCTTCTTTAGAATCATACTTTCTTCCCATTAGTCTTTTTATGGAAAAGATTGTATTTTCCGGATTTGTTATGGCCTGTCTTTTTGCAATTTGTCCAATAAGCCTTTCCCCTTTGTCTGTAAAAGCAACAACAGACGGGGTTGTTCTTGTGCCTTCCTGGTTTGCTATGATTGTCGGTTCACCGCCCTGCATAACTGCGACTGCCGAGTTGGTTGTTCCGAGATCAATACCAATTGCTTTCCCCATAATTTTACTCCTCCTGTTTCATATCTTTTATAAAATTATTAACTGAGATTCGATCATTGAGGCTCACTGACTGTTATTACTATTTTCATCGTCATGAGCTGGTTTTGCAGAGACCCCTACCATGGCTGCTCTTAATACTCTTTCTTTTAACATGTAGCCTTTTCGGAATTCTTTTACTATAGTGTTTTCTTCTGTATCTTCTGATTCGACCTGTGACATGGCATGATGCACTACCGGGTCAAACGACTTGCCCAGTGCATCAATGGTTACCAGCCCATGTTTTTCAAGTACGTTTTTCAGTTCCTTTAAAGTCAGGTTAACACCCTCGGCAAGAGAGCTGGATGTTTCACCCTCTGATGAATGATGAAGAGCCAGTTCAAGATGATCTATGACAGTAAGAATGTCAGTTATTATCTCTTCATTGGCATATTTTAAGAGCTCTTCTTTATTTCTATCCGCTATTTTTTTGTAGTTTACAAAATCAGCATAAAGTCTGACATATTTATCATTAGCATCATCCAATAACTGATTTAAGTCTTCTTTGTCTTCCTGAACTTCTTCTCTGTTTTCAGTAGTGATATCATTCTCTTCAGGCTGCTCAGTCTCTTTGTTGGTGTCTTTTATCTCTTCTTTAATATTCTGTTCTTTTGACATATGAAATATACCTCGTCAGTTTTCTGATAAAATCCGGGTTAAGGCTTTTGCTGTATGATCAACAATAGGAATAAGCTTTTTGTAATTCATGCAGGTAGGTCCAATAATTCCTATGGATCCATAGGAAAGTTTTTTATCGCTATATGTAGCTGCAACCATGCTCATTTTACTCATTGCCGGCATTATATTTTCCAGGCCCACGATTACTTTTATTCCCTGTGAACCACTGAGCTGATTTAATAGTTTAAGCATGAACTGCTTATTTTCAATTGCCCTTAAAATATCCTTGACCTGTTTTGAGTCAACAAAGTCAGGAAGATAGGATGTGCCTGAAAGGCCGTTAAGTGACTGAATGTCATCATTAAAAATTACAAGATCATGGAAAAGGTAAAGCACATTTGTTACGATCCTGTCGTATGTTTCTTTGTCTTTTATGAGTTGATAGGACAATAATTCTTTTAGGTCCTTTATCTTTTCACCGGTAAACTTGGTATTTATATAATTCGCTGCATTATCCAGTTGCTGCTGGGTGTAAGATTTGTCCAGATCTACAAAGGTATTTTTAATTATCCCCTCTTCTGATATGAGTACAGATAAAGCTTTTCTTTTGTCATATTTGATGAATTTGATATGTTTCAGCACCATATCTTCAATTTTAGGGGGGATGGCAATTGCCAGATTTTGTGATAGTAGAGAAAGTGTGCTGGCGGCTTTTTTAATCACGCCATTACTGTCATTATCTGCACTTTGAAGTCTCAGTGACAACTCATGAGACATGCTGTCGCTTATGGATAAGGGCTGGTCTTCCAATAGAGAATTAACATAAAATCTGTAGCCCTTTTCCGTTGGCACTCTGCCTGCTGAAGTGTGTGGCTGCGTAATATAGCCCATTTTTTCAAGACTGGCCATTGCATTTCTAATTGTTGCAGATGACAGATTAAGGGGATATCTCTTTATTAATAGTATAGAACCTATTGGTATATTGAGATCAATATGGCTCTGTGTTACTGCCCACAGTATCTTTTTTTGTCTTTCATTAATCATTATTCTGTTAATTAGCACTCTCTATTGGTGAGTGCTATTAATATAGCAGCAACTTTTATAAGCTGTCAAGAATACAGATACCATTCATTATAGGGAAGGTTAAGGGAAAAATAGAGAGTTTTCAAATATTCTTAAATTATGAAATAACATGAATTATTTGATATCAGGCAATTGAAATTAATAGTGTAGAATAGCTAACCTAACGGGTGAGAGCAATATGATTAGCGTATATTATGGATAAACTTTATTGATAAATTGATTTTTTTTAATAATGTTATGAGCTTGTGATATTGGGAGCAATTAAGAGTATAATAGAGATTAATCTGTGTAATCGAAATTAATTGCTGATTTTGGGGTTTTGACAGTGATTGGCAATTGTGGTAATAATATCTAGCTTCATTATTCATTGGAATAATTTGCTATAATGTATTTAGGAAGTAAACACTATCCAGCAATTATTTTCTATATATTAATGATGTGTTTCAACTGATCTTTGAGAACTTAAAAAGTAGGCCCGCAAGTCGTTTATTTAAAAATTGAGAGTTTGATTCTGGCTCAGAACGAACGCTGGCGGCGCGCTTAACACATGCAAGTCGAACGGGGTACTTGGAGCTGATCGCTTCGGCGTGATGCACCTTGTTACCTAGTGGCGAACGGGTGAGTAACACGTAGGAAACCTGCCCTCAGGATTGGGATACTCCCGAGAAATCGGGCTCAATACCGGATATGACCCCAGGGTGAAATGCCCAGGGGTAAAAGCTACGAGCAATCGTAGTACCTGAGGAGGGGCCTGCGGCCTATCAGCTTGTTGGTGAGGTAACGGCTCACCAAGGCGAAGACGGGTAGCCGGACTGAGAGGTCGATCGGCCACACTGGAACTGAGACACGGTCCAGACTCCTACGGGAGGCAGCAGTGGGGAATTTTGCGCAATGGGCGAAAGCCTGACGCAGCGACGCCGCGTGGAGGAAGAAGGCCTTCGGGTTGTAAACTCCTTTAGTACGGGAAGAAGCCTTCGGGTGACGGTACCGTAAGAATAAGCCACGGCTAACTCTGTGCCAGCAGCCGCGGTAAGACAGAGGTGGCAAGCGTTGTTCGGATTTACTGGGCTTAAAGGGCGTGTAGGCGTCCTGATAAGTCAGATGTGGAAGCCTTGGGCTTAACCCAAGAAGTGCATTTGAAACTGTCAGGATTGAGTCGTGCAAGGGAGGGCGGAATTCCTGGTGTAGCGGTGAAATGCGTAGATATCAGGAGGAAGGCCGGTGGTGAAGACGGCCCTCTAGGCAATGACTGACGCTGAGGCGCGAAAGCGTGGGTAGCAAACAGGATTAGATACCCTGGTAGTCCACGCCCTAAACGGTGCGTACTAGGTGTGGGTGGCGATAGTCATCCGTGCCGTAGGGAAACCATTAAGTACGCCGCCTGGGGAGTACGGTCGCAAGATTAAAACTCAAAGAAATTGACGGGGGCCCGCACAAGCGGTGGAGCATGTGGTTTAATTCGACGCTACGCGCAAAACCTTACCTGGGCTTGACATGTTAGTAGTAGTGAACCGAAAGGGGAACGATTCCTAGCAATAGGAAAGCTATCACAGGTGCTGCATGGCTGTCGTCAGCTCGTGCCGTGAGGTGTTGGGTTAAGTCCCGCAACGAGCGCAACCCTCATCCTCTGTTGCCCTTAACGGGGATCTCTGAGGAAACTGCCAGCGAAGAGCTGGAGGAAGGTGGGGATGACGTCAAGTCCGCATGGCCCTTATGCCCAGGGCTACACACGTGCTACAATGGTAGATACAGAGGGTGGCCAAACCGCGAGGTGGAGCCAATCCCACAAAGTCTATCCAAGTTGGGATCGGAGTCTGCAACTCGACTCCGTGAACCTGGAATCGCTAGTAATCGTGGATCAGCACGCCACGGTGAATACGTTCCCGGGCCTTGTACACACCGCCCGTCACACCACGAAAGTCTGCTGTACCCGAAGTAGGCGAGCTAACCCGCAAGGGAGGCAGTCTCCTAAGGTATGGCCGGTAATTGGGGTGAAGTCGTAACAAGGTAGCCGTAGGGGAACCTGCGGCTGGATCACCTCCTTTCTAAGGAGATAGGTTGTACAAGATGTTGACAGTAAAAGTCCGATACCTAGTATCGTTAAAAATTTTGCGGGCCTACTTTTTAATTTTTTAGAGAAATTGATTTCACTGATTTCAAAAAAAGATTACATAGATATTAATGATTATCTGTGTAGTCTATTTTAATCTGTGAAATTGAGTGATCTTTGACAACTGAAGGACCTTGAGTAAAGGGGTCAAGGAAGTAAGGGCATATGGTGGATGTCTTGGCATCAGAGGGCGATGAAGGACGCGGCCAACTGCGATAATCCACGGGGAGGAGCAAGTATCCTTTGATCCGTGGGATTCCGAATGGGGAAACCCATCCAGAGTAAAGTCTGGATATCTTATGCTGAATACATAGGCATATGAAGCTAACCCGGTGAAGTGAAATATCTCAGTAACCGGAGGAAAAGAAATCAACAGAGATTCCCTGAGTAGCGACGAGCGAACGGGGAAGAGCCCAAACCCAACCTACTTGTAGGTTGGGGGTTGTAGGACCGCATAAGTAGGACTGCTATGTAGTAGCTGAATGAGATGGAAAGCTCATCCGTAGAAGGTGATAGGCCTGTAAGCGAAACTATGTAGTTACCGAAGCGGTATCCTGAGTACCACGGGACACGAGAAACCCTGTGGGAAACTGGGGGGACCACCCTCCAAGGCTAAATACCAACTGATGACCGATAGTGGACGAGTACCGTGAGGGAAAGATGAAAAGAACCCCGGTGAGGGGAGTGAAATAGAACCTGAAACCATATGCCTACAAGCGATCGGAGCTCGGATTCGTCCGGGTGACGGTGTGCCTTTTGATTAATGAGCCGGCGAGTTACTGAATGTAGCAAGGTTAAGGTCATAACGACCGGAGCCGAAGGGAAACCAAGTCCTAACTGGGCGACTGAGTTATGTTTAGTAGACCCGAAGCCAGGTGATCTACCCATGGTCAGGGTGAAGTGCCGAGAAGTCGGCATGGAGGCCCGAACCGTTGTCTGTTGCAAAAGGCTCGGATGAACTGTGGGTCGGAGTGAAAGGCTAATCAAACCTGGTGATAGCTGGTTCTCCCCGAAATGTATTTAGGTACAGCCTCATGTGTGCTTTTAGGAGGTAGGGCACTGGATGGGCTAGGGCTCTTCACCGAGTACCAAACCCAACCAAACCACGAATGCCTAAAAGTTAAGCATGGGAGTGAGACTGCGGGTGCTAAGATTCGTAGTCGAGAGGGAAACAGCCCAGAACGTCAGCTAAGGTCCCCAAGATTGAGCTAAGTGGGAAAGGATGTGAGACCGCACAAACAGCCAGGAGGTTGGCTTAGAAGCAGCCATCCTTTAAAGAAAGCGTAATAGCTCACTGGTCAAGTGGTCTTGCGCCGAAAATTTAACGGGGCTTAAGCTCAACACCGAAGCTACGTGCTTCAGCTTGCTGGAGCGGTAGGGGAGCATTCCATTGTTCTTTGAAGTTCTGGCGTGAGCCAGGATGGAGAGTATGGAAGAGATTATGTCGGCACAAGTAGCACAAAAGTCTGTGAAAAACAGACTCGCCGTAAACCTAAGGTTTCCTGGGGAAGGTTAATCCGCCCAGGGTAAGTCGGGCCTAAGTCGAGGCCGAAGGGAGTAGACGATGGACAACTGGTTAATATTCCAGTACCATCTATGATGCGTTTGACCTATGGGGCGACGCAGAAGGATAGGTGTAGCCGGGCGTTGGTTGTCCCGGTACAAACCTGCAGGGTAGTGGTTAGGTAAATCCGGCCACTATTAGCCCGAAGGGTGACGTGGATCCGAAGTAATGTTCGGAGAACTAGCTGATTCCACACTGCCGAGAAAACCCTCTATGGAAGTATCATGGATGACCGTACCGCAAACCGACACAGGTAGGTGAGTAGAAGATACTAAGGCGATCGAGTGAACCCTCGCAAAGGAACTCGGCAAATTAGCCCCGTAACTTCGGGAGAAGGGGTGCTCCGAGCAATCGGAGTTGCAATAAAGAGGCTCAAACGACTGTTTAGCAAAAACACAGGTGTCTGCTAACTGGCAACAGGATGTATAGGCACTGACGCCTGCCCGGTGCCGGAAGGTTAACAGGAGGGGTTAGGACTTCGGTCCGAAGCTCTGAATCGAAGCCCCGGTAAACGGCGGCCGTAACTATAACGGTCCTAAGGTAGCGAAATTCCTTGTCGGGTAAGTTCCGACCTGCACGAATGGCGTAACGATTTGAGCACTGTCTCTGCGAGGGGCTCGGCGAACTTGAGATACCGGTGAAGACGCCGGTTACCCGCAACAAGACGGAAAGACCCCGTGAACCTTTACTACAACTTGACAGTGAATTTTGGTGAAGCATGTGTAGGATAGGTGGGAGGCTATGAAACCGGGACGCTAGTTTCGGTGGAGCCACACCTTGAAATACCACCCTTGCTTTTTTGAGGTTCTAACTCGTTCCCATTATCTGGGAAGAGGACATTGTCTGGTGGGTAGTTTGACTGGGGCGGTCGCCTCCTAAAGAGTAACGGAGGCGTACAAAGGTCTGCTCAGGCTGGTCGGAAATCAGCCTTTCGAGTGCAAAGGCATAAGCAGGCTTAACTGTGAGGCATACAGGCCGAGCAGATGCGAAACCAGGTCTTAGTGATCCGGTGCTCCTTGTGGAAGGGCCATCGCTCAACGGATAAAAGGTACTCCGGGGATAACAGGCTGATAGCATCCAAGAGTTCATATCGACGATGCTGTTTGGCACCTCGATGTCGGCTCATCACATCCTGGGGCTGAAGTCGGTCCCAAGGGTTGGGCTGTTCGCCCATTAAAGTGGTACGCGAGCTGGGTTCAGAACGTCGTGAGACAGTTCGGTCCCTATCTGTTGTGGGCGCTGGAGACTTGAGAGGAGCTGTCCTTAGTACGAGAGGACCGGGATGGACGAACCTCTGGTGTGTAGGTTGTTCCGCCAGGAGCAACGCCTAGTAGCTATGTTCGGATGGGATAACCGCTGAAAGCATCTAAGCGGGAAGCCCACCTCAAGATTAGGTCTCCCTTGTTCCGATTCGTCGGAACACTAAAGGTCGGTGGTAGACTACCACGTTGATAGGCTGGGTGTGTAAGTGCGGTGACGTATTTAGCTAACCAGTACTAATTGACCGTGAGCCTTGACCCCCTTACTCAGAGTCTTTCAGTTAGATTTAAACATATTTGGACACGTCCGTTTGGACGTGTCCTTTTTTTTGCGCTTATCTCTAGTGCGCTTTCTTTTTTGATTGCCAATTATGTCGAGGTTGAATCTCTCATAACGGGAGGATATTTATTGAAATTTCTCCTTGCAAGTTCTAATTTTTAATAATACAATGCCATATGGAATTGTCATTATGGCATAAAATCTTGTTATTTCAATGTCATTATGATATTATTCACTCCGTCTACAGGTTGTAACTTATTGATTTAATGAGAATGTATTTTGGCATATATATTGCAGTATACTTTTTATGAATATCACGTTAAGAGGGAAAAAAAACTCTTCTATGACTAAGGAACGAAGGTCTTGCGAAAGAATACAGACAAATATTGACGCCAGATTTTTCTACGGTAATTTATTTTACTCAGGTACAGTATCAAATGTATCGGATACGGGGATGTTTTTAAATACAAAAAGGTTTTTGCCTGCCGACTCCATGTTTGTAGTAATTATCCGCCTTGAAAATGAACTCTTAAAGGTCATTGCAAAAGTCAAACGTCTTACTGCAACGGCAGATAACGGTGCCGGTATGGGTGTGGTATTGTTAAGCCCCTCAAGAAGTTATCTCGATTTTGTAAGCAAAATGAAAATGGTCTAAATTCATTTTTAAAAAATGGGGTCAAGGGGTCGAGGGGTCCAGGTTTCAAGGGAACGGATTAAAGATTTTTTTATTGAAGCATTATTTATTGTTATGCCTTATCATTCTTCTTTGTCCTAGAACCCTGGATCCTTTAATCGATGATATTATTGATATATTTATTTAAAGAATTTTTTGTTTTCTTATTTAAACCAATATATTTTAATCCATTAAGGTGCTGCGGTTTCCTGTTTTTAATTGAACCGGGCGGGGCTTTAGAAGACCAGATAGCGATACATGCTATTGAATCGCCCATGGTTTCACCTGATATTAATTTCACCTCATGAATACTGTCAATTATTAAACGTTCATCTGATTGAAAACATAACCCTCCTATGCTTACGTTTTTAACAGAACCCTTTAATGAGCCATCTATTTCGACCCCCAATGTTTTGGTCGGGCTGAACCGTTTATCTTGCCGTTGGTCCATGGTTCCTCCTTTGTAAGAGATATATTTCTTCTTATTACTTTTTAGTTCCTCCCCGATTGAGTTTATTGAATTTTTCTGTAGTACTTCCTTTTTTTTAAGTTCAGTTATGTCACGATATATTGCCAGCTTTGAAATTGAGCCATCCAGATTCCTTAGAGGAGACTCAATGATGTGGTAATATCTTTTATTTTTTGACGTCCATTCCCACCGGACTGTCTTGCCCTTAAAGACATCGGAGCTTTTACAGTTTGGGCAGGCTTTCTTTCTATTATGAAAATACTCATAACACTTCCGCCCTACTGTTGAACCAAATTCCTTCTTGAAAGTCGGGCTAGCATATTGAATATCAGCTTTGTCATTTACAATGTATACTCCGTCTTCTATTGAATCAAGAATGTTTGTAATGCTGTTTTTTTCATAGTTGAGGGTGTCTTCAGTTTGTTTATGACGGGTTATGTCTCTGACATAGCTCAATATGACATTCCTGTTTCCCAGTTGAAAAGTAGTTGCATTGATCTCAACAGGGATCCGGGTACGGTCGTTAATAAGCTGATTAATCCCGGTGATATCTGATAGAGATCCACTTTTGGCCACCTTGCTAAATATCTTTTCTACAATCCCCTGCTCTTTATCAGGAAAAAGATCAGTAATAGTCATTGTCTTTATCTGTCTTTTAGAATATCCGATCATATCCAGTGCTTTTGGATTGCAGTCAATTATCCTCTGGGATTCGGAATCGATCAGGTAAATTGCGTCAGTGGCATTATTAAATAATTCACGATACTTGGTTTCACTTTCCCTGGAAATTTCACGAGATTTCAGCAGTTCATCAAAGAGGGCCTTACTCTTTAACATGGATTTGACTTTATACAATAATTCATTCCGGTCTACGGGCAGTGTAAGGTACTCATTGCCTCCTGTATCTATTGCTTTGGTTTTTGAGGAGATGTCTTTGTACATTGCAGAGATAAATAGAATTGGTATGTGTGCAGTGCTGCTATCTTTACGTATTGCAGAGGCCAGCTCAAAACCATCCATTACAGGCATTTTAACATCAGTTATTACGAGGTCCGGTCTGTGTTTATTAAATTTACTTAGAGCTTCTTCACCGTTTTTTGCAGGGATTACTTTATATTTTGCGGAGTTAAGGATTTTCGCAATCAGATTTCTTCCGGCTAAATTATCGTCTGCAATCAGTATTTTTGACACATCATCCTCGACAGTTAGAAGGGTTAGCTTTTATAACAGGTTCAGGTGCGTGGAATTCCTGTATAATGCTCCTGCAGTATTCAAATGAATGTCAGTACCTCTTTATAAAATCGTACTACAAAAATACTGATGTGTATAGAGGTTGTTAAAAATAATATTTATAGCAATATTAATGAGGAAGGGGTCAAGGATTCGAGGGGTCAAGGATTCAAGGGTTTATTTTCCAATGACTTAATAAGCGCCTTGAGCATCCTTTCCACCTCGGCCAGATCTTTTTGTATTTCCTTAAATTTATCAGACTTAATATATCCCAGATCACCTGTTAATAATAATTGAGTTTCTAATTCGCAGTTTGATCCATATGCTATATATAAAAACCTGAGATACTCAGGAGTTGATTTTCTTCCATAACCTTCTGCGATATTGCTTGGAACTGACACTGCAGACCTTCTTATCTGTGATGTTAGACCATATCTTTCTTCTTTTGAAAATCTTTTTGTTAATTTATATATGTCCAGACAAAACTGATATGATTTTTGCCAGACCTTTAACTCTTTGTAATTCTTCAGCATTTCACTCGAATCCTAGAATCCTTGACCCCTTGAACCCTTATGTAATTTGCAATTAAAAAGTCCCTCTATCTAATGTCCTGTATTGAATTGCTTCGGATATATGCTCGGCGCTGATCTTTTCTGTCCCTTCCAGGTCAGCTATAGTTCTCCCGACTTTCAATATCCTTGTGTATGCCCTTGCTGACAGCCCCAGTTTCTGCATGGCTGTCTCAAGAAGCTTCTGGGCGTCCTCATTTAAGACACAATGTTTTTTGATATGCCTGGATCTCATCTTGGCATTGGAGTAGAAATCATCTTTCTTAAAACGCTCGACCTGGACCTGTCTGGCAGAGCGCAGTCGGCGACGTATATCCTGTGATGGCTCTCCGCAATATTTATTGGATAGGTCTTTATATGGAACTGCGGGCACTTCCACATGGATGTCTATTCTATCAAGGAGAGGCCCTGAAACCCGCTGTCTGTAACGGTGGATCTGGGCAGGTGAGCAGACGCACTGGTGTTTTGCATCTCCAAGATATCCGCAGGGACACGGGTTTAAAGCGCACACGAGCATTATGGATGCAGGGGTAGGTGATTGAGCTTAAGGCGCGTGAAATTGTAACAAAGCCGTCCTCAAGGGGCTGCCGCAGAACCTCCAGCACATTTCTTTTAAATTCAGGAAGCTCATCCAGGAACAGTACCCCGTTATGGGCCAGGCTTACTTCCCCTGGTTTCGGGTATTGTCCTCCTCCCACCATTGCAACATCGGATAATGTATGGTGGGGTGAGCGAAAGGGGCGGGTGGCAATCAGGGGCTGTCCGTGATTAAGCAGCCCAACAGCGCTATGAATCCGTGTTGTCTGTAGTGCCTCTTCAAAGGATATCTCAGGTAGTATCGTCGGCAGACGCTTTGCCAGCATTGTTTTACCTGATCCAGGACTGCCGATCATGAGAAAATTATGGTTGCCGGCAGCAGACACTTCAAGTGCCCGCTTCACATGTTCCTGTCCCTTAACATCTGCAAAGTCATCCTGGTACACAGAGCATTCTTTCATAACAGATGAGATATCAACATAAGTTGGCTCCACATTAGTGGTCCCGTTTAAGAACTCGATCAGTTCCGGAATACTTCCGAATCCATACACAGGGATACCGTTGACAACTGCTGCTTCCTTTGCATTTTCCCGGGACAGAATGATCCCCTTCAGTTTTTCAGATCTGGCCTTAATAGCCATTGACAGGGTGCCTCTTACAGGCTTTATTTTGCCGTCAAGAGAAAGCTCGCCTGATATGAGATACCCTTTGGCTGTTTCAGGACTGATTATACCTTCAGCTATAATTATGCCAAGCGCGATAGGAAGGTCAAAGGCCGATCCCTCTTTTTTTATGTTGGCTGGAGCAAGATTAACAGTGATCTGTTTTAAAGGAAAATTAAAGCCCGTATTCTTGAGTGCAGTTCTGACCCTGTCCTTGCTTTCCTTGACAGCTGCGTCGGGCAAGCCGACCGTAGAAAAATGTGGAAGACCTTTAGCGGTAACATCCACTTCCACCTCTACCAAATGGGCGTCAATACCTATTAATGTCGCACTGAGTATTTTAGATAACATTCCATGTCCCCTAAGAAGTTGTAACAATATAACATATATGGAATTTTAATTGGGGAGGGAGGGTGGATTAAATATTCGCAGGGTTTTCTTTGTCGATGTCCCACTGCAACGGATTATTGATAATATATTGCCGGATTCGGTTTAATTCGGTTTTGTTTCGAAGAACGCGTTCGAAATAATTGCGCTGCCAGACAGGCATGCCGGGAGTGTCGCGTTTTTGGTTGATTTGTTTGGTGACGGCAGATTTAAATGATCTGATAATGGTTGGTACGGAACCATGTACAGGGGACCCGAAACGTTCAACCGTAGGGGCACGGCATGCCGTGCCCCTACCAGGGTTATCGATAATCAATATCAAATGAATATGGTTTGGCATGATGATATATTCATCCAATGACACATTATTGAAATGTTCAGGGATTTTGTTTAAAAATGTCTTTGCAATATCACCGTATTCATTTAATTTCATTTCCCCATCATTAATATCCCCAAATAAACATTCCCTGTTATGTGCGCATATTGTCACAAAATACGCACCTGCCTCGGCATAATTGTAATGCTTTAATCGCACAGATCTCCTGTGATGTTTTTCAGGATTGAATTTCAAATCAGCAATGTCCCCTAAAGAAGTTGTATCAATATAACATTTATAGAATATAAATTGATGAGGGAAGGAGTGCTGTAGGGGCGCACCTGTGTGTGTGCCCACTTCGTGTGTTACCTCGGTGTTTTAATATTATTATGGCAGACCTGTGTGTCTGCACGAAACAAGGCCTACCCCCTCTTGGAAGCAAATCGGGAATTATTTCAATATAACTGAATCGGCGGTATCAGAAGCGAGTAGAAGGTTTGATGTTTCGGTGAAAAGGAGTAAAGAATTAAAAGCGCATATTGAGACAGCGAGAAAGAGTCTCAATTTGTGGCATGTGTAGGTCTGACACCACCCACAAATTAAACTCTTTATTATTATATTTATTTAACAAGCTCTATCCCTTTATCTGTAATCTTTATTTTATGTTGTTTATATAGTTTGCCGATTGCTTGCTTAAACACTTTTTTACTTATTTGAAACTCATTTTTTATATCTTCAGGGGAACTTTTATCGTTAAGCCCGGATTTCCCACCAGCTGCCTTAAGATGTTCCAGAATTTTGTCAGAAGTTGAAAAAACATGGCTGTCTGGCTGCGGTTGCATGGAAACATCTATCTTTCCATCTTCTCTAATAAATTTAATATATGCTTTGAGTTTTTGGCCTTTTTGATAATCGTCATAAATCTCATTTTCATAAACCAATCCTGTATACTCATCATTTATCGCTACTTTTACCCCCAAATCAGTAAAGGCATATATCTCCACATCTACTTCCTGCCATTGAGTAAACACTCCCGACTCAACTGTTTCTTTTAAATGCTTATAATTATTTTTCATTTTTCTACCTTAAACTAATGTATGCCCCAATTATACAACGTGCATAAGTCTCATTGAAGCGGATGCTGCGCCTCGCTTAATTCGGCTTTATACAACGTGCATAAGTCTCATTGAAGCGGATGCTGCGCCCCGCTTAATTCGGCTTTATACCGCAAGGGCATAAGTTTCGTAAGAATCGATGAAATTATAAATTTCCTCTCTTCAACTCAGCTTTATATCAAGTTGCCTTGATACTATCTAAACTATTAATCAGTTTTTTATCTCGGTCAGTTACAAAATTTACCACCAGACCAGGTCTACCAGCACGGGCAGTTCTTCCGACCCTATGAATATAATTCTCCATTTCTTTAGGCAGATGATAGTTGATAACACATTCAACATGCTCAAGGTCAAGTCCTCGTGATGCAAGATCAGTTGAAATGAGTATGTCTATTTGTCCATCCCTGAACTGTTTAAGGTTTGCTCTACGTTCTTTTTTGTCCATTTCACCGCGATATATTGCACACTTACAATTCTTCTTCATAAGTTGCGCTGCCAGTTTATCGCATTGTTCTCTCGTGTTGGTAAAGATCAACATTCCTCCTTTTACGCCTTTTTCAAGTATTGTTTCAAGAAGAGGAAAACGCTTACCTCGAATCACTGACTCATTCCTGGTAGTGAGGGTAGGGACAACCCGATTACTTCCTGCACTTCTAATCACCTTAACTCCAGAAAATAGTGTGGTCATGAGTTTTTTCATAATTGGTGAAATAGTTGCAGAGAACAAAGCCATTTGAAGATCGGTCGAACAAGCCTTCCTAATGGTGTTTGCGGTTGGAAGAAAACCCTGATCTAACATTTGATCTGCCTCATCAAATACGATAATGCGCACATCAATTAAGCTAAGGCCCCGCTCAAGAAGTTTCAATATGCGGCCAGGTGTGGCAACAAGAACTTCGAAAGATCCAGCAATATTTTTCTTTGACTCCTCCAAGGTTGCACCGCCAAGTGCAGATCGAACACGTAGTCGTGTTTTATGGGTAAAGATTTTAAACACTTTTGCCACCTGCTCTCCGAGTTCTCTCGTGGGAACAATAACTATAGCACGAGGTTGCTTAGCAATATTGATGGGTTGACCCTCATTTTCCAAAGTTTTTAGCGCATGAAGAATGGGTAACACATACGCCAGTGTCTTTCCGCTTCCAGTCTCTGCAACACCAGCTACTGAGAATCCATCAAGTAATTTAGGTAAAGTAAGGTTTTGAATCTCAGTAGGCTTAACTAATCCCTTATTACGAAGTGTCTCTTGAAGAGAAAGAAGTAATTTAAAATCATCAAATGAACTCATATCTTTTTGTCCTTATAAAATAAATTGGTTAAATTTTCTGGAAAGCCATTTGAAAGACAATCATACAGAAAATCGGGAGAACATTACTTATCCAGATCTGACCCCATGCCATTAAACGCATAGAAATGAAAGATCAGTAAATAGAATACCTATTGTACCCGATAGGCGAAGGTTCAGGCTATGCAGGCGGAATGACGAGTTCTAAAGCTGCTGCTATGAAGGCTGTCGAAATTCTCGTTTTGCAAGGATTGCCTGTAGGTTGTGCTTGGTCTACAAATTTCAGATTTTACACTTTACACAAATGAAGAATGGAGACCCGACACCACCCACTGTTTTCTCCCTTTTCCACGTTATATGATATAATGGATCAATTAACCAGGGGATAATGGCTGCAACCTTCATTCATTATCATAATCAATAACTACCTAAACTGTTACTTGTAACGTAACGGGTTGCATGCTATAATGAAAGGAAAGCAGTGTGATTAAATCTTTTAAGCACAAAGGCCTGGAGGGTTTTTTCTATGACGGCAGCTGCAACGGTATTAATACTAAACATGCAGAAAAACTGGGACGCATACTTGACCGCCTGGATGCATCTGAAAAGCCGCAGGACATGAACCTGCCTGGCTTTAGATTGCATGGGCTTAAAGGGAAGGAAAAGGGAACATGGTCGGTATGGGTCAATGGGAACTGGCGGGTCACTTTTCGTTTTGACGGTAATGATGCAATAGTCGTTGATTATCTGGATTATCATTAATAAATGGAGTGATTATGAAAATTGGAAAAAGAAAACCCACGCATCCCGGAGAAGTTTTACGGGAAGATATTATAAAACCTCTCGGACTGTCTGTTACGGAAGCAGCAAAGTCTTTAGGCGTTACCAGAAGAACACTCTCGCTGCTGCTTAACGGTAAAGCATCGTTGAGCCCTGAGATGGCTGTCAGGATAGGAAAAGCAACCGGCACTACTCCTGAAAGCTGGTTATACATGCAGGCAAAGCTGGATCTCTGGACCGCATCAAAAAAATCACCCAAGGTTAAACTGCTGAAAGCAGCCGTCTGAGTGATTCACGAAGTGAATAAAAAGTTCGTCATTCGTCACTCGCTAATCGTCTCTCGTCATTTTCCGTTAATCTTCTTCTCCCATTCGTAATTAGTACTTTGTAAGTATCTTTTAAAGCTGTTGAAATTAAATAATTTAACTTTTTTAACTATGCTGGGGTAATATGCTTAATATTCTTTGTTTCTGGGGTATTGGGTAATTAGCATTTCTTTAAAATTATTGGGACGGAGACAGAACACTTTCATCGTGATTATTTTTAATACTTATCACACTCTGACCACAGACACACTGAAGAATGGAGCTCTGACACCAC
>PVMK01114029.1_pt1 | contig 105630 bp, 100 predicted proteins | sample 1853481 | NCBI WGS metagenome assembly PVMK01 (sample SAMN08533507, study PRJNA380276) | Marine sediment metagenome, whole genome shotgun sequencing project.
CAGTCAAATTGCCAAAGAAAAACTGGCGGCCATGGGTACCAAAATCGATCGGTTGACCCCGGAACAGAAAAAGTACCTGGTATCCTGGGATATCGGAACATAAAAGGCGCCAGGCACAAGGCATAAGGCTCAAGGCAAAAGGATTTCATTTCTGAATCGAAAACAAAAAGAAATATTGTTATAAAAAGGCTTTCTGTGGGGCTAAATATATTAGCCCGCAGAAAGCCTTTTTTGTTTAAAATTATTGCCCATTAGTTTCCGTTTATAAATGAGCCATTTTTTTGGTGAACAAGGCCGCACAAGGGTTTTTATCTGAGGCGTACTTTGCGTACGTCGAAGGTAAAAACCCGCGGAGAACGCAGTTCACCGGAAAAAGGGCCATTTAGAAATGGAAACTAGGGGGGAGAGAGGACGACTATTACGCGGGATTCTTTGAGAAACTGCAGGTGGTGTGAAGCACTTTTTAGTTTTGAAGCATCAGTGTTGCTGATAACAATGTCGCACCGACTTGGCCAGTCGGTCCGCAGGGCTTTTACAATTAGGGGATAATTCGCAACTCGCGGATCTGCTTTAGCTGATTGCATATCGGTGTAATATGCGGCCATTCCCTGTTGCACAACAAATTCTCGACTCACATAGGCCGGCCCGAATACTTCTTCCAGGTTTTCATCCAAAATTTTTAGGACTAAGGCAGGTTTGGCCTCGATTTTCCTGGCATCGACCAGCAAACCGGTGTACCTTTCTGATGCCGAATTTGTATTATCGGCACCGGAATTTGCACCGGGTTTAATTTGTTTAATCGCCTCTATTTGACGAATTTCCTTGGGCAAAATCAGCTGGGAAAATCCGCCGTATAATTTCATTTGCAGTAGGACCTCAACGGAGCCATCGGACATATATTTTCTTAATTTTTCAAGCTCTTCAGCATCATAGACCATCCCTTTGATTTGGGCCATGATCGTTTTGTTTTTATCTGCCATGTCGCCGACACTTCGTTTTGAATCAATTTTAACTCGTTTCACCGTTTTAAGCAGCTTTCGCCTGGCGTCATTTTTCGCTTCAGATAATGCTTTCGGGGTGTTGGTCTGTGAATTCCCGGCGTCTTTCTTGATCGGTGCGCTTATACCCTTTGCTTGAACAATGCCTTTTGCCCAATCAATTACGCCCGGTTCTTTTTCTTCCAATAGCCCAATCGATTCAGCACAAAATCCGGTCGTATGAACGAAGCTCAAAAGTGCAATGGCAAAGGACAATATGATTTTGTGTTTGTTCATATGTTCGATGAATGATGAGATCGAAATAAATTTGAACAATTTTAGAAAAAAACTATGCGCGCCCACCACTCCACTTCAACTTATTCTTAAGAATATCAAAATATTGCCGGTTCGGCAGCGTGATCAAATTAATCGGATAGGGTCCTTTTTGAATAAAAATTTCATCTTGGTCATTTATTTCAAGCCCTATTTGCCCATCGAATGTCAGGACGATATCCGAAGATCCTTTTGCCAGCCGGATTTTTATGTTTGCCGATTCTGGCACAATTAAGGGGCGGTTTGTCAGGGTGAATGGACAGATCGGGGTTAAAATGATGCCCGGCACCGCAGGATGAATGACAGGACCGCCGGCGGCTAATGAATAGGCCGTCGATCCTGTGGGGGTTGCTACAATCAACCCGTCGGCACGGTATGTGGTTAAATAATGGTCGTCGATATAGGTTTCAATATGGGCCAATCTTGCCAACGCGCCTCGGTTGATGACAATGTCATTCAGTACGGTTTCCTGGGCCAGCGTTTCGTTTTGGCGGCTCACCTTAACGGAGAGGCGCATCCGGCGTTTCAGGGAAAAATCGCCTTTTAAAACCTTTTCAGCGGCCGCATGCAGGCTTTCCTCTGCAATTTCCGCCAGGAATCCAACTTCCCCGAATTTAACACCCAGGATGGGAATATCCTGGTCACCAATCCATCGAACCGCACTTAAAAATGTACCATCCCCGCCCAGCACAAAAATGCAGTACAAATCCGAGGGGGCCGGCGACAGGCTGCCGGCGGCATTTTTTTGCCCGGGTTCCACGGTTTTTTTCCGGATAATTTCAATTTTCTTGGACCGCAACCATTTCTCGAGCTCATCGGCCTTGCGTTTGGCCCTTGCATCTGATTTTACGACCAGTCCGATTTTTTTCAAAACTGCAGATAGTCTCCTTCTATTTTCAGAATTTTAATTCGTTATTCATACAGATAACTTGCGAAAACAGCAAGATATTTTTAGTCGGGCAAAAACTCAAAATCAGATCAGGCCGGTCGTTCATATAGAAGCAGCGATGGGCAGATACGGCCCCAAACCTGCTGGCAAATGAAGCGGCACGAAAAGCAAATCTGGGTATTTAAAGGCCGAGTCTTTTTTAGCCCTTCAAATTCGGCCTTCCGTCCTTATTTTTCTTGACAGACCAAAAACCACTATCGCATAGATAGCGTAATTGAATTATTTATAAACTTCACGCCAAAAAGCATTGGCATTCATTTATATAAAATTCAGACTGCGTCCTTTCATTAACCAGACACTGCATTTGGCTCAAATTGAGAATGGAGGATAAGAAATTGAAGACTTCGAAGTTTTTCTATTCGGCAATAGCCATCGTTTTACTTTTAATAATAGCCGGGTTGTTTTTAGTTGTTTTCGAAAAATCGGAAGACAACACGATCAAAATCGGTGAAATTCAAACCTACAGCAAATTAACCAATTTTACGTTTCCCTATCGCAATGGCTGGCAGCTGGCTTTAGAAGAGATTAACAATGCCGGTGGCGTAATGGGCAAGAAAATTGAAGTCATCTCCCGCGATGACGCCGGCAAACCGGGCACAGCCGTAACCGTCGCCGAAGAATTGGTTCACAAAGAAGAAGTGGCCTTACTCATGGGTTCTTTTTTCTCCAACGTGGGGCTGGCGGTAACAGATTTTGCCAAGCGCAACAAAGTGCTTTATATTGCTGCGGAGCCCTTGTCCGATGCGTTGGTATGGGCCAAAGGCAATCGTTATACTTTTCGACTGCGCCCCTCCACTTATATGCAGGCGGCGATGCTGGCTGTCGATGCTGCGAAAAATCCCGCCAAACGCTGGGCCACGATTGCACCGAATTATGCCTACGGCAAGGATGCGGTGGCATCTTTTAAAAAGGTACTGAAGGCCAAGCGTCCCGACGTTGAATTTGTGACCGAACAATGGCCGGCCTTATTTAAAATAAATGCGGGCGCTGAAATTCAGGCACTCGCCGGTGCCAAGCCCCAGGCTGTTTATAATGTTACATTCGGCGGGGACTTGGCAAAATTTGTTCGCGAAGGTGAACTCAGAGGCTTCTTCAAAAACGTTTTTATGGTAAGCCTGCTGAGCGGCGAACCCGAATATCTGGATCCCCTGAAGGGTGAGGCCCCGGAGGGCTGGCTGGTAACCGGTTATCCCTGGTATGACATTAAGACAGCAGTCCACACCCAGTTTGTGGCGGCTTATCAAAAGAAGTTCAATGATTACCCGCGCACCGGTTCGGTGGTTGGCTATAATGTCATGTATTCCGTCTACTATCTGTTAAAAAAGGCGGGAACAACCGACACCGAAAAAATGGTGGATGCCATGGAAGGATTATCCTTTGATTCAATCGTTGGTCCGATAATGTACCGCAAAATTGATCATCAATCGACCATGGGGGCCTATGTGGGCTATACCGCCCTGAAAGACGGTAAAGGTATTATGGTGAACTGGAAATACGCTGACGGCAAGAATTATCTCCCCAGTGATGCGGAAGTCATGAAATTAAGGCCGCAATAATCCACTGTTGCCGGTATGGCCAAACAGGCCATACCGGCAACGAAACCCGAATGCCGAAATTCTAAATTCGAAACAAATCCGAACCTCGAATTACAAAAATTCAAAACCTGTTTTGAGCATTCGAATTTAGGACTTTGAATTTGTTTCGTATTTCGTTTTTCGAATTTCGTATTTAATCTTCCAGCATGCCTTAACATTAAAGTGATAAGATAAGTCCAATAATTATTAAATTTAATGCTGTAAAGGGATTGTTGTGGGTTTTTACATTGTACAGATTCTAACCGGACTGTCGGATGCATCGGGTCTGTTTCTGGTGGCCTGCGGGCTCTCACTGATTTTTGGTGTTTCGCGGATCGTGAACCTGGCCCATGGTTCTTTTTATATGGTGGGAGCCTACGTTGCATACTATCTGATTGAATTTTTTCCTCATGGTGCGGTTTCCTTTTGGGCGGGAATCCTCCTGGCGGCCTTATTTGTCGGTGTGATCGGCCTCCTGGTGGAGACGTTACTTTTGAGGCGTCTGTATCATGCTCCGGAGCTATTTATCCTGTTTGCAACCTTTGGCATCGTTTTAATCATACAGGATCTGTCCCGCTGGCAATTCGGAGCAGAGGATTTGCTCGGCCAGCGGGCGCCAGGATTAACGGGCAGCATTAATATTATGGGAACCTTACTTCCCCAGTATGACATCGTCCTGATTATTATTGCACCGCTGATTCTCATTGGACTCTGGTTTTTACTAAATCGCACTCGCTGGGGGATTCTGGTGCGGGCGGCTACCGACGACCGCGAAATGTCAGATGCCTTAGGGGTCAATCAAACCTGGCTGTTTACCAGTGTGTTTTTTCTCGGGTCCGTTCTCGCCGGATTAGGAGGAGCCATCCAGTTGCCCAAAGGGGGGGCGGATCTTCTGATGGATTTAAATATCATCGCGGCGTCTTTTGTGGTGGTGGTGGTCGGCGGGATGGGAAGCATCCCCGGTGCTTATCTGGCGGCTGTAATTATCGGTGAGCTCAGTTCATTTGGTGTCCTGGTATTTCCGGAAAGCACTCTGGTTTTGATGTTTCTGGTTATGGCAGTGGTGTTGATCATCAGGCCTCACGGATTACTGGGCAAGGCCGAAGCACAAGAACATGGCGTTGCGGAAGCGGTGGCGGCCGCTTTAAAACCGGCATCAAAAAAATTAAAATTCTTGGGTCTGGCACTGCTCCTCTTAATTTTTCTGATGCCGGCATTTGTGGGCTCGTTTAGCCTGGTGCTGATGACCGAGATCGCATTGTTTGCTCTGGCCAGTATGAGCCTGTATTTTATGATGGGCCCCGGCGGAATGGTATCTTTCGGGCATGCGGCCTTCTTTGGCGGTGGCGCATACGCGGCCGCGCTGATGGTCCATCACATGCAATCCCCGATGGAGGTGGCGATTTTGCTAGCTCCGCTATTGGTGGGGCTTTTGGCACTCATCATCGGATGGTTTTGCGTACGACTGTCGGGCGTTTATCTGGCCATGCTCACTTTAGCCTTTGCTCAGATCTGCTGGTCGATTGTATTCCAGTGGGGAGAATTTACCGGTGGTGATGACGGTATTTTAGGTATCTGGCCGGCAGAATGGGCCAGTGAGAAAATCGTGTTTTATTATCTGACGATGGTCCTATGCATCGGTGGCATTCTGGCACCCCGCCATTTTATTTTCACCCCTTTTGGCTATACCATGCGCGCCTGCCGGGATTCAGCATTGAGGGTGGATTCCATCGGAATCAACTTGCGTCGGCATCAATGGTTTGCTTTTGCCCTGGCAGGCGGCTTTGCCGGGCTTGCCGGAGGCATTTACGTTTTTTCAAAAGGCAGTGTCTTTCCGGATGAAATGGCCATCCCGCGCTCGTTTGATTTTCTATTTATGGTTTTGCTGGGGGGGGTTGAGACTCTGTTTGGACCGATTGCCGGATCAGCGGTTTTTACCTGGCTGCACGATGAAATATCTAGAATTGATTTCTGGCAACTGATTCTCGGCTGTATTTTTATTTTTCTGGTGGTGGCCTTTCCTCAGGGAATCGCCGGCTCGATTCATAATCGGTTGGGCAGGTATTTTGAAGATTAGCCGAATTACCCCGGCTGATAGAATATCTTAATTTACCACAGAGAACACAGAGATTGAATTCTGCGAGCTACCAAAACTAAAAATCATTAAATTTTCTCTGTGTGCCCCGCCCGCCTCGGCTGAGCCCGCCCGGCATTGCCTGAGGCGCAGCCGATGGCGGACGTGGCGGCTCGCGATGGCGGGCAGGTCTGCGAACTCTGTGGTGAAACCTTTACAAGAAAGTCCCTCTGAAGCAAAAAAAACATCATGGCAACGATTTTGGAAGTTCAAAATCTTTATAAGTCCTTTGGCGGCGTTCAAGCTGTTAAAGATGTAAGTTTTGAATTGGAAAGCGGACAACTGCTGGCCATGATTGGACCCAACGGCGCCGGAAAGTCGACCTGTTTTAACCTGATCAACGGGCAATTACGCCCCGATCACGGCAGTATCGTCATCATGGGCGAACAGATAACCGGCAGCAAACCCAGAGAGGTCTGGAACCTGGGCGTTGGTCGAACCTTTCAAATTACATCGACCTTTGGTTCGATGACGGTATTGGAAAATGTCCAGATGGCCCTTCTTTCCTATCACAAGCGCACAAAATCCCTTTTAAAAAAGGTCAGTCGGCTTTATGTGGACGAATCCATGGCCTTGCTCAAATTGTTGGGCATTGACAATCAGGCCGACCGTGCCTGCGGTGTGCTTGCATATGGTGATCTCAAACGCGTGGAGCTGGCGGTCGCCCTGGCCAATAATCCCAAATTGCTGCTCATGGACGAACCCACCGCCGGCATGGGTCCGGCTGAGCGCCAAAGTTTAATGGAGTTGACGGCCGATATTGTCCGCACGCGCAATATCGGTGTGTTATTCACCGAACATGACATGGATGTGGTGTTCAACCATGCCGACCGTATTATTGTCCTCAGCCGCGGAGAATTGATGGCTGAGGGCACCCCGGCAGAAGTTCAAAATAATGTTGAAGTCAGGGAAATTTATCTTGGGGCTGAAATCACTTAAGGCCTTAACAAATCCAAATGGGCAAAGATAATGTTGCCCATTTAGAACTTACCAAGTTAAATCTGCAATGCAAAGTAATAATCAAAACACTGTGCTTCGGGTTGATTCCATCAACACCTATTACAGTAGAGCTCAAATATTATTTGATTTGACGCTAACGGTCAAAGGCGGAGAGGTCGTTGCCTTACTCGGTCGGAATGGGGCCGGCAAGACCACAACATTCAAAAGTATTATGGGGATCGTTTCATTAAAAAGCGGGGCGATTTATTTCAAAGACGAGGCCATCCAGGGTTTGGCACCATTTAAAACCTGCGCTCGTGGATTGGGCTATGTTCCGCAAGACAGGAGGATTTTTGACGGCCTTACGGTTCTAGAAAATCTGGAAGTCGGTCGGCAGCCGCCGCGTAAGGGATTTAAGCCTTGGACATCCGAACGTTTATTTCAACTCTTTCCAAATTTAGCAGAAAGACGTTACCACTTGGGCGGTACGCTTAGCGGTGGAGAGCAACAAATGTTGACGATTGCCCGAACGCTTATGGGTAATCCTGAGCTGATAATCCTCGATGAACCTTCGGAGGGATTGGCACCGGTTATCGTAAATCAACTGGCAAAAACCATTCAAAAAATAAAATCTGAAGGAATGTCCGTTTTGATGGCTGAACAGAATCTAAATTTTGCCAGATCCGTTGGTGACCGCGCTTATATCCTCTATCAGGGCAGTGTTTGCCACGAAAGCGCCATCGATAGTCTCTCTCAGGAGGCGTATGAGAAGTATTGTGCGCTCTGAATTCAGAGGACAGAAAACAGAGACCAGAAGCCAGAAGACAGAATTCAGAAGTCAGAGAGGATAAATCAGAAGTAGGGCAGCCCTCTGAGGCTGCCTTTTCCTGGCCGGCACGGAGGACCCGCCTAAGGGTCGGGATGCAAGACCGGCCCTACAATATTTCAGAAACTAGCGAATAGCAGCCAGCAACCAGCAAGCATAGTTAATTGGTTAAATCGTCGAATCGTTAAATAGTTAATAAAGGATTGGCTCCTTTGACTAATTGAATAAATCTGCGATAATCTGCGTAATCTGCGGACTGGAACCCTGGAACCTCTGAACCCTGAACACTGACACCCGAAACCTGAAACCCTGACGAGTTGCCCGCAGTAAGCGACCGGCGCCTCCTTACCGGCCTTCCCATTCCAGCGCCCGTTCGCCAAGATTGCCATAACGGTGATAGGCATGACAGATGCTCTGCTGCCGGTAGTAATGTAAAAGTTCGATCCGGCCTTCCATCACTACCGGGCTGCGGGCGATATAGAATCCGGATTTAGCGGCTGCCTCAAAGATTTCAACTGCTACCCGGTCCGGCGCCGCAAAACGGATGCGATCGATTTCGGGAATGTGGCTGATCAGATCACTATCTGTTTCAGATAATACCGGATTATCACCGATCAACTTCTGGCCTTCTTTTTCGTGGAGAAATCGGGTAACCGCAGTTTGCAATTCCGGAGGGATACTGATGATCAATTGGCATCCGGTTATCCTAACCGCCGCAATTCGGGACCAGGGATTCAAATAAACTATCCTTTTCGTGTAAACGCACCACCACCGTACCAACCGGAAGATATCGCAGGATATTATCCTGCCCTCGCAGATGGAAGTAATCAGTTTCCCGTGAGAACTCCTGCTCCGCATGATACAGATAGCTTTTAATGGCCCGGATGGTTTTGTCGATATCGGATTCGAGGCCTTCAAATTTTCCGCACTCAAGTTTTTGCTGCCACTGCTGTGCCATATACCGCAGCGGATGGGTTTTTTGTAACGGTCCGACCGGCGGCATTGCGGTTTCTTCAAAATTCATGAATTGCGTAACATATTTGGGCCCGCCGGCCTTGAAACCGGCCCCTATGGCGGATTTTCCCATGCCCCCGAAGGGCTGGCGCAGGGTCATCGCACCGGTGGTGCCCCGGTTAATGTACAGGTTGCCCGCCTTTATGCGGTTTTTCCATCGGGCCTGCTCCCGGGTGTCCAGACTTTCCAGACCGGATGTCAGGCCGTAGCCGGTTTGATTTGCCATCTCAATGGCGTGATTTAGATTCTCAGCCCGCATGACTCCCAGCAGGGCACCAAAAAATTCGGTCATGTGGGTGATGCTTCCCGGTTGAACATCCCACTTAATTCCGGGTGTCCACATATACGGATTTCTGCTCGTATTTTCAGGTTTCAAGGCCCAGGTTTCGCCGGCCTCCAGCCGGGTTAAAGCCTTTTTTAAATTACCCCGGGGCGGGCGTATCAGGGGGCCCATTTTGTTTTCAAAATTCCATGCGGATCCGGTGCGGAAACTTCGGGCGGCATCGATCAGGTGTTTTTTAAACTGCGGATCGTCATAAACTTCTTTTTCAAGGATCAGCAGGGATGTGGCCGAACATTTTTGACCGCTGTTGCCAAAAGCCGAATAAATGACATTGTTGATGGCCTGATCGCGATCTGCCATTGCAGTGACGATGGTGGCATTTTTACCGCCGGCTTCGGCAGCCAGGAAAACATCCGGACGCTGGTTTAAGATACGCAGGCCGGTTGTCGTACCGCCGGTCAGAATAATAAAATCCACGTCAGGGTGTCTGATTAACCGGCTGCCTGTGGTTTCACCGGAGCAGGGTAGAAACTGCAATACCTGTTTGGGTATACCGGCCCGCCAGAAACATTGACACAACTCCCAGGCCACCAGCACCGCGTCGGAAGAGGGTTTAAAGATAACGGTGTTGCCGGCTGCCAGCGAAGCGACGATGCCTCCGCAGGGAATAGCGATCGGAAAATTCCAGGGCGAAATTACCACACCGACCCCTCTGCCACGGCAGCGGATATTTTCGATATCGGCAAACGCGTTGACAGAACGGGGGTAATATTCGGCAAAATCAACTGCTTCGGAAACCTCAGCATCGGATTCGGTAAACACCTTGCCGGTATTGACGGCGGCCGCTCCCATCAAATCGCCGCGGGCCATCCGAATCTCCATGGCTACTTTCGAAAGGATGTGATGGCGATTCTTAAGACTTTTGCGGCGCCATCCGAGCGGGTCGGATCTGGCTACTGATACGGCTCTTTCCGCATCGGCAGCATTTCCCAGGGCAAATCGGGCCACAATGCCATTGGCATTGATTTGAGACGGATCCCGGCACGCCTTTATCTCGCGGTCCGCAATAATTTCTACACTGCCGATAACCAGTGGTATGTCAATGGGGCTGTTCTTGAGACTTTTTTCCCATTTTTGACGAATAGCCTCGGCCCATTTGCGGTTGGCTGATAGAGACCAGTCGGTGTTGGGCTCATTTTTAAATTCCGACTTGAAATATGTACCCGTGTGCGGCGGAAATTTTTCGGTGAGTCTGTTTTGTTGGCGGTGGGGCGTCTGACCGGCATGGGGTTTTTGGTATACGGAATCAGCAAACCGGTCGGATAGAACCTGCCAGGCGCGGGATTTGGTGCGCAGACGACTGAGGTGGCGCAAAAAATTTTGCTGTCCGCTATTTTCATCCAGGCGGCGAATCAGATAGGCAATGGCGTTGATGAATTGCGCATGGGTGGCAAGCGGTGCATAAAGCACCACCTCCTGACCGGTTTCTTGAATGGCTCGGAGCACATGATCGGCCATACCTTCCAGCATCTCAAATGAAAAATAGGGTAAGACCTTATTTTTTTTAGCCCGCAGATAGGCGTAGGCCAATTCAAAAAGATTATGAGACGCAATTCCCAGGCGTACGGCCTTAATATTTTCGGGTGTCATGCCAAAATCGATCAACCGTTTGTAATTGGCATCGGTATCCAGCTTATTGTCATAGGGAGCCAGGGGCCAGTCAGAAATAGCGGCCTCGACCCTCTCCATCCCCATGTTGGCGCCTTTGACGATCCGGATTTTAACCGGGCTTCCGCCGGCATTTACTCGCTGGCGGGCCCAGGCTGTGATTTCTTGCAGCATGCTGTAAGAATCCGGCAGATAAGCCTGCAGCGCCATTCCGGCCGAATAATGTGTAAACTCCGGTCGGTCCAGGGCCCGCATAAAAGCTGCGGCTGTAATCGCCAGGTCCCGGTAAGATTCCATGTCCAGGTTTACAAATTTGGGGACCCGGATGCCGTCTGCTCTTGTGAAATGATGAGCGGCAGCCGTACGGTAAAGTTTGGAGAGCCGCTCGGCGATTATGTTCACTGAATAGTCAAAGGCCAGGGGAAGGATCTGGGAAAAGATAGTCGAAATTTTTACTGAGATATATTCAATGGCCGGGTTTTTTAAATCACGCAGGTATTGATGAAGCTGCACCCGAGCTTCTTCTTCTCCCAGGACCGCTTCTCCCAGGTGGTTGATGTTAATCCGCACTCCTTCGTTTTTTCGCCCCTGCAGATACCTCTGCAAGGCCTCTGTTTCTCCGGAGATGATGGCATGCCCGCTGTCATTTCTCATCTTTTTGATCATTATAGGAACGGCCAAATCCGGGAAATATCGACCGATTCCATTAAAAATTTGCATGAGTAATTTTTCCAGGGGCGAAAAAAAGGCAGGTAGGCCGTGTTCGGAAAACAGGTAACCAATTTGGTCCGCTACCCGGCGAGGGTTGCTGGATCGAAAACTCTGATCGATGAGTTTGGTTAGAAAAATTTTATCGCCCGGATTGGCCAGCAGCCGGGCGAATCGGGTATACCGACTTCGTTCCCGATGATTCATCAATTCATTGGCCCGATTCTGCCAGGTTTCTGCCAAGGCAATGGCTTCTTTTACCATAATATCGATAGGAGGTGTGCTCATGCGAATCTTTCTCTGAATTAAAAAATCGGATCTTTTCCGAAAAGTATGCACATCGAACAATGTGTCAACCAAGATGCCCTCCGGATTTAGCAAATGTCTCTTTGACTTTTTAGGCAGAACGACTTAAATCATTGTGCATACCGACAATCGATTTTAAATAAGGCTTGATTTTTTTCTTGACAACGGTTGAAGGATTGAAGGATGTTCTGGATGGGAAATGGCTATTGGCAAAAGCGTTAATGGCGCATTATTGTAACCTGAGAGGCTGGGATCAAAACGGTGAGCCGACTCCGGCGACTTTGGATCGGCCTGGGGCTGTCTGTATAGGAAGCAGCCGGCATGAGGGCTTAGCGGATGGAGGGCGTGCCCGCCATAATTTGATATTTTTTTCCATTGTTTGGTGTTTCAGCTTGTTGCGATTAGGTTCGCATGAACCGAAAAGATCATTCCAAGAAAGGAGGTGTATCGGGGGCAATTTTAAAACGCTTATTGATCATAGGGTAAGGGTTACGCAACATTGTGTAAAAAAATAAAAAGGAGGCGACAAAAATGAGAAAATACCCATTTATAATGGCAATTACTTTCTTGCTTTGCTTATTTGTTGGTTTTGGCATGGCAAGTGCTAAAGATACATTTAAAATCGGCGCCTTGGTTCCGGTCACAGGAACGCAGGCGGTGATGGCTGAGGATTTGGCCACCGGTCTTAAATTGGCAGTAGAGGAAGTCAATGCCGCCGGTGGCGTATTGGGCAAACCCATCGAATTGATTATCGAAGATACTGAAACCCGGCCCGCGCCGGGGATGGATGCCGCGCGAAAATTGATAGATGTGGATCAGGTAAAGGTTATTACAGGCGGTTTTTCCAGTGGTGTCGCCATGCCCATCGCTAAGTATGCTCAAAGCAAAGGGGTTCTTTTTGTGGTTGCAGTTCCTACCTCTCCGCTCTTCGCTGATGTCGGCGACTACATTTTCATGATTGACGTACTGGATAAATTCAAAGGCAAGGCCATTGTAGACTTAGCCATGGGGGATTCGGGCAAAAAGAAATTTGGTTTAATGTTTATGAACAATGCTTTTGGTATGGCCCTGAGAGAAGAAACAGTTAAAAATTTAAAAGCCCAGGGCGCTGAAATTGTCACGGATGTGGTTTATGAGCTGAATAAGGTAGACTACAAAGCGGAACTCCAGAGACTGGTTGCCAAAAAACCCGAAACGATCATCGGCACGTGGTATGCCAAAGAAGGAATGGTTTCTGCTAAGCAGGCATATGAAATGGGAATACTGAACGTGAGTAGCGTGCCCTGGTATTGTCCCGAAATGCAGTCAAGTTTTGCATCAGCTGTCAAGGAAATTCCTAAGGCCCTTGAAGGCATCAAAGGGCTCTCTCCGCTGCCACCTGGTATTCTCTATGTGGATAAGTTTAAAAAGAAGATGGGACGTGATCCGATAACAGCTTATGCCGCAATGAACTATGATGCCATAATTATGATTGCCATGGCGGCCAATTTCGCCAATTCCACAGATCCGGCGGCTATTCGAGATGCTTTGTGGAAAATTGATGACTTTTACAGAGGACAATCTACCGGAGGCGATAAACGCTTTGTCGGAGGCGGCGTGCAGGGTTTTGGAAAATATGAAAGGGTGATTATAAAAGGCGGAAAAATTATCTCCTATAAATAATAGCGTTTCTTTGAGTCAAAGCAACCCATCTCAATGTGGATGATAATCAAAGGAATAAATAGATGACCCCACCGGCGGTTTTATGGGTCGATGGGGTCATATTTTAATGCTTCAGACATTTTGTTAGTTATTTTTCTAGCCAAAAGTGCGCTTTGATACTGATCTACAAGCTGTTGGATTAACATATGGATATTGCGCAAATTCTCATAAATACGCTGGTAAGGGCGGCAGAGTTGGGCCTGTTGGCGATCGGCCTTACCATGGTGTTTGATATTTTGAAATTCGCCAATTTTGCTCATACCGATTATGCCGTCTTAGGCGCCTTTTTTGCTTATGTGTTTAATCGCATTTTAGGTTTAAATTTATTTTTAGCTATAATATTAGCGGCTTTTGTTACCGGGTGGGTCGGCATTTTGATCGACCAGGCTATTTTTAAGCGTTTGAGAAAGATGGGGGCCAAACCGGTAACGTTAATGATAGCATCCTTGGGCACGGCCATTGCCTTAAGGAACCTGATGCGATTGATTTGGAGCAGCCATACGAAAACCTATGGCATCCCGCTTCAAAAACCCCTTGAAATACTCGGGGCCAGAATTACGGAGCTTCAGATAGGGATCATTGGGGTCGGTTTGCTGTCAATGATCGCCTTTCACCTGTTGCTGCATCGCACGACGTTCGGTAAAGCCCTGCGCGCCATATCCGACAACAGTGATTTGGCTAATGCCTGTGCCATTGATTCGGAAAAGATGATCAAACGGATGTGGTTTTTAGCCAGCGCCTATGGCGTCATTGGAGGATCCATGATCGCCATGGAACATCTGCTTTATCCCCGATTGGGCTTTGATATCATCATCCCGGTCTTCTGCGCTACCATTTTGGGGGGAATCGGCAATCCATACGGCGCTATGTTAGGAGCGCTCACACTGGCATTCGCGGAAAACATTGTGCTGGCGCTTGATTTGGCTCCGCTAATTAATTTTGGCGGATTTTTCGACGTCGGGTCGCTTCAAATCAGCACCGGTTATAAGCCGGCCATCAGCTTTATGATTTTGATCATTGTGTTACTTTTCAAACCAAGCGGAATTTTAAGGAAGAAATAGAATGGGCATCATCAATTTTGTTATCTATCTTTTGACCATGATCGGGGATATATAGCCTGCTGGCCATGAGCCTGAACTTTCAGGTGGGATTTACGGGTCTGATCAATTTTGGTCAGGTCGCCTTTTTTTGTATTGGGGCGTATACGTCGTCCCTTTTGGTGGTTAACGCGGGAGCGCCAGTGGTCGTTGCTTTTCTAGCCGCAATGGCCCTGAGCGGGATTTTTGGTTATATCATGAGCATCCCGACCAAGTCATTGAAGTCCGACTATTGGGCCATCGCCACGCTGGCCGGCGGAGAGATCGTGCGGTTGGTTGCTCTCAATGAAGCTTGGTTGACCGCCGGTCCTTTCGGGGTCATGGGTATTCCTCAAATTTTAAAAGATTTCATTTCAAAAGATGCCTATCCGGTATTTTACCTTCTCTTCGTAGTTGTTTGCATCATTATCGTTTATATTTTCTTGGGCATTCTGATAAACTCTCCCTTTGGCAGGAATCTTAAGGCCATCCGAGATGAAGAGGAGCTGTGTTTGAGCCTGGGCAAAGATACCCAAAAATTGAAATTACAGGCTATGGTTGTTGCCGGAATGGTAGGCGGTCTGGCCGGAGCGCTATTTGCTTTTTATATCACATTTATTTCTCCGGAGAACTTCAAGCCCATCGAAACGTTTTTGATGTGGGCCATGATCATCGTGGGCGGCCGAGGAAACTTCATGGGTGCGATTATAGGAGCCGTTATTATCCAACTGTTTAATGTGTCAACCCGATTTCTTGGCAATTATGTGCCGTTGGGTTCTGATTCTATGGCAGCGCTCAGAATGGTGATCATCGGTGTTTTAATCATCGTATTTCTGCTGTATCGGCCGGAGGGTTTGATCAAGGAACGCAAGAAAGTATACCACTGAAACGCATCATAAAGGGAGCAAACAGTTTTATGCTGGCAATCAAGAATCTGAAAAAAAATTTTGGCAGCTTAAAGGCCCTGGATGGGGTGTCGCTGGAGGTGGCGGGTGATACCATCGTGGGGCTGATCGGGCCCAACGGTTCGGGCAAGACCACCTTATTCAACGTTGTTTCCGGATTTTCCCCAAAGGATGGCGGTGAAATCTACTTTAAAGAGGAAAGAATAGACGGTCTGCCGCCGCATAAAATCGCGCACAAAGGAATCTGTCGAACTTTTCAGATCAGCAAGGCTCCTGAAAAAATGACCGTTCTTGAAAATATGATGCTGGCGGCAAAATCTCAGATTGGAGAAAATCCTTTTGCGGCGGTCTTCAGACGAATGCAGGTCAACCGGTCGGAGAAAGCAAATTTAGAAAGGGCTCTGGAACTGCTGGACATGCTGCAGCTTGCGCCTTTAAAAAACGAATATGCCGGTGATCTGTCCGGCGGGCAGAAAAAATTACTCTCTCTGGGAAGAGTTTTCATGTTGGAACCGGAGCTGATTATGCTGGACGAACCCACGGCCGGTGTGAATCCGACGCTTACGATGCAGCTGATGCAGGTAATAAAAAAGCTTCAGAAAAAGGAGCATAAATCGGTTTTTATCATCGAGCACAGCATGAAAGTTATCAGTGATGTTTGCGAGAAAGTGTTTGTGTTAAACTTTGGGCAAATATTAGCCCAGGGGACACCCGCAGAGATCCAACGCGATGATCAGGTGTTGAAGGCCTATCTGGGCGGCGCATAAACCGGATAAACCGGGAATTCGAAGCACGAAATCCGAAATAAGAAACAAATTCAAAATACGTATGTTCAAATGTTCCAAATCTTGTGAGAGGTTTTAATCGCAATGCCTTTGTTAGAGGTAAAGAATGTCGTTTCGGGTTATGGGCGCACCGACGTTTTGCACGGCGTTTCGATTACCGTCGGAGCGGATGAAATTGTAACCATAATTGGACCCAATGGTGCCGGAAAATCCACCTTATTCAAAACCATAATGGGATACCTGGTCCCCAGTTCCGGAAAAATCATCTTCTCCGAAGAAGATGTAACCGGTTTGAAGCCCAATGAAAAGGTGAAAAAAGGTATCGCTTACGTCCCGCAACTGGACAATACATTTCCTTCTCTGACCATTCGCGAAAATCTGGAAATGGGCGCTTTTTCAAAAGACAGTGAAGCGCTGAAAAAAGGAATGGAACGGGCCTACCGCGCCTTTCCTATTTTAGGTGATCGCAGTAACCAACGGGCACGCACCCTCAGTGGCGGGCAAAGGCAAATGCTGGCGATGAGCATGGCCTTGATGACCGAACCGGCGCTTTTATTATTGGATGAGCCATCGGCCGGTCTGTCTCCGAAAGTCGCTGAAGAAGTTTTTAATCAAATTAAAAGTCTGCATGCAAGGGGAATCGGCATTCTGATTATTGAACAGGATGCCGAAAAATCTCTGGCGATATCCAACAGAGGATATGTGTTGACCATGGGGCAGAACCATTTTGACGGGTCAGCTGATACGATTCTAAATGATCCCCAGATAAAAGAAGCTTTTTTAGGTGGCTAATTCGCGGTCTTATTTTCTGTCTTAGACTTCCGCCCAGCGCGGTTATAAAGTCAAGCGAAACCGATCCTTCCATAGTTTTGAGAATCTTGCCTTTGGATAAAGACAAAAAAGAAATGCATTTCGGGTTTATCGGCACGGGTCATATTACTGCGGCTCTGGTTGAAGGGCTTTGTACCATCTCAGAGCCACCAGAAAATATCCTTGTGTCTCCGCGCAACGCCGCAAACGCATCGCGCCTTGCGGCCAAATTCTCCCGGGTTAAAGTAGCGCAAAATAATCAGGCAGTCATCGACGGCAGTGAGATCATTTTTCTGGCATTACATCCGCAGATTGCGCCGGCGATACTCCCGCAACTTCTATTTCGCCAAGACCAAAGAATCGTTTCTTTAATTGCCGCAACACCGATTGCTTTAATCCGGAAACTTACAGGGACGGTGCAGCATGTCTTTCGGGCGGTGCCTTTGCCTTCCGTTGCGCGGCACGTCGGGCCTATTGTCCTTTATCCGGATAATGCCCGAATCGGTGATATTTTTGATAAGATTGGCAAACTGTTTGTTGTTGCGAGCGAAAAACATCTCAGTTTATTGGCAGCGGTGACCGCCCTTATCAGTCCTTTTTTTACTTTGATGGAAGAGACTGCCGGGTGGGCCGCAGCCGCCGGCATCGAAAAACAAACCGCCAATGACTACACGGCTTCGATGTTTCATGCTTTAGCCACCCGGGCACTGGATATGCAGACCCAGCTGTTTTGCTGAATTAGCGCAGGAGGCAGCAACGCCTGGCGGACTTAACGAACAGGCTCTAGGAGTCATCCGTCAAAACGGCGGTTTCAAGGCGTTCAGGGCCGCCTTGGATTCCGTGGCGGTCCGCCTCGGTGAGGGACCGCCGCATCGCCGGAGAAAATAAACGTGATCGCAGCGCAGTTACCCTTTATAGTGGTTGTCAAAAAAACGTTCCGGTATTCAAACGTTTTTTTCTACAACCACTTATACCCCAATTCCGCAATTCGGAACATTATTATGGAAAGCGGTATATTTTCAAATTGTTTACCATCTTCGGTAAATTTGCAGGGTAAGCTTATATGATGAATTTTGCTAAAATAATAACCGCAATTGATACCCATACAGAGGGGAATCCGGAGCGGGTGGTCACAGGCGGGATACCGTCGATTCCGGGGCAAACCATGCTTGAGAAGTCAAAGTATGCGCGCGCCAACCTGGATTATCTTCGTACCTTGCTTGTGCATGAACCTCGCGGACACAGCAACATGTATGCCGCGCTTCTGGTTCCGCCTACCGAAGCCCAGGCAGATACAGGCGTGCTCTATCTGGAGCCGGGTGGGTACGTAACCATGTGCGGCCATGGAACCATTGCAATCTGCACCGTTTTAGTAGAGACGGGTATCATTGAGGCCCGGGAGCCTGAAACCGAAATCGTGCTGGATACACCCGCCGGGCTCGTATGGGCCAAGGTGGCCGTCCATGACGGCAGGGCTGAATCGGTTACCATCCAAAACGTTCCCTCCTTCCTCTATAAGGCGGATGTAGAACTGGATGTTCCCGGAGTGGGACGCCTGAAGGTGGATATTGCTTACGGGGGCAATTTTTACGCCATTCTGGAGGCTGATAGCGTGGGGCTGGAGGTAAAAACCGAGAATGTGAATGAAATCATCTTAATGGGGGCCAAGATATGGCAGGCAGTTAACGATCAGGTTGAGATCCATCATCCGCAAGAACCGCAGATAGACTGCGTCAACTATGTAGAGTTTTCCGCTCCGGCCGCGCACCCAGGGGCCACCCTGAAAAATGCAGTGGTGGTGCCTCCGGCAGGCCTGGATCGATCTCCCTGTGGAACGGGCACCAGCGCCAAGATGGCTGTCCTCTATACCAAAGGCGACCTCAGCCTGAAAGAGGAATTTGTTCACGAAAGCATAATTGGAACGCTGTTTTACGGTCAGCTCATAGAGGAAACAAAGGTTGGTGAATATCCGGCTGTCATTCCAACCATTCGAGGCAGCGCCTATATCACCGGGAATACACCAATTTGTGGTCGACCCCAGAGACCCGTTTCCCGGCGGCTTTCACCTCGGGAAAATAGAGAAACTGTATGGTTTTGGATTTAGGACCTGAAAGGAGGGGATCGCTTTGAAAGAACTCAAAGGAATTTGCGCCGCATTGTGCACACCCTTTACGGAGGATGGGGAGCAAATTGATGAAACCGCATTGAAAGACCACATCGATTCCATGTTGGAAGCCGGCATCCACATTATTCTGGTTTGCGGCGGGACCGGTGAATTTGCTTATTTGCGGCCGCAGGAAAGAAAAAAAATTGCCGAGATTGCCTCTAAACATATCAATGGCAGAGCCGGCTTTATGGTTCAAACTTCGGCCATCAATACCGCCGATGCGATCGAGTACGCCAGGCATGCCGAAGGCGTCGGTGCGGATTGCTTGCTGATTCTGCCGCCTTATTTTGAAGGGCCTGACAACGAAGGAGTCTATTATCACTATGAGAAGATCGCCGCGGTCGTCGAGGTTCCGATCATGGTCTACAATATTCCGGTGCATGCGGGCATTGATATTACGCCGGTTTTATTCAAGCGTCTGATGCAGATCGATACCATCCAATACATCAAAGACAGCACCGCCGATCTGATACGCATCCAGCAATTGCTTGCCATGGGCGCCAAGGTTTTCAACGGAGCAGATCCGATTGCCTTCTTTAGTCTGGTAGCCGGATGCCCGGGGTGCGTATGGGGAGCCCCCAACGCCATGCCCAAAGAGGCGGTCGATCTGTTCAACTTTGTTAATTCGGGCAAGCTGGCTGAAGCAGGTGATCTCTGGCAGCGCATGTTTCCTGCCAATATTTTCTTTTGGACTCATGTATACAACGCATCGGTAAAGGCAGCCACGAATCTATCCGGCAGAAAAGTAGGCCCCTGCCGCAAGCCCGTTCAACCCTTGACGGATTCTGAAATGAGAGAATTGCGGGAAGCTTTACAACCCTTGGGAATATAAATTCGGGGTTTCAGGCTTCAGTGTTCAGGTGTCAGAGGACAGAGGTCAGACGACAGAAGTCAGATGGTAAAAACTGGAGAGGATGAAGGATATATCTTATTCTGTTTTCTGTTCTCTGTCATCTGTTTACTGACACCCGACACCTGAAACCAAGATAGCGAAAGGCAACGAAAATGAAAATCAAGCATGTATTTTCGTCAATCGACACCCATACCGGCGGGCAACCCACCCGAACCATTACCGCAGGAATTCCATATATCCCCGGATCTACCATTGTGGAAAGAATGACCTATTTAAAAGAAAACATGGACTGGATACGAACCTCTTTGATGTTTGAGCCCCGGGGTCATGATATCATGTCCGGCGTAATTTTGACCGAACCGACTCACCCCGAGGCAGATATCGGGGTAATTTTTATTGAAACCACGGGCTACCTGCCCATGTGCGGCCATGACACCATTGGTGTCTGTACCGCCCTGGTGGAAACCGGCATGGTCAAGGTGGAGGAGCCGCTAACCCATATCGTATTGGATACTCCTGCCGGATTAACACATATTCGTGTGGATGTTGAAAACGGAAAAGCCAAGGGCGTTACTTTTAAAAACATACCTTCATTTGTGATGGCCGAAGACGCCGAGGTCGATGTCCCTGGACTGGGGAAAATTATCATGGATGTGGCTTACGGCGGCAATGTGTATGCGATCCTGCCGGCGGACGCCGTCGGCCTTGAGATTCTTCCCGAAAATGCGCGCAAGGTCATCGATATAGGCAGAAGGATCAAAGCAGCGGTGAATGCCCAGGTGAAGATACAGCATCCCGAAAAGGATTTTATCAATGAGTGCACGCATGTGGAGTTTTATGGGGACCCCACTTCGCCGGAGGCCAACTTAAAGAATGTTGTATTTTTTGCTGAGGCCGGAATTGACCGATCGCCTTGCGGCACCGGCACCTCGGCCAAACTTGCCGTTTTGCATGCCAAGGGCGAATTAAAGCTCAACCAGGAGTTCGTTCATGAGAGTATCATCGGAAGCATTTTCAAGGCTAGGATCGTCGAGGAGACCCAGATCGGTCCATTTGCGGCTGTTGTCCCGGAGGTGACCGGCAGTGCTCATATTATGGGAATCAATCAGTTATTCATAGATCCCGATGATCCTCTTAAAAACGGTTTTCTCTTGAGCTAAAAGAATGGAGGGCATTTAGATGAACAAATTGAGAGGGAGTTTTCACGGTGATGGTGACGCCTTTCATTGCAGATGAGCAACTGGATAAAAATGGGTTCCGGGAAAACATCGATTGGTATATTGAGGAAGGGATCCATGGCGTCATTTGCCTGGGAAGTACCGGCGAGTTTGCCAATCTGTCAATTGAAGAACGCAAAAGCGTCATTGATCTCACGGTCGATCAGGTGAAGGGCAGAGTTCCAATAATAGCAGGTACCGCTGCCAACTCCACCCGAGAGACTATTGAAATGACAGGATATGCGAAAGACGCCGGAGCTGATGCAGCCCTAATTGTTGCGCCTTTCTACGGCTTGCCGACCCAGGAAGACCTATTCGAACATTACAAATCCATATCTGAAAGAGTGGCGATTCCGATAATGGTCTATAATAATCCCGGGTTTTCAGGTGTCGATATGCTACCCCCCCTGATTGAAAAGCTCGCGGCCATCGATAATATTTTATACCTTAAAGAAAGCACCGGGGACATTAAAAGGGTTCATGAAATTATGCTGCGTTGCGGCGACAGAATCGATATGTGGTGTGGATGGGATGATCTGGCCTATGAATTTTTTTCTTTAGGTTGCCGTGGTTGGGTGGCCCCCGTCGCTAATTTTATGCCCAAGACCGCGGTTGAGCTGGTCACGCTGGCTGAGAATAAGGAGTATGAAAAAGCCAAAGCGCTTTATTTCAAGATGCTTCCATTGCTGAGTTACCTGGAAGAGGGCCAACTATTAGCGAAAGTAAAAGAGGCGATGAATATGATCGGCAAAGCGGGAGGAAAACCACGAAGACCCTTTCTCCCTATTTCTGAAGAACAAAAAGGCGAATTGCGAAAAATGTTAAGCGAGGTGGGATTAATCTAGAAAGTGCCTTGTACGTGTAAAGATGAATTGGATTCTTTTTTTTAGGCCTATTTTTTAGACAGGATCAACAGGATCTGTTGGATTTTTCTTTATCTTTCTCAGTTTCCAGGCTTTCATCAGGAAAGCCTGGAAAATAATATCCAGTTAATCCTGTAAATCCTGTCAAAAAAACAAAAAATTAAATGGAATCCATTCCTTAGCAATAGCCTAATTGAGCGTTATTCTGGAGATAAGATGAAGACAGCCAAAACTGCTGATGTAGTCGTTATCGGCGGCGGGGTCGTCGGAACAGCGATTGCATACTTTCTGGTTAAGAATAATATAGACGTTATTCTGGTGGAAAAAGGAGCGATTGCTGCCGGAACCTCCGGCAGAGGCGAAGGGGATGTTTTGGTTTGTGATAAGACACCCGGGTTCGACAGTCGCTTGACCAGGCTCAGCCAGGATCTTTTTCCGGAGATGGCGAATGAATTAGATTATGATATCAGTTGGACACAGAAGGGAAGCCTGCTTGCTATTGAAAACGAAGAGGAAATGGAGGTGGCAAAAACGTTTTGCGCCCAGCTGGCTGCCGAAGGACTTCCGGTCAGAATTCTGGATAAGTATGAGGTCCATGAGGATGAGCCCTATCTGGCGCCCGATATTGTCGGGTGGGTATGGAAACGGATTGTGACGGCTCCTTGAATCCTATGGCCCTGGCCTATGGACTGGTTCATGGCGCAAAAAAAATGGGCGCTAGAATCCTGACCCATACTGCTGTGACCGACATTCGGCTGGATGCCAAAGGCTGCATTGAGGGAGCAGTTACTGAACACGAGGAGATCGTCACCAAGCGGGTAGTCAATGCTGCCGGTGCCTGGGCATCTGAGATTGGGAAACTGGTGGGGTTGCATATCCCTATCAGGCCCAGACAAGGCCAGATGCTGGTGGCTGAGCGCACTTTCCCCGTTGCAAGACGAAAAGTAATGGAATTCGGGTATATGATGGCCAAATTTGAAAACAGTGATTATACTCGCAATGTAACACCCGAAATGGAAAAATACGGGGTTGCACTCGTTTTCGAACCCACCGAAGCACAGAATTTTCTTATTGGCAGCAGTCGGCGGTTCGTGGGCATGGACACCTCATGCCAGATTGAAGTCTTACATGCCATGGCTCAAAGAGCCATTCGTTTTTTTCCCGTGATAAAGGATATTAAAGTTATTCGAAGTTATGCGGGGCTCAGGCCTTTTACGCCGGATCATCTACCCATCATATCAGAAACCGAAATACCGGGCTTTTACGTGGCTGCGGGTCATGAAGGCGATGGCATTGGTCTATCGCTTATCACCGGAAAATTAATATCCCAAATGATCTGCGACGAACCACCGGCAATACCCATCGAGTCTTTAAAGCTAAGCCGGTTTAAGGGGCAAACCAGCGCATTGGCATCTTAATAATTATTTTCGTAAAATAAGATGAACGATTCTGACCTGTTGGGTTCCTCGAAAAACCGGGATTTGCGTTTTGCGCCAGCCGGCCGGTTCGAGTTGGGGATTCGGATATGGACGAAAAATTCGAAATTGAAGTGGATGGCAAAACCCTTTTAGCTTACAGCGGGCAGACCATTGCCGAAGCGCTGTTGGCCAATGGTGTGAGGACTTTGCGGATGACCAAAAAGCAGGCGTCCCGGGGCGTCTATTGTGGAATGGGTATTTGTTATGAGTGCAGGATGATTGTCAATGGCATGCCCAATGTTCGCACTTGCATGACCCTGGCAACACCCGGTTGCAAAGTAATTACGCAAGATGATTCAGACATTAAATCTCCAAAAACTGTTCGCGAATAGGTCAAGAAATGAGAGAAGTTGAGCTGATCATAATCGGAGGAGGCCCTGCGGGGATCACAGCTGCAACTGAGGCAGCCCGCATCGGAGCCTCTGTCGCTCTCATTGATGAAAACGAGAACCTGGGCGGAAAAGTATTTGGCCCGACGGGCAACGCTATCAAAGGCAGTGCTTCGGATAAAATCGAGAAGGACATTCGGAGTCAAATACTGAAAGACTTTAATCGGGTTAGTGATAAAATATCAGTATTTTTGAACACAGAGGTATGGGATATTGTTGATCAACGAATAGTGTTGCTTTATCCGAGAGCCGGTTCTGATAAACAAATAAAGCGCATCAAGGGTGAGAAATTGATTATTTCCATTGGAGCCTTTGAAAAAGCAATTCCCTTCCCGGGGTGGACCCTTCCCGGTGTGTTTTCGGTCGGTGGGTTGAACACGCTGGTTAAAAAGAAAATTCTGCCTGGTGAAAGATTTTTACTCGCCGGAGCCGGTCCATTACAGCTCGTACTGGCAAATCATTTAATCAATGCCGGTGCCAACTTGAGCGCTATTGTTAATGCTGCCTCCCTGAGGGACATTACGGCAAGTGCCTTCCAGCTTTTTGCAAGTATTGACTCCCTGAAATTACGATCTGGATTTGACTACCTGCGCAACATCAAAAGACATAATATCCCTATCTATCGGTCTCATATTATTTCCAGGATACTCGGTACCAGCGAGGTAGAAAAGGCGGAGATTGTAGAAGTTGATAGATCCTGGAATCCGGTAAGGGGAACGGAAAAGGAAATCAGTGTTGATACGATTGCTTACGGATTCGGTCTGATTCCGTGTATCGAGCTGACCCGGCTCTGTGGATGCAAACATATCTACGATGAACATCTCGGCTATTGGAGAGTCGAGCTTAACGATAGAATGGAGACCACAGTACCCGGAGTATTTGCGGCTGGTGATGGTCTGACCATTAAAGGTTATTCTGCAGCCATTGAGGAGGGCAGGGTTGCTGCCATTGAGGTCTGCACCCAGCTTGACCGGATGAACAGAAGAAAAGCCGCTAGTTTAATTCGACCCTCTTTAAGAAAATTAAGACGATTCAATCGGTTTGGTCAAATCATGGACAGCCTATCAGCACCAAGGCCGGGGGATATTCAATATCCTGTCTGATGATACTATTGTATGCCGCTGTGAAGAGGTAACTGTGCGGGATGTGATTTCTGCGGTGGCGACGGCGCCAGAGATGTGAACGATATCAAAAGAAGAACCAGGCTGGGGATGGGACACTGCCAAGGGCGTATCTGTGGTCAAGTTATAAACGAATTAATGTGGAAATTTTCAGGTATTCGTAAGGCACGGGATATTTTCACCTCCAGAATTCCGGCCAAACCGGTCCCCTTCGAATGTCTCGCAAGTTGATGGCAGTCAGGCTGGGGCATAACCGTACCGACTTACTTCAGAACTTACACTACAGAAATAAAATTTTGTCAATATGGCGCGGCTATGCGCCTGACGAGGAGCGACAATGGGTTACCGTTCAAAAGACCAGAAACTTTTTTCGGGAGATGATGCCGCCCACCGGCGCGCTATTTACAAGGGGTGTGGATATGATGATCTTGATCTTTCCCGGCCGCTGATCGGGGTGGTCAACACCTGTAACGACGCGGCGCTGGGCCATGTACATCTTGATAAGCTGGCCGAACACGTCAAAGCAGGAATCTGGCAGGCCGGTGGAACACCATTTGAATTTGGTACCATTTCCACCTGTGGCGAAATCTCCATCGGCACGCCGCACTTACGCTATGAGATGGTTATTCGGGATGTTATTGCTTCCTCTATAGAAATCATGGCCAATGTTGAATTATTTGATGGATTAGTCCTGCTGGCTTCCTGTGACAGTATTATTCCGGGAGTTATCATCGGGGCGCTCAGGGCTGGGCTTCCGGGCATTTTTCTTTCAGGCGGTCCGCAACTTCCGGGAAGGTTTGAGGGGCGGCAGGTGGTTATGTCCGAACTCGGTCAAGAGGTATTTGGCGCTCAGCACAGAGGAAAAGAAAATCAGCAGAGACTGAGGGCTTTTGAAGATCAAGTGTGCCCGGGACCTGGAGCATGTTCATTGATGGGAACCGCCAATACCATGCAAATAATTGCCGAAGCAATCGGTATGGCGCTGCCGGGGTCTTCAACAGTTCCAGCCGTTTATGCCGAAAAATTGAGGTTCGCCAAAAAGACCGGCAGGAGAATTGTGGAAATGGTGAAAGGAGATTTGCGGCCTTCGGAGATAATTACGAAAGCGAGTCTCCTAAACGGCATCATGGTAGAGCTTGCCATCGCCGGATCAACCAATGCGGTGTTGCATCTTATCAGTTTCGCCCGCGAGATGGGCATCGACGTAGGTCTTGAGGACTTCGATCGACTTTCCAGAAGGGTACCGGTTATTTCCAGGGTAATTCCAACCGGGCGTGCCACGGTTGTTGATTTACATAACGCTGGGGGAGTCCCTGCTATAATGGGTGAGCTTTCATCGATGGTAGATGGGAGTGCTATGACAGTTTCAGGAAAGACAGTGGGGGAAATCATAAAAGATGCCAGATCGAGCGATACTGCGGTACTCACAACGATCGAGGATCCGGTTTTCCCGAGCGGCGGTATTGCGGTACTGAAAGGCAGCCTGGCGCCGTCAGGTGCCATATGCCGGGTTACGACCATTCCCAATAACCGGATGACCCACAGGGGACCGGCGCGGGTATTTGGCTCGGATGAAGATGCTCTATCAAGCTGTGATCAAAGAAAAAATTGAACCGGGAGATGTGATCATTATTCGCTACGAAGGACCTGTGGGCGCTCCCGGCATGAGAGAGATGATGATGACAACAGATGCATTGGTGGGCATGGGAAAAGCGAAGGATGTTTTTGTGGTTACCGACGGCCGATTTTCGGGCTTTACCGAAGGGTCTGCCATCGGTCATGTGGCCCCTGAAGCGGCTGTTGGCGGCCCCATAGCTATTGTAGAAGATGGCGATCCCATTGTGATCGACATATCTTCCAGAAAACTGGATCTGGATATTTCTGAAAAAGAAATTTCTAGAAGAGTGGAAGCTTGGTCCCCACCGCCAGCAAAGGTGAAGCGAGGAATTCTCGCAATTTACGCCAGAACTGCCCTGCAGGCCCATGAGGGCGCCATGATTGATGACAGGCTGAAAAATTCAGAATAATATGGCTCATTCCTCTACATATCGAAAATCGCAATAGTCACTTCCTTCCATGATTGTTTTCGTTCGCTTTAATGTTATTCTTGAATTAAACCCTTCCAAAAAGTAAAAATCTCTAATACAAGAAAAAATGCATCCAAATTCTTTGACACCTAATTTTTCGTATATCTCAGCGTATCCACAATAAGAAACGTCAAAAAATAATTCCTTTTCAGTTTTCTTTACCATTTTTATTTCCAGTGCATCGTCCTTAGCCCATACTTCTTTCGCAATTTTAGAAAGTTCAGCAATAGAATTTCCAGAATATTCTTCTGCTAAAGTTTTCCCTGACAATATCGCATCTTCTCTGATAACTTCTTTTGCTATGTCTACTGCTTTGTCGTAACCCATTTTATTAGCAAATGCTCTTATGAGTGATGAAACAATCGGTGCTTGTACTTCTCTACGTTTGAGATGAGTGATCTTCATTTTTTCCTCTTTCTTGTTTATAATATCTAATCGGGATCAACTGTGGATGATGACGACTCTTTCCGTGGCGTTGACGGTTGCATGCTGTCCTGTTCGCAACATCTGGAATGACTTTTCATCAAGGGAGATAATTGGAATTTCCTTGTCATAAAAATGTTTGCAGACGATCGGTCCCGTGGCAAGGATTGGTTCGGTTCTCACATTAACAATTGCCGCCGGTGCCTTGTCCACTCTGGCCAATTCCAATATCATCAGCGAGCCGGTGCTCGACCCTTTGCCAAAGGGAAACACAAGCACTTTTCCCGCTACGCTCTGGCCGAAGAGTTCATGACGAGGATCATTGATATGCCCGGTTGCGGGGTCTACTCCGCCCCAAAAACTGATGGGTTGCGAGGTCGTTAGCACCTCTCCTTTTGCAACTCCCGGCACCACACAACACCCCGTTATTTTTTTCTCCACAGAGATTCCCTCCTGCAGATTTTTCCCCGCACAGCCGTTTCAACGCATTCTGCAAGACTTCCATAGGCTGCATCAAGGCCCCTCTGGGAAAAGCAGTAGTTAGCAAACTTGGCAGAATCGGTCATAGCAGCACTAAAGTGCCAGGTTTCTTTAGGGTATTGTAATGGACATCCATCGGTAAACACCATAACACCCGCACCGGCCAGATCTGTTAGAATACCATTATCTTTTATCCATGCATAAACGCTTCTGTTCGTAAATGCCCAGAATATAACAGAGCTATGGACTTTTTTACCCTTTATCAGTTGAACTAACCGATTAAACTCAGCCGGCGAGTAATGCGGGCAACCGGTGACAATCAGGTCAACCGCATCACTTTTCGCCGTCCAGAGTCGATCTTCGGCTTTCTTGATCAAATTGGGGGTTATATCGATTACTTTTTCCGGTTTATTTCCATGAAGGCACATTTCAAGGGTCTGCGCCTCAGGGGTGATCCCCACCATATGGAAAAGGCCGATTGCTCCGGATGAAGCAGCTGCGGCACAAAACCCTTTGAGGCTGTCAATTTTTACATTCTGAGGGATTCCTGTGATGGTTGCCACCTGATCTCCGGCCATTTCCCCTAAAAGATATCCCAGAAGCGGATATATGGCCTCATTTTCAAACATCTGAGCGCTGATATCTTTCAGCCGAATCAGGATCTTGGCCTTTCGATTTACTGTAAGATGAAGACCGAATTTCGGAACCTTTCCGATGATCGCTGCACAGACATCCATGAGGTCTGCATAGCGGTTGGTTCTGGCGCCGATGATTGAGTTGGCAAAAGCAATTGCATTTGATTCACCCCAGGCAATTTGCTCCCCAAATCGTGGTATGATTCCGTTTTGATAGGGTGCACAGGTCCACGTGGGAGTGGCCCGCATTTTTAGATAGGCCTCTTCCAGTCGCTTGTGCTTTGTTAGGATTTCAGACGGGACCCGGTATGCTTTCCATCGCAGGAGGTCGATAGCGGAGGGGTTGAGCGATGTAGGAACCGCTACCTCCCCACCCAAATCGGCTATTCTTTCAGCAAATTCCAATCCGGCATCTACCATGTACAGGGTTGCATCGATATGCACCTGCGAGATCTTCATCAGTTCCTCAGCACCGAAAAGCTCCCCCAGGTCGACCAACACCGCTAAGGCGATTCGTGCTGCTCCTCCTTGTTTGCCATCAAGGATGCTCTTTTCCTCATCCGATAAACGCATAAAACTCATTTCATTTGTTCAGTCGGCCAATCGATGGACCAATTGGAACATACTGATCTGTGATCCTCCATCAACCGTTATTTCCTCGCCGGTGATGTGGCCGGCGTCGTCGGATACAAGAAAGACGGCGGCCTTGGCTATCTCTTCGGGAGTTCCATGTCTTCCCATTGGTATTGCGCTATTGCGAGCTTCCAACAGTTTTTTACTTGGGTAACAAGATCCGCACCTGCTTCTGCCAAACCCAGAGCTATGGCTCTTCCTATTCCCTGACTGGAACCCGTTACTATGGCTACTTTTTCTTTCAGTTTCATAAACCCAGGCGCCCGTTTGGAGGTCCTATGATGGTTACAATTCCAACCATACTCCAATACCCTTCTCCACAGCCCGCCGGTAAATTAGCGGTGCCACGGCCATATCATCTAATGCATTTCCCAGGTTAGCCGTCATGGTCCGTTCTTCGGAAGTCTCGCGGCCTGGCTTTTTCCCTGCAACCAGCTCTCCCAAATCGGCATGAATATCAGGAATATTTTGTAAATAGCCATTTTGCTGGTACAGGCGAAGCTGTGGGGTATCATCCGTGCAAAATTTAGCCGTTTCCCGCATGGCGTCGGGATGCCAGTATGAATCATAATCTATCAAGGATGCAAAGGCACCTTCATCCAACCAGCCGGCCTGGATAGTGGCATGGGGCGTTTTCATAATCGGACCGGCGGTGACCACGATATCGCAGCCAGTGACCGCATCACGCGGCGTTTTCACCGGCACCACCTCCAGATCATAGCGGCTTCTGATTTCCTCTGAATAGCGCCGCAAGGCTTCAGCGTCCACATCGTATGCCATGACTTTTTGAAGTGGGAAGAATACATCGAGTGCCTCTATATTGCTGCGCCCCTGAATACCGCAACCCAACATTCCCATCACAGATGATTCGGGACGGGCCAGATGGCGGGCGGATAGGGCGGTGGCGGCACCGGTACGCTTGGCAGTAATCCAGGTGCAGTCCATCACTGCAAGGGGCAAACCGGATTCGACATCGTTGAAGATAAGCAGACCTGCAATATAGGGAAGCCCTCTCTTAGAATTTCCCGGAAACCCGCTCACCCATTTAACACCTGCAGATTTTAAGTCCGGGATATAGGCTAACATAGCGTTCATGAAATTGTCCTTGCCGCTGGGATGGATGCTCGGCTTGGGGGGCATCTCGGTGCGGCCTTCAGCCTTGGCGCGGAAGGTGATTTCCAGAGACTCGATGATTTCTACCATTGTCAACCCGACGGCCACAACGTCTGTTTTTGATAAATAAAGCAGCTGGCTTTTCTGCATTGTTCTTCCGGTCAAAAAAGTGTCATTAAGTTGAATCTAGTGCCCACAATAGATCGCTGGTTGACCTATTACGGCTTATGGCTGGCAGTGTCAAGGAATTATGGGCCGGTCAAAAGGCAGGGCGATCCAGAAGCTATTTTTTGAGAAACGGCCCCTTGATTTTCACCAGAGGACATGGTTTTCAAAACGGTAGAAGTTCGAAATGAAATTACAGGTAAGGATGCCAGCGGCGGGAAGGTTGGCATGGGCGCTTTAACTTAAACTTTTTATGCGATTCATGCGGCTGGTAATTTCCGTAATCCGGATGCCGTATTTTTTATTCTGCAAAACAACTTCTCCTCTGGCAATCAGTTTGTCGTTCGCCAGAACGTCAACCGGTTCACCCTCAAGTTTTGAAAGTGTGACTGTTGAGCCGGGTTCAAGGTTGAGCAATTCCTGAATCTGGATCTTAGAGCGTCCCAGTTCAACTGTTATATCTAGTGGAATGTCCAAAAGCAAATTCAGATCAAAGTCCTCTACGGTTTGCATTTCATCAGGTGTATTCTTATCAAGCGCCGAAGCTTCAGATTGTTCTTCATCCCGGGGGTCTTCCTGTTTGGATGATTGATCGGCTGCGCTTGCATTTGAAGCATCCGTGTTTTGTGTTTCGGCTTTTTGGGCGCTTTCCTTTTGCGTATGGCCTTCCTGAATATTTTTTTCAGCGGAAGCCTCGGTATTTTCTTCAGATGGGTTATCTATATTTTTATCTTCAGTCATCCTTAAATTAACCTTAATTTTGCTTTTTGTAACACCGCCAGTGGGCGCTTGTCCGCCTCGTATAAAATGCATTTTTGAGATAGCTTCAGCTAATATGTTAGTATAAACCCACTAAAACCTCAATATTATTTTATCTCAGATGATATCCTCACTGTGTTTGGGTGTGGAGTTAGACATTAAAGCGAGGCTTATTATTCTGATGAGGAGATGATTGTAATTCCGGCAAACCAATGATATAAAATCGCCCGCCCATTGAAAAACATGTGGCAGAAGATCTGTTTGTTTCAAATCAATAAGGGGAGATTCGTATGTATCGCTATTTGTTTAGCTCAATTCGTATCAATACGCTGGAAATAAAAAACCGAATCGCCTATCCTTCGCTGGGTTTGCTGTATTCAAGAGACGGAAAGCTCAACGGTCGCTATTTTAACTATTTTCAGGAAAGGGCCAACGGCGGTGCGGGGCTGGTAACGGTCGGACCGGTCGGTGTTGACTTTATCGGTTCCGGTGCCATTGCGCTATCCTTGGCCCATGATGAGGCCATACCCGATTTCCGAAAACTTAGCGGGATCATCAAGGACGGAGGCGCCAGGGCCTGGGTTCAGCTGTTTCATGCCGGTGCGTATTCACATCCGATGTTTGTTGATGGCCAGCAGCCGATTGCGCCTTCAGCAGTTTATTCGCGCTATTCCCAGACAACGCCGCGTGAAATGACTGTGGAAGACATTCATCAGGTCCAGGAAGCCTTTGCACAGGCAGCCGAAAGGGCGAAGGCAGCGGGTTTTGACGGTGTCGAAATCCTGGCTTCAGCTGGATATTTAATTACGCAATTTCTCTCTCCGCGGACCAATCAACGCACTGATGACTACGGCGGCAGTTTTGAAAATCGGGTGCGCTTTCCCAGAGAATTGATTGAGTTGGTGCGCAAGCGCCTGGGATCGGGTTACCCGTTAACGATTCGCATGGCGGGAAACGATTTTGTGCGCGGCAGTAATACAGACGCCGACACCCCTGAATTTGCCAGGGTTTACGAACAAGCCGGTGCGGATGCAATCAATGTGACAGGCGGCTGGCATGAATCGCGCATACCCCAACTGCCCATGCATCTGCCCCGGTCGGCCTTTGCATTTTTAGCCTTGAATATCAAAAAAGCGGTTTCGGTTCCGATCATCGCATCCAATCGCATTTCAGACCCCAACAGCGCCGAACAGATCATTAAAGACGGTTATGCCGACATGGTCAATTTGGGTCGGGTGCTGATTGCCGATCCCCAGTGGCCCCAAAAGGCCTTTGAGGGCAAGGTTGATGAAATTCGTCCCTGTGTGGGCTGCTCCCAGGGTTGCACTGATGAGGTTTTTAACGGGCGTCCTGTTTTTTGCGTCGGCAATGCCCGGGCAGGCTTTGAGGGCGAACGGCAACTTTTAAAAACAGATGACCCCAAAAAAGTCATGGTCGTGGGTGCGGGCGCCGGTGGTCTCGAAGCCGCCGTAACGGCTGCGATCTGCGGCCATCAGGTTGATGTATATGAAAAAGATTCAGATATCGGCGGACAACTGTGGATTGCGGGTGCGCCGCCCCATAAACAAGAGATATTAGAATTTATCCGGTATTATCGGGCCCAAATAAATAAACATCAAATCCCGTTGCATCTGAACACAACTGTGGATACCCATGTCGTCAAGAAGCAGAATCCGGATTACATTATTCTGGCAGAGGGTGCCGAGCCATTACTGCCACAAATCGATGGTTATGATGATCCCTGTGTTTATTCTGCCTGGCAGGTTTTGAAAGGCAATCCGCTTCTTGGTAAATCCGTTGCCGTAATTGGCGGCGGTTCGGTTGGCCTGGAAACAGCATTGTTCATAGCTGCCAAAGGCACGATTACACCTGAAACACTTCATTTTTTATTTGCGTATGAAGCGGTCAGTCCTGAACGATTGCGGGAATTGATGTTTCAAGGATCTTCGAAAGTTACCGTTTTTGAGATGCTGTCCAGAATCGGCCAGGATGTCGGCAAGTCAACCCGATGGATTTTGTTTGATAATTTAAAGCGCTTTAAGGTTTCGGTAAAGACCGGCACTACGGTGACATCCATCCGCAAGGGAACTGTGAAATTCAAAAAAGACGACAAAGAAGAAGAAATACAATTTGACCATGTCGTCCTGGCCTCCGGTTCTCAATCTGTTCCGGGACTTTCAGCCAAAGTCAAAAAACTGGGGATTCCGTTTGCGACGGTGGGCGACGGTATCCGGCCGGGCAAACTAAATGAGGCCATCCATGGCGGGTTTCTGGCAGCGGTGAACATATAGCTCATAGCTGATAGCTCAAAGCCGATCCACAGATTTCATTGAATTTGTGATTTAATAATCCGCAGATTACGCAGATTAGCGCAGATTTGAAAAATTAATATTAAGAGATATTTATCAGCTTAAATATCTGTATAATCTGCGAAATCACCGGATAAGAATTTAACCTAAAGAAATAATCTGCGTTAATCTGCGTAATCTGCGGATATTATTGAATCTGTGGATCAATTTGCTATGAGCTGCAGGGCTTAAAACCCTGCGATGGCTTCCCGGCCTTTTTAGGGCTTAATTCTTTCCAGCACATCACCATTTTCATCCAGCAAAAAAATCATAAATCCGTTGGCGGCGGCATCTTTTGCCAATTCTTCATATAAAATTGCCTGAACCTCATACTTGCGGCCTTTCTGGCGTGCCAAATTCAGGGAGCATTGCTGAGCTTCTTCTTTGGAATGAAAAGCCGGAATAAATGAGATATTTTCCTGTTTGTCGTGCTGGCCGAGGAACTGCTCATTTCCACCGGGATCCTGGACGACCACCCACACCCATTGATTTTCAGCCTGTGCATTTGTCATTTTTGCACCTTAAATAAATCCGGTTTTTTTCGAACCGCGCTTACAACGTCGTCGACCTTTCCGATGAAGCGACGGTCACCGCCGCGTAGTTTGGATAATACATCAACCATAATTGTTAATTCTCCGTATTCATAAACGCGCATGAATTAGCTCCGCATAAAGTACCCGGCATTTTTCTGAGATGCAATCTAATTTTTTTTGGAAGAGAGTCTGAGAGAATTCAATGGATTGGATCGCTAAGCAAGGATCATGACACCCAGATGGGAATTAAAGGCAATTGGGCGCTTGTCCGCCTATATTTGTGCCATATGGCATTATCTGAGGCGGATTAGGTGCATTTTGAGGGTGGCTTCTTTTTAGTTTTGCAATGCCATTTCATAAGCTTGCTCAGAATAGCCTTGGATTCCATGACCATTAATTACAACAAAGGGAACCGCTTTTCTTGTTGTAAATGCCATCATCCGGCGGGCAGCATCCCTATCTTTTTCAATATCATATACCGTAAATTCTATTCCCCTTGAACGGAAGAAATTTTTGGCCTTATTACAATAACCGCACCAGCTCGTAACATAAATCTCCACTGTTGGCTCTTCGACCGCCTCAGCTTCTTCTGCAGATTCGTCTAAGATATCAAAAAAATTGGGGGGCAGACCCGCATTCTGGCTTTCCACATTTGGCGGGGGGTTATCTTGAGGTTTTGGGTCAGCAGATGAAACTTCTTCCTCATCGCTGGCTTCAGAAATATCTTGAGGCGGTGAATCAGAAAAATGAATGACTCCTTTGTCATCCACCCATTTGTAAATTTCCGCCGAAGATGTCCCGATAACTAGAATCAGCACGAAAAATGCTAAAAAAAAATCCATTCACCTTCACGCTTTTCTTTCCTTTCGTTAAGGTATATTTGGGCTCAGATAGCGATCAGGACTTACCAATCCTATATGGATTATCGGTTAAGTTGAAAGAAGGTTTAGCGGAAAAGAACTGGATAGAGAAGGATTACCGGGGGCTGTAATAAATTTATCCAGGTTTCGATTCGGTTTGGTTGCCTTTATTGGGACCCTGGCGCTGCCAGTCGATTTGGGTTTTTATTTCGCTGAGTATAAAATTACATTTAATGCTTAAGGCGATTTCCTCTTCGCTGGGCTCAGCTCCGCTTGATTTTTTCACAAAATTCTGGGCCGTCTTGATGGCGACCTGCATGTCTTCGTAGAATAAGCCCACTCGGGCCAAACTGTTTTTAGGCGGACCCGCCATCAGGTTTAATTTCCAAAATGGGTCTTTTGAAGAGGTTTCCGGCTGGTCCTGGGCAATCGGGTTGTTACGTTGAAATCTGATCTGATTCCCGATTTCATTTAATATAAAGTAGCTTTTTAAGGCATTGGCGATTTCTTTTTGGCTGGGTTCAATTCCGGTGGTATCCCTGACATATTTCAATACCGCCAAAATCGCATCTGTCATTTGTTTGCCGACTCGGAAAAGCTTTGCCAAAATTTACCCCTCACCAAATGTAAATGGATGTACTAAAAAATATAAAAAATCCGCAGGTGGTCGGTCCTCATTGAGCCTTAATAGGTCCAACGATTTGAATCACAACCGGAAAATCCTGCAACATTGCAGGTATTTTTGCCTTGGTTTCAGGATGCGATCCGTCCAAACCCACGATGATGGCCTGATTACCGTTTGGGTCCAGACCAATCCCGACCGAAACAACGCCTGGCATATCTAAAAACAAGGCTTCGTGTTGTTTTTTAACTTCCTGAATCGATGATGACATGTCCAGATCATCTCCCAGCGCCAGCAGGGGTATTATAAGTACGACACTCAGTACGATCGTTCTCATAGTGAAATCCCCAAAGCGCTAAATACATTTTCGATGCGGTTAATGATGGTGGTCGTATCACTGCCGGCAAACAAAAGCCCGGTTAAGCGGTTATTATCGTCCAGCACGGCCGAACCGCTGTCTCCGCCCTGGCTCATGGCGCCGGCCAACAACTGATCGGTGAAACGCGCTATCTGTCCTGCTCCGTATTGGACATTGGCAGTTACGTCGACCTGTTGAATCTGTCCAGTCGTAAAACCGGTGGTCCGTCCACTTTTCTTAATGGCCATGCCCAGTTCACCCTCAACCGTGCCCTGAATCGGTCCGATATTTAGGATCTCATCCTTCACATCTGCCGGATCAAGCGGTGCAGCTATAGCTGCATCAACAAGGTTATCCTCAGCCTGTACTTTGGCCACTTTATAACGGGTATTGCTGTTGATGACCTGGCAACCGGCATTGAAAACAGCGATCATCGCATTGGCAAACGGACACTCACTTGGCTCGCCTTCAAATGAGATCGGAACAAATTGCGTTAGATTTGCAATGTGATCCTGAGGAAAATTGCCGCCATCAAAGGGACCCGGCTGCAAAATCGGATCTCCAATTTCAGCATCGTTGCTGTTAGCCAGAACGTGGTTGTTGGATAGAATGACTTTTTGGCCGTTTTTTGTTACCCAGCACCCCAGCGTTCCGGCGGTAATGGCTACATGGCCGACGCTGACTCCCCCTGGTGCCGGACGGAAACGTTCAGTGGGGGCCTGCAGGGCCCGGATAACGCCGGTTTGTACCACGTCGGTGGGTATGCCCGCAACGGCTGCCGGCACCAAATCTTGGCCTGATAGCTGAGCTGCATCTACTTTCTTTTTCACAGAGCACACAATACAAAAGGTAGAACTTCTTTCACCCCCGGTCTCTTTATAGCCCACTCCGGTGGCAACGACATTTGCCCGTTTGAGAAGATTCTCACGATTACTTTTAAGGATACCTCTAATGGTGTTTAATCCATCTGCCATGATGCCCTCCTTTCATTTTGAAAACCCAAGCATTAAGACCGATATTACCCATTGATTAAACCCATTCGCTTAGCACCTTGCGCGAATACAATATCAAGTTTGACAAAGATACTGCTCTAAATCATATTGTCAATATAACTACATAACAACATTTTTTTTATTACCTGAATTTTCACGAGTCACGATTTGAAATTAAATAAAAAAACAGGCGATTGGGTGTATCGGAGTGGAGAATTAGAAAAGAACCCTTCAGCAAAACCTTAAAAAAGGGGGTGGATTTAGGGTCGGATATTCTCTGAGTCAGCTTTCTTGTGTGGCCTTTTTATCCGGAAGGATCAGGTTTAAAATTACCCCCACGAGCGCTGCCAGACCCACACCTTTGAGTGTGAACGCGCCCGCTGAAAAGGTAATCCCTCCGATTCCAAACACCAGAATAAGCGCGACAATCAAAAGATTTCTAAGATCCATTAATTGCGTTTGGCTCTTTTTTAGGCAATTGATTCCGACCACCACTAGCGAGCCAAAAAATATAATCAGGATGCCGCCGGTTGCCGGGCTCGGTATGGTTTGAAGCAAGGCGCCCAGTTTACCCAAAAAAGCCAGCAGGATTGCAAACAGTGCGGCCCAAACCATTAAGGCCGGCTCAAACCGTTTTAGGGTGGCCACCGTTCCCGTGACTTCGGCATAAATGCGAAGCGGGGGGCCGCCGATACAGGCCGCAAATGTGGTTGCAGCACCGTTGCCCAGCAGCGTGCGATGGACACCTGGATTTTTCAGATAATCATTTTCAGTAACCTCGCCAATGGCGAGGATGTCGCCAAAATGCGCAATTATAGGTACAACGGCGGCCGGCACCAGAAACACGATGGCATCAAATTTAAATTCTGGGATTACAAACCCGGGAAAAGCGATCCACGGTGCGTTGGCAACTACTGAAAAATCGAGAACCCCAAAAGGGATGGAAACCAGATAACCGGCGCCTAAACCGCAAAGAATAGGAATCAGTTTCAGTGTCCCCCGAGCGAAAAGGAATACTGAAACGGTTGCTGCCAGAGCCGTCATCGCAATCAGCAAGGCGTTTTTTTCAGGAATGAGATGTTCAGGATTCGCCTTGCCTAAGGCCATCGAAATGGCAACCGGCGCCAACATCAGACCAATGATCATGATGACCGGTCCCACGACAACAGGCGGGAAAAGGGTCGTGATAAATCTCCGGCCTTTCCATTGGATAATGCCGCTGATCGCCACATAAACCAGGCCCGCGACTGCCAATCCTCCCAGAGCGGCAGGAATTCCCCATGTTTTTGTCGCAACCATGATCGGTGCCGTATACGCAAACGATGAAGCCAGAAAAACAGGGATTACTCTATTCGTAGCGAAATGAAAGATCAGGGTTCCAGCACCGGCTGTAAATAATGCGACGTTTGGATCCAGGCCGGTAAGAACGGGTACTGTAATTAGCGCGCCTAATGCGATCAAAAGAATTTGGATACTGAACAGACTGTCTTTGTAAGTTAATTTGTAATTTGTAATCCAGTTCTTTACGTCCATAGACGCACCGATCCTCTGATAGCTAAAAGGTGAGGTTACACAATGCGTTACCTTCGGGCGATTTTACTTGGTTCCAAATATCTTATCGCCCGCGTCTCCCAGTCCAGGTAGTATGTATCCGACTTCATTAAGTTTTTCATCAATTGCGGCTACCCATATTTCCACATCGGGATGGGCCTTTTGCAGCTTATCGATCCCTTCAGGTGCTGCAACCATAAAAATTCCTTTGATTTGTTTGCAGCCGGATTCTTTTAAAAGATCGATTGTAGCAATCACTGTGCCGCCGGTAGCCAGCATGGGGTCAAGAATCAGGGCAATTCGTTCTTCCATCTGACTGGTCATTTTAACGTAATATCTGACCGGCTCAAGCGTTTCCTCATTACGATATAGACCGACGACGCTGACTCTGGCAGTCGGTATGAGATTGAGGACACCATCCATCATGCCAAGCCCCGCCCGCAGAATGGGGACCACCGTGATTTTTTTACCCTTGATTTTTTCAACTTCAACCGAGCCGGCCCAGCCCTGGATGGTTTCGCTTTCGGTCTCCAAATGCTGGGTGGCTTCATAGGTCAGAAGATTGGCTAATTCACAAGCAAGGTCTCGAAAATCCTTGGTTGTGATATTATGTTCGCGCAAAAATGCTAATTTATGTTTGATCAAGGGGTGATCGACAACGTGTACCGGCACGGCAGCCTCCTTTTGTGAAGGGTTAAACGCGTTTGTAACAACAGGTAGGACAAATACGAAAAAGGGTACAACTGTATTGTGAGTATTTAATTGCAGCCTCGTATATTCAATTAATACCCTCGTGTCAAGAAGCAAAAGTAGTTATTTTGGGTGTTAAAATTCGCCTAAAGGTCTTTTAAAGGTATACGCGGCGGGTTCTTTAACAAGCTTTTCAGTTGCAGTGCCGACATTATCACCTGATGCCGAGAATGGAAGAGACACGAGCCAAAAAGCTGATCCAATGACAGTGGCAGCCAGCCCAATCGGCCGGATAACTAAAAAATCAAACATCATGGCGCCACCGCCGGGCTCGCTAGCCTCAAAGTACTCTGCGGCCAGGGCCGCACTCGCGAAGGGACCACAGATCAAAGCTGCGATCACCCCGAAAACCATCCATGATTTTGTAACGTTTCGCATAACTTCCTCCCATGATCATAAACCGTCCGGTTCGGATAATCTTTAGCGTTTTTGCATGACGAAACACTAGGGGTTGAATCCATTCTAACTTAACGTTATATTATCACTGTTTTATAAATTAGTATATCTATATTATTAAAAAATTTAAACGATTAGACTATTTACGTAATTTCCAGCCGGCGGTCTGTAATGTTTTTTTGAGACCCGTATACCGCCTTCTATCTTAATGACACCCGAAAACGCATATATCGAGGTTGCGGTCGCGTTACCCGTTTATAAGACCTTCACTTACAGCGTTCCGGAAGACCTGCTGCCGTTTATATCGGTCGGGAAACGCGTCCTCATACCTTTTGGCCGCCGCCGGGTTACCGGCTATATTTTAGGGACCCCCCAGGACATCACCCCCGGTGAAATTAAGCATATCCTGGACGTGTTGGATGAACAGCCTCTTTTCCCGCAGTCCATGATCCCATTTTTTCAATGGATTTCGGACTACTATAAACATCCCATCGGTGATGCTATAAAAAATGGACTTCCAGGGGGGCTGACGCTTTACGATTATGCTTCCATTGCGCTTGCAAAGGAGGGCAAACGAGTCCTTAAAGAGAATTGCGCAACCCCTTTAGAAAGAAATGTGTTAATGCTTCTGGAGGCCGGACCGGTGCGCCTTAAAAATTTAAGCCAGAAGCTTAATCAGATCATTCCCGCAGCACTTATCCAATCCCTTCAACGCGATGGACGGATTTTAAAAATTCGAGAGCTCAAAGATGCTGCTACAAAATCCCGCATGGAACGCTTCGTAACCCTTGCGGATGCAACACTGCCATTTGATCGACTTTCAAAACCCCGGAAAAAGATCCTGGCAATCTTAAAATCAGACGGCGAAATTCCTGTGGCGGAACTCAAAAAACAGGTGCCAAGCGCACCGCGCCTTATTCGTGCCCTTGAAAATGATGGTTATTTGAAGGTTCGACACAAAAGAATGTATCGTGATCCTTTTGGCGAGCCCATTATTCCGGATAGCGCTCCTGCCCTGAATGTCGAGCAGCAAAGCGTTGTGGCGCAGGTCACCGGCTGCTTGGACCATGGGTTTGCCACATTTCTTTTACATGGCGTTACCGGTAGCGGCAAAACCGAAGTCTACATGCAAGTTGCTGCCGAGACCCTTTCCAAAGGCAAACGCGTATTGGTGTTAGTTCCAGAGATCGCTTTGATTACCCAGATGGAAAGACGATTCCGTGCTCGATTCGGCGAGCGCATTGCGGTTCTCCATAGCGGGCTGTCTGCGGGTGAACGCTTTGATCAATGGAGCCGTATCATACAGCAAGAGGCAGATATTGCCATCGGTGCCCGATCGGCTATATTTGCGCCATTTACCGATGTCGGGCTCATTGTCGTAGATGAAGAGCATGATACCTCTTATAAACAGGAAAATAACCTGCGCTATAATGCACGAGATCTTGCGGTGGTTAGAGCAAAGCTCAACGATTGTGTAGCATTGCTGGGGTCAGCGACACCTTCGATCCAATCGCGTTATAATGCCTCTGCGAAGAAATTTTTTGAAGTCAAGCTGGAAGAGCGTATAAAAAGCCGCCCCTTGCCTAAAGTTAAAATTGTCGATCTGCGTGAAGAAATGGGATACCGGGGGGTGCGACGATTCATTACTCCTGAACTGCAGCAGGCCATAAAAGATTCGCTTCAGCGTAACGAACAGGTGCTGCTTTTTTTGAACCGGCGAGGATTTGCCAACCTAGCGCTTTGTGCATCATGCGGAAATCCTTTGCGCTGCAAATATTGTGACATTTCCCTTACTTTTCATCAAAAAGCCAATGCATTTAAATGCCATTATTGCGGTTTTTCCCGTGCCGCAACGTCGAACTGTGCGATTTGCGGATCATCTGATATAAAAAAATTGGGTCTCGGTACCGAAAAAATTGAGGTCGCGATAAATGAACTTTTTCCGGACGCCCGAGTTGCACGCATGGATCGTGATACCACGACCCGCAGGGGCTCAATCGTGAAATTACTTAAAGGCCTCAGAGATCAAACGATTGATATCCTTATCGGCACCCAGATGATCGCTAAAGGGCACGATTTTCCGGGTATTACCCTGGTGGGAATCATCTGTGCCGATTTGTCATTGAGTTTTCCCGATTTTCGAGCCGGTGAACGGACCTTCCAGCTTTTAGCACAAGTTTCCGGCAGGGCGGGGAGAGGGGCTTCACCGGGGCGGGTGATTTTGCAAACCTATAATCCGGATCACTTCAGCATTTTGGCTGCTAAAGATCAGGATTTTAATTCCTTTTACGCTCAGGAGATGAGTTTCCGCAAAGCCTTAAACTATCCACCTTTTTCAAGAATGATCCAGCTTAAGATTTCCGGAAAAGACAAATTAAAAACCAGAGACCAGGCAGCAAGACTGGGGGATTTATGCAAAGCTTTGAAGACAAGCAAACCGTCGCTTTACGGAAGTGTTGAGATTATGGGGCCCATTGAAGCTTCACTTGCTAAAATTGCCAAACGCTATCGATGGCAAATCCTGCTAAAGGGCGTGCGAGCCAAGGCCTTGCACAAATTTATCGGTCAGCTTCTGGCGGATAATCCGACTGCGTTTCATAATCCCAAGGTGAGGGTTGTTATAGACGTGGATCCCATCTCCATCATGTAAACCGGTTTAATAGCATTCACCCTTTGCCCGAGGGCTGTGTTGCCCCGCCAATATAGTCGGGATTTCACATCTATTTGTATAGATATTAAGGTCTTCATCAATTCGCTTCATAATGCTCACGTACTCACGTGTACGCTCCGCTTATGAAGCGAATTGCGCCGTTGCCCTCAAACAAAGTTTAAACGCTCTTAAACCGGTTACAGATAATGTTAAAAACACTAAACAGCAGCTTGTTGAACTTCCTAATATTCGTAAAAACAAAGGTGAAATTCCACTGATAGGCATGGTCCTTGACAAGATCTAAGTGTTTGAGGAGCAGTTTTGGCAAGTTTATATAACTTGCTAACTGACATTATTGACCGTGGATTCGATTCGCAACGCCAAGGCGAATTTGTCATACATTTTGATCGACACCGGACTCATGCTATGCTTGATGCGGGTGCCTTCAATGCGGGTGTCGAAATTGTTGCCCATTGGGTCTTGATAATTGCCATGCAGTTTGCGACCTAAAAAGCTGGTCATCCCCTGAGCATAACAAAGACCGGGAAGCGTGCCTTGAATCACAATGCGATCATAGCATGATAGCTGTCCACGAATTTGTTTCGAATTTCGTGCTTCGAATTTCGAATTTACCGGACAAGATGAACCACTAAAGATACCTGTTTGGTTCCGGCTTGTCCGGGTTAGGTGTTTGGCTTTGGTTTTGCGACAGAGCTGATTCCGGATAATTGTAAAGAGCTGTATGATTTAGAAAAAAAATATGGTAGTGGGTCATTTATACCGCTTTCCATGATAATGTTCCGAAATACGGAATTGCGGCATAAGTGGTTGTAGAAAAAAACGTTTGAATACCGGAACGTTTTTTTGACAACCTCTATATGTACTAAAATTAATACCTGAATTTTGGTGCAAAATTCAGGTATCTTGACATGAAACCTCTGGCAACATAAAATTTACAGAGGCGGATTAAAATAAGTGCGATGAAGGAGTATTGTTTATGGTGAAAAAGGTAAGTGTTGCTTTGATATCTATCCTGTGTCTGGTTGGGCTCACCACATTTTCTGTTGGTGCTAAAGGCGATAACGAGCGTGTTATTTTTTCAACGATTTATTTCGAAAGCGGTTCTGCGGAGCTTAACCCGCAGTTTGAAAATGACCTGAAGAAAGTTGAGGCGGCGCTTAAGGCGGACCCAACTATCGGTTTGCAAATTGAGGCCTATGGCGATAAGCGGGGTTCTGCTGAAGGCAACCGTGAGATTTCGCAAAAGCGTGCCCGGGCAGTGCAGGCGTGGTTTTTAAAACAAAATGTCGATCCGGGCCGGTTGGTGATCAAGAGCATTGGTGATTCCCGGGCGGCGGCCCAAAATGATACACCTAAAGACCGCTCCCTTAACCGGCGCGTTGAGGTTGTCAAAATCTTCCTAAAATTGCCAGCGGCTTATTTGCCTACCGTCCGATACGAATTTACGCCGGTTCTCGAGGGCCAAGAAGTAACCCACAATTTTGTTATTCAGAATAAAGGGGACGCGCTCCTTGAGGTCAAAAAGGTCAAAACTGACTGAGGGTGCACGGCTGTCTCTTATACGAGGCAGGTCCCTCCCGGCGGCGAGGGCAAAATAACGCTTAAAGTCAACACCAAAGGTTACGGCGGAAGAAAACTCAGCAAAGGTGCAACCGTTTACACCAATGATAAAAAGAACTCAACGCTGAAGCTTTCAATTTTCGGAAATGTAGAAAAATTTGTTACCATTCGACCCCGCCAGGTCCGGCTGCGCGGTTTTACCGGAGAACAGCTCAAAAGGAAAGTAACAATTATTCCTGTCGAAAAATATCCCTTCAAAATCCTGAAGGTCCGTGCCAAAAATGGCAAAGACATCCGTTTTCAACTGCAAGAGGAAAAAAACGAAAAGGGACGGCAATACGCACTGATTGTTGAAAACCGACGGCTTCAAAAGGGGCGCTATTTCGATATCATTACCCTGGAAACCGATAGTAAACTTAGACCCACGCTCAGCATCAGGGTTTATGGTGATCTTAAGCCTCGTCCTGAAGAAGAAAAAAAAGAAAGTAAATAGATTTTTATGAATGACTTTAAAGTTGTTGCTTTCGATTGCGATGGCGTGCTTTTCGATACTGAACAGGCCAATTGGGCTTATTACGATCATATTTTAAGGCATTTTGGGAAGCCGGCGATGACGCCGGAGCAATTTGCCTATGCCCACCAGCACACGTTGAATGAGTCAATTGCATATTTATTTAATGACGAAGAGAGTCTTGCGGCCGTATACGATTATCGTGAAACAATGGACTACGGCGCATTTCTTAAACTATTGAAAGTAGAGCCCTATCTGGTTCAGCTGCTTACGAAAATAAGACCAAAACTAAAAACCGCGATTGCCACCAACCGTTCCGATACCATGGACCGGCTGCTAACTGAATTTGAATTAAGCGACTATTTTGATCTGGTGGTCACGTCTTTTGATATTCGGCACCCGAAGCCGCACCCGGACTCGCTCTTTAAAATTTTAGATTACTTTGATATAGAGTCCCATCAAGCGTTGTACATTGGAGATTCGCAGGTAGATGCCGAAGCAGCCGGTGCGGCAAAAATTCCTTTTGTAGCCTTTCGCAACGAAACGCTGCCGACAGAATATCACATCGAAAACTTAAAACAGCTTGAAGAAATCCTGGAGGTATAAATATGCCGGATGAGTCCACTGAACCCAATGGAGAAGAAATAACCCACAGTGATGATAATTGGGAAAATCGCATCTTATGCCCTGATGAAAGCTGCATCGGAGTAATAGGTCCGGATGGACGCTGCAAAGAATGTGGCAAATCATGTGAAGAATCCCAGACCGGAGAAAGCAATGAAACTCAAACCAGCTCCGAATTAGACGATGATATTGATGCGGATGAGCCATCCCAGACAGATACCGCCGATAGCGACTGGGGAAATCGCACCTTATGCAGAGATGAAAGCTGCATCGGAGTCGTTGGTCCGAATGGGCGCTGTAAAGAGTGTGGCAAACCTTATAAAGGGTGAGAAATCGCGCCTTCCTTATTCACGTTAGTACCTTAGAAATTATTTTTTTGCATTTTGTGGCAAAACATTTACGCCACCAAGACACAAAGACGCAAAGATGAATATTAACCAAAGGTTTCGCTTTGTGTCTTGGTGCCTTTGTGGCAATTTGTTCCGGCTTGTCCGGGTTAGGGGTCTCAACCCCATAATGCATCATTCCATCATTCTATCATTCCATTTTTTCATGCCTATTGCATTTCAAAAAGCACAACGCCGGTTGCGCTAGCAACTATTGCGGCGGCGATATGTGGAATTGACGAAAGCGTGTTATCCTGCTAATATTCCTTTATATACTCTTTTCAAAACAGGGGTAGAAATTTCGAGACGTCCAGTTTGTTTGGATTGCGCTGGCTTTGATCAAGATCGATAATGGAGTCGTACCTTGTATTTGTTAGATTTCATTCCTACTCCCGCCTGGCGAGATTTAGTTGATATTCTCTTTCTTACCATTGTGGCCTACCAGCTTTACGTATGGTTCCGCGAGAGCCGAGCACTGCGAGTTATCATTGGCCTGGTAGTTCTGGGCGGCATTTATTCGATTGCCAAATTATGGGGCCTTTTCTTAACGACATGGGTCTTTCAAATTTTATGGCAAGTACTGCTCATTCTGTTGCTGATACTGTTCCAGACCGAGATTCGGCAGGTTTTAGAAAAAGTTAGTCCGATGCGATATCTGCGATCTCGCAGACGGATCTTTAAAAAAACATTTTCAAAAGAATTATCCCAACTTTTGTTTGAGTTAGCTGCCGACAGGACCGGCGCTTTGATTGTACTCACCAGAAATGACAATCCTTCCGAATTTATCCATGCCGGGCAGGCGATCATGGCGCTTCCCGATCCCGCCCTGATAAAAAGTATTTTTAACCGCTATGCTCCGGCGCATGACGGTGCGGTTATTATAACCCAGGGGCGTATCACTCAAATGGGATGTATTTTACCGCTTTCTAAAGATGAAAACTTACCCGAAAAATATGGAACCCGGCATCGGGCTGCTTTGGGTTTGTCTGAGGTTACGGATGCTGTGTGTCTGGTTGTATCTGAAGAACGCTCGGAGGTGGCCACCGTTGTGGAAGGAAAAATCGTAACATGGCAAGACCCCGCTGCACTGGGAAACAATCTCAGTAAAGTCGTCAGCGGGCCTGAGATCCGTGTGCCCGCCCTGAAGGATTTTTTCAAGGGAGCCTTTGTTGAAAATTGGCGAACCAAATTAAGCGCCCTGGCACTTGTTACGATTGCATGGTTGGTTCTGGCCAGCCAACAGGAAGCCGAGGTGACCCTAACGGTGCCGGTCCAACACATTCGCATTCCATCTCATCTGATGATAGGCCAAGGGTCGACACCCACCGTAGATTTAACACTTTCAGGTCGACGGAACACGATACGGACTTTACGGGATCAGGACGTACAGGTCAGAGTAGATGTAAATGACATTAGCTCCGGCAGGCATCTGATGAAGCTTTCTGCAAAAAATATCTATTTGCCTTTCGGCTTCAAAATCGATCGGGTCGCACCGCAAAAGATTATGGTAAATTTGTGGCCTCTACCAAAAGAGCAAGACGCAGATCAACCATTCCCAGATCAGCAGCGCGGGTTTTAGGCTTCCAGTCCTACCCACATTCCTACTTCGATATTAAAATAATTTTTGGCATAAGAAGTTCAAATCTCAGAATTGATTACCCCATACTCATACTCCAAGTTAGGGGCTTCGCCCCAATTGGAATGCTGGAATAATGGAAAAATGGAATATTGGCTCATGGCAAAATTCGCGTGGACCATATAATAAAACGTGGTTATCCAGAAAGAACAAGTGGTATTGAATGTGGGAGCGGCTTCCAGCCGCGACAGTTGAATTCGCGGCTGGAAGCCGCTCCCACAGAAAGTTTATCTAATGGTAACTTGGACTTTCCAGATAAGCAGGTAATAAAATATGGATAATATCCGCTCATAAACCAATATTCCAATATTCCAGTGTTCCAATATTCCAGCGGTGGGGCAAAAACTCGGACTTCAAGAAATCTGCTATATTTTCGACAGGAGATGCAAATTCCGAGACGCTATTTGAGGGGTAGGGTTATCGTAAAAACCGCACCGCCACTCTTGTCATTTTCAGCGATTATATAGCCCTTATGATCTTCGATAATACCGTGGCATATGGATAACCCCACACCCATACCCATCGTTTTTTTCCTGGTAAAAAACGGATCAAAAATGTGTTCCAGGTCTTCTTTAGTGAAACCGAGTCCTGTGTCTTTCACTTTAATGACAATTTCTTTTTGACGATTGTAAGTGTCGATAGAGATTTCGCCACTATGCGTCGGCGTTTGTTTTAACTTCTCCTGAAATTCGGGTGCTCCGATAATAGATTCGACAGCATTATTGATTAGATTCATAAAGACCTGCCCCATTTGTTGCGGAGATGCCGTCAATCTGGATTTTTGGGCTTTAAGGTTCAAATTAATTTTTACCCTGCTTTTTGTCAGATAACTGCGAACCAGGGTAGAAGTATTTTCGATAACCTGGTTGATATCCATCGGTTGTTTTTTCTCTTTACCCGGTCGATTGAGATCGATTAGATTTCTTACCGTGTCCCGAATGCTTTCAAACGCACTTTTGACTAAGTCAAGCTTTTCCAATAATTTTTTATCTTTCTTATGCTTCGTTCGAATAACATTGAGCAGGGCCGTAATACCTTGCAGGGGGGAATTTATTTCATGGGCGATGGAGGCTGCTAACTGGCCGGTGGCCGCCAGCCTTTCAGAGCGAATCAGCTGATTATGAAGCATTTTCGTGTTAGTGATATCTCTGGCAACACATAAAAAACAGAACTCACCCAAATAAGAAACATACCGACAATTGATTTCATTCGGAATAAGAGCGTCGTCTTTGGCTTTTAAATTCACTTCAAATCGGGCTTCTTTTTCTGTGCTGACTTGTTGCATGATTTTTTCAATAAAAGAAATTTGATCTCCGTCAACAAGATCAGTTATGTTTAAATCCAGGAGTTCTGGTTTGGAATATCCCGTACTTTCAAGAACGCGATCATTAGATTCAATTAGCTGTCCTTTGCGGTTGCAAATAAAAACCCCCTCCGCCACGTTATCAAAAAGCTCTTTATACCGCATCAATTCTTCGGCCTGCTTGAATTCAGTTGTATTCGTGGTGATAATTGTTGCAGCCACGACTTTGCCACTGATCCGCAAGGGACCGACACGGTAGGTATACCAGGTGGGAGCATGACTTTCACCCGCGCGGACTTCGAAGCTATCGGTTTCACCGGTGTGAAACACACTTTCAACACTGTCCATTGCTATTTCATGGTATTGCTGTGGGAGAAAATCATAGAAACATTTTCCCATCGTCTTTGCAGGTGAAAGTGCGCCGATGGATTGGTTGATAAACCGGATGGTTCCTTCTCTGTCTACGGTGGTAATAATATCGGGAGCGGTTTCCACCAGCGAGCGCCACAATTCTTCAGATTCATCCAGTTTTTGTTTGGCCAGTTTCAGCTTATTGATAATCGATTGCGAGTGTGATCCAAAAATGATGAACAGACACAGTACGATAACACGAATATAAACATCATATAGACCCGGGCCGAATAGTTCTGCGATCAAATTAAATTTGTTGGAGAAAAAAAGATTCAAAACCGAGTCCAGAACCCAATAGAGGGTCGCAATCAGGATTACGGCCAGTACCATGTTGTCTGATAAGCTTTCATGGTCAAGAATAAGATCAGATTTCATTTTACTTCTCACTTTTTAGGTTATACTTCAGTCATCTCTTGAATAATATTTGCGCGCATGTGTCTTTGCGTGAGTTTTTTGGGTGCCGGATCTTTTAAGGTTGGTCGTCGGAAATTTAGCACATTGATATAGATCTTTTAGCTTAAATTTAGGTCGATGGCAAATCATTTAGAACGACAAATACCCCAAAATTGTAGCATAATCTACAATGTTAACGCATTCTTGTACGGAAAATCATATTTGTAATGGTTTTTCTTGACGGGACTTGATTATATGAATTAAAGTTGCTTTTTGTAGGAAATTCGAATAGAAAAATAATTCGCAAGACAAGTTAGGGCAAAAACTCAGACCTCAATAAATTTATATATTTTCAATAATTTATAGAAATTCCGAGACGTATAATTAATGGAGGCCTTAATGGCTTTTTCAATGTCGGCAGAAAAAACTTCAGATAAAAAAGATACTGACAAGCAAAATCGTCGCTCGAATGTAGATCGGCGTAAATTTTCGTATACCGAGTACATTCCCGAAAGACGCTTGAATGATGATCGACGTAGGGATGAGAATTCTGAAAAAGTAGAAGATATGTGACACCTGCTTTTCGGAACTTAATGTTATCCTCCCTCGGCCCTGGACCCTGAACTGATCGGTGAAGTCCTCAATGTGATGAAAAGGCTGGCTGAGGAAGGAATGACGATGTTGGTCGTCACCCATGAGATGGGTTTTGCCAGGGAAGTTGCGGATCGAATCATTTTTTTGGGGGACGGGAGGATCATCGAAGATAACCCCCCACAAAAAATAATGGAAAATCCCGACCGTGAAGACACCCGCCTTTTCTTGAAACATATTTTATGATCTTGCCAGCTGAGACTTTTTGGATACCATCCGTCGCGGTCAGCCCTTTCACACCAAACCTTATCACAATGGCCGGTTATAGTGGTTGTCAAAAAAACGTGCCGGTATTCGAACGTTTTTTTCTACAACCACTTATGCCGCAATTCCGTCATTTGGTGTTTTTAAACCGGGTGCTTTGCACCCGGTTACACCCGCACCGATTAAGGCACTGCCGGGCCTTTGTTTTTTTCCGCCGATAGCGGAAAAATCCAAGCCACCCGCTTTGCGTGTGGTCGGTGACTCGGAATATTATTATGGAAAGCGGTATAAATGAGAATTTTAGCGGTTTCAGATCGGGTTGACCCCCTCTTATACGATCGGTTTGATCGCCAACAATTTGAAGACATCGACCTTATTCTCTCCTGCGGCGATCTTCCTCCAGAATATCTGTCATTTTTGCTCGGCAAATTTAATGCACCGCTTTATTTTGTTCGCGGAAACCACGACTTTCGTCATGATTCAAAACCTCCGCCTGGCTGTATCGATCTGAACGCCAACCTGGTCAAATTTGAGGGAATTAATATTTTTGGACTGGAAGGCTCGCGCTGGTATAACGGTGGCCCTTACCAGTACACTGAAAGGGAGATGCACTGGAAGATACAACGTCTGCGCCCCAGGATTTGGAGGATGGGAGATGTCGACATCGTTATCACCCATGCACCGCCACGGCACATCCATGACGCTGAAGACAGATGCCACAGAGGATTTAAAAGTTTTCGATGGTTTATTGACAAATATTCGCCGCGCTATTTTATCCATGGACACATCCACGCCAATTTTACAGACCCCTCACAGCGCGTGACGATTGTAAACCAAACTCAGGTGATAAATACTTTCGGCTATTTTCTGTTTGAGATCGAAAAAGGTCAAATTGCTGAATAGACTTTGAATTACCTAACCCGGACAAGCCGGAACAAATTGCCACAAAGGCACCAAGACACAAAGCGAAACCTTTGGTTAATATTCATCTTTGCGTCTTTGTGTCTTGGTGGCGTAAATGTTTTGCCATAAAATGCAAAGAATTCACAACTAAGACTCTAAAAGCGGATTTGGAATACAGACATGGTTAAATCCTTCAAGGAAACCCAGAAACAAGAAGCAGCTTTTGACACCCGAGATCGCGGGATTCGTGAGGTGCCGCTAGATCGGATCGTCGGCAGCGTTAGTCGCTACCACGACTTCGACCAAAAGTTCCGAATTGGACCGCATCTGCCCTCAGACAGGCTGGAAAATATTAAAAATGTCATGCTGAGTGGGAAATTGCTGCCACCTGTCAAGCTGTATCAGATAAAAAAAGAATACTTCGCACTGGATGGCAATCATCGCATCGCGGCTGCAAATGAACTCGGCTACGGGGAAATCCAAGCCCGGATTATAGAGTTTATTCCCTCGAAAGGTTCCATGGAGAACCTGCTCTATCGCGAAAAGGCCCAATTCGACGATCATACCCAGTTACCGTACACCATTGAGTTGACTGATTTTGGCCAATACGAACATTTAATCGAGCAGATATCCAGACACCGGGATTACCTTGAAAAGAAAGCCGCCGCACCGGTCGTCCTTCAAAAAGCGGCGAAAGACTGGTATGAAACCATTTATGAGCCGCTAATTGCTATCATTAAAAAGGGGCGTCTGGGCGAATTCTTCCCGGGCAGAACCCTGGCGGATCTTTATACCTTCATATCGGTTCACCAATGGGAGAGGAAAGAGCACGGACTCAGATATGGAATTGGCATCAGTCAGCTGGTTCCCAAGAACATGGAGGATTTTCGAAAAAAAATGGCTAAATTAAAAGAGACCGAATACCCGGAAATGCTGCGGGAGATTACCGCTTTTGTGCTGATCAACGCGTCGGCTAAAAAGGAGGTCCGTCTTGTCGATAAACTCATCAAACTTGAAGAAGTAAAAGAAGTGCATTCAGTCCACGGCAATGTGGATATCATTGCCAAAATCGTGTTGAGGCGCGATCTGGTCTCCTCGGATGCTGAAACCATCGGAGATTTTGTACATAACAAGATCCGGCTACTTTCCGGTGTGATCAGTACCCAGACGTTAATCCCGGGCTACTCCAAACTAAAGAAGAAAGATGAAAATTAAATCGGAGTTTACTATTCAGGCCATTTAATGCCCTTTGACGGCTTGACCAGCTGTTTCCGAATAAACTCGTGAATCTGATCTGAAACTTCTTTATCCAGGTAGCGAGCGACCCCGGCGCCGGTGCCAACGGCGACTTGGGTAAAATTTCGATCCACCCGTTTAACTTCCACAGTGACGGGAGTGCCGTCCCCACGTCTTGCCAGTATTTCGGTTCTTAATTCATCCGCTTCTGCATTTAAAATATATATTTCAAGATCTTCCAATGCATCCGTGCTGGCCTGAACCGCTGCATTATATTCTAATTGGTACGTTTTTACTGATTTGCCCTGAAGTTCAGCACAGCCGCCGGCCAGCATTGAAACCGACAGGAAAATGATGAGAAAGGCAGACTTCATGTAACCATAATATCTGATTTTTGTGATGGAGTCAAAAGTGACACTATTCAAATTCCCAATGGGTTCGCTATCGTGATCTATTTTGTTATGGGTGGATGTTAACCTGTTAACTTAACATGTGTTAACATATGTTAACCAAATGAATCGGCAGGGTGCGCTAATAATTTAATTTATATAATAAATTCAGGTCAATATAATGTTAACCGACTTGGCACGATGATTGCTATCTAATTTCTTTTTTAAAAGGTAGCAGCTGTGAACCATCCTTCGCACGGCGCTATGGCAATTAAATTCTCTATTTAAAACAACATTAAAAATATGACAAGGGGCACATTCCCACCGCCAGCAGCATTCCGGACATGCAGTTTGATAAAATGAAAGACCAGCTGCCAGCGGGGTCCCTTTTTCTTTTCCACTTGCAGATTTAATGAAATTGGTTCAAAATTAATCCGCCATCCTGGGGAATCAGCCATAACTCAATAATTTGAAAATGATAAGGGTAAAATTTTTGCAACCCGCAAACACCTAATGCTGGAGGTAATGATGGGCAATAAAAAAATCCTGGTGGTGGATGACGAACGCGACATACGCATTTTTGTCTCCACAGTGGTTGAAACTCTTGGCTTTGAGGCCATTGCCGCCAATGATGGGGCGCAAGCTTTGGAAAAGGCGAGTTCCAATCCACCGGCGCTTGTTATTCTGGATGTCATGATGCCCAGGATTGACGACGGAATTCAAACCTACCAGCAATTTAAAACCAATCCAAAGCTTTCTCATATTCCGATAATCATACTGTCTGCCATAGCCAGAAAAACCTTTTTGCATTCTATCAGAATGTTAAGTCCCCGGCAGGGTTCAGAGGTTCAGGGCTAAGACCAAGGTGTCAGGTTTCGGGTGTCAGTTACCGGGTTCCAAGGTTCAAGGTTCAGCGTTCAGAGGTTCATCATCGAGCATTATGCATCCCAGTGGCCAAGAGCCAGCAGCAAGCAGCCAGCGACCAGAAGCCTGACACCTGAACACTGACACCTGAAACCTTATTCACGAAACCTGGAACCCCTGAAAGGTGACGTTGAACCTTTAAACCTTTACAATAAATGGAGACAACATGATGAAAAAAGGGATATTCCTCCTTATTGCTCCCCTGCTCGTTGGTATTTTACTGATACCGGCATTCTCACAGGAAGATATGGAGGTTGTCGATAACGGGAGTTTTTTAAAAAAGCAGCGTCCCCCGGTTGTTTTTCGACATGATGAACACAACGAAACAGCCCAGCTCGAAGATTGCATCGAATGCCACCATGTTTATGAAGATGGAGAGAAATTGGACGATGAGTCTTCGGAAGAACAGAGTTGCTCAGAATGTCATGATGAGAAAGGCTCCGGGAATATACTCGGCCTGAAAAAGGCATTCCATTCGAACTGCAAAGGATGCCATCTTGAACAAAAGAAGGGCCCGATCATGTGCGGCACGTGCCATGTTCGGTAGATAAAATATGGTGATCTGATTTACGTATTTCTAAAATTGAGGTAGAATTATATTAAAGGTTATTCGTTATTTGTTATTGGTTAATCGTCTAAAAGGAATAAAATCGATTTTATTTTTTAGCAATCATCGAATTCAAATAACAAATAACAATTAATACCGAATTGAGCGGTTTTTGCTCAATTCGGCGTGAAAGAGAGGAACGCCATGCCCAAAAAGATTTTGATCATCGACGATGATCCGGTGGTTGTCAAATATCTGATGGCTGTGTTTAGCGACAATGGTTATGCAACCTGCAGTGCCTCCAGTAGCATGGAAGGGCAGATGTAAAAACCATTATCAGCCGCATTCGCAAACTGGTTCATAATATCCTGTTCTTTGCCAAGGAAAGAGAGCTGAAATGCGCTCGCCTTGATGGTTTAAACTTTGCTGAAGATGTGGCTTCAACGGTTGAGCCCAAAATAAAAGCAAATGGCATTGAATTTGTTTGTGATTTCGACACGTCCTTAGAAGAGCTCGAAATCGATGCCGGTGTTGTGCGCCTGGCATGGAATTGGAATGGATCAGGAGACCCGTGAAAGTTTGTTTACGCTGTTTTTTTCATCTAAAGGCAACAAAGGAACCGGACTCGGGCTTTTTATTGCCGACAAAATCATCGATCAGCATGGAGGCAAGATAAGCGTCGTATCCAAACCCGGTCAGGGATCAAATTTTAGGATTTCAATTCCGAAGATCATCCCGCAATCCATTAAAAACATGACCGAGGATTGGAAGGAGAAGAATGAATGAAACTTACCGACATCGCACCTTTAAAAAAATGGCTTGAACTCGAACAGAAAATCAATAAACGCTCCGGCTTAAATGCTTCGGTATTTGACATTGACGGAGTGCGGATTACAAATTTTATAAAATGGGCGAATAAACTCTGCCCGGTCATCAAAGCGGATAAAAAAGGTCAGGATTATATTTGTGCTGTCGCGCATCAAAATATTGCGGTCCAGGCGAAACGGACACACAAGGCGGTCATTGAAGAATGTGATGCCGGCTTGATGAAACTTGTGGTACCCATTTTTGTAAATGGTGAATTTCTGGGCGTTGCCGGTGGTTGTGGTTATGTACTGGGAGACGGTGAAGTCGATACGTTTATGGTCAACAAAACCATCGGCATTGCAGAAGAGAAGTTGATGGATCTATCTGATGACATTCCGGTTATGACCCCGGAGCAGGCAGAATCACATGCGAAGTTTATCCAGGTTGAATTAGACCAAATTCTAAAAAAACGAGAATCGTAAATAAATTGGATAAATAGTGGTTTGACTGACATACCGTAAGACGCTATCAAAATACATTCCCATAGCAAGCTGGGATCAGCACAAAACTGGTCCCTTTTTTAATTCGTGGCTGGAAGCCACTCCCACATATTCATCATATTCCTGTGGGAGCGGCTTCCAGCCGCGAAAGAAAAGTATCGTCTTAAAATTTAGATCTTCACATCTCCTTCCAAATATGTTGGCATTCGGCCTGTGTCCGAATGTATTGATTTTTTATTTAGATATGATAAGCGTAAATACCGAGATTATATGCGGCGTATTGACCTTTGTCACAAACCCCAAACCTAAAAAGGAGGAATTATGAAAACACACCGCATTTTTGTGATTATGGCCCTGTGTATCGTATTGACTGCCCCGCTTTCAGCGACAGCGGGAACATGGAAGCCGGCCAAACCCATTAAACTGATTGTCCCCTGGGGTGCCGGTGGTTCCACCGATCAGGTGACCCGGGTGTGTGCCGGTGAACTGGAAGAAGCGCTGGGCCAGAAAATTGTGGTTGTAAACCAACCGGGAGCTTCCGGATCGATCGGGACTAAAAATACGCTTGATGCCGCCCGTGACGGATATACTTGGACCTCCGGCGCGGCCAAGGATTTGGGAACCTATCAGGTGCTGGGTATGATCGACACAAGCATCCGTGACTGGAACCTGTTTCTGAACATATCCCTGCCCCAGGTGGTCGCCGTGCGGTCAGACTCACCCTATAAATCATTTGATGATCTTCTAGCGGCCTTTAAAAAGAAACCCGGTAAAATTACGGTTTCCTCTGCCGGTATCAATTCGGCAGGTCATTCCGGAATCGAAACGATCAAAAAGTATACCGGAATTTCCTACAAGCACCTCACCTATGATGGCGGAAATCCGGCCGTGATCGCCGTCATCGCCGGTGAAGCTGAGGTGGTTACCCAGCTGTCTTCGGAAGAAACCGATATGCTGAAAGCCGGAAAGCTGCGGGCCCTGGCCGTACTGGATGACAACCCGCTCAACATCAAAGGTTACGGGACCGTGCCACCGATCACCAAATGGATCCCCGAATTCAAAGGCGCTCCGATTTATTTCGGTGTCTTTGTACCCAAAGGCGTTCCGGATGATGTTATTCAAACGCTGGGGAATGCCTGGGATAACGTGATCCTAAAATCCGAACGGCTCAAAGAATATGCCGCTGGCCGGGGTGCGGTGTTTGCACCTTCCTGGGGAGATGAAGCTCAGAAGCGGGCTTTTCCCAAGATTCAGGAAGACGCCTGGTTAAAGTGGGATAGCGGCAAGGCGAAAGTACAACCGGACAAGGTCGGTATTCCCAAGCCTTAAATCTCTGGTATGCACGCTTCCGGCAGGATGCCGAACCGGCATCCTGCCGAATTTTTTAACTCAATCTCGCCGGAGAAATTGAATGAAACAGGAAAACATGCCCAAGGCCGATTTCGTGGTGTCCATATTGCTTATGGGCTTTGGCGTCTGGGTTGTCCTTCATTCCTTCCAAATGCCGAGATTTAAAGAACTCGGTGCCAATCCCTTGTCGGTTCCCGGCATCGTACCCGGGATTCTTGGAACCGTAATCTTCATTTTGAGTCTGGTCGTGTTCATCCGGTCCCTGACCCGGAAAGGTTATCGACTTGGACTCAACCGGCAAACACTGAAGAATTTCTTCCAGGACATATCCTTGCAACGCATGCTTCTGACGATATTTATATGCATCGGCTACGGTATCTTTATGGTCGGAAGCATGAACTATTACCCGGCAACATTTATCTTTGTCCTGGTGTTTATAATCCTTTTTCAATTCCGCGGCTCGGAGGACGTCAGCGCCCGGGGAAAGATGTTGCTGTTCGCAGTCTTGCAGGCCTTGTTGGCCGCCGGGATTGTTGGGGCCGTTTTTCGTTATCTGTTTCTGGTCGATCTACCGTGAAAGCTGAGAGTTTATGGGGTAAACCATGCTTGACGGGTTTTTGATGTTTTATAAAGCGTTGTGGGGATTCGTGATACAAAATCCGGTGATGATTTTGTACGTGCTGGGCGCAACCCAGTTAGGAATCATTGTCGGAATGCTGCCCGGACTCACGGCAACCATGGGGGTCGCATTGATGACCACCCTGACCTTTAAAATGGAGCCGGAGTCTGCGATTTTGATTTTGGTGTGCATGTATGTGGGCGCTATTTATGGCGGCAGCCGCAGTGCGATCCTGCTCAATATCCCCGGTACACCGGCCAATGCCGCCACGGCGGTGGACGGATACCCGCTGGCGCGTCAGGGGCTGGCCGGTAAAGCCATCGGTATCGCCACAACGGGTTCTTTTCTGGGGTCTGTCATCGGGTTGTTGCTGCTGGCTTTTTTTACGCCGCTGATTGGCAATTTTGCCCTCAAGTTTAAATCGTTTGAATTTTTCTGGCTGGCAATTTTCGGTATCGTTATTTGTGGTAATTTAACCGCGCCCAAAGACCCTCTGAAGGGGTGGATTGCGGGCTTTCTGGGCCTGATTGTGGCCACCATAGGAATGGAACCCTATCATGCCTACCAGCGTTTCTCTTTCGGCTACATGGATTTATCCGGCGGGATTCACCTGATTCCGGCCATGGTGGGGGCTTTCGGATTCGCCGAAATCATCACCGTGATGAAGCAACCCAAAATGGAAGTGGTAAAGGGCAAGATCGACCGCATTTTTCCGCGCGCTAAGGACATCAGGAAATATTGGCGCAGTATCATCCGTTCCGGGCTTGTCGGTACATTCATCGGCGCGATCCCGGGAGTCGGCGAGGACATAGCGGCCTGGACAGCTTACGATCTTGCTAAAAATTCGAGCAAGGAAGCGGAACAATTCGGCAAAGGCAGCATCGAAGGCTTGCTGGCTGCCGAAACCGGAAACAATTCGGCCGTGGCAGGTGCAATGATTCCTGTGCTTTCACTGGCGATTCCCGGGTCGGCCCCTGCGGCGGTACTACTGGCAGCCATGTTTATTCACGGCGTGCGTCCCGGGCCGCTAATCATGATTGAATTTCCCGAATTTGTCTACCAGGTGGTGGCCATGGTGCTTCTGGCCACGATGGCGATGTTTGTCTTGGGTCTGTTTATGGTCAGACCGCTGGTAAAGGTACTGGCCATTCGCAGGTCCAGACTGATGCCGGTGGTATTCGTGCTCTGCGTGATCGGATCCTATGCCATTCAGGCCAGGCTATTTGACATCGGTGTTATGGTCGTTTTCGGTTTCATTGGTTATTTCATGCGGGAGATGGATTACCCGATCGCACCGATGGTGCTCGGCATTATTCTCGGAACCATTCTGGATAAAAACCTGATCCGCGCATTGATCATATCCGAGGGCAATCCGTTGTTTTTTTTCCAGAGTCCGATTTCACTGATTATTGCCATTGTGACACTCATCACGTTTTTTAGCCGTACCCGCTGGTTTCAAGCACTAAAGTCGAAAATCAGAGATAGCATAAATTTCAGAACTTAAGGCCGAAAAGGACTTGCTTCATGCATACGATTCTTATCCTCAATCCCGGTCATTTTCATGCGGCACTTGTATTGCGTGAATCCCATCCAGTTTTATCGCAGGATATCTATGTATACTCAGAACAAGGTCCTGACCTGGGTCGATTTTTGGACCTGGTCGACTCTTTCATCAATCGAAAAAGTAGTCCGGTCGACTGGCGAATCCATGTTTATACCGGCTCGGACTACCTCGAAAAATTGATCGAAGAGAAAAAAGGCGACATCGTCGTTATTGCGGGTAAAAATCATAAGAAAATAGAACACATCGAAAGGCTGAATCGTGCCGGTTTTTCAGTCCTGGCGGACAAACCGTGGGTGGTTACCGCAGAAACCCTTCCTTTGCTGCAAGCGGCCATGGAAGATGAAAGGCCATTGAGCATCGATATCATGACCGAACGTTTTGAAATCACGACCATGCTTCAAAAGGATTTCCTGGCTGAAGAAGAAGTGTTTGGGATGGCCCGGGTGGATGAAGACGGCAGCCCGACTGTCTTTAAAGAAAGCATTCATCACCTTTATAAAATCGTCAATGATCAGCCCCTTGTGCGGCCCCCGTGGCATTTTGACATCAACGTGCAAGGGGAGGGTATCGTGGATGTCACCACCCACTTGGTCGACATGACGCACTGGATGCTGTTTCCCGGTGTTGCCATCGACTTCGAACAGGATATCGAACTGCAGCATGCCCGGCGCTGGCCCACGCTAGTCCCCCTGGACAAGTTCAGCAAAATAACGCAACTGGATCATTTTCCGGATTCGATTCAAAATGATGTAAAAGACGATGGGCTGCATTATTTCTGCAACAGTGAACTGATTTACCGCGTCAAAGAGATTCCGGTTCACATCCGCGTGATCTGGAATCTGGAAATACCAGAGGGCGGTGGTGATATGCATGCTTCTATCATCAAAGGAACACGATCCGATCTGATGATTCGGCAACTCCCGGAATGCGGGTTCAAGGTGGAGGTACTGATCGTTCCGCGAAAAAATCCGGCCCAAGTACAAGCAGCGGTTCAGCGATGCCTGGAGAGGTGGTCGCATAAATATCCCGGACTTTCGCTAAACCGGGAAGAAGACAAAATTTTAATCGATATTCCTGATGAGCTCAGGACCACCCATGAAGAGCATTTCTGCAAGGTACGGGACATGTACCTGGACACCCTCGCACAGGGTGCTTGTCCTCCGGAAACGCGTGCATGCCTTGTATCAAAATACACGCTGCTGGCCGAGGCAAGAAAACAGGCTCTGGCTTCACCATTTGATCCCTTAAAATAAGCGCGCAGCATTAAAATGAACAAGTTTCTTTTACTGACGTTTTTTGCGCCTTGCCGCCTTGCCAGAACAAAGTGAGCGGGCGGAAAAATCCAAGCCACCCGCTCTGCGGGTGGTCGGTGACTCAGAAAAGGAGGGCTTAATGGCAAAGAAAGGCGGTTATGGATTTGGTATTGTTGGTTGCGGCATGGTGGCCGATTTTCACGCCCAGGCCATCGCGGCTATGAAAGGGGGTCACCTTGCGTGTGTATTTTCACGCAAAAGGGCTAATGCCCAACGGGTGGCAAAAAAATATGCCTGTGCGGCCTTCACGGATTACAAAACATTCCTGGCACACCCCGGACTGGATATTGTATCCATTGCGACTCCCAGCGGAGCCCATTTAGAACCGGTTGAAAAGGCGGCTGCAGCCGGCAAACACATTGCCTGCGAAAAGCCAATGGAGGTCAGCCTGGAGCGGGTGGATAAAATGATCGCGGTGTGCAGAAAGCACAAGGTGATGCTGACCGGCATTTTCCAGCGGCGGTTCAACGAAGCCACGCAGATTTTTAAGAAAGCGATGGATAGCGGTCGTCTGGGTAAAATTACCCTGGCAGATGCTTACATCAAGTGGTATCGCACCCAGGAGTACTACGACAGCGGTTACTGGCGAGGCACCTGGAAGTTGGACGGTGGTGGTGCTCTGATGAATCAGTCCATTCATACCATCGATCTTCTCTACTATCTGGCCGGAGAGGTGAAATGGGTGTGTGCTTTTGCCGATCGCTCCATCCACAAACGCATTGAAACGGAGGACAACGCGGTTGCTATTCTGAAGTTTAAAAACGGCGCCATGGGCGTCATCGAAGGCTCTACCTGCTGCTACTCGCCGACAGGGCATCCGGCGGAAGTTCACATATGTGGATCGGAAGGGTCCATTTTTATGCGGGACAACAGTTTTACGGTCTGGGACTTTAAAAGGCGCCGATCCAACGATAATAAAATCATGCAAAAGTTCTCGGCCCAGCAAGGCGGCCCGGGTGCCGGTGCGGCTGATCCGGCGGCCATTGACTATGTATCCCACCAGAAGAATTTCGAAGACATGGCCAAAGCCCTCAAAAAAGGAGGCAAACCGCTGGTCAACGGTGCGGAAGGGCGCAAGGCCATTGAAATTATCCTGGCAATTTACCGCTCGGCGCTGACGGGCGGTAAACCGGTCCAGCTGCCGCTCAAAAGAACGCCGACCCGCAGGGCTTTTCGATAACGGAAATCATCGCTTTAACGATACCTGTTTGTGTAAAGCGCCTCGTTGAAAAAAGCGCATGTATCCGACGAAGAGACAGGGAGATTACGAATCATGGAAGAACACAGAATCGGCATCATCATGAACGGTGTCACCGGCCGCATGGGTACCCATCAACATCTTTTAAGATCAATTGCGGATATTATCAAACAGGGTGGCCTTATCATAAATCCCGCTGAGGTGATCATGCCGGACCCGATCCTGGTGGGCCGCAATCCGGCTAAATTGAAAAAAATCTGTGATCTGTCCGGTATGGGAAAATGGTCGACGGATGTGGACGCCTGTCTGGGAGATTCGAATTACCCTATTTATTTTGATTCGCAAACAACAGGGCTTCGAGCGCAGAGCGTTCGCAAGGCAGTAAAGGCCGCCAAGCACATCTACTGCGAAAAACCGACCGCCACCGACACGGAAACCGCCCTCGAGCTTTACAAATCCTGCCAGGATGCCGGATTAAAAAATGGGGTGGTTCAGGACAAACTGTGGCTGCCGGGAATAATCAAGCTCAAATGCCTGATCGAAAACGAATTCTTCGGTAAAATCCTCACCGTGCGCGGAGAGTTCGGCTACTGGGTCTTCGAAGGCCACAGCATTGCTGCCCAGCGTCCCTCCTGGAATTATCGCAAGGAGGATGAAGGCGGCATTATTCTCGACATGATGCCCCACTGGCGTTACATGCTCGATAATCTCTTCGGAAGCGTTAAAGCAGTTTCCTGTTTTGCCGCCACGCATATTCCGGAGCGCATTGACGAAAGCGGAAAGCCATATCAGTGTACGGCCGAAGATGCCGCTTACGCCACTTTTGAATTGGAAGGAGGCGTGATTGCCCATTTTAACTCCTCGTGGGCCACGCGCGTGAGACGCGATGATCTGCTGACCCTGCAGGTAGACGGCACGAAAGGCTCTGCGTTGGTCGGTTTGCGCGAATGTTACATTCAAAATTACGACAACACGCCCAAACCCGTATGGAATCCCGATATCGTGCGGAAAACCAGCTATCTCGACGATTGGTCCGCAGTGCCCGAACAGGAAGAATACGACAATGCGTTCAAGGCCGAGTGGGAGCTATTTCTGCGACACGTGGTACGCGATGAACCTTTTCGGTGGAATCTATTAGAAGGGGCAAAAGGCGTGCAACTGGCGGAAAAAGCCACCGAGTCATGGAAAAAGAAAAGCTGGATAGAGGTGCCGGCGCTAATCCAGGATGCATAGAGATAACGGAATCCCTGTATATTGTGCGGAGCTCTATTAAAGCCTTACGCAAGCAATAACCTTTAATCATTAATAGCAGAGAAGGACGAAGGAGGCTGGCAGCCGTTTTGTCGACAAAAAAAGCTGGCGGTCTGGATTCTTAGGAGTTTAAGACCATGAATAACCTGCTGCTTAAAAATCTTGACAGTAGCCACCTCATTCCGCCATTACCAACCGATAAAGCACGCCAGTTGGCGGATGACCTGTTGAATAATCTGACACATATGCATGTTTATCCGCAGTCTATTGTGTTCATAAATCAGGCGGTTTTTTTTCTGGGACGGCGAAACGGTGACAAATATCTCGGAATCGTTTCTCCAAATAAAAATATGAGCACTCAATTTGAGGGCCAACAAGAATCGTCCACCATTGACAAACTTAGCGTCAACACGACCATCGCTGCGACCTCTTCCCAAAATGCTGCTCATCTGCGGAGGATACTGTCCTTTTTAAATGCCCAGACAATCGGATTGAAAAAATCGGCCGGCTGCGGCGACCGGCTTGGGCTGGCCACCCCGGGTCATATTCGCTCCATCCGCAAGACCCAACTTTCCCCCATATTTGCCCAGCAGTCGGTCCGTGAAAATGAGCGCACTGGCCGTCCGCCTCAAACAGTTATGGACGATGCCATGTGGGGAGTTTTTCAAGAAGGTTGGCGCGATGGATTCGGAGCCGACGCCGACCACTTAAAAACGACTGCCGATGTTGATGCCTTTGTGGCTGCAGGTTACACTTTCTATACCATTGATCCGGGTGATTATGTAGATGATAGCGCCATAACTGCTTCGCATGAATCTTTACATCAAAAGATTGAGGCATTGCCATGGGATTTACTGGAAAGCACACCGGCTGATTTGAAACGCACATTGATGGGGAAACGAATTGACTTAAAGAATTTCAGCTTGCAAATCACTGAAGAAGAACTGAAGCGGGCTGCGGTCAAGTATGGACGCGTGATAGCCTATACAAGCGCTATCTATCGTCACCTGGTTGAACGAATGAACGGTCGACCCTTTGAACTGGAGATAAGTGTGGATGAAACCGAGTCGGTAACGACGATTGCGGAACACATTTACATTGCTAGTGAGCTCAAACGGCTGGGTATTAAGTGGGTAAGCCTGGCCCCGCGATATGTGGGCACCTTCGAAAAAGGGGTAGATTATATCGGTGACCTGACGGAATTCGAAAAATCTTTTGAACAACATATCACCGTGGCGCAGGCGTTGGGTCCTTACAAACTGAGTATTCACTCCGGGTCGGATAAATTCAGCATTTACCCTGTGGCAGCCCGGCTGGCGGGTGAGCTGATTCATCTCAAAACAGCCGGCACCAGCTATATAGAAGCACTCAGAACGGTTTCGGAATTTAACCCGGATCTTTTCAGGGAGATTGTTAATTATGCTGTCGATCGCTATCCTTCGGATCGTGCGAGTTACCATGTTTCTGCCGAAGTTTCCCAAATACCGGATCTCAAAACCTTATCCGATAAAGAATTACCCAATTTGCTCGAAAATTTCCATGCCCGGGAAGTGCTGCACGTCACGTATGGCTCCGTCATAAACCATCCGCCTTTACGAGCACCCTTCTTTGAGACGTTGCGTCTCCATGAGGAGGCCTATTCCAAAATTTTAGAGACGCATTTTGATAAGCATTTCCACGCATTTAACTAGAAGTGGTTTTGAAACCACTTCTAAGCTATTTTAGCGCTTATCGGAGAGGATGATGACTTTTTTAGAAGACTTATTTGATCTTGGCGGCAAAACAGCTATTGTTGTCGGAGGTGCGGGGGCTATCGGCACTGTCATGTCAAAGGCTTTGTTAAAAGCCGGGGCCAATGTCGTCGTCTGGACCCGCACCCAGGCATCGGTTGATAGAGCTCTAAACCGGTTAAAAGCATCGACTAAAGCCCCGGAGCGGATTAAAGGTATCCGGGTTGATAGCGGAATTGAAAATGATGTGGCTAAAGCTTTGCAAGCGTCTGTAGCCGCCTTCGGGCCCCCCGAGATTTTGATTAATGGAGTGGGGGGAAACATCGGCAAAGCACCGTTTGTGGAAACCGACCTGGAACAGTTTGAAGAAGTGCTGAAACTGAACCTCATTGCCGGCTTAATGGTTCCCACAAAAGTGATCGCCGCTTACTGGATTGAAAAAAAAATTAAGGGATCCATTATCAACCTGACCTCTATGACTTCATACAACCCGCTTTCAGGCGTCTGGGGCTATGATGCTGCCAAAGCCGGTGTATTGAATCTCACCATGGGTGCTGCCAATGAATTTGCCCGATACGGCATCCGGGTAAATGCGATTGCACCCGGTTTTTTCTTAGGAAAACAAAACAGGGCGCTTTTGGTCGATGAGAAAACCGGTGAGTACACCGAACGAGGCCAAGCCATTATTGCCCATACGCCCTTCGGTCGGTTTGGCGAGACAGAGGAGCTGATCGGCGCCACTTTGTTTCTGGCCAGTAACAAGGCTTCAGGTTTTGTAACCGGGATTTCCATTCCCGTTGATGGGGGATATCTGGCATATAATATTTGACAACAAATAGAAAGAACCAGATCATATGGCAGTTGGCAAAGGCAGCCCTAACAAGATACTTTTAGAAGAACATGTGAAAGCCATCATTGCTGCTGGGACACCAGCGAAGATGTTTGCAAAAAAGCGTGTCCTGGTGCTGACGCCGGATACCACAAGAACCTGCCCTTTGCCTATTATGATCCGGGTGATCCAGGAGGTGATGGGTACAAAAGCCGCCAAATTGGACTTTATGGTTGCATTGGGAACCCATACCCCGCTGCCGGAAAAAAAAATCTTAAAGCTTTATGGAATAACGACTCAACAAAAGCAGGCGCAATTTCATAACTCTCTGTTTTTGAATCATCGCTGGGATCGGCCGGAAACGTTCCGACGAATTGGCTATTTGAGCGCGGAAGATGTTGAAAAAGTTTCGCAAGGACGTTTAAGGGAAAAAGTGCCCATCGATATTAATAAAAAAATCTATGATTACGACTTGGTTGTGATTCTGGGGCCGGTTTTTCCGCATGAAGTCGTTGGATTTTCCGGAGGTTCAAAATATTTATTTCCGGGCATATCTGGCGGAGAATTCCTGCACTTCTTTCACTGGCTGGGTGCGGTTATGACCTGCCGGAAGGTAATCGGTATCAAGGACACGCCAGTTCGGCGCCTGATCAATCGCGCCGCCGAAAAAATCGATCTGCCTATTCACTGTATTGCCATGGTGGTTAATCCAGAGGCCAGGTTGTGCGGCTTATATATTGGCGATGCGGACCGGGCCTGGTCTGATGCGGCGGATTTGTCTTCAAAAATCCATATTGTCACCAAAAAGAAACCCTATCGGATCGTGTTCGGCCGAACACCTCAGATGTATGATGAAATTTGGACCGCTGGAAAAGTGATGTACAAGCTGGAGCAGGTCGTCGCCGAACAGGGAAGACTGATAATCTATGCTCCCCATATTCATGATATTTCCCGAACCTGGGGAAAGTATATCGAAAAAATAGGCTATCATGTTCGGGACTATTTCCTTGCGCAGATGGATCAATTTAAAGACATCCCCCGCGGCGTCCTGGCACACTCTACCCATGTTCGGGGCACCGGCACCTATAAAAACGGTTTTGAAAAGCCGCGGGTCGAAGTGGTTCTATCCACCTCCATTTCCAAAGAAAAATGCGAACAGATCAATTTAGGTTACTTAAATCCAGAAGAAATCAGAATTGAGGACTACCTGGAAAGAGAGGATGAAGGCATCCTCTACGTGGATCATGCTGGCGAAATCCTTTACCGCCTGGAAGACGGATAGCAGTTTCAAAAGGAGTTAACCATGAAATCTTTTTTATCGGAAGATTTTTTGCTGCAAACTGAAACAGCGAAAAATCTTTACCATAATTATGCTGAGAACATGCCCATATTCGATTATCATTGTCATCTGCCCGTTGAGGAGATTGCTGACGATCGTAATTTTGAAAATTTAACCCAGATCTGGTTGAACGGCGACCATTACAAATGGCGGGCGATGCGTGCCAATGGAATTGACGAACACTTCATCACCGGTAAGGCCGGCGACTATGAAAAGTTCGAAGCCTGGGCGGCCACGGCCCCCAAAACGTTGCGCAATCCGCTCTATCATTGGACTCACCTTGAATTGAAGCGCTACTTCGACATTTCAGATAAACTTTTAAATTCAGATACGGCCGGCGAAATTTATGACACCTGTTCAGAAATGTTACAAGCCAAGACATTCAGTACGCGTGGAATCCTGCAACGGATGAATGTCAAAGTGGTTTGCACAACCGATGATCCTGTTGACACTTTGGAGCATCACCAACACATCAAAGCGGATGAAAGCTTTAGCATCAAGATCCTCCCGGCCTTCCGCCCGGATAAAGCAATGGGGGTTGAATCGCCGGAAGCCTTCAATCAGTGGGTCGACAAACTCGAAACGGCGGCCGACGTCCATATAAATGATTATACATCCTTCCTGGAAGCTCTTGAAAAAAGGCACACTTTTTTTCATCAGATGGGTTGCCGTCTGTCTGATCATGGCATTGAGTATCCCTACGCCGCAGATTATACCCTGTCAGATATTTCCCGCTTTTTTGCTGATATTCGACAGGGCCGCTCATTGCAACCTGAAGAAATCTTACAGTTCAAATCAGCCATGCTGCTCGCATTTGCTCAAATGGATGCGGAAAAGAGTTGGACCCAGCAGTTTCACCTAGGCGCTTTCAGGAACACGAATACGAACGCCATGCAGGTACTGGGACCGGATACAGGATATGATTCCATCGGCGATTTTGAAATTGCCAAGCCGCTGGCAAAATTTTTGGATACCTTGGACAGGGACAGCAAATTGGCCAAGACCATTATTTATAACTTGAATCCAAGAGACAATGAACTTATCGCCACGATGATTGGCAATTTCCAGGATGGAACTGTTCCTGGCAAGATGCAATTTGGTTCGGGCTGGTGGTTTAATGATCAAAGAGATGGGATAGAAAAGCAACTCAACGCACTTTCCAATATGGGCTTACTCAGCCGGTTCGTCGGCATGCTGACCGATTCACGAAGTTTTCTTTCCTATCCGCGGCATGAATATTTTCGGCGGATTTTGTGCAACCTGTTGGGAGATGATGTTGAAAATGGCGAATTGCCGCGTGATATTGAACTGATCGGCAATATGGTCAAAGACATCTGTTACCGTAACGCCGTCAACTATTTTGACATTGAAGTGAAATAAGCTATGGAATAAAGATTCACAAACTCCGCCGTAGATTTTGTTTCGCTAGACGTTATATGTCGTCGATGAGGTGGTGCCGCCCCTGCCGGTCCAGTTGGTGTGGAAAAATTCACCCTTCGGTTTGTCGACGCGTTCGTAAGTGTGGGCGCCGAAATAATCTCGCTGAGCCTGCAGGAGATTCGCCGGCAGCCGTTCACTGCGATAGCTATCATAATACGCCAGCGCGCTGCTGAATGCCGGCACAGGGATGCCCGCTCGTACGGCCATGGCAATTACTTGGCGCCAGGCGTCCTGATTTTTCTCGATGGCCTGTTTGAAGTAGGGGCTTAGCAGCAGATTGGCCAGATGGGGTTCTTTATCAAAGGCCTCTTTGATTTTGCCCAGAAATTGTGCCCGGATGATACAGCCGCTGCGCCACATCAGCGCAATATCACCGAAATTGAGCTCCCATCTGTACTCCTGTGCCGCCGCGCGCATGAGCTGGAATCCCTGAGCATAGGAGCAAATCTTGGAGGCGTACAACGCCTGGCGGATCATCTCTACCACATCTGTCCTGTGACCTTCGAAATGGGCTGCCGGACCGGATAGTTGCTTCGATGCCGCGACCCGCTCCTCTTTAATAGCACTCATGGTGCGGGCAAAAACGGCCTCCGCAATGGTCATGGCCGGGATGCCTAAGTCCAGCGCCTCCTGACTGGCCCATTTCCCGGTGCCCTTCTGACCGGCGGTATCAAGAATCACATCGATCATCGGTTTGCCGGTCTTGTCTTCCTTCTTCCCCATGATGTCACGCGTGATTTCGATGAGATAGCTGTCCAGTTCCCCTTGGTTCCATTCTGCAAACACATCGTGCATATCATCCGGGGACATTCCAAGCCCCTTCTCCATAAGCGCGTAAGCCTCACAAATCATCTGCATGTCGCCATACTCGATACCATTGTGCACCATTTTAACGAAATGACCGGCGCCGTCGCTGCCCACCCATTGACAACATGGCGAGCCGTCATCTACTTTGGCCGCGATCGCCTGGAATATCGGTTTGACCTGCGGCCAGGCGTCCGGTGAACCGCCCGGCATGATGGACGGACCTCTGAGCGCACCTTCTTCGCCACCGGATACACCCGTGCCGATAAACAAAAATCCTTTTTCCTGAAGATATTTCGTGCGCCGGATGGTATCTGGAAAATGGCTGTTGCCGCCATCGATGACGATGTCTCCTGCATCAAGATGTGGGATGAGCAATTCGATGAAATCATCCACCGGTTTGCCCGCTTTCACCATCAGCATGATCTTACGTGGTTTTTGCAGATTGTCTATCAACTTCTCGATGCTGTAGCAGCCCTTGATGTTCTTTCCTTTCGCTTTCCCGTTGATGAAATCATCAACCTTGTGGGTTGTTCGATTAAAAACTGCTACCGAGAACCCGTGGTCCTCCATATTGAGAACCAGATTCTCGCCCATAACCGCCAGCCCGATCAGTCCCATGTTTTGTTTTGCCATTCGAATACTCCTTTACGAGTTAGTAATAAAATCTATACTTTGATTGATAGCGGCCTTTAACGCTTCAATTTCCATTCGTTGAACCTCTTTGGCAAAAGGCTCAAAGGAAACATCTCCTTTATAACCCAGCTTAATCAGCAGTTCTAGCTGCTCACGGTTTTTTAGATTATCTTTATCGGTTATTAAGATGCGGTGATCATCCTTATACTGATTAGATGGAATATCACTTTCCACGCCAGACACATGCACGAGTCCTGTATAGGAGATATCATAATTATGTTCTAAGGTATCGTCGGTATCGGGTCCCAGATAATGATGAAAAGTGTCATGAACAATTTTATAGTTGCTGCCACCCGATTCCTGAATCGCTTGCAGGGCGATAACCTTTGATCGCAGTGAGCATTCCTCAAATCCTAGCGGTTCTATGTATCCCCCTATACCGCTGTCTTCAAATAAGGGTCTAAAGGCTATTAATGCGGTTACGGTTTCCGTGATCATTACTGCTGGATTCCTTTTATCAATGGCATCATTGTTGGGAACCAACACGATCGCCTCACAGCCAATCGCAACTGAAAGGCGGATCAATTCTTTTAATTCCGCCAAAACCTCTGGTAAGACGGTGCCCAGATTAAACTTTTGCAAGGCGTTAATCGTAAGTATTTTAATATCGTACTTTTCCGATAATCCCTTTACCTGCTTGGGCGAATAGGGGTCGATGATACCGACTCCCGGAAGATCGTTGCGTAATTCGATCTTATTCAACCCCATATCCGAGCTTAATTTAAAGAATTCTTCAAGGCTTGCGGCTGGAAAAAGGATTCTGTTCAGGCTGATTTTTGATCGACGCATCAGATGACTCTCACCTCCTGTATGTTGAGAGAAAAACTATGATGGAATCAGAGATAAGTCAAGTAGGGCTAAAATGCCAATCAACAAACCCAAAAAGGTTGCGCTTAAAATATGAATTTTATCATTGGGTAGTCGTGATTATTGCCTTGACACATTGAGCGCTTTTGGTGATATTCGGCTAGTTTCTAAAAACAAGAGTTTATGGTTTGGAGAACATTTGCGCTAACATTCAGGGCAAAAAAAATTAGATCACAGGATTGAAAATGATCTGTAAAATTACAGTAAACTTATTATTTAGGAGGAAAAAATGAGCAATAAGCCCTTAACGACCAATCAGCCCGATCTTCTTTTTGAGGACACTGCCGTGGGTCGGATGAAGAAGGAGCTCTGGGAAGCCAGCGATACCCAGATCGACCAATGGTTGGCGGACTATGATATACCGTCGCCACCGGAGTGGAGCAAACCGGGCGGCTACATCCAAACAACCGTTCGTCATGAGCTTATCGAAAACCGGCGCAAGAATGACATTGTTCTTATCCCGGTTGGCTCCACCGAAAACCATGGTATGCATACGATCAGCGCCATGGACACGTTTTTCGTGACCGCAATTTGTGAGGGTGTCAGACGCTTTACGGCCAAACGGGGCGCACCGGTCAGTATTGCGATGCCTCCGTGGAGCTACGGCTGTCATCCCTATCACCACATCGGCATGCCGGGCACCGTAATCATTCGCGAAAATGTTGCCCGCGAGTTTTTGATCGATGTGATGCTGGGTTTATGGAACGACGGCTTCCGCAAGCAGATTATTATCAATAATCATGGTCAACTTTGGGTGCTGGAGGCCGTCATTCAACAGTTCACCAAACGCTATCAAATTCCGGGTCTTTTCCGGGTCATTGACTGGCATCGTGCCGTTCGCGAATTCTTCCGGACCAAGGAATTTGGCGGGAAGTTCGATACAACCTTCATCCATGCCGATGAGGCTGAAACCTCCCTGGGACTTCTCCTGTTTCCGGATATGGTTCATATGGATCAGGCCGTTGAGACCGAAGTTCAACCCCTTATGCCCGGCGGGCATATGGATACGGCTGTTGATGCCTATGGCCGGGCCAGCCGCTGGTCGGAGTGTGAGGGGCACGCACCCATAGAGATTAAAGGGACCCCGGAAGGGGTGGTCGGCAAACCCACACTGGGAGACGCCGAAAAGGCCAAGCGCCCGGTGTTGGCAATTTTGAAATATTTGACGCTTCTGATCGATGAAACCCTGGAAGCATTTCCAGCGGGTACGGCGCCGCCAACCGAAAAGGTAACGTTGCGTTCAGAAAAGGAAATGGCACCTTATTTGAAGGAGCCAATGAGCGACGGCTGGAAATCGGTATATGCCTTGCCCAAAGTGGGACCTTTTTAGCGGTGTAAAATTTTAGAAACCGATTCATAAAATTTTTATACAAGAGGAGCATATTATGGATCATATGAAAACGGTGACACTTTTTGCGGATTGGGATCCCAAGCCGGATTTCAAGCTTGGTTCAAAGGATATCGAGGGCAAGTTGAGTTATCTGGGCAGCCAGGTTTGGAGAAATCCAAGTATGAAAATCGTTGACAAAGCCATTCCAAAACCCGGTCCGGGCCAGGTGATTGTTAAGGTCAAAGCCTGTGGCATTTGCGGCAGTGATGTTCACATGGCGCAGGCGAAACCAGACGGTTATATTTACTATCCGGGGCTGACTGCATTTCCGTGTACCCTGGGTCATGAGCTTTCCGGAAAGGTGGTCGAGGCTGCTGCCGATGCGATCAATCGTCGTACCAATCAGCCATTTGAGGTTGGCGAACCCGTCTGTGCCGAGGAAATGGCCTGGTGCGGGATCTGCCGTCCCTGTGCGGACGGATACCCCAACCACTGCGAACGTCTTCAGGAAATCGGCTTTTCCATAGACGGTGCTTTTGCAAATTACATTGCGCTGGACGCCAAGTACTGCTGGAGCCTGCATGAACTCGTGGATCGTTACGATGAAGAAAAAGCCTTCATGCTGGGTAGTTTGGTGGAGCCTAGCAGTGTTGCATACAACGCGGTGATCGAACGTGGCGGCGGTATTCGACCCGGCGATTCGGTATTGATTTTAGGGAGTGGCCCGATAGGTGCTGCCGCTTGCGCCGTACTGAAGGCGGCAGGTGCAAGCAATGTCATCATGTCGGAACCCTCCAAAGAAAGGGCTGAAATGGCCAAAAAAACTGGGAGCCAACTATGTGATTAACCCCACTGAAGGAAATGCAGGCGAACGCGTTCTGGATATTACCAAAGGTGGGGGCGTAAGTCTTATCCTGGAAGCCACCGGCCTGCCGGATAGGGTCTGGGGTGATATTGAAAATGTGATTTGGAACGGCCAAACATTGAACACAACCGTTGTCATCGTGGCGCGGGCGGACGCAAAAATACCGGTAACCGGTGAAGTTTTTCAAGTCCGGCGGGCCAAAATTGTGGGATCCCAAGGGCATTCGGGACACGGCAGTTTTCCGCGGGTGATTTCGGCGATGGCCGCCGGGATGGACATGACGCCGATCATTACAAAGAAAATCACCTTGAAACAAGTTCCGGAAAACATCGAATTGCTTCAGACCGACCGTAAAGAATGCAAGATAACCGCTGTTATGTAACATTTGCTGAATGACTTCTACAAAATTTCGCCAAGAAAGCTACGCGAAACCCGTAATTGATCACGTGAGGTATTAGATGAAGCTGGCCGTTACGACGACCCCCAGTGAAGCCCGTTTTGCACCCATCTTGCTGCGCGGTCCTATATCGGAAACATTTGCGCTTGCATCGCAATATGGGTATGACGGTATTGAGGTTCATTTACGTGATCCGCATGATGTGGATTGGGAAGAGATCGTTGAACTGTCTCAGCGATGTTCTTTACCCGTCACCACATTGGGCACGGGTATGGCTGCGGGAATGGATGGCTTGACGTTCACTGATGCCAAAGCTGAGGTTCGTTTTCAGGCCGTCGAGCGTGTGAAAGAACACATCCAGCTTGCAGCCCGCTTGGGATCAGCCGTGACGATCGGCGTGCTTAACGGGAACCTGGGAGACCCTGTTGAGCAAGCCGCCCAACGCCGCGAGCACCACTTTGTCTGCCTAAAGGAATGTTGCCACGCGGCAGCTGATGTGGGTGTGTCCCTTTTGCTGGAACCTTTGAACCGTTATGAATGTGACTGGCTCAATACGACCGAAGAAGCGCTGTCTGTTATCGAGCAACTCGGCACCACTAATTTGAAATATCTTGCCGACACCTACCACATGAACATAGAGGAAGTAAATATTGCTGCCAGTATTCGTCGCGCCGGCAGCTCCTTAGGTTACATCCATCTGGTTGACAGTAACCGCTGCGGGCCCGGACAAGGTCATTTGCCATTTCGCGAAGTGCTGAATGCCTTGATTGATGTTGGCTATGATGGATATCTGTCATTTGAATGCCTTCCTAAACCTGATGCGGAAAGGGCGATAAAGAATTCGTTAAGCTATATTAAGAAACTTTTGGCCGAATTAAACCGATAACCCTCAGCTGGATGGCGTGGCGTTCGGTCACCTTTGCTTAAACGGGAAGCCTCTTTTAAACCGCATATTTTGAGAAGCTCTTGAAATACTGCTTAGCGCTGGATGCGCGCTGAGCCGGCCTTTGCAAAGGCCCGTACCTGCTCAACGGTCGCCATGGTGGTATCGCCCGGGAAGGTGGTCAAAAGCGCACCGTGAGCCCAACCCAGCTTGAGTGCCTCATCCGGCGACTCGTCCGTTAGAAGTCCGTAGAAGAATCCGGACGCGAATCCGTCTCCACCACCGACGCGATCGAGAACGTCAAGCTCGCAGACCGGAGCGACGTGGGTCTGGCCGTTGATCCAGGCCACTGCGCTCCAGCTGTGCCGGTTGGTCGAGTGAACTTCACGTAGGGTTGTCGCAACAATCTTGATCTGCGAATGCTGCTCCAAGACCCGATCGATCATCCCGAAAAAGATACTCGGGTCGAGTTTGGATTTGGCGGTGACTGCCGGGCCGGGGATACCGAGCCCTTTCTGCAGATCCTCCTCATTACCGACGAGGATGTCGACGTTTTCCACGATGCGTCTGATGACCGCCTGGGCGCGATCCAGGCCGCCGGAGATCTTCCAGAGTTTCGCGCGATAGTTCAGATCGAAGGAAACCACCGCGCCGGCGGCCTTTGCCGCCTGCATGCCTTCGATGATGACTTCCGCCGTTGTCTCCGAGAGCGCAGCGAAGATGCCGCCGCTGTGGAACCAGCGCACGCCGTCGTTGAAGACCGCGTTCCAGTCGAAGTCGCCCGGCTTCAGCCGCGCCGCCGCCTCGTTACAGCGGTTGTAAAAAACAACAGGCGCGCGCACGCCCTGGCCACGGTCGCTATAAACGGCGGCGATGTTTGGGCCGCTAACACCGTCGTGCTCGAAGCGCTTGTAGAAGGGCTTGACGCTCATGGCCTTTACCCGCTCAGAGACCAGTTCGCCGAGTGGATAGTCCACCATTGCCGTAACGATGCCGGTCTGCAGACGGAAACAATCCGCCAAGTTGGCGGCGACGTTAAACTCGCCGCCACTGACGTGGATTTGGCACCTGTTGGCCTTGCGGAAAGGAACGATTCCCGGGTCCAAGCGGTGGATAAGGGCGCCGAGAGATACGAGATCCAGTGCACCCTCCTGACGGATATTCAGACCGTACTTCATTTTGCGCTCCTTTTGGTGTTGATTGTTTGAGTCTAACGATCAGCAGTATAATCTCCTGAAGATCAATCCGAATTGGAGGTGGCATTGAAACTGTCAGGGTGGTTATCAGCCGGAACATTATTATGGAAAGCGGGATAAATATGCTATCCCTGTTTTGGGAAACAGTCAATATGTTAAATTTCTTGACACAAAAATTGAGCACTATATACTGGAGCCCAGCCATTCTGAGTAGGGATCCTAATAATAATTTTTGAAAAAAAGGAGGTTCTTATGAAAAGAGTGATATTTTTGTCGCTGCTTGTTGCAGTTTTTGTGTTTAGCGGTTTTTCAACCAGCCATGCTGCAGCTAAGGTTCTCCATATTTACGAAGCCTTCGATACGGGAGAAGCAAAATATTATATTGATGAATTTGAAAAAGAAACCGGAATCGATGTCGTATTCGTAAGAATGTCTTCCGGTGAGGTCTTGGCCAGGGTTGAAGCCGAAGCCGCAAACCCGCAGGCCACGGTATGGCACGCCGGATCCAATACGTCCCATATAAATGCGGCTTCAAAAGGTTTGCTTGCCCCTTACAAACCCAAAACAGATTTCGAACTGACAGACTCGCTGCATGCCAAAGACTGGGCCTGGACAGGGTTTTATTCCGGCGCCATCGGATTTGTTTCCAATACCAATTTCTTAAAGAAAAAGGGCGTTAAAGCCCCGACTTCCTGGGATGATCTTCTCAATCCCGCCTTTTCTAAAAATATTGCCATGGCCTATCCCTATACTTCCGGTACGGCCTACACAACCTATGCGACCCTGATCCAGATGAAAGGTCTTGATAAAACTCTCGACTGGTGGGAGAAATTTGATAAACAAAGTATTCTGCAATACACAAAATCGGGCACAGGGTGTATCCCTATGGTCGGCTTGGGAGAAGTCGCCGTGGGGATAGCGTTTTCGCACGACATTCTCGCCAAGGGCGTCAATAAGGGATACCCGGTGATGATGACATTTCCCAAAGAAGGCACCGGCTATGAAATCGGCGGGCTCTCCCTCATAAAGGGCGGCCCCGAACCGGAATTGGGAAAACAATTTATTGACTGGTGCTTCACCAAAAAGGCCCAGAATCTCTTTCAAAAATATAACCGTCTGCCGGTTAATCCCAAAGCGACTGTTGGAGAAGGTTCCGTCACCCTGGATCAGGTTAAATTGATCGATTACAACCATATCTGGGCCGGCCAGAATAAAGGCAAGATGGTCAAAGCATGGAGGGACCGAATCGGGAAGTAAATGGAGTTTCATCACCTAAAATAGTCCCTGCTGCTGATATATTCAGTGGCAGGGATTTTTTGTTTTTCCTAGCTATTTGAGGAGTCGGGGAGTTTTTCTATCGCGGACAGGCCCGCATGGGGCTCCGCCGCCGCCAGCCACAACAATATACTCTGAAAACCAACCAACGGCAGCAGGCCCGCTAAGTTTCACTCCGGGGCAGCCCCAGAGGACCGATTGCCACGGCTGCGATCATCATCGCTGCCTGTCTCGGGGCTAACGAAACGTTCTGGGGGCGTTGCCAAAGGCTGGGAAAAATTTGTTGCGGCTGGCGGCGGCGGAGCCCCATGCGGGCCCGAAGACTTTATTTGAAGCTGCCTGTGCTTGCCGCAAAATGAGTTTCAGGTAAAAACACCCCGACTCCCGCGCTATCTGAGGAGCAACATGACAGGGTCGAACAGAAAAAGGCAGGAGATCATCGGAAATTTGCGACTCCTTTGGAAAGAGCCGCTGCTTCTGGTGTCCATCATCGCTATTTTCTACTTTTTGATGATCTTTGTGCTCTTTCCCTTATTCATGGTTTTTAAGACCAGTTTGATCGTTGATAAACAATTTGATCTTTCTAACTATCTGGCCATTTTTTCAAAAAAGTACTATTTTCAGCCCTTTATAAATAGTATGATTCTGGGTGTATTGGCAGCTACTGCGGGAACTATTTTAGGCTTTGTTTTTGCCTATGCCATTACAAGGACCCCCTTACCCTTTAAGCGCTTCTTCCGAATGACGGCAACATTTCCGATTATCTCACCGCCGTTTGTCATTGCCCTGGCCGCTATTCTGCTTTTTGGAAGAGCAGGCAGCCTCACTCCCTACATAAGCCGGATTATCGGCGAATACTCAATATATGGACTGGGAGGACTCGTGCTGGTAGAGACCATCGCCTATGGCCCGATCGCTTTCCTTGTGCTCTATGGGGTCCTGCAGGCCATTGATCCTGCCCTGGAAGAGGCGGCTATGGATCTGGGGGCTTCCAGGGCTAGAGTCTTTGCCACCGTAACCCTGCCCCTGGCCGTTCCCGGTATTGCCAGTGCCTGGCTTCTGGTGTTTATCGAGTCTATGGCCGATTTCGGCAATCCCATGGTTTTATCTGGAAATTTCAGAGTACTTTCCGTACAGGCTTTTTTACAGATTACCGGTATGTATGACCTTTCCAGGGGCTCTACCCTGGCAATCCTTCTGCTGGTACCCACGATAACCGCCTTTTTCATCCAAAAATACTGGGTTGCCAGAAAATCTTATGTCACGGTTACCGGACAGCCCACCGGTGCAACCATTAAACGGTTGGAATGGTATATCAAACTGCCGACCTATGCGGCCTGCATCCTGTTTACAGGGATTGTTTTCCTGTTTTATGGAATGCTTATCTGGGGTTCATTCCAAACGCTGTGGGGTGTTGATGCAACGCTCACGCTCCATAATTATGTCGAGATGTTTCAGGTGGGCAAGGATTATATTATCGACTCCCTGGCCCTTTCCACGCTGGCAACACCCATAACCGGGATTTTGGGAATGTTTATTGCGTTTCTCGTTATAAGGAAGAAATTTATAGGACGCGCAACCATGGAGTTTGTGTCCATGCTCACTTTTGCCGTTCCGGGCACCGTCGTGGGCATCGGGTATATCCTGGCCTTTAACCAGAGGTCCGCGCTGTTTCCATTTGTATTGACCGGAACGGCCTGGATCATTACGACACTTCTAATCTTCAGAAATATGCCGGTCGGCATTCGCTCCGGCATTGCCGCCCTGCAACAGATCGATCCTTCTATTGAGGAAGCCTCCACGGATCTGGGTGCCAGCAGCAATAAAACCTTTAGAAAAATAACACTGCCCATGATTGCACCGGCCTTTTTTTCAGGCCTGGCCTTTAGCTTCGTTAAAGCAATGACTGCTATCAGTGCGATTATCTTTGTCGTGTCGGGTAGGTGGAACCTGATTACCGTAGCCATCCTGGGTTTTGTGGATAACAGTCAATACGCCCAGGCCGCGGCCATGAGCCTTCTTTTGATTGTTATTGTCCTCATCGCTTTAAGTATTATTCAGATTTTAGTAGGTCGAATTGGCAAAGGCGCAAGAACCGTTAGTATCGTCAATTAAAGGCGACAACGGGCGAAAGGAAATGATATGAGGCCAGATTATCTTGTTCTTAGAAGCCTTGTTAAGGTATTTGGAACGGGTGAAAATACTTTTACGGCTGTGGATAATGTCAACGTTGAAGTGCAAGAAGGCGAGCTGGTTACGCTCTTGGGACCATCCGGTTGTGGAAAAACAACAACTCTTAGAATGATTTCCGGTTTTGAGATTCCCACATCCGGTGAAATATTTATTGATGGTGAAGATGTGAGCACCACGCCACCCAACCAGAGACCCACCACTATGGTATTCCAAAACTACGCACTCTTCCCACACCTGACGGTGTTTGAGAACATCGCCTATGGGCTGAAGATACGCCGGGACTCAAAGGAGAACATTCGTAAAACCGCCGAGAAGATCATGCTGCTAGTCGGGCTGGAGGGACTGGCCGAACGCTCCCCTGCTCAACTTTCGGGAGGTCAGCAACAGCGGGTCAGCCTGGCCCGATCTCTGGTGATGGAACCCAAAGTGCTTTTGCTCGATGAGCCGCTTTCTAATCTCGACGCTAAGCTGCGGGTATCCACCCGTCTGGAGATCCGCAAGCTTCAGCAGCGGGTGGGCATAACATCTGTTTATGTGACCCATGATCAGGAAGAGGCCATGACCCTTTCTGATCGGGTGGTCATCATGCATCAAGGGAAAATTATGCAGATTGGGACTCCCCAGGCAATTTATGCAAAACCGGCAAACCGTTTTGTAGCTGATTTTATTGGCAAGGCCAACTTTTTGGAAGGCCGTATTGGAAGCCTGGCTTCCCGCAATGAAATTGTACTCGACATAATGGGCCAGAAATTTCAGGTTTTGGTCCAACCGGATTCCTTTTCAGAAGGAGCAAGAGTGCTTTTAGTCGTTCGGCCCGAGTCTGTAAATCTGGAGCCAAAGAAGCCGGATACCCTTACCGGCACAGTCCAAGAAGCGGTTTACCTGGGTTCACAGATGGTGTATGAGGTCGATGTGGCAAAAAATATCATCACCGTGGAAGTTGCCAATCCTCAGGAGCATTTGGTTTTTAAAGCGGGGGAAGAAGTGACGATAAGTTTTCAGGGAAAAAATCTGCACATTTTACCCTATGAGGAGGCCCACTAGTGTTGTGTCCCACAAATATGTTGCAAAAGTGGTGTGGCACATTTTAGTCCAGTTGAGTTCTTTAAACAACACAATGTCTATGGTTTCAGGTGTCAGTGTTCAGGTGTCAGGAAGATACAGAGGACAGAGCACAGAAAACAGATGACAGAAGAAAAGGGGCAGACTGTTTTCTGTCTTCTGACCTCTGTTCTCTGACATCTGAGCGCTTTTATCGATGGAGGGGGATCGTTTTTAGAAACACCTCCATATCTTTTCTGGTAATTTTTTCTATGATATAGTCGGGCGGGTAAGGATTTCCTTTCTCCCAGATCCAATTTTTGTTCATATAGCCGGTAACCAGGATAAAAAACACACCCAGCTTTTTAGCGGCACCATCTGCAATTTCGTTATCACCGAACATGACCATTTCTTCGCCTTTAATGTTTAACCGATTGAGCGCTTCCTGAAAAAAGCGAAGATCCGGTTTTTCGATTCCAATACTCGCCGACACAATGATGGTATCGAAAAAATGCCGCAGGTTTGTTTTTTTCATATAAGCATCGACCCGCTCTACACTTTCATTGGACAACAATGCGATCCGCATGTTTTTCTCTTTTAATAACTGCAAAGCATCCACTATATCTTTGTCCGGCTGTATCTTTTTCATTAGAAGTTCTCTGTATTTTTTTAAAGCGTTTTGCGCTGAAATCGTATTTATGGCTAATTTTTCAAACGTCTCTTCAAAAAATTCTATTTCGCCAAAAGTGTGGCTTATAAATGGTTTTTCTGAACTATGATTGGCTCTTTCAAAGGTGGCGAGAAAGGTTTCCGTGGATTGAATAAGCGATTTGCTAAAAAGCCAGTCAGCCATTTCAACAGTGGCGCATTTTGCAAGCTGCGTATCATTAATAAGGGTATTGCCCAAATCAAAGGCGCAGGCCTTTATCGGTCTTTTTTTTGTGCTGAACATTAATCTTCCTTGCTGATTTACCGCGATCTGCCTGTAAACCGCGTCTATTTCGTTCCTATATATAGAATCGTTTGCCTTATTGTCAAGAAAGGGTAAGACCATGGCTTCATGCTTCTGGTTGCTGGCTGCTGGTCACTGGTCACTGGTCACTGGCTTCTGGCTGCCGGCTACTCGTCACTGGCTCCTGGTTGCTTGTCTCTGTGTCTACCAGCAGCAAGAAGCCAGCAGCCAGTAGCAAGAAGAATTTATCTGAAAGTATAGATTGAAATTAAACCGGTTTTTTGAAATAAAATGATCGTGCATTAAACGCATAAACAAAATGTTTATAAGGGGGAAGACATGAAAATAGGACTGATTGGTGCCGGAAGAATCGGGCAATTGCACGCTGAATTACTGACCTACCACATCCCGGGAGCCGAAATAAAAACAGCTGCTGAAATTTATATAGATGAAGTTAAAGAATGGGCTGAACAGTTAAACATATTAAATCTGACAACTGACTACTCCGACATTTTGAATGATTCTGAAATTGAAGCTGTTCTGATTTGTTCTTCAACGGATACGCATGCCCAATTGATCATCGAAGCCGCTAAAGCGGGCAAGCACATTTTTTGTGAAAAGCCAATTGATTTCAATATCGGAAAAATTAAGCAGGCATTGAATTCAGTTAAAGAGGCAGGTGTGAAATTGCAAATTGGCTTTAATCGAAGATTTGATCACAACTTTAGGAAGGTACGCGAACTCGTTGAATCCGGAAAAGTCGGAGACGTGCACATTGTTAAGATTACTTCCCGCGACCCGGCCCCCCCCACCCATCGAGTATTTAAAAGTTTCCGGCGGTATTTTTTTGGATATGACGATTCATGATTTTGATATGGCGAGATATCTATCCATAAGTGAAGTAGAAGAAGTTTATACGCAGGGTGCTGTTTTAATAGATCCTGCTATCGGCGAACTCGGAGATGTCGATACGGTAATCATCACATTAAAATTTAAAAATGGTGCTATGGGCGTTATCGATAACAGCAGGCAGGCCGTTTATGGGTATGATCAAAGAGTAGAGGTGTTTGGTTCAAAAGGTTATGCCGATGTTAAGAATGACTTTCCAAATTCTGCTAAATTAAATACCGCAGAAGGCGTTATCAGTGACAAGCCGCATTATTTCTTTTTAGAAAGATATAAGATGTCATACGTTGAAGAATTAAAAGCTTTTGTTGATGCTGTCGCAAAAGATAAAGAACCTCCGGTGACCGGCAACGACGGGCTGCAGCCTGTTCTCATCGGTCTGGCCGCATTAAAGTCTCTAAAAGAAAAAAAACCTGTTAAAATCGAAGAGGTAATTAAATAAGGATAGGGTAACATGAAAAAATCGGTATGCATTGAAATGCTTTTCACAGAAGTGCCATTTGAGGACAGATTTGGTCTGGCGAAGGGATCCGGCTTTGATTATATCGAGTTTTGGTCCTGGAAAGAAAAAGATATCCAAAAGATCAAAGAACTCTGCCAGGTCTATGATTTAAAGATCGCCAGTTTTTCAGGTGATCAGGATTTTTCAATGGTAGATGAGAATCAGAAGGAAGATTATATTGCGTTTGTTCAAGAGTCTATTGAAATAGCAAAATTATTAGATTGTAACAATCTGGTGATTCATTCCAATGCCCTGGGTGAAAATGGAGTGGTTATAAATCATTATCCTAACATCGCCCAGACGAATAAAATTGCGGCCATGTTGGATGTACTCAAAACATTGGCGATGGAAGCCGAAAAATCAAACGTCACCCTTGTGTTAGAAGCCTTAAATACGATGGTGGACCATTCGGGAAATTTTTTAGCATCTACCAGGGAAGCTGCCGAGCTCATCAAATCGGTAAATTCTTCGTATATAAAAATTTTATATGACGTCTATCATATGCAAATTATGGAGGGTAATATCATCAACACGTTGAAAGCATATATCGACGTTATTGGATACATTCATATCGCTGATGTTCCGGGCCGACATGAACCCGGAACAGGTGAAATTAATTTTAGCAACATTATGAAAACTCTGAAAAAGCTAAAATATGATGGAATTATCGGTTTTGAATTGGTGCCTTTGCATAATTCAACAAAAGCAGCTCGGAATATATTAGCGCTTTAATACAATGAAATTAAGAACGTCCAAATTCTCCTGCCATTTTCCCAATGGTCGCTGAGGCTAAAATTATGACTGTTATGACACGTGAAGATTTTCAGAAACTTGATCACGACGACCCGCTGGCTTGTTTCCGGAAGGAATTTTATATCCCGCAAGATGTGATCTATATGGACGGCAACTCCCTGGGCGCCATGCCAAAGGCCGCTTCCAGGCGCGTGGGCGAGGTGACAGACCGGGAATGGGGGTATGACCTTATCAAAAGCTGGAATACCGCCGACTGGTTCAATGCCCCGCAGCGCATTGGGGACAAAATCGCTAAAATTATTGGTGCGGATGAAGGTGAGGTTGTCGCAACGGATTCAACAAGCATCAACCTTTTCAAAGTGCTTGCTGCTGCGCTTATGATCAATTCTGATCGGTCCATTATCGTTATGGAGGGCAGCAATTTTCCCACCGACAATTACATTGCCCAGGGTCTGGTCGAATTTCTGGGGCGGCAGCATCAGATCCGGTTTGTGGAAAAAGACGGTGTGATGGACGCGATGGATGACCGTGTGGCGGTCGTATCCCTGACCGACGTACATTACAAAACCGGGCACCGGCTTGATATGCATGCCATTACCGCCAGGGCCCATGAGCATGGGGCACTGACCGTCTGGGATCTGTGCCACAGTGCCGGTGCCGTCCCCGTTGATCTGAAAGGCGCCAATGCCGACTTCGCAGTGGGATGCGGCTATAAGTACCTTAACGGCGGACCGGGTGCCCCTGCTTTTATTTTTGTGGCCAAGAGGCACCAGGACCATGTGAAACAGCCCCTGACGGGCTGGTGGAGCCACAGTGCGCCTTTTGACTTCACCAGAGATTATGAAAGCGGTGAGGGTATCAACCGCATGCTGTGCGGAACGCAGCCGATCATCAGCCTCTGTGCTCTGGAGGTGGGCGTGGATATCATGGCACGTGCCGACATTTACAAAATCAGGGAAAAATCCAAAAAAATGGGCGATCTGTTCATCGCCCTGGCAGAGCAGAAATGCGGTGAATACGGTTTTGGCATCGCAAGCCCCCGCAATGCAGACGATCGCGGCAGCCAGGTCTCTCTGGCCCACCAGAACGGTTATGCCATCATGCAGGCTTTGATCGAACGGGGCGTGATCGGTGATTTCCGCACCCCGGATATCCTGCGCTTTGGTTTCACGCCGCTTTATCTCAAGTATGTGGATGTGTGGGATGCCGTGGATATTCTGGCGGATATAATGGCCAATGAGATCTGGCAGGATCCGAAATACCAGGTCCGGGCGTCAGTTACCTGATTCGCTTACATACAAAATTATGTTGACAAAAAGAACGGGTTGGCTGTAGATTTCATATAATAGAATTAAAATCTTACATAGTAAGATTATATATGCCATCTACCAAAATTGTAAATACCATCAGCCGCGGCGCTGAAGTCTTAAATGTCCTCTCAGAAGGCTATAGTCGACTCGAAGATATTTATCGCAGAGTCGGTCTAAACAAAAGCACCACCCATAGGCTTCTGAAAAGCCTTGTCTCGACCGGTCTCGCTTATCAAAATCCATTAAATCGCCATTATTTTCTGGGTCCGCTTTTTTTGAAGCTTTCCTCAAATCCAATTGTTTCCCATCAAATGCTCATTCTCAGTGCGATCGAAGAACTCAGAAGATTAAGAGACACCAGCGGTGAAACATCGCTGATGATGATACCCAGTAGCGATCAGAGACTGGTTATCAAAGAAGCTCGTAGTAAACAAAAAATTTCATTATCCTTAGGAGACGGCAGTACGGTGCCGCTTTATGTGGGGTCATCGGGCAGAACGCTTTTGTCCCAGTATGCCGATGAAGAACTTAATAAATTACTTGGCAAAATTAAGATGGTTCCGGTTAGCCCCAATACCATCATAGAGGAAAATCTGCTTAAAAAGGAGATCGATAAGATTCGCAAAAAAGGCTTTGGTACAAGTTCCGGTGAAATGCTTCCTGACTCGGCCGGCATAGCTGTCCCGGTAAAAGGATATTTCTGCCCGGTGGCCCTGTGTGTCATCGGTCCAAAATTTCGCTTTAAACCCCTAAGTATTCTTGATGGGCTGAAACAATCTTCCACCCGAATTTCAGATAGACTTTTACCAGGCATTTAAGATTCACACCTCTAAGCAGCTATTCATTGTTCCGCCTGCTGCTTCGCCGTTATGCGTAGAAGCTATCTCAAAAATGCATCTAACGCCCAAGGGCTTTGTTCCCCCGCCAATATAGGCGGGATTTCACATCTATTTTTATGAATATTAAGGCGTTCATCAAACCGATTCAAAATACTCGAATACTAACGTGTATACTCCGTTTTTGAATCGGTTTGCGTCGCGCCCTTTGACGGGATCTACTATTTTTGAGATAGCTTCTAGTGTTGCGTCCCACAAATATATTACAAAAGTCGTGCAGTATATTTTAGTTCAGTTGAGTTCTTTAAACAACACAATGTCTATGGTGTCAGGTGTCAGTGTTCAGGTGTCAGTTCCCGGGTTCAGGGTTCAAAGGTTCAGGGTTCAGAAGTTTCAGGATTTAATTAACAGGTTTTTGGCAGTCACAGAGGGTTGCCCTACGCTCCGGTTTTTATCTGTCATCTGACCTCTGTCTTCTGTTCTCTAACCTTTGAACCTTTGAACGGAGAACCTATGAACCAGACGACTGACACCTGACACCCGAAACCTACTTATTCCTGACACTTAAAATAAAGCGAATTAACATTAATAAACCCACTCCGTATTTTGTAAATTACTTGTGGGACATAACACTAGTTATTCAACCGTGTGCCCTTCGATACGTACAGGACATGCAAACACTAAAAAAGAAATGACCCTAATGAAAGTGTCTCGAAATTCGATATTTTTCCTATTCTTAATTACCGTGTTGGTATCAATACATGGAGGAGCAACTGGAAAGATGAAAGTTGACAACATTAATCTTCCCAAAACTGTTGGTGGTTGGAGCCGACCTGAAGCGCCACGCTTAATTGATTCTCAGAATATTTTTAAATACATGAACGGAGCGGGTGAACTCTATCTGGGTTATCGTTTCCACCACCTCGAGGTATTCGTTTATTCGTCCGATGGCCAGGATAACATCCTGGTGGAATTGTATTTTATGGAGACCTCCGACGATGCTTTTGGTTTGCTTTCCCTGGATTGGGGCGGTGAACCCGTATCCTTTGGCGGCTCTCCTGCTGCACCATCAAACAAATCTTTTACCTCATCCACCAGAGCTCTCTATGGCGGAGGCCTGTTGCGATCGTGGTCGGATTCTATTTATGCTCGGATTATGGCCGAACGTGAGACGCCGGCCTCAAAGAAAGCTGCTCTGGCTTTAGGTAAGGCAATTACGGCAAATTCTAAGAATCCCCCGGAGCCGGAACTTGTAAAAACCCTACCCCTTGAGATTGGCTCTGCCTGGAAATTGCGAAAAGATAGATTGAGCTTTTTTCGCTCCCATCTGGTGTTAAATTCAATTTATTACCTCAGTCATGAAAATATTCTCGATCTCGATCTCTCGACAGAAGCCGTTATTGCTCCTTATGAACACATTTCTAATTCCGCAGACAAAAAGCGCAGCCAATTTCTGCTTGTGCAATATGAAAATCTTGAACGTGCCCGCAAAGCCCTGAATCATTTTCAAGATGCCTATCTGCCGGAGTATAAGAAGGAAATCACGGCAGACTCAGCCGCTAACAGCGCGAGTCTTTTTAAATTAGAGGACGGCTGGCTGGCATATAAACTGGTCGGTAAATATATTGCTATCGTGTTTGAATGCCCTGACCGGGAATCTGCCGGGAGAATCATTCAGAAAAATGAATCTAATTTACTGAAGAAAGAGGGGAAATCATGAAAGATAAAAAGCCGGTATTAACCAGAAGAGATTTTATACGGGGAACAATCGGCCTGACCCTCGGTGCGTCTATTTTAGGTTTTAAGTGGCCCAAGGCAGAAGCAGAGGCTGCGGGCTTGAGTTTAGTGACAATCGTACGCGATCAAAACGCCCTGGATTCTTCAAAAAATGTGGACAGCACGATCTTAGAAAAAATGCTCGAGCAGACATTGATCAAGGTTACCGGTCAGAAGAATTCCAAGGATGCGTGGTTAAGCCTTGTCAAACCGAATGATGTGATTGGCCTGGTGTCGACTGATCATCTGAATCCAACTCATGATGAAGTCGTGGATGTTGTGAAAAGTTCATTGGTGGACGCTGGAATCCCAAACGACAGGATTCGGCTGGCGCAGGGTGGTCCGAGTAATCCCAAAAAATGTGACGCTTTAATTGCGCTTCCGGCGCTTAAAGCACACTGGCTGACCGGAATCGGCACGGTGCTGAAACTTTACATCCTGTATTCCGGCAGTCCCAGTAGTTATCACAAAGGCAACAGTTCCAAGTTAGGAGAAATCTGGAACTTTCCTTTTGTCAAAGGAAAGACCAAACTTGTTCTGGTTGATTCGCTTTATCCTCTCTGTGACAAGGGACCGCAGCCTGATCCAAGATACCAATGGGCATATAAGGGTCTGATTGCCGGAACCGACCCCGTTGCCGTCGAAACGGTTTGTTTAAAAATTATTACTGAAAAAAGGAAAGCCATCAGAGGTGAGCCATGGCCCCTATCTCCACCGCCGATTTGCGTGGAGACCGCTGATAAAGTCTATGGATTGGGAACCAGCCGGATGGAACAAATTAAAATCGAGCATTACGGCTGGGAGAAGGATCTGCTGCTGTAACCCCAATTGAGTTAAAAAAAAATTGGGAGTTATCTGTTATTCGTTATAAGTTAATAATTTAAAAGGAATGAAATCTATTTTTATATCTCACAGATCATAGAAATATAAAATGAGGTTGTCATCGAATTCTAATAACCATTAACAAATAACAATTAACACCTAATTGAGCGCTTTTCGCTCAATTAGGGTGCGAGGTGAATTCCATGAAATTTGATCAACCGATTACACGCCGAGAATCAATTCGCAAGCTTTTGAAGTGGTCAGGGTGCATCACTCTTGCCGGTGCTGCCCGATGGTCATTATTTGAATTGCCCGAGGCAAGGGCCACGGCGGAAAATCAAAAATTTATTATTGAGGGCATCGGTCAAACAGATGACTTTTCCGTAAAAGACTTGACCCAAAAGGTCTTCGAAGGCGCCGGAGGAATGGGGCAATTTGTATCAAAGGGAGATGTGGTCGTCATCAAACCGAATATTTCCTGGGCCAAACCGCCTCACATGGCCGCCACCACAAATCCGGAAGTGTTGCAGGCGGTCATCGAGCTTTGCCAGGAGGCCGGCGCAAAAAAGGTCAGGATCGCTGATAATACCATTGAAAATGCTAAATTCTGCTTCTCTGTATCCGGTGCAAAGGCTGTATCAAAAAAAACCGGTGCAGACCTGGTTTACCCCGGTTCATCTTTAATGCGTGAGATGAAGCTGCAGGGGGATCGCCTGGATGTCTGGCCGGTTTTCCTGCCGTTGGTAGAGGCTGACAAGGTCATCAACTTGCCGGTTGCCAAGCATCATATACTGAGTTCCCTGACCCTCGGCATGAAGAATTGGTTCGGCGCTGTTGGTGGTAGGCGAGGGACGCTCCACAGGGATATACATCCGAATATTGTTGATCTGGCCCAATTTTTCAATCCCACCATAACGCTGATCGATGCCACCCGGATCATGACAAGAAATGGTCCTTCAGGTGGAAGCACTTCTGATGTTGCCAAAAAAAATACGCTTATTTTAAGTGACGATCCGGTCGCCGCTGATGCCAAAGCGTCCTTGCTGTTTGGCAAGAGACCGCAAGACGTCGGATACATCAGGCTGGCGGAAAAACGGGGACTTGGAACGCAAGATTTCTCAAAGCTGCTTCAAAAGAAGGTTGGTGTATAACCTGAATTTTGCACGAGTCGGAGGCTTTCATATTCTCATTAATTTTCATGCAAGATTCAGGTATAAATTTCAGATCTCCTGTATCTGTCAATTTTCAGCAGGCCAAAACCAAATGAGAGGAGACAGGCATGGCTGCATTATTGTGTGATTGAGAAAAAAGAGCGGGAAAAGGCGGCCAAGGCCGATAGGTTCTGACCCGACAGGAATTGCTATTGCTTCTATTCTAGTTTTTACCTGATATCAAAAATGAAATTCCGAAAACGGAGCATTATCATACTTATAATATTTGTAATCGTTGTTGGAGCTGTTGCCGCATTTGTCCTTGTACAGGTAAAGGACCGCACCTATTTTCACAGCCCCCCATACGCCCCATACCAGGACAAAGTCTCAGATGTGCTGGTGGTTTATTATTCTCGTTCCGGTAATACCGAAGCAATGGCCAGAGAAATTGCCCGCAGGCTGCAGGCGGATATTCTAAAAATAGAGACGGAATTCTACAGTCTGGATTTTAAGGGCTGGCGAAAGGCAAACCGTGATTCGCGATCGAAAAAAATGGAAGTCTCTATTCGTCCTGAAGTTGTTGACTTGCGCCGCTATCGTTTGCTGTTTTTAGGTTCTCCAATCTGGTGGTTTCGCCCGGCACCGCCCCTGTGGGCTTTTGTTGAAAACAATGATTTCCATGGGAAAAAAGTTGTCCTGTTCAATACCTTCAACAGTCGATTCAAGGTTGAGGAAATAGAAGTGTTTCAGCGCAAGATAGAAGAAAAGGGGGGCCGAGTAATTGATCACCTTTTTATACGGCGCGGCCGGGTCTATTATCAAAAAAGCGGCCAGCAGCTCATTCAGGAGGTTCAAACCCTGTTAGACGAAAAAACAAAAGAATGGCAAAATATTAAATAATGCCCATCCGATTTTTCCCAGAAAAAATTCACGCTTGACAAGACCATTTAAAAGAGCTATTAAAGATACTATATAAATACCATATAAAGGAGTTGTACCATGCTTACCAAAATTTACGCAGACTATGCGGTCAGCATCACAGAGCTAAAGAAAAATCCGCAAGCCCTGATCAACAATGCCCACGGCGAGGCGATTGCACTGCTCAACCGGAACAAGCCGACCGCTTATATCATCCCGGCCGAAACCTACGAGAAACTGATGGAACTGGCAGAAGATTTAGAGCTTGGGCGAATCATCGAGGATCGCAAGGGCGAAAAAGACAACGCCGTTGAGGTTAGCCTGGATGACCTATAAGCTGAAATTCCTACCGAGCGCCCTGAAAGAATGGCGCAAACTGGCACCGGAAATAAAGGAGCAATTCAAATCGCATTTGAGCCGTAGGCTTGAAAACCCCCATATCGATAGCGCAAGGATCAGAGGCTATAAGCATCATTACAAGATCAAGCTGCGGTCCGCAGGCTATCGGCTGGTTTACGAGGTCGAAAAAAAAGCGATCAGCGTTTACGTGATATGTGTTGGCCGAAGAGACACGATTTATAAAATACTTAAAAAACGCAAATCGAAAATAGCCGAATAATTTTATGCTTTTCCGCCTCCAACCTAAAGCGGAAACGCTCCTCAAGCGTAGCGACCTATGCCCTCTGCGATTTCACTGCTGGGCATTGTAAGCCGCAGCCAAACCCATTCCAGAGCTTCCGCCGACAACAACAACTTTTTGATCTTTCAATTTCATAACTCGTTACTTACTTTTTCACTGTTTGGATCACGGACGCCGAATATAACGTCGTGCCCTGTTTTGGCCTAGGCGGCCCAGGGTTCCACCCACATTACCGATTCCAATTACTGCGAGTTTCATATCTTATCCTCCTTTTTCCCAATCGGCTTTTAAAATTCTGTCTGGGAAAATGTGATGAAATATAAATTATTCCACCTGAATTTTTTAGATAGATAGGATTCAATAATTTTAGGCATTTTAGAGCATTTTAGGCATTTTACACTTTTTTTTCTTGTTTAAGCTGTTTGCCCACGGACCAGCAGCCGGCTACTGCCTCACCCACTGACCAGTACTTGACGCTGCTCATATCAAACAGCAGCGGCTTGAGCTTGGCCAGGTCCACTTTGCCCTCGGTGAGCACGGCCTCATCGGCATAGGTTTGCACGATTTCACCGATGAAAAGATCATGGGTTGGCGTGTCATAGGTGTCGTAAAGCTTGCACTCCATGTTGAGCGGGCATGCCTTGATCATAGGGGCAAATTCCAGCTCACCGGAGAAGGTCTCAAAAAGATCGGACTTGTCCGTTTTCTTGCCACTGACCAGCCCGGCGTAATCGGTTTCAACCACCAGATTTTCAGAAGGGATGTTGACGCTGAAGGCTTTGTTTTCCCTGATGCCGGGATTGGTGTAATGCACCTTGGCCAGGCTGAAAGAAATCAAGTACGGCTTGGCATGGTTGACTATTCCGATGTGGGCGATGGTGATAAAGTTGGGTTTGCCCTCAACTATCGCACCGAGAATTGTTGTGGGGGTGGGATACAGCACGTTGATTCCCTCGAGTGTTTTTTTCATTTGATTTGCTCCTTTTCTTAAAACGTTTGCCCGTTATTTTCCTAGCCGATGCCCAGGGCGGCAGACGTAACGGCGGGACCGCTGCGAAAACCGCATTTGGTGGAGATGATGACATCATTGCGCTTGTCTTTTAATGCCTTTCCCAGCATGATTTCAGACTGGCCGCTGGTGTACATGTCGGCAGTATCGAAAAAATTGATTCCGGCATCCAGTGCCATGCCCACCATCCGGTCGGCTGTCTTCTGATCGATGTTGTTGACCAGCTCCCCTATCAGGGTTCCCTGTCCAAAAGTCATGGCCCCGAAGGCCATTTTCGAAACCAAAAGCCCTGTATTGCCAAAATGGGTGCATCTCATTTTCATCCTCCTTTATCCTTCATTGAGTAGATTTGTGTGTACATACAAAAAGATCATGTTAAAAAAAATTACTCCGATTCGGATAGTTTCTGGCAGGCCTCATTGATCATGCGGGTGAGCGTGTCGCCTTCTTCCGTCCCCAGAATGTCGCTGTACCTGACATAAAGCCGCTTCCAGGCCTTTGAAATGGGTTCCTGCAGGCCGTTTCCCTTCTTGGTGGCGAATATTTTTACAGCCTTGCCCTCAGTTTTGCGCACCAGGTACCCCCTGTACACCAGCCCATCGACGAAGCGGGTGATGGTGGAAGGTGCCAGGGACAGGTGGGCACACAACTCTTTTTGTCCGATCCCCGGCCGATTGTTTACCAGCATCATCAAAAAGGCATGGGAGGGAGAAAGCCCGGTGATCCGGAATTCTTCTTCCGCCATGCGGGTGATCACCCGTGAAAGAGAGTTGGCTGTAAAATAAAGGCAATGATGCAAAAGGGATTTGCTGGAAGTCACAATGGGGTCCTCATTATTGTTTGTACATACAAGTATAATATCTCTTTTTTATTGTCAAGACTTTATGGGATGTTCCCTTTGTCTCTGGTCACTGATAAATTATTACGCTATCCATCCATGGTGGAATTTACAAAGCCGGTAAAATAGCTTGACAAATAATACCACTATGTGGCATCGGAGAAGCAGCGCTTTTTGATCTTGAACTTGAAAAACACTTTACTTCTTGGATCTATCTACTCTCTTGAAGCGACCCTTCCCACTGAAACAGATTCTGGTTTCCATAAATTTTTGATTTAAAAGGAGTGGAATCATGGGACTTATGGATCGGATGATGGATCGGATGATTGGAAACATGTCCGTTCAGGAAAAAGAAGAGATGATGCTGAAAATGATGCCGCTAATGATGAAGGACATGGACATGCTCAAGATGATGCCCGGGATGATGTCCGGCATGGGGCGGTTGCTAAACGTGACCGGCGTTGTCACTTTCATTCGCCAGGTCCTTAAAGACGACGAACTCAAGGGACAGCTTGAAAAGCTTGTGGACCACCTGCCGCAGCTAAGCCGCAAAATGCAGTCCATAATGGCTGATATGCGCCCGGTCATGAGCACATTGATGACAGGCATGATGAACTTTATGGCCGGCAAGGTCATGCCTGTGATGATGCCAATGATGAGTGAGATGATGCCGGTGATGATGAAGGAGCAAATGCCCGAAGTTATGGTACGTGACGAGACAGTCAAGAAATTCATTTCAGGAATGATGATGGAGATTATGCCCCACTGCGTGCAAACGCTTTCCCCTATGATGGAGTCGGAGGACCAGAATGTTTTCCTCACCCACCTGACTGACTCGATAGCCAGAGCCGGAGGCTCGGAGTCCCCCGAAGAAGAAAAGAGGGGCTGAAAAAATCAGGCGGTATTATTTTGGTTTCTTTGTTGTATCTAAAATTTAAACGAGTCTTGGGTTAAATCCTAAAGGAGGGAGTTAACATGGGCGTGATGGATACGATGATGGACATGATGATCAAAACCATCAGCAAAGAAAAGCGTGAACAGATGATGATCAACATGATGCCCCAGATGATGGAAGGCCTGGACATCTATGAATTCATGCCAAAGATGATGACCGACATGCTCAAGGATGTCACTGTGGATGACGTGATCGCATTTATCAAGCGGGTCATCGAGGAACAGGACAAGCTCAAAGAGCTGGCCGATAAAATCGCTCAGGCTAATTTGATGCAGCAAATGATGTTTAAGGTTTACCAAAGCAAACTGGGTTTTGATGAGACCGTATCAGCTGTAGCAGAAGCAGCACCTATCAACGGCTGGCAAATCCCCGACATTCGAGATTTACAAAAGGAATATCAAGAGGCAGGGCTTTCTGACACGACAAAGGTAAAGATAATATATTTCTGCAATCCGCAGGGGGGATACGATACTCTCAAAGATGACAGCAGCAAATCAATGTCGGTCATGATGCCTATGGGAGTCAGCATTTATGAAACGTCTGCCGGGGGTGTTGAAATCGCTGCCATGAATTTGGAAATGATGAGCGGGATGTTTTCCGGCGCTGCCCGGGAAATGCTGAGCAGCGGTGCGGGCAACCTGGAAAAGACATTACAGGGGGTTATAAAGTAATTCAACCAGAATTTGAAGAAAAGAAAAAGGACCTTGAGGAGTCCTGAACATTAGTTCCACGAGATCAACGCGCCGCTGACTTCGCCGCATGTTGCCGATGAGACTGGAAATAAGCATCTACCTCAGGCGGAACCGAGGTAAAGCAAACGACGTGGGCATGTCCGATCTCCTCTGCGCGTTCAATCACCTTCCCGTAGAAATCCCTGGTTGACAATTTCTCATCCACATCTCCTATATTCATTTTGAGGTTGGTCAGGAGTTCGAGCGGCTCGTCCAGGGTAATCACAGCGGTTTTCTCCGAAAGCCTGATGACAGAGCCTTCAAGTCCTTTCTTACCAACATTTTTACCTTCAAGCACCGTATACCGTAGCGGAATTTGCCGAGCCAGGGTTACCAGAACTGGGTCCTTCCACTCCAAAGCGAGGTTGTACTGTCCTGCGATGCCACCGACTTCGTAAATTCTCAGCGGTACTTCAGCTCCTTTGGGAAGCACCTCCCGCTGGGCGTCAATACGCAAAACCTCGCCGGCTTCTTGGCGAACGGATTCAGAGATGAGAATCTGTCCACCCACAGTATATGACTCGATGCGGCTGGTCATATTTACACCGCTCCCGACCACTGTGTATTTGCTCCGCTTACTCGATCCGATGTTGCCGACGATCACCTCGGTCTCGTTGATACCAATTCCCATCTCCAACACAGGTAGGCCCTGTACCCGGTTCTCCTCGTTTACCTGAGACATGGCGTTCTGCATTTCAATAGCGCAAGCGGTGGCTCGTTGGGTGCGGTCTGGCATATCTTGTGGGGCACCGAATATGACAAGCAGGGCGTCGCCGATAATCTCATTTATGGTGCCGTTGTATTTTAGGACCACCTCCACCATGATCTCAAAGTAGACGTTGAGCATCTGGACGACCTGTTCTGGCTCAAGACGCTCAGATAGAGCAGTAAAGCCTCTCAGGTCCGTCATCATGATTGTAACCCTGCGCCTCTCGCCGCCTAATTCCAGAGCCGACGGGTTCTCGATGAGCGATTTCATCACCTCCGTCGAGAGGTAGCGGCCGAACATCCTCTTTAGAAGAGCAGTCAGGTCCGCCAGCCTTTCACGCTCTTCCGTGAGATGGAGTAGTAATTTTTCCGACCGCTCATGCTCTTTTTGAAACGCATTAACAAAGTACATCATCGAACAAATAATTATTATTGAAGGACCTATGATATTCATTCCAAAAAACAACATAGATATCTTGTTGGATATAGGAGAAGCCCACTGAGAAACATAGCCGTCGAAATAGAGAGAGAACAAAAGGAGCATCACATAAGCAAGGAACCACCCGGTCGCTTTTTTGATGTCTTGGAACATTAGAGAGCTAAACGGTGCTAATATAGACCACAGCATTAAAACACCGGAAGCAGCAAACCCCCCTAAACTCCATTGCATAGCAATGGGATTCCAAAAAATCATCAAGAAAAAAACATAAAGCAGAAAGGCAAATCGTTTGGTTATGAAATAAATCAGTAAGGCTGCTCCGAGAACAATTGTAAATCCATAGGTGATGAACGTCGTAATGATGGGGCCAAAAATGGCGTAATAAAGAGTGCCCCAAATAACACTGGCGATGGAACATAAACCGGTTATCACCACCAGGGTTACTTTACTCCTTCGTTCCTCGGGAGAATCAGTATCCAGAGTACAGCTCTTTTCTAAGAAACTCCAAAAATTGTGAAGCGAGTGCTTCATATATGCTCCTCTAAAAATTTTGCACATCTGAGTTGTACCGCTCTAATACTATTTTTTCATAAGATGTACAATGGTATCGATACTTTCAACTTTTTCCTCGGGATATATGATATCCACACTTTTTGGTTATACAAAATTTCCACCTGCTATATTTTTTGGGCATATTTTAAAATTTTATGCGTCTATATTAGGCCTTATAGTGGTTGTCAAAAAAACGTTCCGGTATTCATACGTTTTTTCTACAACCACTTATGCCGCACTTCCGTATTTCGGAACATTATTATGGAAAACGGTATAAATAAAAGCTGAAAAGAAATTGACAATAGAACCATGATGTGCTTATTATGTGCCACAATGTGGTATATTATGTCTGCCCCTATTATTTTGAACACAATAAAGAGACATCCGGGAAATGCTGCCAAGGAGGGAATCATATGAAGCTGTTATTTTGGTCTTTAATTGGCGGGCTAGCAGGTACCGCATTTGATGGACATCGCCGGGATCTATTCCGAGAAAGTAAAATTTACGAGTGGCGGGGAGTGAGGAGGCACCAAAGCCCTTGGGCGTTGGGTGCTGAGCATGTTTGATGGGCGTTTTATACATCAAAATATTGTTGATTCCAGCCCTATAAAAAACGAAAAATCAGCTGGCTGGATCTTTCCATTACCTTACCGGCGGTAGTGTTGCATTGATCTATCCGGTCTTATATCTCGCCGCTAAGGTGTCCGTGCCAGAAGGTCACCTGGTTGCTAGTCTGTTATTTGGGCTGGCAACGTCATTCCTACCATGGTTTATTCTTTTTCCTGCATTTGGTTGGGGTTTCTTTGGGATTAGAGCGCCCAGTGGCATAAGGCCTTTAATCGCAACTATCATTTTTCATACAATTTATGGGCTTGGATTGGGAATCGTTTTAAATATTACTTCATAGCTTATGGGTTCTTTAACGATCCGGCATATTGGGAGCACATTTTTATCGTCCTTCGCAAGGTGGCGCTGCTTACCCACCGGATTCCATCGAAAAGTTTCAGCGTTTTTGCAGAAAAGATAAAATAACTGATACTGTTTAAATACATTTATAAGAGCAAAAAAAGAGGAAGTCATGAGCGATCGGGTAATCATTTACGGTTTATCGGGTTGACCCTATACTATCAGGGCTAGGGAGGCCTACAAGGAGCACGAATTTTACAGCGTTATAAAGGACCAGAGGAAGCTGGCTGAAATGCTCAAAATTTCAAACGGTAAGCGTCAAGTACCGGTCATTGTTGAAGGAGACAAAGTAAACATTGGCTATGGCGGCACTTGATGCTTTCTGATTTTCCGGCCGTGTATGCTGGGAAGAATCAAGTATTTTTATAAGGCGGATGATGGGGATTCGATAAACGAAAAACAGGAATTTGATTTTATGATTTTAGGGTTGGACCGCGGCAACACCTAAATTTTAGAAAGGAAAAAGGGCCCTTGACAGCTCCCCGGTTGAATCCCATCTTCGATGGGGTTGCAAGGCAACCCCGATGAAATAGCTTTCACCCCAGATAAACGGGCTTCGCGTTTAACGGGGTAAAACATTTCATTGGGCAGGCCCCAGTTGAATTCTCACAAGGAGGGGCGCCGTAGGCGCCATTCCACGGGGTAAACATTCAACCCCGGTTAAATTCGCTTCGCTCCATATCTTCGATATATTTAACGGGGCTGGCAGGGCAGGTAAGCCGGAAAACGACCCGCCGTCGTCAAGCTTTCAGCGTAACTATGGCGCGGCATGCCCGTCATCGCTCTGGCGAGCTTCCAACTTCGTCCAGACTACATCGGGACAAATTGCCGCGGCAAGCAAGTCGTGGCGAAGGCAGATCAGTCGATTAACAGGTTCCTAAAATATGTGAAACCTGGACGCCCGTGAAATATCGACATTTGGAATTTTTCGATTTCGGCCCCATGATATTCGATAAGCCGAAAGATTCAGTTTAGATCAAATGTCCATATCTCATGGGTGTCATTTTTTGGGGTCTTGCATAAAACAGTGGACTCCAAGTTTCACCAGAGTCTTTTGTTTGCAAAAGCGTGTCCTGAACCTGATTTGAGATACCATTTATAAATCTGCAATTTTGGCAAAATACGGATCTCAATAGATCAGTACTTTCGATAATTCTGTGATATCAACGCGCTATCTGAAATTAAATATCAGGTTCACAGCCCGCAAGATTTGAAAGTGCTTTTCAATTTTATTTGACTTTTTGAAATTCGATGATGTATACGATCCTAAATTAGTTCTGAATTCCATCTCCAACTGACCTGAAACGCATACTGAGCTCTAAAAAGCGAACCAGATCTCACTTCTCATTTCCCGTTCCTTTGACCTGCCCTAACTTAGATTTCTCACATTGTTAAATAACCGTAACATAGGGGAGGAATCTCATGACTCAGGAAGGCTTTATAGTGGTTGTTAAAAAAACGTATGAATACCGGACGTTTTTTTAACAACCACTATATGTACCAGGCGTCTCAGCATCACCAGGGGCATGGGAGAATTGGATTTCATTAGAGGTTTTTTTAATGAGAATATTGTGAAGTTATATCTCATCAATCCGTTGAATCCAGTCTACAACATGGTTAAAAGCCAGGACAGCCGCTGGAGCAAGTATCGCGCCTGGCAACCGCTGGGGTTGATGATTATTGCCGCAGCCACGCCGCTGGATTGGGAAATCGAACTGCTGGATGAAAATATCTCGCGGCTGGACTTCCACAAACTACCGAAACCCGACGCCGTCGGGCTGACTACGTTCACGTCGCAGGCGAACCGCGCGTACGAGATTGCGAAGATCTATCGCGATCGCGGCGTGCCGGTCATCATGGGCGGCATCCACGCCACGCTGTGCAAGGATGAAGCGCTGCAGTACGTCGACACCGTGGTCAGCGGCGAGGCTGAGGAGATCTGGCCGACGGTGCTTGAAGACGTGAAAACCGGCAGACTGAAAGACGTCTACGACGGCTGTTTCACGGATATGTCCAAAACGCCGATCCCGCGCCACGACCTGACCAGCGGCAAGTACTGGATCGGCTCCATCCAGACCACACGCGGCTGCCCGCTGAACTGTACGTTCTGCAGCGTCACGTCATTCAACGGCCAGAAATACCGCCAACGCCCTATCCCGGACGTCATCGCAGAGTTGAATCAAATCCCTCAGAAACGGGTGATGATCGTCGACGACAACCTCATCGGCACCCGGAAGGACCATATTGAGCGAGCCAAGGATCTGTTCCGGCAGATGATCAAGCACAAGGTCAACAAGCACTGGTACGCGCAGGTGACAATGAATTTCGGCGAGGACGATGAACTTTTAAGCCTGGCACGCAAGGCCGGCTGTGAGGGTGTGTTCATCGGCTTCGAGACGATCACGAAGGAAGGCCTGCTTGAGTTGAAAAAGAAATTTAATGCTTCGAAGGGCTGCGATTATCGGGATGGGGTCCAGCGGATCCACAAGCACCGCATACTGATTGCCGGCTCGTTCATCATCGGACTGGACACCGACGAAAAAGGCATCGGCCGGCACATCGCCGAATCGGCGGTGGACATGGGCGTCGACATCCTCAACACACTGATCCTCACACCGTTGCCTGGCACGCAGTTATGGAAGTCGCTGGAACAGGAAAACCGCCTGACCTTTATCGATTTCCCCAAGGACTGGGACTACTATAACTTGAACTTCCCGGTCGCACGGTACAAGAATTTCACCTATGAGGAAATCATCAACGAGATGATGGACTGCGACCGGGCGTTCTATATGCGAAAGCGCTGCTGGTACCGCATCCTGCGCGCCGTCTTGACGAGCAACAACCCGCTGATCCAAACTGTGGCGAACTTGGGCTACCGCGCCGCGGTGCTGAACTGGCGCAAACAGTACAGCCGATTCCAGAGAACGCACGGGCTGGAACTAGCCGCCATCACCGCGCCGTTCACCGCCAGCGACACCGTCGCCGGCGTCCTGCCGAGCTGCGACTGATACTCCGGCACCGGGTAGTCACACCCGAAAATTGAATGCCCATTAGGCGGTGTGGTTTTTATCCCGACGGTCTATTCACATTGAATTGATTGATAAGAAGTCGCTTTGTGAGAGCGGATTCATAAAAAATTTTGAATTGTATATTGGATTCAACTTCAATCCAACATGTAGATCCACATGAAGCCATGGTAAAATTTCATGCATCTGATATAGATCAAAGGTTTGAAAAGTCTAAAACTTCCCCTCGATCAGGCACATATCTGCAATTTTCCCCAATTGCAGATCTCATCGACACATTACCAAAGAAATAGCGGGCGCGGTAAGAGGTGGATGATCACGAGCGAGGATAAAAATTGGAATGTCGACCTTTGTAAGTGAAAAATTTAAGTTTCCCTTTGAGCGCAGTAGTTTATTCCTTGACTCAGGGCCCCAATGTCTTTACTTTACGCTAAAGAATTCATTCAGCGTTAAGAGTCTAACAAGATCAGGAGTGTTAAATCCAAAAATTTTTTTGACTATTAACCAGACACTTATGCCCCAATTCCGTAATTCGGAACATTATTATGGAAAGCGGTATAAATGCCAAAAGGAGGTGATGTAGATCTAAACGGGTGCTTTAGTTTTAAATTTTTAACAAAGGAGGGGGTTTGAATGAAAATTAAAAAATGTCAAAAAATTTCCGTAAAAAATGTTGTTTTTGTTATGTGCGCGGTTTTTATTCTATCCTTGGTAATCAGCTCTCTGGCGACGGCAGGACAGTGGGCTACCGTTGCCGATCCCAAAGGCATTAAGACAGAGTTTCCCCAGCAACTCGAGCTGAAAGACTATGAAAAGCAGATTGGCAAAAAACTGAGCTTCAAAGAAAATCCGATGTTTTCCGAAAAGGTAAAGAAAGGCGAACTGCCGGCGGTGGAGAAGCGTCTGCCGGCAGAACCCCTTGTGGTGATGCCCTATGATGAAGTAGGCAAATACGGCGGAAAACTCCGGGGAATTGCCATCGCCTACGAGTCGGGAACTTCTGAGATCATGGCCTGGCGGCAAGCCAACCTCGTCCGCTTCAATGATGACTGCCGCACAGTCGTACCGAACGTGGCGAAATCATGGAAATGGAACCAGGACTATACCGGGATAACCTTCACCCTGCGCAAGGGTCATCGCTGGTCTGACGGCTCCCCTTTCACGGCCGATGACGTGGTCTTTTATATGGATGATATCATTTTGAATAAGGAGATCCACAAGGCCACACCGTCGCCGTGGGGCCCCATGGGGGCCAGTGTCGAAAAAATCGATGCGCTTACGGTCAAGTTCAAGTTCAAAAAGCCATTTACAGGATTGCTTTATTATCTCGGAGGCGATGGATCCTATTTCGATGCCTTTGCGCCCAAGCATTTTCTCAAACAGTACCATATCAAGTACAACCCCAAAGCCAACGAGGAAGCCAAAAAGAACGGGTTCGACGACTGGGTACAGCAGTTTGGCGTCTACTGGAACAAATGGAAGGACGCTGTTATCGCCAGCCCTGACGGGTTGAAGGTGCCCACCCTTGAAAGCCATCTCATGACGAAGATCAGCACCCAGCGCCGTGTCTTTGTCGCCAACCCCTATTTTTTCAAGATAGATACGGCCGGCAACCAGTTGCCTTACATTGACACCCATCATGAACGCTTTCTAGAAAAGCAGCTGTGGCCGCTTGAGATTATGAACGGCAATGTCGATCAGAAATCCCAGAATATGCCCCTGGACATCTATCCGACCTTAAAAGAGAATGAAACGAAGGGGAATTATACGCTGCAGCTTCCTCCCGGCATGGCGGGCCCGACCTTTATCTTTAATATGACAGATAAGGATCCGGTGCTCAGAAAAATCTATGCCGACGTTCGCTTCCGCTATGCCATGTCGCTTGCCATTAATCGTGATGAAGTCAATGAAACCCTTTTCCTCGGGCTTTGCACACCGGAACAGGCCCTGCCTCAAATGGTGGCGTTTGTGACCGAGGCAGACAAGAAATTTATGACGGCGTATGACCCCAAACGCGCCAACGAACTGTTAGACGAGATGGGTTTAAAACGGGGGAAAGACGGCATCCGGTTGCGATCCGACGGCAAGAAGCTGACCGTCCTGTGGGAATATACGCTGCAATATGTCTGGTCACCCGAGTTTCCCGCTCTGATCGCAGATTACTGGCGGTCGGTCGGTGTCAATGTCCTTCTCAAGGAGGTAAACACCCAGCTCACGCGCGACAAACAGACGTCCAACACCCTGGATATCACGAGCGAATGGATGCCTCCCTATGAACCGCTCCTGCTTGCATCGCCGGAGAACTTTGTTCCTCCCTACTCTTCATTCATGCCGATTATGGGGATACCCTGGTTGGACTGGAGGACCAGCGGTGGTAAGACCGGTGAGGAACCGCCGGGCTGGGTGAAACGCCTCTGGGAGATTGGCGATGAGTGGGTCACCCTTACAATCGGATCTCCAAGGTATATGGAGCTTGGCAAAGAGATGATCCGGATCAACCTGGAGAATCTGGTCGTCATCGGTACTCTGAGCGACGTGCCGTTGATAAATGTGGTCTCAAACAGACTGGGCAATGTACCGAAGTGGACAATCAATACTTATGGGTACGGCTACTCCTATCCCTATCGGGCTAACCAGTGGTACTTTAAATAGAAACATGGAGCGCGTCCCCCAAAAGTGATCGCCGGATCCGGGAAGGTTTACATTATACACCCGGATCCGGCAAATTTTCCGCTTAAAAGAACAGGCACTGAATCGCCTTAGTTGGAGAAACGGAAAATGCTCAATTTATTGACACGCCGCATCGTTGCCACCTTGGTCACCCTTTTTTTAATATCCGTTGTCGCTTTTATCCTTATTCAGCTTCCGCCGGGAGATTATGTTGATGCCTATGCCGGCAAAAAGACCCAGGGCGGCGTGATCATCACCCAGCAGGAGCTGGACGTGATGCGTGCCAGGCTGGGGCTTGACCAACCCTTTTTCCATCAGTATCTGAGATGGATCGGCGGCGTAATCCGGGGGGATCTGGGATTTTCATGGGAATACCATCGGCCGGTGGCTGATGTAATAGCAGAGCGACTGCCGCTTACACTGATCCTGGCTTTCTCCACCCTAGTGTTTACCTATCTCGTTGCAGTTCCCCTGGGCATTTATTCTGCGGTCCGGCAATACTCGATTGGCGATCATACCGCAACCCTGGTGGGATACATTGGTCTGGCAACGCCGAATTTCCTGTTTGCACTGATTTTGATGTACCTGGGCCACAAGTGGTTCGGCATGAGCGTTGGCGGGCTCTTTTCACCGGAGTTCGAAGACGCCGCCTGGACCTGGGCCAGATTTGGGGACATGCTCATGCATCTCTGGGTCCCCGTGATTGTCCTTGGCACGGCCGGCACCGCCTTCCAGATGCGCACCATGCGTGCAACCCTTCTGGATGAACTCAATAAAATGTATGTCACCGCTGCCCGCGCCGGCGGCGTTCCCGAGTTCCGCATGCTCATGAAGTATCCGGTCCGCATGGCCCTCAACCCCATCGTTGCTACCCTGGGATGGGAATTGACCAACATCATTTCCGGGGCACCCATTGTGGGCATCGTATTGTCCTTGCCGGACACCGGACCTCTGTTTATCAATGCGCTGTTGAACCAGGATATGTATCTTGCCGGCGCCATGATTCTGATCTACTGCACGCTGGTGATCATAGGGACCTTTATCTCGGATATACTGCTCATGATTCTGGATCCGCGCATCCGTCTGGAGGGCCGAAGCTAAAATGTCAAACGAACGTCACACCGCTGCCAATGACAAAAAAGTACGCCGGCTCGACATCGCCACCCACTGGCAGCTGATGTGGTGGCGATTTCGCAAACACCGCATGGCAATGACGGGAGCCGCCGTACTCGGGCATATTTCTAATCATTTCTCTTTTTGCCGAATTCATTGCCCCCTACGGATCCCATACGCGCAACACCCGTTATCTTCAGGGCCCCCCCATGGGGATCCATCTATTCGACGACAACGGGAATTTTCACCTTCGGCCGTTTATTTACGGGCGGGTCAACAAACGCGACCCGGTTACCTTCAGGTTGAGGGCTGTGGTGGACACCTCCATACAGATACCGCTGCGGTTCTTTACCCGGGGAGAAACCTATAAGTTCTGGGGGACTGTTCGAATCCGATCTGCATCTCTTTGGGGCGGACAAGGGCTTTGTCAATCTTTTCGGTACCGATCAACTGGGGCGGGATGTGTTCTCCCGCCTGATGTACGCCACCCGCATATCACTCTCGGTGGGGGCCATCGGTGTATTTCTGGCATTTACGATAGGGATTTTTATGGGCGGCATCGCCGGTTATTTAGGCGGCATCGCCGACGAACTGATCATGCGCCTGATGGAGTTCATCCGGTCGATTCCGACCCTTCCCCTGTGGCTGGCCCTGGCTGCGGCGCTGCCGCGGGACTGGTCAGCGCTAAAGGTCTATCTGGCGGTTACCGCCATCCTTGCTTCCATCGGATGGACCCACCTGGGGCGGCGGGTGCGCAGTAAGCTGCTTTCGCTCAGGGAGGAAGAGTTCATCCTTTCAGCCCGGTTGGCAGGGTGCAGTGACGCCAGAATTATCGGCCGTCACATGCTGCCGTCTTTTATGAGCTACCTGATCGTGGACCTTTCAGTTTCTTTCCCATACATCATACTGGCCGAGACAACGCTGAGTTTTCTCGGTCTGGGGCTGCGCGAGCCCATTGTGAGCTGGGGGGTGCTGCTTTACTCAGCCCAGAACATTCGCACCCTGGCTGAAATACCCTGGCTGCTCATCTCGGGGCTGTTTGTCATTATTGCCGTGCTCGCTTTTAATTTCATGGGAGATGGCCTGCGGGATGCGGCCGATCCTTTTGCTAAATAGTGACCCATCGGATAAACCGCCATTGATAGGTTGGGTACAAGATGGTGTTTCCAATCCAGACATGAGGATCCTTTGTCCAAGATCAAGGAAATCAAGCGCTCGCGCGTGACGTAGCGAGCTCGTCGCTCAAGCTAGCGCGCCGACTTGACGCCGAGATTGGGCAAAAAGACCATTTGCGATGGAAACCAGGTAGGAGACCAACCGCAATGGCGAAAGATTTCTGCTGCAGGTTAAAAACCTGAAGATCGCTCTGAAAGTGGATAAAAACTTTATCTCCATCGTCGACGGCGTGGACTTAAGCCTTGAACCCGGCAAGGTGCTGGGTCTGGTGGGTGAAAGCGGCTGCGGCAAGAGCGTTACCGCTCTGTCTCTTCTGCGTCTTCTATCAAAAGAACTAAAAATTGTGGACGGGTAAGATCCTGTTTTACGGGCAAAATGGCGATGGAGCGGTCGACATTGCCAAACTCGAACCCAAAGGGAAGGATATTCAAAGAATCCGTGGTGGGACGGTCTCCATGATATTTCAGGAGCCCATGAGTTCTTTTTCACCCCTGCACACCATCGGATACCAAATCAAGGAGGTCATACGACTCCATCTTAACGCTTCCAAAGAAAAAGCACGCGAAATTACCATCGAGCTTTTGGAAAGAGTCGGAATCGGTGACCCCGGGCGCGCCGTCGACTGTTATCCCGGCGAATTTTCCGGCGGGATGCGCCAGCGTGCCATGATCGCCAAGGCGCTCTCCTGCAATCCGTCCCTTTTGATTGCCGACGAACCAACCACCGCCCTGGATGTTACCATACAGGCCCAGATCCTCAAACTCATGCGTGACATGCAGCAAGAGTTCGGGTCTTCGATCATCTTCATATCCCACGACCTGGGTGTGGTGGGACAAATGGCCGACGAGGTTGCCATTATGTACATGGGTAAGATTGTTGAACAGGGACCCACCAAAGAGATTTTTAAGATCCCGCAACATCCGTATACCGTGAATCTGCTTGCGGCCATTCCACGGCTGGGCGATCTGGAAGCCCGTAAGCGTCTGGAGCCCATCAAGGGAACGGTTCCCGGTTTATTCAGTCGTCCATCCGGCTGTGCATTTCATCCCCGCTGTGATTCTTTTATGTCCGGTATATGTGACGGTACTTTCCCCGAGCTTAGGGAAGTTTCTGAAAACCACTGCGTTGCCTGTTATTTGTACACCCATTAGCACACAGAGGACTTTTGATGAGTACGTTGATCGAGGTCAAAGACTTAAAAATGTATTTCCCGCTGGGTCGGGCAGGCCTGTTTTCCAGGAAAAAGACTTTTTTACGGGCGGTC
>PVMK01188069.1_pt1 | contig 105588 bp, 94 predicted proteins | sample 1853481 | NCBI WGS metagenome assembly PVMK01 (sample SAMN08533507, study PRJNA380276) | Marine sediment metagenome, whole genome shotgun sequencing project.
ACCAGCCGTGCCGCCACTACCAGCCGTGCCGCCGGTGCCAGCCGTGCCACCTCTACCGCCCGTGCCCGCGGCGACGCTGCAGCCGATCACCCCCAAGGTGCCAGCCAGCAACGCGATCATAAATATTCTACCTAGTTTCATGATGTCACCTCCCCGGTGCGGGATCCGAGGGTCCCCTTCCATGTATCGCCTACCGCCGATCTACCACGGATAACGTGCCGCTCCAGTCTTAAAATGCGCAGATTTTGCGTGTCGTCGCCTCCCGAAAAGTGGGGCGGCTCGGACCCCGCCTAGGCAGTTTCGCCAAGAACTCCCTGCCACGAGAAACCAACCGTCCCAGCTTGAGCCTTAGCCAGATCGACTAGATTGATTCGCAGATGAGGAGTGCCGCTGCGACGCACTCGTCGTCGTTGACGTCGGGATTTTCTGCGATGCAAGCGTTGAACACATTCACGCACTGCGCTTTCAACGTCTCGCTCTGAAGACAGAGACCTTCATTGCAGAAGACATTCGGGTCGGAATGACCGCCGCTGCCGTCACCGCAGCCGATGACCCCCAAGGTGCTCACCAGCACCGCCATTAGAAAGATTCTGCTTAGTTTCATAGTCTCATCTCCTTCACCTCAACGACCCAGCGCGAGCGTGGCCTCAGGGACGCGCCCCACTCGTCGGGTCTTGTCGATGCATGTGGCGTGCCAGACGGATGCCCGGTTTTTGCAGAGGAATCTCGGGGTGCGGGGCGCAGGTTTTGCGTTCTGGACGTGGATGCGCATCGAGTGCGCCCCTTGAATAACAGGCTTTACTCCTGGTCGAGCAACCGACACATGCGCGACAACTGTCACTGACGCTGTCGCGGAGACCTCGGGCCCCGGACCTCGGGTCCCGGGTCTCGGGCCGCAGGACTCGCCGCCGCAGAGCTCACAGCCTCAACCCTCGGGCCTCAAGACTCGCGGCCCGAGGCTCGAGGCTCGAGGTTAAGACCTGTTCCGTGTCTGTCCCTGTTCCCTGTCCCTGCCTCTGACACTGACGCTGCCACTGACGTCTACGTGCGGAGGGGTACGGCGGAGCGCGATGTGGGGGCTCGCCGTGACCCGGTCGCACGCGGTCGCACCACTTAACCCTTTTAAAAAGGGGTCAAACCCCTTTTTCTGAATATGGGGTGGGCGGGGGTTGTTGGTGGGGGGTATGGGTGCGTGCTAGCCACTCGGCCCGAGGGAGAATTCATGTCGAACGACGTCCGTGCCATCAACGAAATGGTTCAGCGTGAGAGCGCTTTCATCGATACGATTCTGCACGAGGTCCACAAGGCCGTCGTCGGCCAGGACGTGATGATCGAGCGCATCTTGATCGGCCTGCTCACGGGCGGGCACATCCTGCTCGAAGGTGTCCCGGGCCTCGCCAAGACGCTCACCATCAACACGATTTGCAAGACGATCGCGGGGAAGTTCCAGCGCATTCAGTTCACCCCGGACCTGCTCCCAGCCGACGTCATCGGCACCGTCATCTACAACCAGCAACGCGGCGAATTCACTGCCAAGAAGGGTCCCATCTTCGCGAACCTAGTCCTGGCAGACGAGATCAACCGAGCGCCGGCCAAAGTGCAAAGCGCCCTGCTCGAAGCGATGCAGGAGCATCAGGTCACCATCGGCGACACGACCCATCTGCTCGATCAGCCGTTCATGGTGATGGCGACGCAAAACCCAATCGAGCAGGAGGGCACGTACCCGCTCGCGGAGGCGCAAGTCGACCGCTTCATGCTGCACGTGCGGGTCGACTACCCGAGCCTAGACGAGGAGCGAAAGATCATGGACCAGATCTCGGACCACGTGCTTCTCGGCAAAGATGCGGGCGCAGGCATGGGGGTGCAGCAGGTCACGACGACCTCGGAGCTCCTCGAGGCCCGCAAGACGATCGGGCACGTTTACATCGACCCGAAGATCAAGGACTACATCGTCCAGATCGTCACGGCGACGCGCAATCCGGTACGCGTTGGCCTCGGCGACCTAACCGACATGATCGCCCATGGCGCGTCCCCGCGTGCGTCGATCGCGCTCAACGTCGCCGGGCGCGCACATGCCTTCATGCGTCACCGTGGGTACGTTACCCCGGAAGACATCAAGGCGATCGGTCCCGACGTGCTTCGTCACCGCATCATTCGCTCGTACGAAGCCGAAGCGGAGGAGATCACGAGCGACCAGATCGTGCGCCGGATCTTCGAAACCGTGGAAGTTCCGTAACCGAGGTTAATCGTGATCTCTCGCGAGCTCGTCAAGAAACTCAAGAAGATCGAGATCTATACGTCGAGGCTCGCCAACGACCAGTTGGCGGGCAGCTACCATTCGGTGTTCAAGGGACGGGGTATGGCGTTCAGCGAAGTTCGCCAGTACCAACCCGGCGACGATGTTCGCTTCATCGACTGGAACGTCAGCGCGCGCATGAACGACACCTACGTGAAGGTTTTCACGGAGGAGCGCGAAATGACGGTGATGTTGCTCGTCGACCTTTCGGCGAGCGAGCGATTCGGCTCGGTTGAAAAGCCGAAGATCGAAACCGTCGCCGAAGTTGCAGCATTGCTCGCGTTCAGCGCGATCAAGAACAACGACAGGGTCGGGTTAATCCTCTTCACCGACCGCATCGAGCGTTTTGTACCCCCTAAGAAGGGTCGCTCGCACGTCATGCGGGTGGTCACGGAGATCCTCAACGCGGATCCCAAGGGGAAAGGCACCGACATCGGGGTGGCGTTGGACCTACTCGGCGGCATCGGCAAGCGTCGAACGGTTGCTTTTCTGATCAGCGACTTCATCGCGGACCAATACGAAAAACCACTCAAAGTGGTGTCGGCAAAACACGACCTGATTCCGATCCAAATCGTCGACCCACGAGAGGACGAGCTGCCAGACATCGGGCTCGCCCTCATCGAAGACTTGGAAACCGGAGAGCTCGTCGAAGTCGACACCTCCGATTTGGATGTTCGCGCAAAGTACGCGCGCGAGGCACAGCGCCAACGCGCAACACGCGAGCACCTGTTCCGCCGATTGCAACTGGATCACGTTACGGTAAGCACCGACCGCGATTTCGTCAGGCCGCTGACAGAGCTCTTTCGACTCCGGCAGCGGCGACTCACGGGCTATCGGTGAAGCGCTCGGCCGCCATCGTCGTCTTGTCACTGGTCGCGCCTTCATTTGCGTTGGCGCAAGAGCGCTCAATCACGCTCGATGCGCCGCTCGAGACCACACTGGGCGACCCGATCGACGTCATCGTGACCGTGACCGCGGCGATGTCCGACGAAGCCGCGGTGCCGGAGCAGCCTTTCGAGCCGTTCGAGATCCTCGGCAAAAAACTCAGCGTCGAGCCCTCTCCCAACGGCGAGTCCAAGGTGTTCACTTTCGAGCTTCAGCTCCTGTGCTTCGACGCTGGCGTGCACGAGCTCGGGCCAGTCCGTGTGCGCATCACCAGCGTGGCGGGCGAGCTCATCGTGCTCGAATCGAATGTGACCAGCATCGAGGTTCGCTCCCTCCTCGCCAACGAACCCGACCCGCAGCTCAAGCCTCCCAGCGATCCTGTGGTCGTCGAACAGGACGATTACAGGTTACTCATCGTCCTCGCGGCGCTGTTGGCCATCGCGCTCGGCGCGTTGTTGGCGTGGCTGTTCATGCGTTGGTGGCAGAGGCGCGATCGGCCGGAGCCCGCACCGCCGCCGCCCCCACCCCCCTGGGAAACCGCCCTCGCCGAGCTTCATGAGCTCGAGCGCGGCCGCGCCACTGCAATCTCCGAAGGCCGCACTGAGCAATGGGTCGATGCGGTTAGCGATTCGATCCGCGCCTACCTTGGCCGCCGCTTCGGCTTCCACGGCCTCGAAAGCACCACGGACGAAATCGCAGAAGAGCTCGGCCGGGCGAAATCGCTCACCATCGAGCCGCAGGATGCGGTCGGGTTTCTCGGCCAATGCGACTTGGTGAAGTTCGCGAAGGCGTCGTTGGCCGATGAGGCATCTCGCACTCTGATCGAGGAGGCGTTGGCGTTGGTCGATCAGACTCGCCCGGCGGCTGTCATGCAAAACGGAGCTCAGTCGTGACTCCGGCACAGCGTCGCGCATGGGCGGTTGGTTGGTTGTTGGCGGCGGCGTTCGTCGGGCTCGTCATCAGCCTGCGTGCCCTCGAGTCCAGGTATCAACTTCTGATTACCGACGAGCAGCTGCGCTTCGAGCGTCCTTGGGCCGCGCTGCTGCTGCTCGCGGTGCCGATGGTGTGGCTTGGCCGCGTTTGGGTGCAGCGGCTGTCCAGGCCGCGGCTCCAGTTCAGCCGGACGGCTGCGTTGCGCATTTCAAGCGCGAGCTGGCGAGGTCGTCTCGCAGACCTGCCGAGTGCACTGCGCACCGTCGCGCTCGCGCTCCTGGTCGTGGGCCTGGCGGGTCCTCAAAGCATTCACGCCCGAGACACCACAGATGTGAGCGGCATCGAGATCATCCTCACGCTCGACATGTCAGGCTCGATGGAGGCGGCAGACATCCGGCCGACGCGCTTCAAGGCGACCAAGTCGGTCGTGCGCGACTTCATCAATCGACGGCCGAACGACCGGATCGGCGCAGTGGTGTTTGGACGCGACGCGTACACCTTGCTCCCGCTCACGACCGATCGTGAAGCACTGCGAACCGCACTCCGCGGGCTACAACTCAATCAAATCGACGGGCGAGGCACCGCGATCGGCAATGCGGTGGGTGTCAGCCTCAACCGGCTGAAGCGTTCACGCGCCAAGAGCAAGGTGATGATTCTTCTGACCGACGGAGAATCGAACGCTGGCAACGTGACGCCCTCACAGGCCGCAGACCTCGCGAGCGCGATGGGTGTCAAGATCTACCCGATCTTGATGGGGGTCTCCGATACGGCACCGGTCCAACGAGGCACTGGCCTCTTTGGCCGCGCGATTTTCGGAACCGCAAACTATCCCGTCAACCCGGAGTTGCTCGAACAGATGGCAGAAAAGACAGGTGGCGAGTTCTTTTTGGTCAGCGACCGTGAAGGCCTCGAGCAAAGCTTTCACCAGATTCTCGACCAGCTCGAGAAGACAGACATCGAAGACGCGGGACGGATGTACACCGAGCTCTTCCCGGCGTTCGTCGGTCCTGCCCTGATCTTTCTATTGATCGAGCTCTTGGTCCTGTTGTGGTTGAGGAGGTGGCCATGACTTGGGCCGACCCACAGATTCTTTGGCTCATGGCGCTGCTCCCCGCTGCCGTCGCTGCGCTCTGGTGGAACGCGGCCAGACGGCAACGCGCGACCGAGATGTTCGGCAAGAGCGCCACGGTCGAGCCGTTGATCGCGGGCCGGGCGCAATGGTGGCGCGTCACTCGGGCCACGTTGATGATCGTAGGGGCGGCGCTGGTGATCGTGGCATTTGCGGGACCGCAGTACGGAAGCCGCACACGCGTGCTCCGCAAGCGCGGCATCGATATCGTGATCGCGCTTGATTTTTCGAAGAGCATGCTCGCTCAAGACGTGCACCCGAGCCGAATCAAGCGCGCCAAGGGCGAGCTCGAGCGCCTCTTGAGCGACCTCGATGGGGATCGGGTTGGCCTCGTTGCGTTCGCAGGGGACGCCATGGCCTTCCCGATGACGGTCGACTACTCGGCGGTGCGTCTGTTCTTGCGTGACCTCGGTCCGATGGACATGCCCGTTGGTGGCACCGCCATTGGCAAAGCACTCATTGCATCCAAGAGACTGATCGAAAGCTCCAACGAAGGCCGTGGCGATGAAAATAGCCCCGATGGTCGCTCCAAGGTGGTGATCTTGTTGACCGACGGCGAAGACCACGAAGGCGATCCGATCGCAGCAGCAGAGGAGCTGAAAGCAGCTGGGATCAAAGTCTACACCGTCGGCATTGGCTCCGGAAGCGGTGAGCCGATTCCGAGCTACACTGCCGACGGCACACTCACCGGACACATGAAACATGCGGACGGTCGTCTGGTCATGACCTCGCTCAGCCCCGCGAACGAAGACACCCTCGAGGAAATCGCTTCCATCACCGGAGGGGAGTACGTGAGGGCCGAGGAAGGCGCCGTCGGGATGACCGAGATTCGTGCAGAGCTCGCCAAGCTCCAGAAATCGGAGAGAAAGGCGAGGCGCGTCACCGTTCATGAAAACCGCTTTGCGTTGGCGTTGCTGCCTGGATTCCTTTTGATCGTCCTCGAAGCGATTCTTCCCGAGGCATGGATCGTGCGCCGCCGAAAGAGGGAAACATGAGATTTCTGGTCTCGTCCTTATGCTGTGTGGCCGCCCTTGCTTTGCCAGCAAGCGCGTCCGCCTGGAGCGCTCTTCGAGGAGAGAACTCCAACGCGAAGAAGGGCAACGCGCTGATGGCCCAAGAGCAATACGGCCCGGCTCTCGAAGCATACGATGAGGCGGCACGCGAGCTACCCAACGCGCGCGCCGTGCAGCTCAACCGTGGGCTCGCCCTCCTCGCGCAGGATCTGAGCGAGCAAGCGAAAGAAGCGTTTCTCGCCGCGGCGGATCCCTCGGCATCTCCGCGCACGCGGGCAGACGCCTATTACGACCTCGGCATCGCGTACGCTCGAGAGGGGGACTCGATTGCGCAGCAGGAGGAGTACGAGCAGGCGTCGGCGCATTTTCGCGAGGCGGCCGACGCGTTCAAGCGCGCTCTGCGCATACGACCCGGGGACCGCAACGCCGCATGGAATCTCGAATACGCCATGAAGCGGATTCGAGAAGAGGAAGAGAAGAAGGAGCAACAAGAGCAGCAGCAGAACGAGGAGTCGGAGAGCGAGGACGAGAACGAGAGCGGGGCTGAGAACGAGGCCGGGGCCGAGAACGAGTCCGAGGACGAGTCCGGGGCCGAGAACGAGGACGAGAGCGAGGACGAGAACGAGAGCGGGGCCGAGAACGAGAACCAGCAGGCGCAGCAACAGCCACAGCCGATCCCGCGGGATGAGGTGCAGCGGTTTCTTGATGCGCTAGAGCAGAACGAAGAAAACCTCCCACTACAGCGCGCGCGCCGCCGGAGCGCCGGGCGACCTCCACCGGAGAAGGATTGGTGATACGACTCCTCGCGCTCGCGTTTCTCGCGATGACTGCCCTCCCCGTCGCCAAGACGGCCGCGGCCGAGCCAGAGGTGACGGTGACTCTGGACGCGACGCCTTCCGAAGCGAGTGTTGGCGAGACGATACGGCTCGAGGTTCGCGTCCGAGCGCGCGGCGGGAGCATCCAGGGTCTGGATCTCAGCGACCTCAAGAAGTACCCGGAGCTGGAGATCATCTCGCATCAGACCGTTCGCCCGATGCAGTTCAGCTTTGGTTTTGGTTCGGGGATTCAAAAAGAGTCCAGCATCGCCAACGTCTACATCCTGCACGCCACCGTCGCTGGCACTTATGAGTTTGCGCCGGCGGTAGCCAGAGTCGATGGGAAGATCTACCGAAGCGCACCGCTGACTTTGGTCGTTCATCCAGTTGCCGGCGACGTGAACGGTAGGCCTGACCCAACCGTTACATCCGACGCCACCGTGGATTCCGATTTATCGGGTGCGCGCTACGACGAGCGCGCATTTCTGCGAACGGTCGTCGAGCCCAACGAGGTCTACATCGGTCAACAAGTCAACGTCACGGTGTACCTCTACACGCGACTGCGGCTCTCACCGCAATCGGTATTGCCGAGTAAGCCATCGATGGATGGATTCTGGGTGCACGAGGATCCCATCACCAGCCTGCAGTCCCAGACCATTCCCGTGATGGGTGCGCACTACCGCGCTTATGTGCTTCAGCGTTCCGCGGCATTCCCACAGCGCTCGGGCGAGCTGACCATCGGGCCACCGAAAGTCACGTTCGACGTAGGAGGGAGAAGCCTCTTCGACGCTCCAGAACGCGTTCAACGGATCGGTGTGCCGGTCACGGTGAACGTCAAACCCCTCCCCGAGCCCAGACCGGCCAACGCCGTCGTCGGGCGGTACACCATTCGAGCGTGGCTCGATCGCACCACGGCAAACACGGGCGACGCGGTGACCCTGCGCATCGATGCAACGGGCCTCGGCAACGTGCAAGATCTTCGCATGGACCTGCCACCGCTCGTAGGGGTGCGAACACTGCAACCCGTGATCCGCGATCAACAACAGTTCCAAGGCGGCAGCCTGTCCGGCGTCCGGTCGTGGGAGTGGATCTTGATCGCTGAGGCTCCCGGCAAGCACACGGTGCCACCGATCGAGCTGAACTTCTTCGACCCCGACGCGGAAGAATACGGCTCCGTGAGCACGCCTGCTCTCACCTTCATGTCGAGCGGTGCGGCCAAACCTTCGCAGCCCGCGATCGAACCGGTCGACACCCGACCCGAGCCCAGCACCGCGACGTTCGGGCCGATCCGGATGTACAGCGCGCTCACCCGGGGAGAAATCCCGGTTCGTGATCGGGGGTGGTTCCCCTGGCTTCTTGCGTTCCCACCCGTCCTGTTCGTCCTCGTCCTGCTCGGGACGGGCATCGCGCGGCGTCGCGAGCAGCGCAGTGCCACGGCCGCTGCCGTTCAGCGTCAACTGGTCCGCAGCGCAGAGAACGCGCTCCACGCCAGCGACCCGAGAACCTTCTACGACCGCATCGTCGCGTCGATCACTCATGCCCTGGATTGCCGGCTCGGCGATCCAGTCGGTGGACTGCCACATGCACAGCTCCGGGCCCGGCTCGTCGCCGAAGGCCTCGACGACGATTTGGTGCAACGGGTGATCAACGAGCTCGAGGGCGCCGACTTCGCGCGCTTCGCTGCGTCCGGGGGTGAGCAAGGACGAGATGGAGCGGTGTCTCCAACGCACTGCCGCGATTGTCGAGCGTATCCAACGTTCGCGGAGGAACACGTGATTCAGGCGTGCTACATCGCCCTGGCGCTCCTCGTCGCACCCGCAGGCGCCGTTGCGCAGGAGCCGGAGCGAGCTCCCGGCGGGTCGTCGCTGAGGGAGATCTTCGAAGCGGCCAACGTTGCTGCGTCGCGCGGCGACCACACAGGGGCGATTTCCAACTACCGCAAGCTCACCGAAGCGGGCGTCCACGACCCCGACGTCTATTACAACTTGGCAACCTCTTTCGCGCAGTCCGGCGACTACGCCCGCGCCATCCTCAACTACGAACGCGCTCTCACGTTGCGACCAAACGACAGCAAAGCGTCGGAGAACCTGCGAGACGCGGAAAAGGCGCTGGAGGAGCAACGCGCCGAGGCGGAAGGCGAGGCGATGATCCAGCGGAGCAGCTCGATGAGCGACGCGGTCTACGGAGGCTTCTCGGAGGACGCGCTCGCCTACGCAATGCTGCTGGCCAACCTGTTGTTCTTTCTCGGTCTCGCATGGGCCTCGACCGGGCGCCGAAGGAATCGATGGCTCTACCCGCTGCTGGTCTCGTCGGGGGTCATTCTCCTATTCTGTGCGCTTGGGCTCGGCACCAAAGCTGGCTTGCTTCGAGACGGCCCACGCGCCGTGGCGCTCGACGATCGCATCATCCTGCGTGAAGGGCCCGATCCACGAGCTCAGGTTCGGGGAGAAGCGCGTGCGGGCGACCGGGGAGAGATCGTCGATCGTGATCACGATTTCGTGAAATTGCGAGTGGTTAGCGGGCTCGAAGGCTGGACATCCAGCTCTGGGGTCGGACTCATCGACCCGGACCATGGTGTCCATTGACAAGGCAACTCAACAGAACGACGATGCGGCCCGGGTTGCTGAATCCAGGAGCAATGAAACCATGACGACCGACTCTGCGACCAAGATCCTGGTCGCCGACGATGACTTGGAAATCTTGGCATTGGTTGCGCGGCACTTGAGCTCGCTACCAGCCGAGATTGTCGAAGCTTCGGACGGCGAAGAGGCGCTTCGCCTTGCCCGACACGAAAAGCCCAACCTCGTCGTGCTCGACGTCATGATGCCGGGCATGAGCGGCTGGGAGGTGTGCCGCGCGATCCGCGAGGATGAATCACTGGGAGGCACAGGCGTCATCATGCTCACCGGCATCGGCGAGCGCCTCAACGAGATGACGTCGCCGCTCTACGGAGCCGACGGGTTCCTCGACAAGCCCTTCGAGCTAGACGACCTGACCGACAAAGTTCGGGAGGTTCTCGCGGCCCGGGAATCCGCCTGAACTTTGGCCTCGTTGCCGCCCATGCGGTATATGCTACCCGGCTGACGATGTCTTGGAAACGTGCCGTTATCATCGTGCTCGCCGTCGCGGCTGCGAGTTGCACCAAGAAGGCTGAAGAAGCCGCGGTCGCTGAAGAAGAGTGGCCGAAGCATGGGCTCACGGAAGCTCAGGCCAACGAGGTGCTCGCAAAGGTGGGAGACCGGACGATCACGGTTGGAGAGCTCGCCGACCGTCTTGCGTCGCAGTCTCCCTATTTGCGTGCACGCTTTGAAAGCCCCGAGCGCCGGAAAGAATTTCTCGACAATCTCGTTCGCTTCGAGCTCCTCGTATACGAAGCAAAGCGGCGCGGCTACGCAGACAAGCCGGAGATCGTGCGAGCGCGGCGCAACGCCATGATCCAGCAACTCGTGAAGCAAGAAGTCGACGAGCCGCTCGAGGGCTTGCAGATCGCCGACGAAGAGGTCCAAGCGGTTTACGACGCAAATCCGCTCGAGTTCGATCGCGCGGCTCAAGTTCGGGCGAGTCACATCTTCATCAAGGATCGCGCGCGCGCCAACCAGATACTCGCCAGGGCCAAGGAGGCAGACCTCGCTGGCTTCCGCAAGTTGGCCCGTGAGGAATCGGAGGACAAGAAGACCAAGGGCGACAGTGGCGACCTCCGCTTCTTCGAGGCGAATGGCGAGGGTCAACCGCCAGCAGCGATTCGCGACGCCGCATTCTCGCTCGACAAGGTGGGTGCTGTATATCCCGATCTCGTTGAAGAGGGCGACGGCTACCACATCATCATGCTGACCGGAAAGCGCGCCGCGCTGAAGCGGACTTATGAACAGGCCAAGCGAGCGATTCGTCACAAGCTCATGCGGGAGAGGAAAGACGCCGCCATGGAGGCCCTGACCGAGCGACTTCGCAAGGAGATCGAGGTCGAGGTCGACTACGACGCCCTGAAGGACGTTGAGATTGACATCCCGGACTTCCCGCAAGGCCGATGATGACCCGCCTCGTCGTCGCTGCGTTCGTCCTCATGCTCACGGCCAACTCCGCTAGCGCCGACGTCGTCGAACGCGTGGTGGCTACGGTGAACAACGAAGCGATCTTTCTCAGCGACCTTCGAAAGCGCGCGGTTCCGTTTCTGCCACAGGTTGCCGACGCATCGACGGAAACGGAGCGGATGTCCCGTCTCAAGGATCTCTACGAGGAGTTGCTCAGCCACCTGATCGACGAACAGCTCATTCGCCAACTCGCGTCGAGCAGCGGAATCCGTGTGACAGACGCGGACGCCGACCATGCGATCGAAAATCTCCGGCTACAGAACAACATGACCGAGGAGCAGTTCCAGCAGGCTCTCGACGGCCAGGGTTTTACCGAAGCCCAGTACCGCAAGGATCTCAAGAGGCAGCTAATTCGCCTCAAGGTGATGAACGAGCGGGTACGATCACGAGTCAACGTGACCGAAGAAGAGGTCAGGGCGCGCTACGAGCAGCGCGCACGCGAGGAAGGCAACGAGCTTCGTTTTCAGGTGTCGCACGTCGTGGTTCCGCTGGCAGAGGGAGCGTCGGCAATCCAAGTCGCTGCTAAACGGCAAGAGGCGCAGACGCTCCGCGCCACGCTCACGCCGGAGAACTTCAACGCACGCGCTGCTGGACTAGGCGGTGGTGAGCTCGGCTGGCTTTCGGAGGGCGACCTACCCGAGGAGCTGGAGCGTGCGCTCTCGCCGCTCAACGCGGGTGAGATCAGCGCACCGGTGAGAGGCGCATCTGGCTTTCACATCTTCTTTCTGCAGGATCGTCAGGTCGGCACGAACTTCCCGTCCTACGAAGAGATGAAACAGGAGCTCTATCGCGAGATGCTGGACGCTGCGATGGTCCGTCAGGAGAAGATCTTCCTCGACGAGATGCGCCGCAAGGCTGTCGTCAATCGTATGCTCTAGTGTCGCCTAAGGGCTCGGGGCATGGATCGAGCTTCGATTGTGTTTGCTGCTAGGCTGGGCACCAATGAGCGGCGAAGTTAGAATCGAACGAGACGGACCTATTGCCAGCTTGGTGTTCGACCACGAAAAGCGTCGCAACGCGATCACGGTCGACATGTGGGAGGCGATCCCTGAAGCCGTTCGGACGGTACAAGAAGACCCGAGCGTCCGCGTCGTCGTCATGCAAGGTGCCGGGTCTGAAGCGCTTGTGTCGGGCGCCGACATTTCGGAGTTCGAGCAAACGCGGGCCGGGAACGCCGGCCGAGAATACGACACCATGACCGCACGGGCATTCGCTGCCTTGCAAGCACTCGAGAAGCCGCTGATCGCGTCGATTCACGGCTTCTGCATCGGAGGCGGCGCGGCCATCGCACTGACGGCAGACCTTCGTTACGCCGCGGACGACGCCCACTTCGCCGTCCCCCCTGCCCGCCTCGGCCTCGGGTACCACACAGCCGGCATCCGAGCTCTGATACGCACCGTCGGCTTTTCTGAAACAGCCGACTTACTGTTCACCGGCCGGCGAGTCGACGCGAAAGAGGCGCGCCGAATCGGACTGGTCAACGAAATCTTCGCCAAGGATGGCTTGGACGAAAACGTCAACCGACTCGCCCACATGATCGCCGACAACGCTCCGCTCACGATCCGGAGCGCAAAGATCAGCCTGCAGGAGCTCGCCAAGCTCGAAAGCGAACGAGACACGGCGCGCGTTGAGGAATCGATCGAGCGTTGCTACCAGAGCAACGACTTCGCGGAAGGTGTGCGGGCGTTCTTGGAGAAGAGGAAGCCGCGGTTCCAGGGGGAGTGACCCCGTAGTCAGTGGCAGCGCCAGGGGCAGGGCCAGCGGCAGTGGTGGTGTCAGTGGCAATGCCAGCAACTGTGTTCCTCGGGCCTCGAGTCCCGAGTCTCGGCCCCCAGGCCTCGAAGCTCAGACCTCAGGTCTCGATCCTCGATCGGGTGTGAGTGTGAGGGGTGGCATTCGTGTTTTGAGGCTCGGGGCCTGTGGCCCGGGGCCCGGGTATGGAGACTCGCGGCTCGAGGAAGCGACGTTCGGGTTCACAAGTCGAGTGGCAGTGCCAATGCCACTGACACTGCCCCTGGCACCGTCGCTGTTCCTGACCTACAAAACCCTGCAAGGAGCAAACCCCATGCTAGCCAAACAACCCACCGGCCTCCTAGCCTTCTGGCGCGACTACGACCGCAAGACCTACGTCAAAGCCGCGGTCCTGGCCGACCGCCTGGGGTACGACTCGTTCTGGCTGCCCGAAGTGTGGGGGTATGAGGTCTTTTCGCTACTCACCGAGATTGCGCTCAAGACCAAGCGGATCAAGATCGGGACCGGCATCATCAACGTGTTCAGCCGTTCGCCGGCGCTGATTGCGATGCAGGCAGCGACGATCGACGAGATCAGCGGTGGGCGCTTGATTCTCGGCCTCGGTACGAGCGGCAAGAACGTCATCGAGGGGCTGCATGGCCGTGACTTCGAAAAACCACTCACGCAGACCCGGGACGTGATCCGTATCGTGCGCGCGCTGCTCGATGGCCGTCCGCTAAATGAAGCCGATGCCAAGCTTCGCCAGTACCGCCCTTTCACGCTCGACTTCGAGCCCGTGCGCCGACGCATCCCGATCTACGTCGCCGCCCTGAAGCAGAAATCCATCACCAGCATCGGCGAGATGGCGGATGGCTGGATGCCAATCTTTTGGCCGTATAACCGTCTTGGAGACGGCCGTGAATGGATCGCAGAGGGCGCCGCAAAAGCTGGTCGCAACCCGAGCGACATCGCGACCGCGCCATTCACCACGGTCATTCCGATCCCGGGTAAGGGCGCTTCATCCAAGGCGCGCGAAATTATTTCTTTCTACATTGGCGGCATGGGCGACTACTACAAGGAGCTCCTGAGCGGTTTCGGCTACGCAGATGAGTGCAACGAGATCGAACGCCTCTACCGCGATAAGGCGACGCGCAAGATGGCACCCGATGCTGTGACCGACGACATGATCGAAGCGCTGACCATCTCCGGCGATCCACTCTACTGCCGGCGAGAGATCGCGCGACGACGCGAGCTCGGCATGGAGCAACCGATCATCAACTTGCCACCGGGGATGCCCTGGCCCGGGATGGCAGCCTTCATTACAGCATTGGCCCGAGCGTAACGTTGCACCCGGATAGACGGCACAGGATCGCCATGTTTTGTGGAAACGGGTGAACAATTACGTATGGAACGCGAACAATTACGTATAGATCCTGCGGCTCGGAAGACGTATTTAGTAATCACAGGGGCTCAGCAGACAGAAATCCAAATCGTGCGCTAAGTCACTAGCTTCGCCTTCGGGTGGAGCATCGACGCAGCCGGTCGGAAACGGGCTGACCGGCCGCGTCGCTTTTTAATGTCGCATTTGACTGATCAGTCGTCGCCAGCGTCGTCGGTCATCATCGCGATCAGCTCGGCTTGTGAGTTGACTGCGGCTTTGCGAAAAATCGTCCCGAGCTGCGTGGTCACGGTTCGCAGGGAAGCGCCGCGCTGCTCCGCGATTTCCTTGACCGTGAGACCTTGCAGCACGGCATCGATGATTTCCTGCTCAGCCGACGTAGTGCCCTCGGGATACCGGAGTTGCGGAAGCGGGACGCTCAGCACGAGAATGTCCTCGCCCCCGACACGCATACGGCTCACACGGGGCCCGGCGTCCGATTCAAAGCCCGACGTAGGATTATCACCCCCAGTCGGACCCCGACGATCCTTATAATCAGACTCGACTGTCACGGTACTTAGATAACCATTGCACCCGGCAATGGTCAAGGGACTGGGCAAGAGACTGGCGTGAAACGGCTTGCGATTGGGTTCAACGACGTCAGGCGTCGTACTACAGCCCCATCTGCTTCGCGATGATGACCTTCATGATCTCGTTGGTGCCCGCGAAAATTCGTTGAACGCGCGCGTCCATGTACGCGCGGCTGATCGGGTATTCGAGCATGTAACCATAGCCTCCGTAGAGCTGCAGACAGGCGTCGACGACGCGGCCCTGCATCTCGCTCTGCCAAAGTTTGGCCATCGAGCACTCCTTGACCAGATACTTTCCGGCCACGTGCTGTACGATGAGACTGTCCAGGAATGCGCGGCCGACCTCGATCTCGGTGGCGCATTGAGCCAGCGTGAACTGTGTGTTCTGGAACTTGGAAATCGATCGCCCAAACGCCTTACGCTCCTGCGTGTAAGCGATGGCGTCTTCGAGCACTTTCTCCGCGCTCGCCTGCGACATGATCGCGACGCACAGCCGCTCTTGCTGAAGCTTCTGCATCAGCATCATGAACCCGGAGCCCTCTTGACCCAGCAAGTTGTCTGCCGGCACGCGGCAATCGTCGAACGCAAGCTCGGAGGTGTCCTGGCTATCCATGCCCATCTTCTCGAGCTTACGGCCCTTGATGAAACCGGGCGTCCCCGCCTCGATGACGAAAAGGGACAAGCTGCGGTGCGGATCATCGGAGTTCTCGGTTCGAGCCGCCACCACGACCAGGTCGCAGGAGATGCCATTGGAGATGAACGTCTTGGCGCCGTTGATCACGTACTCGTCCCCATCGCGTTTCGCAGTGGTCGCGATGCCCGCCAGATCGGACCCGGTCCCCGGCTCGGTCATCGCGAGCGCAGTGATCGTCTCACCGCTCGCACAACCGGGCAGCCACTTGGCCTTCTGCTCGGGGTTACCAAACGAGTGGATGTAGGGAACGATGATGTCTGAGTGCAGACTCGCCGCCCAGCCCGACTCGTAGGCTCGCGAAAGCTCCTCCATGACGATCACCGAATGAAGAAAATCGCCGCCTGCACCGCCGTGCTCCTCTTCCATCCAGGGGCACAGGAAGCCCGATTCACCGGCTTCGAGCCAGATCTCACGGTCGACGACTCCCTGCTCTCGCCACTTGGGCTGCTGGGGAATGACCCGGGTCCCGACGAACTGCCGGAAGTTGTGACGAAAGATATCGTGTTCTTCGGAAAATAGGCTTCGTTCCATCGTTCTCCCCTGACTGAATGACCATTCATTTACCCGAGAGGCCGGCCTCTTGCAAGACCGCATCGTCGCCGCGCGCTTGCCCAACGGGGCCCGCGTATCTATGGTCCCGCGCGATGCGCCGCAGACCGGCTCGCTTTTCCTTACTGCTGGCTTTGTTCGCGGCGATTCCCGCCACCGCGTTAGCAAGCGGTGATGGACACGGACTCAGCTACGAGATCTGGCTCATTCTCGCCGGGATGATCCTCGCCGCGAAGCTCGGCGGCGAGATCGCGGTGCGTCTAAACCAGCCCTCGGTGCTCGGGGAGCTGTGCGCCGGCATCGTCCTCGGCAACCTGTATCTGCTCGGCATCCACACCTTCGACGGCGCGGCTGAGCTCGTGCCGGTCGAGTTCCTCGCGGAGCTCGGCGTGGTGCTTCTACTCTTCGAGGTCGGACTCGAGTCGACGCTCACCGAGATGCGGGCGGTCGCGCCCACCTCCGGAATGGTCGCGATCATCGGCGTGGTGGCGCCCATGGCACTGGGGTACGGAGTCAGTCTCTGGCTACTCCCAGATGCGCCCTTTTCGCTGCACCTCTTCATCGGCGCAACGCTGTCCGCGACGAGCGTGGGGATCACCGCCCGCGTCTTGAAGGACCTCGACGCGATGGCCCGCCCTGAGACCCGCGTCATCCTCGGCGCAGCGGTCATCGACGACGTGCTGGGCCTAATCGTGCTTGCCGTGGTCGCCAGCATTGCGGAGTTCGGCGCCATGCCCGGGCCGATGGACTTCACCATCATCATCGGCCTCGCTGCAGGCTTCCTCGTAGGCGCACTCCTGCTCGGCGCGTACGTCATGCCAGGCGTCTTTCGCGTCGCTTCGAAGCTCCGCACGCAGAATGTCCTTGCGGCCGTGGCGATTGGTCTTTGCTTACTCCTCGCCGGCGCATCCGGCGCCGCTGGCCTTGCCCCGATCGTCGGTGCCTTCGCCGCAGGGCTCATCTTGGACGAGGTCCATGTCAGGCCGTTCGGCCATAGATCGGCGCAGGACATCAGCGAGCTCATCGCCCCTATCGTCGGCCTCATGGCACCCATCTTCTTCGTGCGCACGGGCATGATGGTCCAGTTCGGCGGGATTGGGACCGGGCCCCTGCTCCTCGCCCTAGCGCTGACCGTCGTAGCGATCGTCGGCAAGCTCGTCGCGGGCTTTGGCGTCCGAGGCAAAACCATAGACAAGCTCACCGTCGGCATCGGGATGGTTCCTCGCGGCGAGGTCGGCCTGATCTTCGCCAACGTCGGCGCGGGCATTCAGTTCGAGGGCAAGCCTCTCATCGAGGCGGGGGTGTACGCAGCCATCGTCCTCATGGTCATGGCCACCACGGTCGTTACACCGCCCTGGCTGGCCCAGCGCATCCGGCACGTGATGCGCGGGCACCCCGATGTCACTTGAGGCGGCGCTCGAACACGCGAACGCATCGATTCGTGACGTAGTCGAATCCCTGGGCTCGAACGACCGTGTCGACGTCGCATCGCTCCCGATCGGTGCGCTCGGGTGGGCGATGGCGGAAGCTGCTGCGGCTCATCCTGAACGACGATTCGTCGTCGTCACCCCGGATCTCGACGAGGCATACCGGCACGAGTCGAACCTTCGCTTTCTCCTCGCCGACAAGCGCGGCGATGTCCTGGTCTTTGCGGCCGCGGACACGAACCCACTGTTGGACGTGGTGCCGGATCGGCGGGCCGAGATGCAGCGCATGGCCGTACTTGCACAGCTTGCGGAGGAGCAACCCTGGCGCGTGCTCATCGTGCCGGCTTCCGCGCTCCTGCGCCGAATCCCGCCGCTGAAGCACGTGAAGTGCGGGCTACTGTCGATCGAGCTGGGCGAACGAATCGAGCGTGACGAGTTGGTACGACGACTGTTGGAGCTCGGCTATCTCCGTGTGCCCTTGGTCGAAGATCGTGGAACGTTTGCCGCACGCGGGGCGCTGATCGACGTCTACGGACCCGATGCGGCAGTGCCCTTCCGAATCGAGCTCGACGACGACCTGGCCACGAGGATCCGCCACTTCGATCCCGACAATCAAAAGACGGCCGATGAAACCGATGCAGTTCAACTCGCGGCAGCGCGAGAGGTGCCCGACACGCCGACTGCCATCGCGCGAGCGAAAACCGTTGTGCGCGAGCTCTGCGACGAGATGAACATGCCTACCCTGCAAACGCGAGAGCTCATTGCTGAGTTAGACCGCGGCTCCGGCGCGTTGCTCTCGAATGCGCTGCTGCCCGCTTACTTCGACGAGCTCGACACTCTCTTCGACTACATCCCAGAAGACGCGCGCCTCGTGTTGGCGGATCCAGTGGCCATCGCGGAATCGGTTCGCACCGAGCAGCACCAGGCTAAGGACGAGCACGCCGCTCGCCGAGACCGGCCGACCTTCGAGCTGTCCGCGTACTACATGACCGAGGACGATCTCGCCGAACGCCTGCAGGCGCGCGCACCGTTGGTCGCGCATCGTTTGGCCATTCACGGCACCCCCATCCACGACGAAGGGCCGATCGTTGCCGCGTTCACGCCGTCGCGGGATGAGCTGCTCCGCGTCAACGCGTCTGACCAGCTGGCGCTCGTCTCCGAGCTCCGCACGCAGAAGGCGCACGGCGACCGAGGTCTGCAGCCGCTCGCCGATCAGATCCAAGAATGGACCGAGCAAGGCGTGCGAGTCTCCCTGGTCGGCCGGACCCATCACCAAGCCGACCGCTTGATCGACCTGCTCCGAGGCTACGACGTTGCGACGCGCGTCTTGGACGAGGTGAGCTTGGGCGAGCTCCGAGACGGATTCGTCTTGTGGAGCGAAGGGATCGCTTACATCACCGAAGAAGAGATCTTCGGCTCGCGTGTCCGGCAGCGTCGCGGCAAGCGCCAGACACGCCGGCAGCAGCAGCGCTTCCTCGAGGACTTACGCGAGCTGAGCCCCGGCGACTTCGTAGTCCACGCCGACCACGGCGTGGGCAAGTACCTCGGGCTGAAGCACAAGGCGCTGAGCCTCACCGCGATGGACCGGCTTCACGGACGCAAGGCTCAAACCGTCGAAGTCATGGTTGTCGAGTACGCTGGCGGCGACAAGCTGTTCCTCCCGGTGACACGCCTCGGGGTCATCCAGAAGTTCAAAGGCGGTGAGGGGAATCAGCCGAGGCTCGACCGACTCGGTGGTACGACGTTTGCCACGAAGAAGGGGCGCGTTCGTAAAGCTGTTCAGCAGATGGCCGAGGAGCTCCTCAAGCTCTACGTGGAGCGCACGGCCGCACGCCGCGAGCCAATCGAGGCCGCGGGAGCGGCGTATGCGGAGTTCACGGCAACGTTCCCGTTCGAGGAAACCCCCGACCAGGAAAGAGCGATTGACGACGTGATGGCAGACCTCGACGAGCCGCAGCCGACCGATCGTCTGATCTGTGGAGACGTGGGCTTCGGCAAGACCGAAGTTGCTCTTCGCGCTGCGTTTCGAGTGGCAATGAGCGGGAGACAGGTCGCGATCTTGTGTCCGACGACCGTGTTGGCGCAGCAGCACTACCGCACGTTCTCCTCACGCTTGGACGGTTACCCGCTCCGCGTCGAGCTTCTGTCGAGATTCGTTTCGCGTACCAAACAGACTGACGTGCTGAACGCCCTGAAGGACGGCACGGTGGACGTCGTCATCGGCACTCACCGGATTCTCTCCAAGGACGTGCACTTTGCGAAGCTTGGGCTCCTGGTGGTCGACGAGGAGCAGCGGTTTGGCGTTACGCACAAGGAACGCATCAAGAAGCTCCGCACCAACGTTGACGTGATCACGCTCAGCGCGACACCGATCCCTCGCACTCTGCAGCTCGCTGTGGGAGGCATGCGAAACCTTTCGTTGATCACGACGGCGCCTCAAGACCGGCGCGCAGTGCGCACGTTCGTCTGCCGTTGGGACAACCACTTGATCAAAGAGGCTGTCGAACGAGAGCTGAGTCGCGGCGGACAGGTCTTCTTCGTCTACAACCGCATCGAGGGCCTCTACGAGAGGGCACAGCGCCTTCAAGACCTCGTTCCAAATGCGAGAATCGCGGTGGTGCACGGTCAAATGAAGCCCGCGCTTCTCGACAAGACGATGACCGACTTCGTCGAGGGCGCCTACGACGTGTTGTGTTCGACGGCAATCATCGAAAGCGGACTCGACATCCCGCGCGCCAATACGATTTTGATCGATCGAGCGGATGCCTTGGGGCTCACCCAGCTCTATCAGTTACGAGGACGTGTCGGACGCTCGGACCAGCGCGCGTTCTGTTATCTCATCACGCCGCCGCCTAGCCAAATGTCGGAAGAGTCTCGGATTCGCATGGAAGCACTCGAGCGTTTCTCGGGTCTGGGCGCCGGCTTCCGCGTTGCGACACTCGACATGGAGCTTCGGGGCGCCGGCAACCTCCTCGGTTCGGAGCAAAGCGGCAACGCGTCGCTCGTAGGCTTCGACATGTTCGTGCAGATGCTCAACGAGGCGGTTTCGGAGCTGAGGGGCGAGCAAGTCGAACAGGAAGTCGACCCCGAGCTATCGATCGAAGTCGAGCACTACCTCCCTGAGGAGTACATCGATGACATCGGGCTGCGGCTCTCCCTGTACCGCCGCTTCGCCACGGCGGCGGACGAGCAGGCCATCGACGACCTGGCAACAGAGATGGAAGAGCGCTTCGGCGCGCCTCCGCCTCCGGCTCGCGACTTTGTGCGTGTGATGTCTCTCAAGCCCTCGCTCCGCGAATTTCGCGTGCTCGGCTGTGAAGCCGAGCTCAAGCGGGTGACCCTGCACCTCCGGGAAGACACCCCGCTCGACCCTGCAAAGGTGATGCCTCTGGTCGCCATGCCTGGCGCTGGCTGGGGCCTTTCACCTGACATGAAGCTGACGCGGCGCTATCGAGACGAGGAATCCGGCGATGCGGTGGATCGTGTACGATCCCTACTTCGAGAGATCGAGCCGCTGCGCTCGAAAGGGGAGCAGCCCCCAAAGGACGGTTCGGACGATGTCACTTCCCGATGAGCTTCAACGCATATTCGACGCGGACCAAGTGTTACGAGAAGCCGAGTCCGTGTTGCTTCGCAAGAAAGGCTCCGAGGAGCTCGTCGCGCTGCTGGAGCGCGAGACCGACGTCGCGCTTCACATGGAAGATCGCGAGAAAGGCACGATGCACCTCGAACGCCTAGCCGACCTCTGCGCACAGGTTCCGGGCCCCCGCATGACCGACGCCTTGATCGCCATCCTGAACGACGGGGAACCGCGTGTCCGCGTCGCAGCGGGCGAGGCCCTACGAGATTTGGGGTACGAACGCTATGCCGAGGTAGCGCGCGGCATCGAGCGGGCTCTCGACAGCAACGACGGTGGGCCCGCGATGTCCGAGCTCCCCTGGGTCCTCGCCGAAATCGCCGAACCGAGCGCCCTCCCCCTGATTCGCCGGTTTCTCGATCACCCAAGCCCTGACGTGGCGGCCGCAGCCATCGAAGCCCTGGCCCAGCTACAAGACCCCGAGTCCATGCCAGATCTCCAGCGCTTCGTGGGCGACTCCCGTATCGTGACCCTCGAAGATTTCGAAGACGAAACCAAGACCACCCTCGGTGAGCTCGCCGAGGATGCGCTCGAGATGCTGGGCTTACCGCGGCTGAGCGACGAGGACTAAAGGCTCTCGCGGGCCCAGAGCGCGCGTCGCTTGCCCGCCTTTGCCCGAGCTCGGTCTTTGGCGAAGAGGGTGAGGTAGTCCTCTTTCACCCCATCGACCTCGACTTCGTCGGGGAGCTCGGCGCGCGCTGCTTCCATCGCGCGGACGAGCAACTGGAGGGGCCCCGACGCCTGCCCAAACGTGGAAGGCTCGATGGTGTCGGAAATCTGGGAAATTCGGTCGACGACGTCCTTGCTCAGATAGCCCCGCCTTCGCAGGTCATCGAAACTGGCCATCAGCACCTCCGGGTTGAACGTGTGGGCAACGACCAGGTCGGCGCCGACCCGCAGCACCACCTGGGCGTCGAGCGCGCCGTCCTCTAGCAAGACCAACGCAGGCTGGAAGTAGTTGTAGAAGGGACACACACGCCGCCCAAAGTCGCTGAACCCGGCCGTCGAGGAGCCGCGCTCGAGGTGGATGAAGATGCGGCGAACGGCGTCGTGCCGAGGCACCCGAGCGGCGATGCGGACGATCTGCGAGATGTCCTCGGGATAAACGTCCGACGCTTCCGCTACTTTCATCAGGAGCTCCTGGCTCACGCGGCCGGCGGCGATGTCGGCGTAAAGCGAATAGATGAACGCGTCACCCTCGGCATCGTCGCCGAAGAGGATCTCGTCGGTCTCCGGCGAAACGTTGGTGCGCGATCGAAGCAACGCGGTGAGCTTGTAACTGAGCTGGTCTCGCAGGAATCGAAACTTGCCACGGACCAGGTTTCGCAAGCTGGGCTTGAGCGTGAAGCCGTCCCACCGAATTCCATCGAGCCTGAGCTTGGCTTCGAGGACGCGCCGCATCTGCTCGGGGCTTCCCGACAAGATGAATATCGCCGCAGGGTCGGTAGCCTGGATCTCGCGCAGCAACGTGCTTGCGCCCGGATAGGCGCGCTTGCGAGACGCCGGCTCGAAGGCTGTGCGCACCAGGTCGCGGAGGGTGTCGAACTCTGTGCGAAGGTAGGTCTTGTCGAGGTCCCATCGATAGACGATCTGGTCCCTGCGCTCGCTCAGATCCGCTGCCACTGCCGGACCATAGCAGCCAACGAGACACAGATGCAGACCCAGTCGAAACTGATATGGTCGGCGCATGCCTCTCAACGCGGTGGTCATCGACGAGCGCACGCTGCAGCGCGGCTCGGAAGCCCAGCGCATCGAATGGGAGGCGAACATCCGGGAGCTCTTGTCCAACGCCCCAAAAAGCCGCGTCGAAGAGGTCGCGACACTTCACGTGAGCGTCACGGAGCAGCAACTCGTCCTGGACTTTCGGACCGATGACGGGCGCGAGCTCGGAGTGATCTCCATTCCGCATGAGCTTCTATCCGAGCACATCACCGAGTACGTCGATATCGTCCGCCAAATCGCCAACGCGGATGGCATCAATCAAATGGAAGCGCTCGACATGGCGAAGAAGGTCACCCACGACCGCGCGGGCCGAGTGCTCAAGCGAGAGCTCCGTGAGTTTGGCTTCGACTTGGAAATGTCACGGCGCCTGTTCACCCTGCTGCTGTCGTTGCGGGTGGATACCACGAGGCTCGTCGGGATCCACGGACATCGCAGGATCCGTTAGCAACCGCGGAAATATTGAGTTTTCGCCCCTCGGACCCCACGATTTGTGCCAGAGGGTCGACCTTTTTTGCCATTTGTTGAACACTGAAATGCGAGGGGGTCATGACAGCGTCGCTGAAAGAATCGGTCCAGCCGACAGCTGAGGATCCGCATCCTCGGGAAGAGAGCGCAACCTACTCGAAGCGCGACGAGGACTTCGTGCGGGTCCTCAACGCAGCGGGCCTCGCGTGCGAGCTCGATACGAGGCAGCTCTCGATGATCACGTCGAACCTCGAGGAGTCACGGATCGATCCCCGTCGATTGGACATCCTAGGACTGTACTATCGCGGCAACGACGATGCGTCGGTTGCGTCGCGCCGTCGTAAAGGCGACCGGTTCTTCATGCACAACGACTACTTCTCGGTGAACGCGCATCAGCTCGTATCTTCCTTGGCGAACCTCAATCCTGAGATCGCGCCAGTGGAGCTCCAGCGAATCGGCACCGACGAAGGTCCGCTGGTGCTGCGGGCTGGCGAACACTTCAGCGCCGTAACCGACGAAGACGACGAAGATGCCGAAACAGGAACGGTGGCCGTACGGGCTTTGGTTCGCGCTTTGAACTCGCTCCTGGCCAAAGCTGAAGTGGGCGAGCGGCTCATTCCCCTGGTGCCGGACGAGTCGCGTGAGCTCTACGTCGGCGTTACCGAAGAAGGCGCCATGACCCTGCTACAGGGCGGATGCACCGAGCTTTCGGCGGCGGCGGCGCTTCGCGAATTCGCGAGCTGGTAACAACGGCGTCGCTCAGCCATATCTGTCCCCGAGATTTCCAGGTGAAGGTAGATGGCTGAATACGATTACGACCTTTTCGTCATCGGTGCGGGTTCCGGTGGCGTGAGGGCTGCTCGAATCGCGAGCGAGCTCGGTGCACGCGTGGCGATTGGCGAGATGGATCGCATGGGTGGAACCTGCGTCAACGTCGGGTGTATCCCCAAAAAGCTCTTCGTGTACGGCTCTCATTTTGCGTACGACCTAGAGGACGCCCGCGGTTACGGATGGTCGACTGAGTCCTCATTCGATTGGGCCACGTTGCGCGCAAATAAAGACCGCGAGATCGCGCGCCTCAACGGCATCTACGAAGGCTTGCTCAAACGGGCAGGAGTCGACCTGTTGAAAGGTCACACGCGACTGTTGGACCCACATGGTATCGAGATTGGCGGGACGCGGCGCTCAGCGGAAAGGATTCTGATCGCGACCGGCGGAAGGGCCATCGTGCCCGACATTCCCGGAAGCGAACACGCCCTGACCTCCAATGCAGTGTTCTCTCTCGATGAGCTGCCAAGACGAATGATGGTGGTTGGAGCCGGGTACGTCGCGCTCGAGCTCGGCTCGGTGCTATGTGCCCTCGGGGTGGATGTAACCCTCGTTCATCGAGGCGAGGAGATCTTGCGTGGATTCGACCGGGACCTCCGATGCCACCTCCATGACGAGCTCGAGGCCAAGGGCATGCGGATCGTTCTGGAAACGCAGGTAGAGGAGCTTCGCGAAACCGGCTCTGGATTCGAAGCTCAGCTGGACAACGGCGAAGTCCTCGAAACCGACTTTCCCGTGTTTGCGATCGGGCGCGAACCCAACATTGAAAGGCTAGGACTCGAAGACATCGGTGTGGAGCTCGGTCAGCGTGGGGGCGTGGTGATCGACGACGACTTCACCAGCTCGGTGCCATCCATTCATGCAGTCGGCGACGTGACCGATCACATTCAACTCACTCCCGTTGCCGTTGCCGAGGGAATGCACTTCGCGCACCATTTCTACGGCCAGGGCGACCACCGCATCGACTACATGAACATCCCGACCGCCGTGTTCTGCCAACCAGAGCTTGCCACCGTCGGTCTTACCGAGGCCGAAGCGTGGCACCACTGCCAGGACGTTCGTGTCTACAAGTCGGTGTTCACGCCCTTAAAGCTCACGCTGAGCGAACGGAAGGAACACACCATCGTGAAACTGGTGGTGGACGCCTCAAACGACCGGGTGGTCGGCTGCCACATGGCCGGCCACGGAGCCGCGGAGATCGTCCAGGGGCTCGCGATAGCAATGAAAGCGGGCGCCACCAAAGCTATGTTCGACGCAACCATCGGCGTTCACCCGAGCTCCGCTGAGGAATTCGTCACGCTGCGATGATTCTCGACATTTATAGTCAAGAATAATCCGTATGCTCAACGACAATATATGCTGTATTTTGTATGCTCTGGCGTTTAGAGTACCCTTCCTGCTCTGGACGCGTTGCAAATCCGCACCAGACTTGTCAAGTTACTCTGGACCATCATGGAAGCCGTCCGCGTCGCATCAGTCGATTTCGATCTCGATCGAGAGAATCGAGTCCTCGGAACCTCGACTCCCGAAGAGCTCATCAAATGGGCCTCGGACCGCTATGGCGACAAGCTGATCGCTTCGACCAGCTTTGGCGCAACGTCCGCGGTAATGCTTCACCTCGTGCATGAGGTGGCTCCCCGCACTCCGATCATCTGCGTCGACACGGGCTACCTCTTCGCCGAGACCTATCAATTCGCCGAAGACCTGATCAAGCGCCTGGAGCTCGATGTTCGGTTCTACTCGGCCCAGATGTCTCCTGCTCGCCAGGAGGCTCTATACGGAAAGCTCTGGGAACAAGGCGAGGACGGCGTGAAGCGCTACCTGCAAATCAACAAGGTCGAGCCCATGCAAAGGGCGCTTCGTGAGCTCGAGGCTGAGGGTTGGATGGCAGGCTTGCGCTCCGAGCAAACCGAGCATCGCGCGGGGCTGCGCCGCATCGATCGCCAAGACGGCCGCGTCAAGATCCACCCGATCCTGCTCTGGACCACCGACAAGTGACCGCGTACATGGAGCGCTACAACCTCCCCTATCATCCGATGTTTGAGCAGGGGTACCGCTCAATTGGTGACCACCATTCTACGATTCCAACGACCGCTGACATGGATCCACGCGACGGGCGCATCCTCGGCAAAACACGGGAGTGCGGGCTGCACCTTCCACTGACCGAAGAGCAAAACCAGAGCCTCAAGTCGAGCGGATTGTAAGAAGCTGGCCCATCGCTCCGCTTTGCGTAACCTCAATTGGAGGTAGCAAACGGTGACCTTGGTTCGACTCGTGCTCAGTGATCTGCATCTCGGGACTGGGACCCGGCGCGGACAGCTCAACCCACTCGAGGATTTCTACCACGACGATCGCTTCGCCGAGCTCCTCGCGTACTACGACCAGCTTGCTGGTCCTGACGGCACCATCGAGCTCATCTTGAACGGCGACATCTTCGACCTCTTGAAGGTGAAGATCGCCGATCAATGGCCGACGGAGGTGAGCGAAGAGATCGCGATCGCCAAACTACAGCAGTGCCTCGAGGGACACCCGAGGTTCGTGCTGGCGATCCGCGAGTTCCTGCAGAAGCCGACGAACCGTGTGACATATCTCCCTGGGAACCACGATCTCGAGCTTTGGTTCTCCGGTGTGCAGGAGCTCTTCCTTCGCTACGTGGCGCCGGGCGAAGCTGCCGAACGCGTGCACTTCGTGACCTCGTCCGACACGTACTACCTTCCCGAAGGCATCCAGATCCGTCACGGGCATCAGTTCGAGCGCATTCACCGCGTCGATTACTCCCAAATGACGCGCACACGGCGAGATGGAACCGAAGTGCTGGCGTTGTCCTGGGGTAGCTTGTGGATTCTCGAGGTGATGAATCCACTCAAGGAAATTCGGAGCCACGTCGATCGTATCCAGCCTCTGCGGCGATTCCTCTGGTCATCGGCGTTCCTAGATCCGGGCTTCGTTTTCAAGTTCCTATGGCGTTCGACGGTCTATTTCCTTCGCCACCGCATCTTCACGATCCAAGCCTGGCGCGACCGCATCATGAATTTCCCGCGACTGATTCGCGAAGAGCTCTTGGAGCTCACGAGCGGAGGCTACGACGAACGAGCCATGCATGCGCTCAACAAGATCCGCGGCGCCCACACCCTGATCGTCGGCCACAGCCACGGCCCGCGCTTCCTACAACTCCCCAACGACCGCATCCTGGTGAATACCGGCACCTGGGTGAAGATGATCAACCTGGACCTGCAGTACCTCGGGCAAGACAGCGGCCTCACCTACGCAGTGATCAGCTACGACGACAACGGGAACCCGGAGACAACGCTGATGAGATGGCAGGGAGCCCACGAACCCTGCGAAGCCGTCCCATACGCCGATTAAGGCAACTGCTACACCGGAGAACAGCTCGCGACGGGCGTGCTCGCGATCGGGACCCGCTCGCCCGTCTCCCTAAGACCCCACACGACTAGGCTCCCGCCCAATCGCTGTGCTGCCCATCCCGAGCCGTTCTCCTCCGTAGACGTCGACGTACACTCAGCGTCAGGGTCAGTGTCGGTGTCAATGCCAGTGCCAGCGTCAGTGCCCCGGTCGCCGTCGCTGCTCCTGCCGCTGCGGCTGCCACTGTCGCTGCTCCTGCCCTGCTCCTGCCCCTCGTCTTCTGAACTGGCCCGCAGATTGCAGAGATTTGGGGGGGAAGCGTTTACACGCTGCGGCCCTGACGGAGATAATAGCGGTGATTACACATAGTTATATGGCACTACAAAATTCTGACGACTTGTCATCTCGTGACATAGTGTCAACACTGGTTGCCAGAGAGTCTCACGTGGACAATTCAAACGACATCTCAGTTCTCGTCGTCGACGACGAGGCACCCAACATCGACTCCCTGCGCCGGATCTTCGAGCGGGAGGGGTTCACGGTGCGCACCGCGACGAGCGGGCGAAAGGCGCTCGACGTGTGCCGGCACCAGCCAGTCCACGTCGTGGTCAGTGACTTGATGATGCCCGGCATGAACGGCATCGAGCTCGTCAAGGCGCTGAAGACTATCGTCCCGGACGCCGAGGTCGTGTTGATGACCGCGTTTGGCACTGTCGAAAAAGCGGTGGAAGCAATGCGAGCAGGGGCCTATGACTTCGTCGAGAAACCGCTAAAGCGGCTGCAGATGGTCAAGACCGTTCGCAAAGCAGCGGAGCGTCATCAGCTCGTCGTCGAGAACAAAGACCTCAGGCAACAACTCTCGCAGCTCAGCGACCGAAGCATCGTCGGCTCTGCAGCATCGCTTCGGAGCGCCCTCGAGATCGCAACACAAGCCGCGCCTTCGTCGGCAAACGTGTTGATCCTCGGGGAGAGTGGGACCGGCAAGGAGCTGCTCGCGCGTTTCATTCACGAGCGCAGTGGCAGGAAGAAGTTCGTCGGCGTCAATCTTTCCGCCCTCCCCGAAACGATCGTGGAGTCGGAGCTTTTTGGCCACGAAAAAGGGGCGTTTACGGGTGCTGTGGCACGACGCGCTGGCCGTATCGCCGAGGCTGAAGGCGGCACGCTGTTCCTCGACGAGATCGGCGAGTTGTCCTCGGCGGTGCAAGTGAAGCTGCTCAGGGTTCTACAGGATGGCGAGTATCAGCCCGTTGGCGGTCAGACCAAGATAGCCGACTTCCGCTTGATCGCGGCGACGAATCGCGACCTCCATGCCGCGGTGGAAGCTGGGGAATTTCGTGAAGATCTCTACTACCGGCTCAATGTAATCGCGCTCACCAGCCCACCGCTGCGCGCGCGACGGGAAGACATTCCGCTGCTCACCGAGAAGTTCGTCGAGACCTACTGCGCGAAGAACCAAAAAAAGCCTTTGGCGGTGGACCGCGACACGATTCAACAGCTCGTTGCGTACGATTGGCCAGGAAACGTGCGAGAGCTTCAAAATGTGATCGAACGCGCGGTGGTTCTGAACAAGAGCGGCGTGATCAAGCTCGCCGATCTACCCGACCCCGTGGCTCGCGCCGAACCTCAGGTCGATACATTCACCTTCCCAGTCGGGACACCACTGAGTGAGGTCGAACGCCGCGTGATCCAGGGCACGCTGCAACACACGTCGGGGGACAAACAACTCGCCGCGCAACTCCTCGGAATTTCGGCGCGTACGATCTATCGCAAGCTTGGCGCCGAGAAGGGCGACGAGGCCGCCTGAACGGCCGAGCCCCTTGGGTGTCATTTTGTCAATCGGGGGGGATCAAGCCCGCCACGTTGTCCACGAGGGCAGGCCCGAATTGCCTCATTGGACACGAAATCATTGGTGTTTTCGCTCGCTCAATTCGGCACGGGGGTTGCTCTAGCAACCCTTGGTGGCAACTCCACGCGAAAGACGGTTCTCTGCTGCGATCATCCTCGCAACGCTCGCGCTCAGCGCTTTCTTCCTGGCGCAGGGAACGACCCGAGTCTTGGCGTCTGCATTGCTCGGATCGGATCCCGCCGGGGCAGAGCCTGTGGGCAAGCCAGTTGCGACGGTGACACCGTCATTCCTGCGCAAGCGGGACTCCGCCATCATCCTCAGGAGAAACATTTTCGATTCGGCACGCGGCGATCTGACCGCGGAGCCGCTTCCCGAAGTGCTGGTGGGTTCCGATGGTGAGCCCATCGAAGAGTGGGATCCCAGCCAGCCCCCTCCCAATTGCAGCGGCAAGTTGCGGCTCGTCGGCTCCGTGATGAGCCCCGGCTTCCCAGAATGGTCCTTCGCCGCAATCGCAGGAGCTAGCGACGGGAAGACACTACTATACCGCGAGGGCTCGGACGTAGACGGCTCTCGCGTGTTGGCGGTCTACTCCTCGAGCGTCGTGATCAGCAGTTCGAGCGGTGTGTGCCAACTGCTGATGTTCGAGGAGGAAGAGGTGGTGGCTCGTGCGCGGCCGGTGTCCAAGAAGCCCGCGGCAACCAAACCGGCAGACGTGCGCAAGGCGGGGCTCACCGACGAAGAGCTGGACGAAGGCATCGAAAAGATCAGCGACACCAAGTTTAACATCCAACGCAGCGTGGTCGACAAAGTCCTGGCGAATCAGGGAGCCCTGATGAAGGCGGCGCGTGTCATTCCACACGAGGAGAACGGCCGCGTCGTCGGGGTCAAGCTCTACGGCATTCGCCGCACCAGCCTGCTCGGCCGACTGGGAGTGCGAAACGGCGACATGCTGCGTACGATCGACGGGTTCGACAAGACGAGCCCGGATACCGCGCTCGAGGCGTATTCGCGCCTGCGAACCGCAGACAAGCTCACACTCGCGATCAAGCGACAGAACAACGAAATAGCCATCGAGTACAACATTGAATGAGGCGCCACCTAAGGAATGCAGGCGGGGAATGAATCGTGATTTCTAGAATACAGCTCATTTGCTTGGTGGTTGGCTCTCTACTGCTGAGCACGGGACACAGGGCGATAGCCCAACAAGACGACGCAAAACCGGGAACCCCACCCTTGCGGCTTCCCAGCGCGCCGGTGCCTCTTCGGCCAGCGCCCAAAGCAGACCCGAAGGCCGAGGCCCCCGCAGAAGAACCCGAGGAGCTCGAGAACGAGCTGCCGCAGTTCGAGACCGGGGTGGAATTCAAACCGATGTCCCCCGCGCACTCGGGTGACGTTCAACCTCGAGGAGGCGGAGCTCCCCGATTTGGTTCGGTTGATCTCGAACATGACGGGGCGCCGGTTTATCCTTCCGACGAAGCTTCGCGCGATCAAAGCGACGGTGTTTGCCCCGACCAAAGTGACGGTGGCGGAGGCGTACCAAGCGTTCTTGTCGGTGTTGGAAGTCAACGGATTCACGGTCGTGCCGGCGGGTCGATACCTGAAGATCGTCGAGGCAAAAGGCATCGAACGGCAAACGCTTCCGATCTACGCCGAAGGAAGCGCGACCCCGGCCTCCGATCGCTACATCACGCGTATTCACCACTTGGAGCACGTCGCCGTCGAAGATGTCACCAACCTGCTCGCGCGCTTCTCGTCCCGTTCGGCAAACATCACGTCGTACGCCCCGACCAATATGCTGATCCTCACCGATACTGGATCCCAGATCCGTCGTATGCTCCGTCTAATCGCTTTACTCGACCTTCCGCGCAGCGGCACGCAGACATGGATTGAGCCGATTCACTTCGCGAACGCGTCGGAGCTCGCCGCTAGATTGCTGGAGATCTTCGCGGTCGACACCACAGTTGCCACGCCCAAAAAACCCTCTAGGCCGGCTGCCAAGAAAGGAAGCAGTGCGTCGGGGACGGTGCTGGGCGGCGGTGCAGCAGAGCCGACCATCCGCAACATCATCACAGACGAGCGCACGAACTCGCTAATCATCATCTCGACGGAGCGCTCCTACCTGCGCATCCTCGAAATGATCCGTCACCTCGACGTGCCGCTCGAAGGCGAGGGGCGCATTCACGTGCACTATGTGCAGCATGGTGCCGCCACGGACATCGCGAGCGCCCTGACCGCGCTCGTCGGCGCTGCGGGCCCACGCCCCGCTGCCAGGCCGGGAGCCCGGGGCCAGGCTCAGCGCGCCGCCGCCGCGCCGGTCAGGACCGCTTCGCTCTTCGAAGGCGCCATCGCCGTCACGGCGTACGAGCCCTCGAACGCGCTCGTCATCACCTCGTCGCTTCACGATTACACTGCACTAAAGCGTGTGATCGAACGTCTCGACGCACCGCGGAAGCAGGTATTCATCGAGGCAGTCGTCATGGAGCTCGGTATCGAGCGATCCTCGGAGCTCGGCTTCGCGTTCCACGGAGGTGCGGGTGACTTCCCGACCGACGGCTCGCTCTCTCTGTTCGGTTTCAACGCTCCGTCCTCGATCGACCTCACTCAGAACAACCTCACTGGCTTGGCGCTCGGCATTCGAGGGCCGACGATTGAAAACTCACAGCAGCTGGTCGGATTCTCGGTTCCCGGCTTCGGCGTCGTGGTAACCGCGCTGGCGTCTTCCGGTGATGCCGACGTGCTCTCGACGCCGCACATCATCGCCCTGGACAACACGGAAGCTGAGATCAGCGTCGGTGAAAACATCCCGCTGCAGACCAACGGCGTTGCACCTGGCACGTTCGGGGGTGGGGCCGCATTGGGCCTAGCCGCTGCCGGCGGACAAGATCTCGGCAGCCTAGCCGGCCTGGCTGGTGGGTTCGGCACCGTCGCCCGTCAGGACGTGGGCACCACCATTCGGGTCACGCCGCACATCAACGCGAACAACGAGATCCGGCTCGAGATCGAAGAGGAGATCTCCGAACAGGGCGCAACCTCGGGCACTTTGGGCGTCGTTTCGATCAACCGCCGCACCGCGCGAACGGAGGTCATGGTGCGCGACCAGCAGACGATCGTCATCGGTGGTCTGATGCGTGACGCGATTCAGAACTCAGAAGACAAAGTTCCGGTCCTCGGCGACATCCCAATCTTGGGCGCCCTCTTCCGCAAGACCAGCAAGACCAAGCGCAAGACGAACCTGCTGCTCATCCTCACGCCGTACATCATCCGCGACCCGGGCGACCTTCGAGAGATCTTCGAGCGCAAAATGCAAGAGCGGCAGCAGATGATCGACCGCTACTTCGTGTTCGGTGAGGACAAGTTCGAGCCGCACATCGACTACTCGCGAACACGAGGCCTCGTTTCGGAGATCGTCAACGAGATCGACGGCGTAGAAGAGGAGATCAGGCTCGCCCTGGCCGCGGAGATCGAGCCCCCACCCGACCACGTTCCTCGCTCACCGATTGGCGCGTACCGTCTGCCGGTGGTGGAAGAGCAAGAAACCTTCGTGATCGGACCGGAGGGGATCGAGTCGACGGAGGTTGTCGAGTCGGACTCGGCCATAGCTGTCCCGCCAACCGCAGCGGACGAGCAGGAAGGGGGTGGCGCACCGCCTCCACCGACGGAGCCACAGCACAGCGCCGAGCCAGAAGCGCCGGCAGAGCCCGAGACCCCGGCCGAACCAGAGGAACCGGTCGCCCCGGATGGTCCTGATGAGGTCATCGAGCCTGACGAGCCGGCGCCTGGCCCCGTGGAAACCGCCGACACGGCCGAGCCCGATGTCGTCGATCCCTCGGCCGAAGCGCCTGAAGAGGCACCGCAGCCCACCAACCAAGAGGCAGAGGGCGCCGAAGAATGAGCTTCGAGCAGCGCTACATCGGTGAGATCTTGGTTCGGCGCGGCGCGCTCGAGCCGGATAAGCTCGAGGACGCGCTCGAGACCGCGGCGAACCGCGCGATCGACCTCACGGACTTTTTGGTCGCCACGCACACCGTCGAGGAAGACAAGGTCGTCCGGGCCCTGGCCGACGAGGTCGGCATGGAGTTCATCGAGAAGATCAGCACCGACCTCATTCCGGAAGAGCTCATCGACGCGGTCCCTATCCACTTCGCGCGTCAGAACCGTGTGCTCCCGCTGACTCAATCGGATGACAGCGTCCGCGTTGCCGTCGCCAACCCGCTGGATCCCTTTCCGATCGATGACCTCCGGATTCTTCTCGGGAAGACAATCATCTCGGTTGCAGCATCGGAGGAGACGATCGACGACGCGATCAACCGTGTCTACGAGCTCAAAGACGAAACCGGACTCGCCGATGCGAAGGAGGGCGAGGAGGTCGAGGAGCTCCGCGACCTGATCGACATGACCGACGAAGCGCCAGTCATTCGCTGGGTCAACAACCTGTTCTATACCGCGGTCAAAGAGCGGGCGTCTGACATTCACATCGAGCCGACCGAGGACAAGGTCATCGTGCGGTATCGAATCGACGGACGGCTGATCCCTCGCAAGGAGGCGAATCGTGGGTTCCTATCCTCGATCGTGAGTCGCGTGAAGATCGAGGCCGGCCTCAACATCGCGGAAAAACGCCTTCCTCAAGACGGCCGCATCACCAAGAAGATCGCCGGCAAGGTGATCGACGTTCGCGTGTCGACGATTCCCACGGCCAAGGGCGAGCGCGTCGTCATGCGTCTGCTCGACAAGGAGCAGGTCATGCTGAACCTGATCGACTTGGGGTTCGCGCGGCGGGAGCTCGACCAACTCGAAAATCTGATCAGACGCCCCAACGGCATCATTCTCGTCACCGGCCCTACAGGCTCCGGCAAGACGACCACGCTATACGGATGCTTGAACACGATCAATACACCCGAGAAGAACATCCTGACCGCTGAGGACCCCGTGGAGTACGAGCTACGCGGTATCGGCCAAATGCAGGTTCAGCCGAAGATCGGACTCACGTTTGCGTCAGCCTTGAGAAGCTTCCTTCGTCAGGACCCGGACGTCATCATGGTCGGTGAGATTCGTGACCAGGAAACAGCGGAGATCGCGATTCACGCATCGCTGACTGGTCACCTCGTGCTCTCGACCTTGCACACCAATGACGCACCGAGCGCCATCACACGTTTGATCGACATGGACGTGAAGGCTTATCAGATTTCTTCGTCCGTCCTCGCGGTATTGGCCCAGCGCCTCGTTCGGAAGCTCTGTGAGAGCTGCAAAACCCCGTACGTGCCGACCGCCCAAGACCTGCGTGAGCTCGGCCTCGACGCGGGGATGGCGCAAGACAAGCTGGCCGAGCTTCAGAGGCTCGCGGCAACCACCGTGATCGGCCACAGCAACCCCTCGACGTTGCCGAAGCCTGTCGACGCTAAGTCGGGAGAGCTGACATTCTACCATCACACTGGCTGCGACGCGTGTGGCAAGACCGGCTATCACGGCCGCATCGGAATCTTCGAGCTCATGATGATCGACGAGCCCCTGCGCCGCGAGATCCTAAACAGCAGCGATGCGAAGACAATCCAGCGCGTCGCACAACAGCAAGGGATGCGTCTCCTGCGCGAAGACGGTGCACGCCAGGTCGTGGCCGGCGTGACCAGCGTCGAAGAGGTGCTCGCGGCAACCCAGGCCGCCGAAATCTAAGTCATGGCTGTGTACGCGTACAGAGGCATCGATGCACGAGGCAAGGCGGTTAAGGGTACCCGCGACGCCGACAGCGCCAAAGCGCTGCGCACTGTGCTCAAACGGGACGGAGTCCTGGCGACGGAAATCCTCGAGCAATCCGAGGCGGCGAAGAAAGCAGCACGCGACATCGATTTTGGGCGACTGTTTCGCCGAGTCTCGGCGATGGACGTGGCCGTTTCCACCCGGCAGCTCGCCGTGTTGCTCCATGCCGGTGTTCCGCTGGTCGAAGCCTTGAGCGCGCTAATCGAGCAGCTCGACAACCCGGAGCTGAAGGCGGCATTCACCGACGCGCGCAATCAGGTCAACGAGGGCAGCACCCTGGCGGACGCGCTCAAAGCACACCCCAAGATCTTCCTCACGCTCTACGTCAACATGGTGGCTGCGGGCGAAGCGTCGGGCACGCTCGAGGAGGTGCTAGGACGGCTCGCAGAGTTCTTGGACGACCAGACCCGGCTTCAGAGCAAGGTTCGTGGCGCCCTCGCCTATCCAGTCGTCATGGCGGTGGTCGTCGTCCTCATTCTCTTCTTGATGATGTCGGTCGTCGTGCCGAAGGTCACGGCGATTTTCGAAAACTTCAACCAAACTCTCCCGTGGTACACCAGGGTTCTGATCTCGGTCAGCGACATCTTCAGCAACTACTGGTGGCTCATTGCGGCGCTCATGGGCGGGGGCATCTATTGGTTCCGACGCTGGAGAGCGACCGACGAAGGCCGCAAGAAGTGGGATCTCTTCGTGCTCGAGGTTCCACTCTTTGGGCCCCTGCTGATCATGGTCGCCGTGGCCCGGTTTGCTCGGACGCTGGCAACGCTCCTCAGCAGCGGAGTCCCCGTGCTCACGGCCATGGACATCACGCGCAATGTACTCGGCAACACGGAGCTCATGAGGGTCGTCGAGGATGCGCGTGCCAGTGTTCGCGAAGGCGAAGGCATAGCCAAGCCGCTGCGGGAGGCGGGCCGCTTCCCGCCGATGGTCATCCATATGATCGCCGTGGGTGAACGCACGGGTCAGTTGGAGGAAATGCTCGTGCACGTAGCCGACTCCTACGATCAACAAATCGAAGTGCGAGTCGGCGCCATGACATCAATCCTCGAACCGTTGCTGATCGTGGTCATGGGCGTAGTCGTTGGCGGCATCGCATTCGCGATTCTCATGCCGCTACTTCAGCTCAACGAGATGATTCAATGAGGAGCAAGCGTGGCTCGACGAACACAAAGGGAACGAGTGTCACTGCCCTGGGAGAGGCGCGGCGGACGCTGGCGCGGCGCTTTCAACAACACGCGATGGCAAGCCCTGCTGGGGCTGGTGGTGGTGATCGTCCTCGTGATTGGGTTCGCGCGGTACGCCCGGCATCGGGTCCAAGTGCGCGACACCCGGGTCGCGATCGCGCAGGTGAAGCAGGCCATCGATCGCTTTCGCACAGACGTGGGCCGGTGCCCGAGCTCCAACACGGAGTTGCTTCACCCGCCCCTCTCTCAAAAACACTACCTCGACTCGATGCCAAAGGACGGCTGGGGGAGACCTCTCTCGACCCGCTGCCCAGGCTACTTCGAAGACGAAGCCGAAGTGATTTCTGCGGGCCCAAGCGGCTCGCTTTTGAAGGACGATAACATTCAATGAAGCGAACGGGAGGCTCCATGCCCAACACGAATGACACACGCCTACGACAGCGACTGGCCCGCCAGAGGGCCCGAGAGGGCTTCACGCTCATCGAGATCATGATCGTCATCACGATCTTCGCGATGATGGCCGGCGGCGTGGCAGTGGCTCTGCTGCCACAGCTGGAAAAGGCGAAGATCAAGACTACCGGAACCGACGCTCAGGCACTTCGCTCTGCCGTAATGCTCTACGTGGCCGACAACCCGAGAGGGTGTCCAACGGTCGAAGATCTCGTCAGCGAGCGGTATCTCGACGGAAGCCGTCGGACGACGGACGCATGGGACACCCCGTACCAGATCAGCTGCGAGGACGGCGACATTTTGGTGCTCTCGGCCGGACCCGACCTCGAATTCAGCACCGAAGACGACATCTAACGGCTCATGCTACGACGCGTCCCATCCCGAACGAACGGCGGTTTCACCCTCATCGAGGTGATACTGGTGATCACGATCATTGCGGTCGTGGTCACGGGGGCAACGTTCGGCTTGGGCGCCATCACGAGAACTCGGCTGCGATCGTCGGCTTTCAAAGTGGCGAGCGCCGCGCGATTCGCCTACAGCCGTTCTCTCACTCAGGGGACGACGACGCGCCTGCGCTTCGATCTCGAGAAGAACACGATGGCCGTGGAGGAGACCGACACCCCAGTGACCCTCGCCACTGAAGAACAGCTCGAATCCAATGCGGGGGAGGCGGTCGACCCGTGGGATCTCGCTAGGAGCCGGTTGGAAAAACCGTTGAGTCCCGTTCGGCCACGCTCACCGTTTCAACCGATCACGAACCGGAGTGGCAAGATCCTAAAGCGATACACCGCACAACCGGTCGGCGATGCAATTTCGATACACGCCTTAATCACCCCGCACGAGACGGACAAGCGAACCGCTGGGGAGGGGTCGGTGTATTTCTTTCCCGGCGGTCTCACGGAGCACGCGGTCATCCAACTGAGCGACTCGAGCGACACGGTCTACAGCGTCGAGATCCACCCGCTCACGGGCAACACACGCATTCACAATTTTGCCTACGAGCCCCTAGACGAGCTCGACGACGAAGGGGAAGTCCAGGATTCGATATGACCCGGCCTGGCTTCACCTTGCTGGAAGTGATGATCGCGATTGCGATCCTCGGCGTTTCGCTGACGGCGATCTTTTCGAGTGAGGTCGGCGCGGCGAACGTCGCGGCACGTGCTCGACGACAGAACGTCGCCGCAACTCTGGCACGTTGCAAGATGGGTGAGATCGAAGAGCTCATCGCGATTGAAGGACTGCCCTACATCGACAAGAAGGACACCGACAATTGCTGTGAGCACGCCCCGGTCGAGGGCTTCGAGTGTGACTGGCTCATCGAGCGAATCATTCTGCCGGAGTTCGGCGCGCAAGACGATGAGGACGAGGACACTGAGGACACACCGAGCAGTCTCATCGCCGAGGCCTCTGACGAGGTCAACAGCCAAGGCGGCACCCCTACAGAGGTGATCGCGGGCCAGGCGGGGAACCTCGCGATCCTCGCATTACAGCTAGGGTTCCCAATCTTGAAACCCTTCTTCGAAGAGCAGGTGCGAAGAGCCACCGTGAGCATCCGTTGGAAGGAAGGACCGAAGGAGCGCGGCTTCGACGTGACCCAGTACCTCGTGTCGGATCAGCCTGCGGTGGCGGACGACTCGGTCGAGGAGGAAGACCAATGAAACGAGGCTTCACCCTCCTCGAGATTATCCTCGCCGTGTCGGTTCTCGCCATCGTAGCCACGATGATCTACGGCGGCTTCTCTCAGACCGCTCTCAACAAAGCGCGAGTCGAAGAAGACGTCAACCACTCGCGCATCGTCCACATGGCGCTCGAGCGCATGGCGCGAGAGCTCGCGATGGCCTTCGTGTCTACCCACGTGAACCCGTCACTCGACCTCCGCGTCGTGGAGACGGCCTTCATCGGGAAGGACAACGGGAAAGATGACCGAATAGATTTCACGTCGTTTTCGCATCGACGGCTCTACCGAAACGCGCGCGAGTCGGATCAAAACGAGATCAGCTACTTCGTCACCGAACACCCGGATGAACCCGGAGTGCAGGTCCTTGCTCGCCGCGAACAGAATCGAATCGACGATGACCCACGGCGGGGCGGAAAGTCACAGATCCTCGTCGAGAATGTCGAAGAGTTCAATCTCGAATACTTCGATCCTCTGCTAACCGATTGGGTGCAAACCTGGGACACGGAAAATGTGCTCGCGCAGCCCAATCGACTCCCCACTCAGGTGCGAATCCGGCTAGCCGTCAAGGACCCGCGCGGCCGGAGAGAACCGCAGGTTTTTGGCACGCGGGTCGTGATTCCGCTCACGTACGCCCTCAATCACGCAAACTACAACCCATGAACCGCGCCACCACAAGACCACGCCACAAGCGCTCCGAAGAAGGCGTCGCCCTCATCTTGGCCATCACGACCGTGGCGATTCTCTCGGTGATGCTCGCGGACATGCACGAAACGACCGGCACGGCGTTTGCGGTATCAACTTCGCAGAGGGACGCTCTGCAAGCCGAATACATGGCAAAGAGCGCCACCAACCTGACGCGACTACTGATCGCAAAGGAGCCTCAGGTGCGGCGTTTCATAGACCCGCTCTATCGAGCCGCGACGGGCCGCTCCGCCCCACAGATTCCTGTTTGGAACTTCGTCAACGATCTTCTATCTCCGTTCTGCACGCCCGAAGACCAACGAGACACCTTGATGCAGCTCGGTATCGATTTCGGGGATACGGTGGGATTCGACAACCTGCCCGGTGAATGCCACGTCGTCGCCGTCAGCGAGAACGGCAAGATCAACGTCAACGATCCGCTGTTCCTCGACGGCGAGCGAGCCCGAAACAACGTGGCGACTCAGCTCTTTTCGCTCACGGGAGGACAACTTCCGGAGAGCCCCTACGACGCTCTGTTCATGGAAGAAGACGAGACCGGTACCCTGACGACGCGCATTGATCTCATCACCGCAGTGATCGACTGGTGGGATCGCGACATTCAGCGCACGGATTTCGATCCAGGCGCAGGCCAGACTCGGACCGGTGGTACGGGCGCGGAAGATGACTCGCTCTATCAGCTGCGCGACGACCCCTACCGAAACAAGAACGCCCCCTTCGATTCGCTCCAGGAGCTCCGCTTGGTGCGTGGGTTCACGGACGACTTCTGGGCCACTTTCGTCGAGCCAATCCCAAACGACCCGGTGTCTCGGATCATGACGATCTACGCCTCGGGCCTCGTGAACATCAACGAGGCTAGTCCTCAAGTTTTGCTCGGCAGAATCTGCTCGTACGTGCCGGACCTCAGCCTCTGCGTGGATCCTATCGAAGGCCTCAAATTCACCCAGATCCTCACCACCATTCGTCAGCTCCTTCCGATCCCCCTGTTCAGCAGCCCGACCGATCTGCTCAACTTCGTCGAAGGCAAGGGGAGCGAAAAAGACTTGTATGGAATGCTCGTCGGCTTCTTGGGTCCTGATAGCGAGCTCATCTTCGCGCCGGTCGTGATCCCTGAAGAGCAACGCGCCCCTCTCGCTCGCTCGTTCGCAACGTCGGCTCAAATTTTCACCATCCAAGCCACCGCACTGGTGGGCCATTCTCAGGTTCGAATCGAGTCTGTCGTCAACTTTCACGCGCGGTGGGTACCACCGCCACCTAACACTGGACGAATGCCAGGTTTGGGCATCTTCCACTATTATCGGATGAATTGAAATGTCTTTGGTTCTGGGATTAGAGGTCACACCCCGAGCGGTTCGCGGCGCGTTCTTGAGGACGACGCTGCGCGGCTCCGAAATGGAGCGGTATGCCGAGGCGCAACTCCCCTACTCTGCCGAGTCGGAATCAGACGCAGACTTGCTCAAGGCCGCGATCGCGCAGGTCCTCAGCCAGGGGGCGCGGCCGCCGGACCGCGTCATCGCCTCCCTCAGCGGCGAGGCCGCTTCGCTGCGGCTGATTGACCTGCCAGCCGGCGTCGAAAAGAAAGCTGCCGAAGTCTTGCCGGGCGAGCTCGGGGCTGTGCTCCCGTTCGACGTCGAAGATGCGATCGTCGACTACCAGGTGGTTGGTCGCGACGAGTCGACCATCCAGCTGATGGCCGTTGCCGTGCCTCGTCAAAACGTCGCGGACCGCCTTCACGAGCTTCAAGCGGCCGGAGTCGACCCACGGGAGCTTGCGGTTGGGGCAGTGGCGTTCGACGGTCTGGGGGCGCTCCTCGCGGAGTCGCTCGGAGACAAGACGGTACTCGTCATCGACGTGGGCCCGACGAGCTCGGACTTCGCAGCACTGACCAACGGCCGCTGCACGTTCGCGAGAACGGTCTCCGGCGGCATGGATTTGGTCGAGTCTGGCAGGCGCGCCGAACTTGGCTCCGCCCTCCAACGCACATTCGCGAGCTACAAGGCGCAGCGGTCCGAAGCGCCTTCCCTCATCTTGCTCTCGGGGGAAACCGCACCGATGGAGAGCGCGCGGCAATGGCTGACCGAGCAACTCGGCATAGAATGCGGCGTGGCCGCGCTCCCCGCTGCGCCCGGCGCCGACGCGGAAATGCGGCCGAAGTTCACCAAGGCCGCGGCTCTTGCGGCGCGAGCCATTTCGCGCGGGAAACAGCTCGACCTCCGGCAAGGTGAGTTCGCGTCGAAGGCAGCCGCTAGCGAGATCCGGAAACATGTGCGCCTCATCGCGGTGTGTTTCGCAGCTATCGTTCTTTCCTTCGCGGTTTCTCTGATGGCCCGCTACCGAGTAGCCCGCGCAGAGCACGCAGAACTCACCGCAACGCTAGCAGAAGTCAGCAAGGACCTTCTTGGGGAGGAGGCTCATAGCGCTCTGCATGCGCGCGAGTTGCTCACCGCGGGCCCTCGTATCGATGACCCCCTCCCCCGCTTCGATGCCTATGACGTCCTCGAAGCCATTTCGGAGAGTATCCCTGCTGATATCCAGCACGACACCCGACGCCTTCTGATCGAAATCGACGACGATGGCGACACCGGTCGGATGGAGCTTCAAGGCACTGTCAGCTCCATCGCCGAGCGGGACAGGCTGGTCGAGCAGCTGCAGACGCATCCCTGCTTCGCCGACGTCGAAAAGGGGTCGATCTCGACCGCTGTCGCGGACCGAAAGGACTACAAATTGGTGGTCAAGGTCAAGTGCGATGAAATGATTTCGCGCAGTGGAAAGGAGAAATAACGTGGCCCTCGGAGACGCGTTGGACAATGTGCGCAACTGGGCTGACGCCTTGACCGGTCGCGAGCGTCGGCTGCTGAGTATCATGGCCGTCGTGTTCATTGGGATCGCGCTCGTGCTGCCGATGTATGTCGCCATCTTGGGCATTTCGAATATCGAGACGGAGAACAACGAGATCGCCCAGGTCCTGCATGACATCCGCCGCTCCGAGCCGCGCCTGCAACAGCAGAAAGCCGAGCGACGCGCCGTGGAACGCTTGTACAACCGCAAAGCGCCGTCTCTCGGGGGCTTCCTCGAAGAACGCGCTCAACAGTACGGGGTGACCGGCCTCGGAATCACCGACCAGCCAAAGCTCGACCTCGGTGCTTACAGCCGTCGATCCGTGCGCGTCTCGCTGCCTTCTGCCGAGTTGCGTCCGTTGATCGAAATGCTCGCCGACATCGAGAACAGCTCGTATCCCATCTCGATCGAGCGAATTCAGATGACCGGTGGACGCATGCGCACCGGCTACACGGTGAAGTTAGTTGTGAACGCATATGACCGCGAGAGTCCATCAGCAACGGAGCAAGAGTAGGCGGTGCGACGGATTCCGATCAGGCAGATCTTGCAATGGACGGGATACCCCATGTTCTTCGTCCTGTGCTTCGTGTTCTTTGCCTACAAGACGTTTCCCTACGAGCGACTCGCGGATCGTCTGATCCAAGAGGCGGGGGCACGAGGCTACGAGCTCGAGATCATCGATCTGACGCACTCGGGGCTAACGGGACTCACCTTCGAGAACCTGCATTTGGTCTTGCCGGCAGAGGATGATGGCTCGCCTCCCGTTGACGTGATCTTCGACGAGCTCACCGTGGGCACTTCACTCTTCTCGCTGATGTCCGATACGAAGTCGTACAGCTTCGAGGCGGAGCTCGCCGGAGGAGACGCGGAGGGCGACATCGTAATTGGAGAAGACCATCTGGAGATCGATGCCGAGATCGAAGACATCAATCTCAAGGCGCTTCCGATCCTCCGGAAGTTCACCAAGGTCCCTCTAGCGGGAACGCTCAACGGTGAGATCGTGCTCACCATGCCGAGCGAGATCGCCGAGTCGATCGGCAACGTCGAGATCACAATCGAAGGGCTGAACGTCGGAGACGGCAAGTCGAAGCTGGAGATCCCAGGATGGGGCGGGCTGACGCTCGACCGCGCGGGGGCCGGAAACCTGGAGCTACTCGTCACAGTCGAGGCGGGTACGGCAAGAATCGAACGAGCAACGGCCCACGGCGAAGACGTGGAGCTCGACGTTCTGGGCAGAGTGCGGCTCCAACGTCCGCTCAAGCGCTCCGAGCTCAACGTGATGCTCCGAGTGAAAATCCTGGATGCCTACAAGGAGCGGAGCGCCAAAGTCGCAACGATGCTCGAATTAGCGTCGGCCGGCCTCAAAGACGCACTGACCGCGGACGGCGCAATTCAGTACACGGTCAGTGGATCGCTCGGAGGCCGTCTGAGGCCCAGAGCGGCAGGCAAACTGCCCTTTGAAGCTCCGAAGTGAAGGCCGCCACTGGACGCACTGGCGGACTGTGCTTTAGAGATGGCTCTCACGAGCTGAATTGATGACCGCAAGCGAAGCAGAGCCCCCTGACGAAATCGACGAGCCGCAGGACGTCGAGGTCATGGATGAGGAGCCGATCCAAAGCGAAGACGACGCCCTGGCTGTCTCCTCGTCCTCCCTCACACGCCGTGACCCGCTGGGCGTCTATATGAGAGATGTGCAGCGGTATCCACTTCTCTCGAGGGAGGAGGAACACGAGCTGGCGGTAAGGTTCCTCGAAGAAGACGATCTCGAAGCGGCGAAGCGCCTGGTCACGTCGAACCTGCGTTTGGTCGTCAAGATCGCCTACGACTATCGCCAGGCGTACAAGAACATCCTCGACCTAGTTCAAGAGGGCAACATCGGCCTGATGCAGGCCGTGAAGAAGTACGATCCGTACAAGGGTGTGAAGCTCTCTAGCTACGCAGCTTGGTGGATTCGCGCCTACATGCTCCGTTACATCCTGAACAACTATCGCCTCGTGAAGGTGGGCACCACGCAAGCGCAGCGGAAGCTGTTCTTCAACTTACAGAAGGAAAAGGCCCGGCTCTCGGCGATGGGGATCGAGCCGACGGCCAGCCTCATCGCGGAACGCCTCAACGTTCCCGAACGGGACGTCGTGTCCATGGACATGCGCCTTGCCGCCGGCGATGCCTCCCTCGATGCCCCGGTCGGAACTGCCGAGGGTCGCTCCGTGGCTCGGGTGGAACTCCTTCCTTCATCTGACGTTGCCGCGGACGATACGTTGGCCGCGGCGCAGGTGAGCGACAAGTTCGCGGAGAAAATTCACGAGTTTGGCGAGTCACTGGAGGGAAAAGAAGTGAAGATCTTCAAAGACCGACTAGTGGCCGAAGATCCCAAGACCTTGCAAACGCTCGGAGACGAGTTTGGTGTGAGCCGCGAGCGGGTTCGACAGATCGAGAAGCGTCTATTGCAGAAGCTCAAGACCTTCCTGCAGCACGAGCTGGGCGACACTGTGGTCGAAGTCTACGAATCACCATGAGCGGGCGGGTCGCGGCCCGACCGAGATGTGGTAACGCCCTTTGATGTCAGGTCGCCTGTCCGTAGTCGCGACGCCTATTGGATGTCTGGAGGACATCACTCTGAGGGCGCTGCGTATTCTTCGCGAAGCCGATCTGATCCTCGCAGAAGACACGCGTCACACCCGAACGCTGTGCTCCAAGCACGGCATCGAGACGCCACTGCGCTCTTTTCACGCACACACCCGAAACGACAAGGTGGACCTCATCGTCGCGGAGCTGGTCGATGGGGCTCACTACGCGATGGTCAGCGACGCGGGAACGCCAGTGGTGAGCGACCCGGGCGTCTACCTCGTCTCTCGCGCCGCGGAGGCGGGCATCAACGTAGAGGCGATTCCGGGCCCTAGCGCCGTGTTGGCGGCCCTTTGTGTTGCAGGCCTACCGGTGCGTCGCTTCGTGTTCGAAGGGTTCCTCCCGCGAGGTGGTGGGGACCGCAGCCGCGCTGTGCATCGCATCGCGCAGTCCGATATCACAGCCGTGCTGTTCGAATCTCCTCATCGCATCCACGCGACACTGGATGATCTGGAACGCGCGCTGGGTGGTGAAAGGCAAATCGCGCTATGTCGAGAGCTGACCAAGATGCACGAACAAACGATTCGCGGCGCGGTCGCAGAAGTGCGAAGGGAGCTGTCTGATCCTGCCCGAGGTGAGATCACGATCGTCATCGAGGGCAGGCCCGCCGAGGCACCGGTCGAGGACGTCGACCTCGAAGCACTCGTCTCCGACTGGCAACGCGAGGGGCTCTCGACGAAGGAGATGACCCAGAAGCTCCAGCAAGATCTCGGATGGAAACGCAACGCTGCCTACCAAGCCATCCTCGACACGCTGAAACAGGGACAACACTAGCGCGCAGATGTCGGAAGTGTCATGCAGACACGAAGGCTCCCCGCCGTTCCGGCTTCGGTCCAAATTCGTCCGCCCTGCGCTTCGATCACGTTCCGCGCCACCGCGACTTCCAAGCCGAGCGCATCCGAGCGCGATAGCGGCTTCTCGAGCCGTTCCACGACGGCAAGCGTATCGGCTGATGAATCCTTGAGGGTCGCCATCAGATCGAACTGCACGAAACCCTTGCCGACCTGATCGCGGCGGGGCGGTGCAACTCGCATTACGATATCGGTTCCAGCAGACTGAATGACCAACACGGCGAGGCTCACGAGCGAGTGAACCGTACGATGGCGGTCTACGAAAACACGCGGCAGCCCGTCGGAAACCCCACCGATCACCGAGGTGTCTTCGGCACGCGACCGTACGAAGGCGATGGCCTCGGAAATCAGCTCATCGGGCGCTACCCACTGCTGTTGCAGGCGCAGCGTCCCCGTATCGAGCTTCGCTCGATCGACCACGGTCGAAACGAGCCGCAACAACCGCTCCGCGCTGGCGCGGATCGTGCGAACACTTCGTTCCTGCTCGGGATTGAGCTCACCGTCCACACGGCTGAGCAACATGTCGGAGAACCCGGTCACTGAGTTCAGGGGGTTTCGAAGCTCGTGCCCTAAAGCGCCGAGGAATCGCGCACGTTGATGCTCCGGCATTTCTGGATCAGCAGAGTGAGCGTCAATGGTGTCTTGAATCGACGCTGGCGACGCAGCTGCGGACTTTGGCGCCGCCGCAGGAGCCCCACGCCGCAAAAGTGGGCTGAGAGACCGCAAGACACTCACTCCCACTACGAGGCCTGCGCCGAACACCAAAAGCGCACTCCAGTAGTCGTGGTCGTCGGCCAACAGTATCCACCAGATGGCGAAGTAAACCGAGACAGCACCAACGGTCCAGCGAAGCTTACGACTCGCAGAATCGCGCGCGGCAGTCATCGTACGCCCTGTAAAGGAAGGCGAATCAGGAAGCGAGACGGCGCATCACCGTGATAGAGCGAGCCCTCGTGGCGCGCGATGACCTCGGATGTCACTGCAACCGGCCATCGTCGGATCTCCATGGGATCTTCTGACGCAAGGACTTCGGCGGGCGTTGGGAGAGCATCGAGAGTTAGACGATCTGACGGGTCGGCGGTGACCTCGATCGCGACATGATCGTCGGAGACAACCAGGCTCAACGCGATGTCCGCTTCTCTGTGGTCTGTCGCAAGGAAATCGGCGAGCACGAGGATCGATCGCCGCAGGCGGGCTTCGTCAACATCGGTGATGCACGGCCCTTCGGGCAGCGTGCAGCCAACAGTTCTCTTGTTCGACCAGAGCTGCCCGGCTTCTATCGCAGCCCGTGCCACCAGCTCTCGAATGTCGGCACGTTCGGCGTCCAGGCGGAGCTCACCGTCGGCGAGCTGCGAGAGGTCGAACGCGCTATCAAGGAGAATTCTCAGGCGTATTCCGGAGGCTCGAATGATCTCCAAATCCTCGCGCTGCGATTCGTTTACCTTCCCGTCAATGCCGCTCAGAAGCACGTCCGAAAAACCAAGCACGGCGTTGAGTGGGGTGCGAAACTCGTGGCGGAGCGCCATCAGATAGTCCACCTCATCCGGCTCCGATCGAACCTCCGGACCCGGCGCTACCTCCTTCGGAAGTGGCTCGGCTGAAATATCCGGCTCTGCGACACCGGGCTCGCGGCCTAGCGCTAAACGAACGCTCCAGAGGACCCCGACGATCGCGCCTAAGGTCGCTAGCGCAAACCAGCCCCACGACTCCGGGCCTCGAATTCCTGCCAGGAAAAATAGCCCAAGGCCCGTCAGCAGCGCGAGAAGCAACGCGTACCCGACGAACCGCACCGTCACGATACGGCGAACATCCACCCCATGTGCGTCCGACATGCTCCTCACACTAGCGTCCGATCTCGACCTCGGGAACGCGAGGCGAGCCTTCATCCCGCAGGCGCAAGGCCAGGTCGATTCTGGCCGCGGCGTTAATCAAGCCGAGGTGACTAAACACCTGTGGAAAGTTGCCGAGCAACGCCTCGGTCCCCGGATCGATCTCTTCGGAGAGAAGACCCAAATGATTCGAGGCCTCCGCGTGCGCCACGAAAACGCGTTGCGCTTCGTCGATTTGCCCCGCCATCGCGAGCACCTCGGCCAACCAGAACCCACAAAGGATGAACGCCCCCTCCTCGCCGCCAACCCCATCATCGGCTCGATAGCGGTACACGTACGGACCGTTGCCCAACTCGGCTTGGATCCACTCCACGGTCCGAAGCACTCGATCGTCCTTCGGCGGCAAGAATCCGTGAATCGGAAGCAGGAGAAGAGACGCATCCGGATGATCGTGGTCGTACGCCGCAACGAATCGCTTGCCGGCTCGATCCAGCCCGCGGGTGCAGAGCTCCGCGTGAAGCTCGTCGGCTACGTGCTGCCATCGCATTTGCAATGGCTGGTCGCCAAACAAAGGCGCCAGCTCCGCGCCGCGCCGAAGCGCGAGCCAGCTCATGAGCTTCGAGTGCACGTTGTGTCGCTTTCCCGCGCGCGGCTCCCAAATGCCGTGATCGGGCTCGGCCCAGGTGGCGGCAACGTTGTCGACGACCTCGCTGAGCCGTCGCCAACCGCGCGCCGTGAGCGAACCACCGCCTCGCTCGTACACGTATGCGGCGTCCATGAGCGCCCCTGCGGTGTCGAGCTGCAGCTGATCGCGCGCGCCGTTTCCGATACGCACGGGTCGCGACCCTCGATACCCGGCAAGGTGACCTAGCGTTTGTTCGTCGGGGACGCGCCCGCCATCGACCGTATACATGATGTGAAGCTTGCGGTCGCGCTCGAGCGTGTCGCTCACGAAGTGGAAGAAATCGCGCGCCTCGCGGTCGCAACCGAGCAGGTTCGCGGCGCGCACCGCCATCGCAGTATCGCGCGTCCAGGTGTAACGATAGTCCCAATTTCGCACTCCACCTATCCATTCGGGGATCGAAGTCGTGGGCGCGGCCACCATCGCCCCAGTTGGCGCATACATCAGTAATTTCAACAGCAGCGCGGATCGAATGACGTGATGACGCCACGGACCGTCGTATTGGAGCTGTTGAACCCAATCGCGCCACCGGTGCCGCGTGCGTCGCAGCGCTTCGTAGGGGCGATACGCCAAGATCGACTCGGACTCGCAGTCGTTGCGGCTGATGACGACCCACCCACGCTCTCCGTCTTTCAACCGAAACACTGCCTGCACGCCGCCTTCGGGGCGCGGCTTCCATTGGCCTGCGCCACTGAGCACGGCGTCCAAGCACTCGCCCGACGCGCCTTTGGCTAGGGCCAAGCGCCCATTGATGTCGATTTTCGTGTCGACGCGCCCGTAATCGAACCGCGGATCGAAGACGACCTTCACGACCGCCTCTCCTTCGACGCACTGCACCCGTCGATGAACCTCGTGCACCGCCGAGCGCGGGTCGTCGGTCCAGGGCATGTAGTCGGTGAGCCGAATCGTCCCGCGGCCCTCGAGTCGAAACACCGTCTCGAGCACGTTGGTGTCGGGGTCGTATCGCTGCAAGCTCTCGAAGGGATAGTCGACGGGGCTCACCGACATGGAGCCTCCGTTCTTCTCGTCGAGCAACGCACCGAAAACGCTCGGGCTGTCGAAACGCGGCAAGCACAGCCAATCGATCGCGCCATCTACTCGGACCAGGGCCGCCGAGAACCCGTCTCCAATCAACCCATGGTCAGCGATCGAGAGAGACCGTGTCGACGCTTCGTCGGTGAAGACGAACGGTTGGTTGAGCCGTTTGGCCGCACTGTACAGGTCCATCCGTTTGCAAGAATAGCAGATCGTGCGCTTCGCAACGCACATGCTAGAGGCACGCCGTGCAGCGAAGCAACACGCAATGGGGTCTGCCGCTCATTCTGATGGCCCTGACGTTCGCGTCGACCTTCTACGTCGGCGCCGGGATGGTCCTCGGACAGCCGCCCACCTCGCTCTCGGAGCTGCGAGCTGGATGGGTGTTCTCTGTGCCGCTCATGGCAATCCTGCTCGCTCACGAGTTCGGCCACTTCTTCGCTGGCAAGTACCACCGCATCGACGTGTCGCCCCCTTATTTCATCCCAGTGCCATTCTTCCTTCTGGGCACCTTGGGCGCCGTGATCCAGATCCGTGAGCAGATTCGCTCCCGGAACGCATTGCTCGACATCGGAGCCGCCGGCCCCCTGGCGGGCATGGCCGTCGCGATCCCGGTGATCATCTACGGGATCGTGACTTCCCCGGTCGAAGTGCTGCCCGAAGTGCCCTACATCCTCGAAGGCCGTTCCCTCTTGTATCTGGGACTTCTGAGTGGCTTGAAGGGCCCCATCCCAGAGGGGTACGACATCATGCTTACCCCGACCGCGCTAGCCGGCTGGGCCGGATTGCTCGTCACGATGATCAACCTCCTGCCGTTCGGCCAGCTCGACGGCGGTCACGTGGCCTACGCGCTCCTGGGCCGCCGGCAGGATCAGCTCTCCCGCTACCTCCTTCGCCTGCTCCCAGTCCTCGCCATCATCGTGGGCGCCGCGTATGGGATTCCGAGCTACATCAACGGGGTTCGCGGCGACACACTCATCTATGACGCGTCGGCAGGCATGCACTGGCTCGTCTGGGCATTGGTTCTGTGGGCGCTCACCCGCGCGACCGGGCCAAGCCATCCGCCCACCGAAGACACCTATGTATCGCCCCGACGCCGCGTCGTAGGCTGGTTAACTCTTTCGCTATTCGTCCTATTGTTCATGCCATCATGGATCCGGATACAGTAGGAAATTTCACCGAAACGGGGGAATTCCTTAGGTTCAGCCCATGCGCCCCAGCCACAGTGCAGGCCTGCTTCTTTTCGTCCTGGTGGCCGTTCTCGGCTCGTCGTCGCCAGCTCAGGCGTGGACCCGCACGCTGGTCAAGAGTGCCCGGGCCACGGTCGACGTCGAGCGCGACGCGACCTTGAGTATCCTCCTGCGACTAGACGTCGAGGTACACGCCGGGTGGCTCCACGAGATCGAGCTGGCAGGGCTCGGCACAGGCGTCGAGCTCGATCGTTACAGGCCACCCTACTTCCGCTCGGAGGAAGGCGAGATCTTCCGTCCCGAAGCCGAGGTTCAGGACGACGGCGTCATCCACCTGTCATTCGCCCGGCGGGAAGCGCCGAGGCGCGGCGAGTACCGCGTCTTCATGCGATACCGCACGAAGGCCGATGTCAGAGCCGTCGAGGTCGAGGGTGAACCGCGCGCTCGCATCGTTTGGTCGGTCCCCTCATGGGAGACCGGCCTTCACAATGTCTCGGTCGAGATCCGCGCACCAAAAGGATCCTTGGTTCCAACCGAAATGCACGACGTGCCAGCAGGCGTCGACTTCCAAGTTGCCGAGCGTGCCAAGGGCACTGTCGTCGAGTGGCGCCGTATCCACCTTCCGCGCATGACCGCCTGGCCGCTCACGCTCGACATCCCCGTCGACTCGATCGCCTTGCCAACGACGGCTCCCGATGCGCCCGCGCCGAGCGGTTTCCGGCCACTCGAGCTTCCGCAGGAGCGCCCCATCGCCTGGGCTCTGTGTCTGTTGGCGGCGCTCGTCCTCCTCAAGCGCCGGTCGCTCGAGGCACGGATGGGCCGCCACGGCCTCTTGGTCCCGGCGCCGTGGTCGGCGGTGTTGGCGGTGACCGGCACCGTGCTTGCGATCGGTCAATGGCTGGCCCCGAACTACCTGGTTTGCACTCTTCCGCTGATCGCCTTTTCCCTGCATCGCCCCGCAAGGTGTACGGCCCCTGCTACGCGCCGGGAGTGGCGCACCGCACGCTATGAGGAGCTCCCAGAGACCAAGACTCTGGCAAGCGATTTCCTCGATGGAACCACCATGATCGGCTTGACTGTGTTGGTCGCAGGTGGCGTATGCCTCGTTGCGCTTGGGCAACCTGCGGCCGCGCTTCTCTTGCTACCGCTATTCCTGACGGGAACGCGGCATCACATGGCGGCTACCGCCGCACAAACGGCAGACGCGCTTCGCCTGTTCGCATCCGAGCTTCGCCCCCTGGCTGATGCTCCGGAAATGTCACTCGCTTGGGAGCTCTCGTCCGACAGCACGCCTCGCTTGCGGACCCATCTCCCCACTCATCGCGCTGGACTCATGACGCTGAGCTTCGTGGTCGCCTCGAGCCCACTTGGTCTGGTCCTGCGTCGCAAGATCATGCTCCTCATCGAAACACGCGCTCAGTCCGACGCCGACGACCTCGTGCGGCGGCGCACGAACGCCGAACCGGATCTTCGCGCATGCGATGGAAGCATCCTGAGGCTCATCGAATGGAATGCCGAGGCGATGGAGCTGCTCCGGGTCTTGGCGCGCAAGACACCCAAGCCGATGAAAGCCTCGCGCGGAACATGGCTGCTCCGCGAGATCTCCGAGCCACGGCGCAAAGCGGCATAGGAGCTTATCGGCGGATGCGCGAGGCGAGCGGGGCCAAGATCCGGTCAACCTGCTTGAGCTCACGCTCGACATCCTCTTCGTCGAAGTCGATCTCGTCGATCAGCGCTTCGTTCACCGCGTCGTAGAGCCAGGTGCTCGACTCGGCGTCTTCGATGCAAGCGGCAGCTTGGTGCCCTTGGTGGCTCAACTTCGGGAACTTCTCGACGAATTTCTCGAGCACGCTGACGCGGTCACCGAGATATGCGCGCATGACCTCGAGCTCGTCGGATAGAGGCTCGAGCATCTCGCGCGATTTTTCCAGCTGCGTCTCGAACGCATCAGGGGATCGCTCGCGAACGTCGCTCAACACGAGCCTGATCAGTAAGACATCTCCCAAATGACGGAGGACCCCGCGAACCCCAGGGATCGCACCGCTCGAGGACATCACGTGCAGCAGACCGCCAGCCAGCGCGACCCGACTCTCGTCGTCGACCTCGGGGTCCTCGACGATCCGCAGAATAGATCTCAAATCCTGACTGAAACGAGTCAGTGCAGGGGTCATCAACTCGACGAAGCGCTCGCGCGACATATCACCTCGGCGCCAGAGAACGGCCCCTCGGGCATGTTACCTCAACTCCGGTGGGACCGGCCTCGGTTTCGATGATCTTGAACTCCACGCGCCTATTTTTCTCCCAGGCCTTGGGGTTGTGCTTGGGATCAACGGGACATCGCTCGCCGTATCCACCGGACCTCAGCCGGTCCTTGATGACCCCCCGCTCAATCAGTGCGTTCATGACCGAGGCGGCTCGCGCCCGCGTGAGCTTGATGTTGTACTTGTCGCTGCCCCGTTCATCTGCATGGCCCTGAATCTCAACCAGGGTGATCTGTGGGCTTGCGTTGAGCGTTGCGGCAACGGCATCGAGCAACGCGAAGCTCCGCGACTTGATGATCGCGCTGTCCGTCTCGAAGTAGACCTTCTCGAGGATGGTGATTTGGGTATCCTCTAGGATCACCAGACCCTTGTCAGGGCATCCGTCCTCGTCCTCGTTGCCGTTGTACGTCTCCGGGTCATTCGGACAGGCGTCGTCCACGTCGAGGATCCGGTCGCCATCGTTATCAACATCGGGACAACCGTCTTCATCTTCGAATCCGTCGAAATCTTCTGGATCGTTCGGGCATAGATCTTTCTCGTCGAGGATTCCATCGCCATCATTGTCCCGATCCGGGCAGCCGTCTTCGTCCTGGAAACCGTCGAAGTCCTCGGGCTCATCGGGGCAGTCGTCGACACCATCGGGAATCCCGTCCCCATCACGGTCGCCTTCTCTGCCCTCGGGGCAGCCATCCTCGTCGTGGTCGCCGTCGTAGTCCTCTTTCACGAGAGGACAGGCATCGTCGACGTCGAGGATCCCGTCACCGTCATTGTCCAGGTCCGGGCAACCATCTCGATCCTCGAAGCCGTCTTTGTCCTCGGGATCGTCCGGGCATCCGTCGTCGTCATCCGGAATGCCGTCCTTATCGCGGTCACCGACGGCTGGTTCGTACATGAACGCTATCGTCGCGCGAACGTCCGCAGCCTGAAATCCGGTCTTCGGAATGCCGGCACCTGCGGCGAAGTAAAGGAAGCTCTTGGTGGTGACGAGGTACTTGAACCCGCCCAGAACCTCCATGGAAAGGGTGCCTTTTGTCCCAATTTCCTGGGCGATTTGGGTCCCATAGTACTCCAATATCAGGTCGAGCGAACGCGCGATTCGGAAGCTCGATCCAAACCCAAACGTGATCAGATCGTTGTAGGTAAAGCGGCTGCCTGCGGTTGCGTCGTCGATGGGGTTCTCTGCGTTTACTGCACTGGGATCCGAACGCCCATCCCAAATGAAGCTCGCGCCCTGCTTGGAGTTCCAGCGGTAGCCGCCTTCGAGCGCAAGACGAATCTTTTCGATCGGTTGAAACTCGAGGACCGCGGTAGGCCAGAGAGAGAAACCCGGCTCACCCGCAAACTGATCGGCCTTGGCCGTGGGGAAACCCGCACGCAAGGTCGCGGCAATGCCGACGGGACTCTCGCCGAGATTCAACAAGCGCGCTTTGGCGTGAATCGTCAGGTCTCCGACGCCTTGTGACCGAAGTCCCTTTGCCTGGTAGTTGTAGAGACAGCCTGCTGACGTTCCACCAGAGCAACTCCCGCCATTCGCGAGCCGATCGGGTGTTTGCACCGCATCGCCCCGAAAGAAGGTGATCGGCAACTGAATGCCGAACACCAATCGATCGATCACGCCGATGTTGAACATGAACGTTCCTGTGAACCCCTGCTTTGCGATTCGGCTTTCGCGCGAGGCCTGATCGGCCAATTTGTTGTCCGGGTCGTTCTCGAACCCGTTGTAGCGAAGCATGCCGAAGCCCGCATCGAGGACGAGGCCGAAGCTGAACTCCTTGTGAGGCATGACCTCACTGCCGTTGACGCTGAAGTAGCCTCGCGTGTCTATAGCGGGTCGAAAAAGGTGGAGGTCCATGCCGCCATCGGTGAGCGTCGCCTCTTGGGCGAGCGAGATGCTCGGGACCAGCGACGCCCCCCCCAGGACCATCGGGACGACCAGGACGAGCGCAGCCACCCGTGCGCACTGCACGGACGAACCCCACCAAGACCGTGTTCCCCCAAACACCCACTCTCAGTTTGTCATGGGCAGAGCCCATTAATCAACGATTCTGCGACTCTGCGTCACTCAGCGCTCAACATTTGGCCCTACTTTGGGCTTCAGCTGGGGATCGCGAGCTCTTCTCATCAAGCGCCTCGCGTCCTGACGCTGCTTGGAGGTGATGCCTTTGAGCTCCAGCACGAGCTTGGCTTCGTCCCGAGCCTGCTCGAGGTCCCCTTCATCGAGCGCGCGTTCGCCCTCGGTGATGTGAGACTGGGCATAGCGGTATCGAATCTCGCCGAACTCCGGCGTCTTGCGCAGAACGCTGTACTCCGGGAGCTCCTCCGCGATCGCGTAGGCACCGTCGACGTTTCCGCTGGCTAGCGCCCGGCGGGCACGCGCAAGCTGCCCTTCCCATTCTCGAGGCTCATCGAGTGCTCGGTTGTCGGAGTCCACACCACGGCTGACTTCCTGTTCAGTCACTGCGTTCATGGTCTCTGGCTCGCTGGGCAGCTCCTCCTGAGCGGCCAACATGGTGGCGGAGCTCGCTTCGGGGACCACCGCGACTGCGACCTCGGTGCTCTCGGCCTCCCCTTGCGTGCGCGGACCGCCGCGCACGGTGGCGAGCACAGCGCCCGCTCCTGCGACGACGACAAGGCCGATCACCGACATCACGAACAGCGGTTTTCGCGACGAGCTGGACGAACGTGTGTCGAGGTCCTCATGGGGCAACGGCTCCAAGCTGTGCGCACCTTGCGGTGGAAGGAATCGGAACCGAACCTCACCGAGCTCGAGGACATCTCCCGATTCGAGCACCGCACGCGACGTGTCGACGCCATTGACCCGCATCCCATTGGCGCTTTCGAGATCGAAAACCGTCACCTTGCCGTCGTTCACTTGAATCTCGGCGTGCTCGTGCGAAATCGACTTGTGGTTGATCCAGATGTCGAGGCGCTCATCGCGACCGATGCGAAGGGCCGGCTTCGTCAATGAGAACTCCGCCCCCGCCGCCGGCTCGCCAAGGACGACCAAGCGCGGCGGCGGCTGGCTCTTGGGCTTCGGCGCGGGCATCGTATTGGCTGTCGCGATGACGTCCGACTGAAACGCAAGATCGTAGTCGCCGATGCCGAGTTGGTCGCCCGCGGCAAGCTCCGCCCTGGCGTCGATGCGCTGCCCGTTGAGGGTGACGCCGTTGTAGGAGCCGAGATCCTCGACGAGGTAGGACCCATTGCGTTTTAGCAGCCGCGCGTGACTGCGCGATACATTCCGCTCAGTGAGCCGGATAGCATTGCCCTCCTCACGGCCGATCGTGATCTCGTCGCGCAGCAGCGGTACAACGGTCGCGCGACCTTCGTCGTCCGAGATGACGAGCTTATACATCGTGTCGGCCCAATAGCAGCAAGAGCAGTTTCGCTCGCAGTTTCGCGGGGTTGAAGCCATGGTACTCTCGCGGGCTTTGGTGTCAATGTTGCCTCGTCGAAGGTTTGCACTCCCCGGAAACCCGGCTATGCCGGTCCTCCACGATGAGCCGATACTCTCCAACGGTCGCCGCGCTCGCCTTCGGTTGCGCTTTGCTCGCAGGCTGCGGCGGCGGCGGTCGTGGACAGCCGACAGGCGGAATTCACGCCAAGCTCGCCTATTCGGAAGCCGGAGGGCTCCGGGTCGCCCAGGTCCCGCCTGGCGGCGCCGCGGACCTTGCCGGTATCCGGGTCGACGATGTCATCATTGCGATCAACGGCACCTCGGTTCGCGAGCTCGATTATGAGACGATCGTGGAGCGGCTGCGCGGGCCGGTGGGCTCGAGTGTACAGCTCGACGTGTTTCGGAAGGGTGAGGTAAATACCGTGGTTATCATGCGCCAGGCCTACAGCAGATGAGCGAAATCCAACGAACACTCGGCGTCATCGGAGGGAGCGGTCTTTACGAGCTCGAGCATCTGACCGACGTGGAAGAGCTGGAGATGACGACCCCGTTCGGGACACCCTCCGATGCGATCACCGCGGGAACAATCGGAAGCACGCGGTTGCTCTTTCTCCCCCGCCACGGCCGGGGTCATCGCCTCGTGCCGCATAGGGTCAACTATCGGGCCAATGTCCTCGCGCTCAAGATGGCAGGGGCGGAACAGATTCTCAGCGTGTCGGCAGTGGGGTCGATGAAAGACGACATTCATCCAGGAGACATGGTCGTCGTCGACCAGTTCATCGACCGTACTAGACATCGCATCGATACGTTCTTCGATGACGATGGCGTGGTGGCACACGTGGAGTTCGCAGCGCCGATCGACGCACAGCTCGCGAGCTCGTTGACCAACGCAGCAAGAAGAGCCGACGCGACCGTGCACGAAGGCGGCGTCTACCTGTGCATAGAAGGCCCACAATTTTCGACGCGTGCCGAATCGCAACTTTACCGATCGTGGGGCGTCTCGGTAATCGGCATGACGAACTTCCCCGAAGCACGGCTGGCGCGAGAAGCAGAGCTACCCTATGCGACGCTCGCCATGGCGACCGACTACGACTGCTGGCACGAGGGACACGACGCAGTCACGGTCGAAGCGATCATCGCTGTGATGCAAAGAAACGTCGCAAAAGCCAAGGAAATCATCGTCGAGCTCGCCCAAGCCCTGCCCGACCCCTCAGGATGTCCCGCGGCCTCGGCCCTCGCCGGCGCCATCATCACCAACCCCGATTCGATCTCAGCGGCCGCACGCGACAAGCTACGGCCGCTCATTGGCAAATACGTACCCTGAAAGGCACCATGTCCTCGCTTCTCGTCGTCGGCTCCGTCGCTTTTGACACCATTCACAATCATCTCGGCTCGCACGACCGAATCCTCGGCGGCTCGGCTACCTATGCGTCCCTCGCAGCGTGCCAGCTTGCTCCCGTTCGGTTGGTCGGCGTGGTCGGCAAAGATTTCCCCCGTGAGGCGGTCGACATGCTCCGCGGCCGGGGCATCGACACCGCCGGCCTCGAGGTGGCAAACGGGAAGACGTTCCACTGGGAAGGTCGATACTCCGACGACCTCACGTCGCGCACAACCATCCAAACCGACCTCAACGTCTTTGCGGACTTCAATCCGAAGATCCCGGTCGCGTTTCGTGATTCCGAGTTCGTGATGTTGGGCAACATCGCGCCCCAGCTGCAGCTGCACGTGCTCGATCAGGTGGAGAACCCCACGCTCGTCATCGCCGATACGATGAACCTATGGATCGACACCGCGCTCGACGCGCTCAAAGAGCTACTCACGCGCGTGGACATCCTCGTCATCAACGAAGAAGAGGCCCGGCAGCTGACAGGCTTCCATCACCCGGTTGCCGTTGCCGAGGCATTGCGTGCGCTCGGCCCGGAAACGGTGATCGTGAAGCGCGGCGAGTACGGCGCGCTGCTATTCCTCGAGGAAGACATCTTCTGCGCACCGGCCTACCCGCTCAAGTCAGTTGCTGATCCGACCGGCGCGGGCGACTCGTTTGCTGGAGGGTTCCTCGGATACCTCGCAGAGAACGGCCACACCGACCTCCGCCAGGCCGTGATCTGCGGCTCGGCCACCGCATCCTATTGCGTACAAGACGTCGGCATCGGGGCGCTGCAGCAGGTTAGCCGCGAAGACCTCGAGAGACGAATCCGACAGTTCCGAGAGCTCACCTGCTTCTAGCCCGTCGTTTTCTTGACCGAAGCAGCGTGAAACCGACACTGCGGTCTTAGGAAGGAACGGCCATGAACCTAGACGAACTCAAGAGAACCCTGCGCGGCCTCGTGCGAAAGACGATCGAAACCCGCTTCAGCGGAGCGAACTACGCCACACTGGCCCAGGCCCGCGGCTACGCCGACGGTTACATGCGCGCCCTCCTCGATGCCGACCTGATCGACCAGAGGCAACTCCTCGAGCTGGTCAACGCCGCACGCCGCCTCTTCGTCGACAAAGCAAGCAAACTCGACAGCGCAACACGCGCAGCCTAGACCGAAAAAGGGGACTGTCCCCTTTTTGAAACGCGTGATGAGGGACGGGCTGAAGTTTCTAAGTCTTCAGTTTTCGTCAGTTCTGGGCAAAGCGGCGGGAGACAAGAGGTCAGCTGCGTAGGTTCGTCGCCTGACTGGACGCAAAACTGAGAAACTTCAGTCCGTCCCGTTCCCTCTACTCCTAGTCCACGGAGCTGCAGCATTCCAAACGCAGTACGGAAGGCCCGCGATGCGGGCCTGAGTACACCCGCGGGTTCGAGTCCCGGGCAACCAGCGTGCATGCTGCAACCTCTAGGCTGCTCTTACTGGACGCTAAAGGTAGTGCCGGGGGCGGGAGTCGAACCCGCACGTGTTGCCACGGGCGATTTTAAGTCGCCTGCGTCTGCCATTCCGCCACCCCGGCAACGCTGAGAGCATCGCGTTAATGAACGAGCTCGTCTACCCGGCGCGGCATTTGCGGCCCGGGCTGCTCGGGGCCTGTGTCGATGATTCGATTCTTGCTGTCGACGAGCACCACCTTGGGCTCATGCGCCCTCGCCTCTTCGTCACTCATCTCGCCGAAGATCGCGATGATTGCCAGGTCACCGGGGCTCATGTGATGAGCGGCGGCGCCGTTGACACAAATCACGCCGGACCCCCGCGGACCTTCGAGCGCATAGGTCGTCAAGCGAGTGCCTTGAGTCACGTTCCAAATCTGGACTTCTTGGTGCTCGATGATGCCGGCGGCATCGAGCAAGTTGGCGTCGATCGTGACGCTACCTTCGTAGTCCAAGTCCGCGTGTGTGATCGTAGCTCGGTGAATCTTTCCGAGGAACATTCGTCGGCGCATGTGTGGAACCTCCGTAGCGTCCCGAAGCGGGTACGCTCAGATGAATCACGAACTTAACCCCTGACGGCCGAGGTCGCAAGCAATCGCATCATCTGCGATCCGACAGGTGAAAACTCAACAATTTTAGGTGGAAGGCCCGGTTATGAACTCGAGACCCAACACGTATCCGTCCGGCCGCGCCTTTGACCAAACCACCCTCGCGTGCTCGATCGTCTCGTGATCGGGCGCCGTTCGGACCCGCAGGGTGCAGATGTGGTCGACCGGAACGCCCATGTCGACGGCGATCCGAAGGCCGCCGACGCTGGCGTTGATGGCCAAGCCCGAGCCTCGTGCGGGCGCCAAGAGCTCGACCTCCGCGTCGAGAGCCCAGCGGCGGAACCGGCGCCGGGCGCCACGATGCACGGCGACGTCAGCGCCACCCTTCGGCAAGATCGAAGAGAGCCTGTCAACAACGGGTGTCAAAGCACTGAGGAATATATCGAAGCGTGCGAACCTTGGCTAGCGTTTTCGTCCTGCGTTTGCAGCAAAAACGATCGCGCACCTACCCTTCGGGGGGACACACCCCCGTCAGTTGTTGGGCCACGCACCAAAGCCAGCTGAACCCAAGCAGCCGCGCCCATCGGTGCCTCGAGCTCTGCGAACGCCACGGCTCATTTGCGCACCCCATGTAGACGGTGGTACGTTGCTCGACCCGAAGCGTATGCTTTCTATGAGTGGGTTGGAGGAAACGCTGACAATTCAGGATATTCAACGGGCGCTGTCAAACGCCGGAGTGGAAATCTACCGAGTCCAGCCTCGGGAGCTCCAAATCGCGGAACGCGTGCGCCTTCACATCATGGATTCCGGAGTCCGGGTCGTTCTGAACGGCGCGCTGATCGTGCAGTTCACCGCTCGCACCCAGCGCTCGGATGCCCCATCCGCCCATGCCGACGAGCTGTTTCGGCGGGTGCGCGAAGAAATCGGCGGGCAGGCGGGAAGTCGCGGCTACGAAGAGTCTCGCGCTGAAATTGTCGAAGTGAAAGACCCCGTCGACGAAGCCAGAGTCCTCGACGTCTGGCACGAGGTCACCTATCGCAAGCCGCTCGCAGCAGTCGCCGATGCCGTTGCCGAAGTTCGTTGGGCGCTCGAGCTCGAGAAATACGTACGGCCCTGAGCGCCAACTGGCAGTCGCGCCCGCAATCACGGCGAGCTCTCTTGCAAGTGCCTTTGAGCGATGTTCGCCCAAGTGCCCTCCGGCTCGAGCGCGAGGTATTGCTGCCAATGGGGCCGGGCCGCCATCCGCTGGCCCTGCTCTTCGAGCGCCATCGCAAGATTGAAGTGCGCGTCCGCAAACGAGGGATCGCTCTTCAGCGCTTCGCGAAATAATAAGACTGCCTCGTCAACCTCATCCCGCTCGAAGCGTAGGAAGCCCAGGTTGTACAGAGCCTCAGGCTGCTCCGGGTCGCATTCCAGCGCCCGCCGGTAGTAGTGCTCTGCGGGTTCAGGCTGATCGCGGCGGTACTCGAGGTTACCCAGGTTGGTCAGCGCACTAGAAAGCGTCGGATCGAGTGACAACGCTTTGTGATACGCCTTTTCGGCCTGCTCGTAGGTCCGCTCGTCCTCGTCGAAGCTGCAGCCTTCGAGGTAGTGCTCGTAGGCGCGAGACCGGTCGTCGTGATCGAAGTGGAGTAACCGAACGACGTCCGACTCTAGCCCGTCGATGCGGAATTCGAGCACCGTCTGACCCGTCGTTGGCTCGTAGGTACCCGAGTCGTCCTGCACGAGGACGGTCCGCCCGTCGACCAGGACGCGAAGCTCCGACAGCGGCCGCGTGGTCTTCGGAAACGCCTCGCGCAACGACTCGACCGACCGACGCACCTGCTGAAGAGGCACCCCTTGCTCGAGAAGCCCTTTGGCGGAGCGCACCCCGACGAGGTCTTGGAAGGTGTAGTAGTTGCGGCCCGCGACACGCGCAGAAGGGCCTAGCAACCCGGAACGATGCCAGTACCGGAGCCGAGACGGCTTGTACCCGAACAACCGCGCTACCTCCGCGACCGTGTATAGGCCGTTGCGCGGATCGCTCCTTGGCGGAGCTGGCTGCGAGGGGGCCGGCTCCGGGCTCGCGGCCCGGGTCAGCTTGCCATCCACCCCGAAAGCAACGCGAATCACGTTGTCCCGATCGCTGCCTTCGTTCAACTCACTCTCCCCGCGTGACAATAGGCCGGCCCCGTCTCCATGCAAGCGCTGATGTCCGACGGACGGACCAACTCGGGCAGTGCTAGGCTCACGCCATGGCACACCCACCGGAAGCCGCCCCCATCGCATTTCTCTCCGACGTGCACGGGAATCTCACGGCCCTGAATGTCGTGCTGGCGGAGCTCGAGCGGCTCGGTGTGAAGCGGGTGTATGTCGCAGGCGACCTTCTGCTCGGTGGCGACGAGCCACTCGAGGTTTGGCAGCGCCTGCAGGCCTTGGGCGCGACATGCACGCGCGGTCCGGCGGACATGGCGCTCAGCTCGATGAGTCCGAGCGGTCTCGTGCCCATCGACGACGAGCAACGCCGTCAGGCGCGTCTGTTCGCGGAAACGCGGGCGGCGATCGGCGACCTCGTCGCGGAACGGCTTCGCCGCCTGCCCGAACAGCAGCGGATACCCCTGGTCGACGGCCGCGAAGTCTTGATGGTGCATGGCTCACCAGCCGACAACAACCGCGAGATCAGTCACGACTTGAGCGATGACGAGATCCTCGCGCTACTGGATGACGATCCGGCGGACATCATCGTGTGCGGCTCCACGCACGTCCCGTTCCAGCGCACGGTCGCTGAGTACCATATCGTGAACGTTGGATCGGTCGGCAGCGCGCCCGAAGGACAGATCGCGCATTACACCGTTCTGACACCACAGATGAGCAGCGCGGATATTCTCCAAGACTGGGTTAGCTACGAAGAGCCCGAGGCTTCCTAGCCGGCCGCAGCTTTCCGCTCGTCGGGCTCTTTGGTGCTCGCCCGGAGCATCTCGACACGGCGAACGTGCCGCTCGTCCGCGTCGATGACCACGATGCGATACGACCTCGCAACGAGAGTCTCCCCGATCACGGGCACCTGACCGGCCAGGTGAACCAGGAGTCCTCCGAGCGAATCGAAATCGGTCTTGTCTTCGCAGATCTCTTCACCGAGGTGCTTCTCCAAGTCGTAGACGGAAATGCCCGCGTCGACGAAATAGTGACCCGGCGCGCGTTCGTAGACCAACGGTGTCTCTTCGTCGTGCTCGTCCTGAATCTCTCCAACGATTTCCTCGACGATGTCCTCCAACGTCACGATGCCGGCGGCGCCGCCGAACTCGTCGACTACCACAGCGAGATGGGAACGGCGCCGCTGCATTTCACGAAGCAGCACGCCGATCTTCTGACTCTCTGCAGCAAAGAAGACCGGTTTTCGGATGACGTCCGCCAGCAGGATGCTGGAGGCATCCGCAGTGCCGCGTAACACCTGGAAAAGATCTTTCGCGTAGAGAATGCCTTCGACCTGATCGATCTGCCCTCGGTACACCGGGTACCGGCTGTGACCCGACTCGATGACTCTCGCGAGCACCTCGTCGATGCCGGTGTCGATGCCGAACGCTACGACATGCGTCCGTGAGACCATAATCTCGCGAGCGACCGTGTTCTTGAACTCGAGCACGCTTCGTAACATCTGAGCGTGATCTTCGGCGATCGTGCCGGTCTCTTCGCCTTGCTCGATCACGTGCTCGACTGTCAACTCGGCGAGGCGACCCGGGTCGTCCACCTCGACCTCCGGGACGACCTTGACCACGAACTCGCTGAGCCAGCTCATGGGCGCCGCAAGAGGTGTGAGGAATAGGTCCACGGGCCGCAACCACTTCCAAATCCGCAAAGTGGCTTGCCCGGAACGCTGGCGAATCACGGCTCCGGCTACCGTCGCCACGAACGCGTAGGCCACCGAAGTGCCGACGACACCGGCGAAAGCCATGCCCACGCCGTACGACTGGAGCATCGCATAGGCCACGAGCGCCGAAACGAGCGCCACGCAGAGCACACGGCCCACCAAGAGGCGTGACTGAATCGCCCTGAGGTCCCTCAGAACGCGTTTGGCGACTTTCGTGTTGCTGCCGTCGACTTCCGATAGCGCTTGAAGACCCGCGTCACCGAGCGCGTGGAGGCCGGCGCTAACAGCTGCAAGCAGCGCGCCCAGACCCACGCCGCCGACAATCGCGGCGGCCAACTGTATACTTGGAACGTCCAAGGCCTTGTGAGCTCTCAGATTACCGAGGACCGCAATCGGCCGCAACAACCAGGGTTAATCATCGTGGCGCTGGTCCCGAAGGGCCCGAATTCGCAAGCGAAGCGCGTTGAGCCGGATGAAACCGGTCGCATCCTGCTGGTCGTAGACCTCGTCCTCCTCGAAGGTCGCAAACTCCGGGTCGTAGAGCGTGTTCGGGCTTCTCCGCCCCACGACGTCGGCGTTCCCCTTGTAGAGCTTGATACGCGCCTCGCCGGTGACGTCTTTCTGGGCATCGTCGATGAGGGCCTGGAGCATCTCACGCTCCGGTGCAAACCAGAAACCGCGATAGACGAGCGACGCATACTCGGGGATCAAGCCGTCGCGAATTCGCAACACCTCCCGATCGATGGTGATCGACTCCACCGCGCGATGGGCCCGTTGAAGGATGGTCCCGCCTGGTGTCTCATACACACCACGCGACTTCATCCCGACGAACCGGTTCTCGACGATGTCAACACGGCCGACGCCATGCTTCGAGCCAACCTCGTTGAGCCGCTCGACGAGGGTAGCCGGGGAAAGGCGCTCGCCGTCCAAGCTGACCGGGTCGCCTTTCTCGTATCCAATCACGATGTATTCCGGTGTGTCGGGCGCGTCCTGAGGGTCTGTCGTCCAACGGAACATGTCTTTGAGCGGCTCGTTCCAGGTGTCCTCGAGAACCCCGCCCTCGTAGCTGATGTGGAACAGGTTGGCGTCCATCGAGTACGGCTTCTCGGCGGTGACCTCGATCGGAATCTTCCGGTCCTTGCAATATTCGATGCAGTCGGTCCGCGAACGCAAGGACCACGTCCTCCACGGTGCGATGACCTGGATGCGCGGGTCGATGGCCATCGCAGCGAGCTCGAAGCGAACCTGGTCGTTACCCTTGCCGGTCGCGCCGTGCGCAATGGCATCCGCACCTTCTTGCCGGACCACCTCCATCATGGCCTTGGCAATGACGGGGCGCGCGATCGAGGTTCCGAGCAGGTACTCGCCTTCGTAGATGGCGTTCGCGCGCAGCATCGGAAAGCAGAAATCACGGGCGAACTCTTCCTTGAGGTCCGCGATGATGCACTTGGAAGCGCCGGTCGCACGGGCTTTCTCGTCGAGACCGCCGAGCTCCTCACCCTGGCCGACGTCCGCACAAAACGCGATCACCTCGGCGTCGTAGGTCTCTTTGAGCCAGGTCAGAATGACGGATGTGTCGAGGCCACCGCTGTAGGCGAGCACGATCTTCTTGGGAGGCGCAGCCATGGGGCGGGATGGTAGTGGTCCACCGACCGGGTGCAAGCGGGCACGCCGTTAGGCCACCCGGAGAATGGCCTTGGCTTCCAGAAGCTCGGTAAACACGCGGAGCGCCTCCAACCTGCCCATTTGGCAGAGCTCGAGCACCTCGGCGACGGTCGTCTGGCCATCGACGAGCGACAGGAGGAAAGCTGCCTGGGGATCCAGACCAAGCCACTTCACTTTGGCTGTGGGAACCGCAAGGTTGAACACGTATTCGAGCGAGCCGATCCGCGTCGTATACCGGGTCTCGAGACGGGCCCGGCTGGTGTCCGCGTACTGACGGGCGCTCTGGTCGTCCGGGTCCAGGCCCAGTTGCAGCTCCGCCGCATACAGCGCCGCCGCATAGTCCCCGAGGGCAAAGTGGTCAGCAATCTCGCGATGAATGTCGTTCGGGCTCGGCTCGTCGGCTTCCCGCACCACGACCGCCTCGGCTGCCACAGCAGGCGGCAACAAGCTGCGCCGATCCCGGTCGACCAGCCAAGCATCCCCGGAAGGACGGCTGGTCGGCGGACCGTGGGTACCCTCCTGGGCGAGCCCACCGGTCAAGTCGATCGTGCCATCCTTGCCGAGCACGCTCGGGAAGTTGGAGTCGGTCATGCCGACTTGCCGACCACGCCCTTGAACATGCGCTGCGTTCGGCCCAGCGACTCGAGCTCGTCCTTGAGCGCGGCGATGTCGCCACGCTCAAGCAGTGTGCGCGCATTGTCGACCACGCCCTTGGCCTTGTCGATGGCGTCGCGCCCGAAGTCGCTGCCCGCAACGATCGACTCGACCTCGGGAAAGAGGCGCTCGATCTCGGCGATGATCGTTTCGGCTTCCTGTCGGACCTGCTCAGTGGCTTCGTCTTCGCGCCGCGACACCGCGAAGTCCGACGCATCGACCATTATCTCGTCGATCTCGTCTTCGTCGAGGCCTCTGGTAGCCGTGACGGTGAGCGACTCCTCCTTGCCGGTCTCGAGGTCCTTGGCGTGCACGCTGACGATACCGTCGGCGTTGATCTCGAAGGTCACCTCGACCTCGAGCTGACCGGCAGGCGCCCGCCGCAGGCCGGTCAAGATGAACTCGCCGAGGAGCTCGTTCTCTTCAGCGCGGCGTGACTCGCCCTGCAAGACTAGAATCTTCACGGCTGTCTGGTTTTCGCGCACCGTGGTAAACGGCTTGCTGCGAGCAGTCGGAACGGTTGTGTTCTGCGGGATGAGCTCCTCGAAATAGCCGCCGACGACCATGATGCCGAGCGTGTGCGGCGTGACGTCGAGCAGAACCATGTCGAGCTCCGGAGAATCGTCAACCAGCGCTGCACCCTGAATCGACGCACCGAGTCCGACCACCTCGTCTGGATGGACGCCCTTACAGGGGTCGCGTTGGAAGAACTTGGTGACTCGCTCCTGGACCTTCGGCATGCGGGTCATTCCGCCAACCAGGATGATGTCTTCGAGCTCGTCCTTATCGAGACCCGCTTCACCGAGCGTGAGCTCGCAAATTTGAACCGTGCGGTCGATGAGGTCCGCGGTAAGCTCCTCGAGCGTGGCCCGCGTGAGCAACCGTTGAAGATGGAGCGCCTCGTTGCGTACGCTCGAAATGATGAAGGGCAGGTTCACCTCGGTCTCGGTGACCGCCGAAAGCTCGCACTTGGCCTTCTCGGCAGCATCTTTGAGACGCTGGAGAGCCATGCGGTCCTGCCGGAGGTCGATCCCGTGCTCGTGTTGGAACCCTTCGACGAGCCAGTCGATGACTCGCTGGTCGAAGTCTTCGCCGCCGAGAAACGTGTCGCCCGCCGTGCTGAGGACCTTGAACACACCCGTGCTCGAGATCTCCAAAATCGAGATGTCGAACGTGCCGCCACCGAGGTCGAACACCGCAATGGTGCGATCGATGTTCTTGCCAAAGCCGTACGAGAGCGCCGCCGAGGTAGGTTCATTAATGATGCGAATCACGTCGAGACCCGCGATCGCGCCAGCGTCCTTGGTTGCCTGGCGCTGGTTGTCGTTGAAGTACGCGGGCACCGTGACGACGACCTTGTTAACCTCTTCGCCGAGATAGTCCTCTGCGACCATCTTCATCTCCTGAAGCACCATCGCGCTAACCTCAGGAATGCTGTAGACCTTGTCGCGCATCTTGATCCGGCAGTCTCCGTGCGGACCCTCTACGATGTGAAACGGACAGGTCTGAATCGCGTTCTTGACCTGTGGGGTCTCCCACTTCCGCCCGATGAGACGCTTCGCGGCGTACACCGTGTTCTCGGCATTGGTGACGGCCTGCCGCTTGGCGATGTGGCCCACCAAACGTTTGCCACCTTCGGTCACGGCCACCATCGACGGGGTGACCTTGTATCCCCCTCGGTTTGCGATGACCACGGGCGTTCCGTTTTCGACGACGGCAACGCACGAGTTGAAGGTTCCTAGGTCAATCCCGATGACTCTTTCCATGCCCCACTTTCAAGCGCTCAGATGCGTTACTCACATCATCCCCCGAGCTGCTTCCTCAGATTTTTCACCATCTCGTGCCCTGGGTCCAGCTTTGCAGCCTGATCGAGCTCTTTTACCGCGCTATGGTCCATGCCAGCCTCGATATAGATACGGGCCAGCAACAGGCGCGTCTCTAGAGAATCCGGCGCGAGCTCGAGGCCCCTGAGGGCAAAATCACGTGCTTTTCGTAGGTCGCCGCCAGCAGCCATGACGGCCTTTGCCGCCCGGCGCGGGGCGATTGGATCGTCTGGTGAGGCCTGGACCACCTTCGCCCAGGAGATGCTGGCGGCCGCCCACAAGCCGTTCTCCTCCTCGTACTTGGCCTGTTCCCGGTGAATATCGACGAGCTGAACCCGCAAGTGGGAGCTCACGCGCTGATAGTGTTCCTGGAGCTCGGGGCGATTTGAATCGAGCGCGATCGCCATTCGCAACGCGCTCGCCGCTGCGGCAAGATCGCCGTCGGCCTCGGCCAAGCGGGCATTGTCGAGGTGGTGCTCCGCGCGGTCCACGCCGCCGGTGAGCACCGCCGTCTGCTTGAGCGACCGCGTCAGGTCGCGAAGCGCAGTCTTTCGGCCAACCCTCACGGTGGGCGCGGGCATCGACCGCACCGATTGGCTTCTTCGCGCAGGCCGTTGAGATCGACCGCCAAGCTTCCGTTCCAGAAGCTCGCGCTTGCGTTGCATGCGATCGTACTCGGGGGTCCCCGGCATGACTGACGGAGTGGCTTTGGGGCGAGGCGCACTGGGGCGCCCTTCCTGGGCCGAAGCGGTAGCGACGACCGGCTGCGCCTGGCGTTCTACAACGGGCGCTTTGGTGAGCGCCCTGGACATCGCCTGGGCGCGTTCTTCGACGCGGTCCATCTGCTTTTCAGCGCTGGACACGGCGATGCTCTGCTTGAGGTACCGATCGTAGGCCTCGCGCTTCTTCGGGCGTCCAACCGCCTCATACGCGTCGGTCACCTTGCGGAAGATCACTTCCATGCTCGCTTTGAACGACCCGAGGCGCTTTCCATAGTACGCGTCGGGATGGAAAAGCTTGGAGAGCGCGAAATACGCTTTGCGAATCTCGGCGCGGTCCGCGTCGACGGCGACTCCGAGAAGCTCGTAGTGGTTCAGCTCGTGCACGCGATGTAAGGTCTTGACGATCCGTTTTTGGAACGCCTCATCGATCTCTACGTCTTCGACCAGCTCTGTCTGGGGCGGTGCGCTGGACCTCTTGGGGACGACCCACTCGGCGACCCCCAAGGAGACCAGCCGTTCGATCGAGTCGAACACCTCCGCAGCTGCCAGCACGGTCAGGTCGGCGATGTCCTCCAAGTTCAGGACCCCGTCGAGGCACGAATGAATAAACACTTCCTGCGCGCTGATGTCTAGTCCCCTGACATCCGCCCCTTCGACCTGTTGCGGGATTTTGTCCTCCGGCATTGACTGCCTAACTGCCTCCCATTCGCACAGTCTAACGTGGCCCTTCCCTGGTCAGCCACTTCACCGAAGCTATGCGATGAGCCACTCCAGTAGAGCCTTCTGGGTGTGTAGTCGGTTCTCCGCCTCGTCCCAAACCCGGGACTGCCGCCCGTCGATCACCGATGCGCTCACCTCCTCGCCGCGATGGGCAGGCAGGCAGTGAAGGAAGATCGCGTCAGCGGCGGCGTGCTTCATGGCGGCGGCATCGACGATGAAGCCGGAAAACGCGCGCAGTCGCTCGGCCGCCTCGCCCTCCTGGCCCATGCTCGCCCAGACATCGGTGCTGACCACAGCCACACCGTCCAACGCTTCTTCCGGGCGTTCGACAACGCGAACATTGGCGCCACGCTCGCGAGCGCCCGCCAACACCTGATCATCTGGCTGGTATCCAGGTGGACACGCGAGCACGAGCTCGAAGCCGGCCACCGCAGCGGACACGATCCACGAGTGCGCCATGTTGTTGCCATCGCCGATCCAAGCAACACGTACGTCGTGCAGCGACGGTCCGAAATTCTGTCGGATCGTCATTAAATCCGCGAGTAGCTGCACCGGATGAAACTGGTCGGAGAGCCCATTGACAACGGGAATGGTCGCGTGAGACGCGAGTGCTTCGAGGCGGTCGTGCCCGAAGGTTCGGTAGACCACGCAGTGCACGTAGCGGCTCAACATACGAGCGGTGTCTTCGATCGGTTCACCCCGTCCCAGCTGCGTGTCCTTGGAATTGAGGGTAACCGGCTGTGCGCCGAGCTCGTGAATGCCCACCTCGAAGGAGAGACGGGTTCGTGTCGACGCCTTTTCGAACACGACGGCAACCGACTTACCCCGGAGCGACTGCGGATGCGCGGGTGTCCCGCGGAGCGCCTTGAGCTCGTCCGCTCGATCGAGCACGCCGAGAAGCTCTTCCCGACTGAGGTCAGAAATCGACAGGAAGTGTCGTGTCATGGCTTCCTCGGCGCGTCGGCGAGGATTTTCTCGAGGATCGAAAGGCCCTCGTCGAGCTCGTCTCGTGTCACGTTGAGTGATGGTGAAATCCGGACCACACAGCCACCGGCGAGTGTGAGCAGCAACCCCGCGGCATGGACCGCAGCGATGGTCGCACCCGGATCGACGTCGTCAGCCAAGAGCAAGCCTTGCAGCAAGCCGAGGCCTCGCGTACCCACCGTGCTGGGGAGGCGCGCATCGAGCTCGGCGAGTCGATCGGACAGATACTCGCCGAGGGCCCGCGCGTTTTCGATGAGCCCCTCTTCGTCGATGATGTGCAGCACGGCGAGGCCTGCTGCACAGGCAAGCGGATTGCCCCCGAACGTGCTCGCGTGACTCCCGGGAGGCAGGCCTTGTGCGAGGCGCTCCGTGACCGCCATCGCGCCGAGCGGGAAGCCTCCGCCGATGCCTTTCGCGAGCGAGCAAGCGTCCGGCACGACGTCGAACCACTCTTGCGCCAGGAAACGACCGGTCCGACCGTAGCCGGTTTGAATCTCATCGAAGAAGAGCAACGCGCCCCTCTCGTCGCAAATGCGACGCGCGCCTTTCACGAACTCCTCCGTGACGACGATGATACCGCCTTCCGCTTGAACCAGCTCGAAGATCACGGCTGCGGTCTGATCGGTCACAGCCACATCGAGGGCAGCGAGGTCGTTGAAGTCGATGAAGCTCACCCCTTGCACCAACGGCTTCATACCCTCGTGGTACTTGGTCTGCCCCGTCAGCGACAACGAACCCATCGTCCGGCCGTGAAAGCTGTTGAAGGTGGAGACGAATTCCACCCGCTTCTCGTCGCCGCGGTCGTGATGGTAGCGGCGCGCCAGCTTGAGCAACGACTCATTGGCTTCGGAGCCGCTATTGCAGAAATAGACTCTGTCGAATGGGGTCCGCGCGCAAATCGCCTCGGCCAGCTCAATGGCGCGGTCGTTATAGAAAATGTTGGAGACGTGCATCAGGCGAGCGGCCTGCTCCCCGATTGCCGCAGCAAGCGTCGGATGGCTGTGCCCCACCGAAAGCACGGAAATCCCGCCGGACAGGTCCAGGTACTCCCGACCCGAGGCGTCGGTCACGCGACGTCCACGCCCGTGCGTCAGAACGAAGGGCGCGGGCGCGTAGTTGCCGAGCTGAACCTCTTTCGCGGTGCGAAGCATGTCATCCTGCCTGGTCATGGTGTGCCTTTAGGGAAGCCCGGGGCATACCACCATTGCCCTAGGCCGTCGACCCTGGTCCGGCAGGCTCAGCGTGTGATTTCGGTGCCGATACCCTCGTCAGTGAAGATCTCGAGCAGCATCGCGTGACGCACCCGGCCGTCGATGATGTGCGCCTTGCGGACACCCCCCGCCAACGCACTCAAGGCGCATTCCACCTTCGGGATCATTCCACCTTGGATCACGCCATCGAGCTTGAGGGTGTTGATCTCCGACGCGCTCAGCGAGCTCGCGACCTTGCCGTCCTTGCCGTGCACTCCTTCGATGTCGGTGAGCAGCACGAACTTCCGCGCTGACAGTGCCTCGGCTACCTTGCCGGCAACGGTGTCGGCGTTGACGTTGAGTGACTTTCCTTCGGCATCGACCGCCACGGGAGCGATCACCGGAATGAAGCCGTCGTCGACGAGCCGGCGCACGATGTCGGGATTGACCTGCGTTACGGTCCCAACGCGGCCCGGATCGACCCACTTCCCGCTCTTGGTCTTCATTTGGTCGACCTTCTTGGCGCGCAGGAATGCGTCGTCTTTGCCGGTGAGACCCACGGCACGGCCACCATGTCCCGCGATGAGCGACACGATTTCCTGATTGATCTTGCCACCCAAGATCATCTCGACCACCTCCATCGTGTGTTCGTCGGTTACACGGAGCCCGTCGAGTCGCTCCGAAACCACGCCGAGCGACTTGAGCATGTCGTCGATCTGCGGCCCTCCCCCGTGCACTACGACCGGATGAAGCCCCACGTACTTCATCAGCACGATGTCACGCGCGAAGCCATCCCGTAGCACCGGATCCACCATCGCGTTGCCGCCGTACTTGATGACGAAGATGTCCCCATGGAACCTCCGAATGTACGGGAGCGCCTCTTGCAAAACCGCAGCCTTCTGGATCAGGTCGTCCACGGGCTGGCGTATAGCAGAAGACCGCATCAATGCTTACCTCCCCGCTGCTGGCGGGTTGAGGATCTGGATGTACCGATTGCGGATCTTGCGGATGTCGTCTTCGAGTGTGTCTAGCGTCCACCCCGACAGATCAACGGGAGGAAGGATCACTGCCTCGATGACGGCCGGACGCACGACGAGGGCACCTTTCGGCAGAGCGTCGAGGACGTTGCGAAACACTACGGGAACGATGGGCACGCCTGCATCCATCGCCAATCGAAAGGCACCCTTCTTGAAGTGGCCGAGCGCTGGTGTCGTCGAACGGGTGCCTTCCGGCGCGATGATCAACGAACGGCCGTGGCGAAGAGCTTCCACTGCCGGCCCCAGGGCCTCAACGGCCTTGGCGCTGTTCGATCGATCGACGAATACCGCCCCAGCCGCCGTGAAGAGGGGACCAAAGATCGGGTTGTGACGAAGCTCCTGCTTCGCGATGCCGGTGAAATCTCGGCGGAGAAGCTTGAGCAGCAGTACGATCTCGAGACCACTTTGATGGTTGAAGATGAATACGGCGGGGCGATGCGACCACAGGTGTTCCTGGCCTTCGACCCGAAGATCAATCCCTGCGGCCGACGCCGCGAGGTCCCCCCAAACAGATCCCATCACGTTGACCGCTTCGCGTTTCGAGCGATTGAGGAGACCTGCCGCGACCCCGAACGCCACCGATGGCGCAAGGCTCCCGTAGAGCAGTCCTGTACGAACGACGTCGCCCATCGTGGGCGTTCCGCGGCTGGTGAAGCGATGAACCGGCCACTGCCTCTCCTTGGCAATCTGGGCGAGCTTTCGGTTCGGATTGAGGGGGCGCGGATGCCCGACCAAATCGAATAACGGAAGGTCTTCGTGGCTGTCCGAGTAGAAATAGGCCTGCTCCAGGTCGAGGCTGTACTTGGACGCGAGGCTCCGACCGGCGGTTGCTTTCCCCTCGCCGTAGCAGGTCGGACGCACGACTTTGCCCGTGAGGATCCCGTTCTCGACGCCGAGCTGGGTGTAGAGGAGATGCTCGATGCCAAGCTCCCGAGCGACCGGCTCGGCTTGGTAACGGGTGGCCGAGGTAATGATCGCCACGGTGTGTCCCATCTCTTGATGCGCCTTCACCAACGCGCGTGACTCCGGATAGATCTGGGTTGCGAGGTGCTTCTCGAACGTCTGCTGCCCCGCTTCCTCCAGGACGGTTTCGAGCATACCGCGATACACCGCAGACGTGGCCGACACGAACGTGGAGAACCCTGTGCGGCCAAGCGCGAAGGAGAGCGTGGCGCGAACGGAGTCGCGCAGACCCTTTGGCGAGAGCCGACCCGACGCGAATTGATCACGCGTGAACGCCGTCGCCGAGAAGCCCGCGAAGAGCGTCTGGTCGAGATCGAAGAAGGCCCCGATGTTCGGACCTGCAGGGCCGGTGCGAATCTCATGAGTAAGCTGCTCGTGGAGGGTCATGGGGCCGCCGAGCATACCGCAACTCAGGTCTGTGCGGCGGCGTCTTTCTACTCTTTGCCGAGCACACGCCGCGCTTCATCGACTTCCGGCACCTCCGCAATCGACGGGTGGGCGAGCCAGGCCGCGGGGACCTGCAGCGGCATGTCGAGCAACTGCTGCGCGTAGGCTTTGCCCTGCGGATCGAAGCGAAGTGACGCGATGCCGCCTCCGCCGAGTGCGTCCCGGAGCAAGAAGTTGAGAGCGTGGATGCCGGGCAGGTCGTAGCGCTCGACCGGCCCATCTACTCGGTGGGCGAGCCACTCGGCCACCACCTGAGCGGAAAGCTGGTGGCGAAGGAGCGGAAGAAAGTCCGGATGACGGGCGCGGACTCCTATGTTTGCGTCCGCGCCTTTGTCGCCGCTGCGCGCATGCGCAATGGCGATGAGGGGAAGCTCGACAGGATCGTCGACTGGAAATGGCTCGGCGAAAAGCTCTCCTTCGGAGACAGGCTGGGAGCTCGTCGGCACTGCAGGCTCCTGGTACCGGACCGTTTCACCATCCAGCCAAATCGTTGGGTGAAACCGGTCGCGCGGAACTAGGTAACTTCGCAGTCGAACGAGAGGCGTCGGCTTGGGGAGGCCCTGTCCACCTGCGGTAAGGCCTGGCACCGCCATCCCAAAGGAGCCGAGCTCACGGACGATGCCCCCGAGGGCGCGAGGCGAGTCGTGATGCAATGCGATCTTCACGACGACTTCGCGCGTGTCCCTAGTGCGCGCGTGCAGCCCATACGTGCTTTCGGCGCCCAGGATCTCGATGTCCACACCGCGAAGACCTGCAGAGCTGTCCCGATCGAGTACTCGCTCCGCGCGCCGAATGAAGTCGTCGCCGAAACGCCGCGCCTTGCTTACAGCGTTGCGCCCGCCGATGAAAACCAGCCCGGTGATTTTGTAGCCATCCACGACTTGCGCGCAGGCTTTAAACGTCGATGGAGGAGCTCGTCCCCGGGCGCCCTTGACCGCGACACGGTCAACTCCGACTTCGGTAAGCTCGACGTCTCGCCAATCGCAAGTCACGTCAGGCAACAGATACGCGGCGGGATCCCCGATCTCGTAGATCAACTGCTCGGCAGCGGTCCGGACATCGACCAAGCCTCCGGTGCCTTCGGGTTTCGTGAGAACAAACGAACCGTCAGCGCGACACTCTGCCATCGGGTAGCCGAGGTCTTCCCATGAGGCCACGTCCTCCCAGTCGGTCAGCAAACCGCCCGTCGACTGCGGTCCGCACTCGAGCAGGTGACCGGCGAGACTTCCTTGAGAAAGCGCGCAGAGATCGTCCGGGCCCCATCCAAACTCGTGAATCAGTGGCCCGAGCGCGAGCGCCGAGTCCACGCACCGCCCCGTGATCACCACGTCCGCGCCAGCCGCTAGCGCGGCAGCGATCGGTCGAGCGCCGAGGTAGGCATTGAAGCTCAGCGGTTCGGTGATGAGCGAAGACCCGTCGCTCATCTCCGCGAGCCCGAGGGCGCTGAGCTCGTCCATCCGCTCCATCAGGTTGTCGCCCTCGACCCATGCGATGCGTGTCGCGACGCCGGCCTGGTCGGCCATAGACCGAAGCGCCGCCGCCGCTCCCTTTGGGTTTACTCCACCCGCGTTCGTCACAACGCGCACCCCCTGCTCGACGAAGCGCGACAGATCATGGCCAATCATCGCGATCACATCAGTGGCGTAACCAAGAGACGGGTTCTTTTGGTGCGCTCGCGTAAGAATCCCCATCGTGATCTCCGCAAGCGCCTCGAAAAAAATGTAGTCGCATCGCCCCGAGTCGAGCAGCTGCGGCGCGGCAAACGAGGTGTCCCCCCAGGCGCCACTCGCGCCACCGACAACAACGACGCGCTCGCCGCTACTTTGATCTTCACCAACCATGCCCATCAGCTCCTCTCGTGTGGTAATAGTTGGGACCGGAGATGTACACCAGGAGAGCGTCTATGACCAGATACCAAGAGGTCTTTGAGAACAACCGCAAATGGGTGCAGCGACACACTGAACGAGATCCGGATTTCTTCAGCCGGCTCGCACCGCAACAGGACCCAGACTTCTTGTTCATCGGTTGCTCCGACAGCCGGGTCCCCCCCAATGAGATCATGGGACTCGATCCCGGAAACGTTTTCGTTCACCGCAACATAGCCAACCTAGTTGTCAGCACTGACATCAATGCGCAGTCGGTCATCGAGTACGCCGTCGGACAGCTCGACGTGAAGCATATCGTCGTGTGCGGACATTACGGTTGCGGTGGCGTCGCGGCTGCCATGGAAGCAGCGGACCTCGGCTTGATAAACGGTTGGCTGCGCGAAATTCGAGATATCTACCGCATGTACCAAGACGAGCTCGACGCCATCGACGACACGGAGGCTCGCTACCGGCGACTCGTCGAGCTGAACATTCAAGAGCAGTGCGTCAACGTCATCAAGACCGCGGTCGTCCAGAAAACATACTTGCGCACGGGTCACCCCACCGTGCACGGATGGGTCTACGACCTCTCCAACGGCCTGTTGCGCGACCTAGAGATCCCATTCGGTGAGATCCTTGGGACAATCCAGAAAATCTATCGCCTCGAAGAGACGTAAGAGCCCGTCCTCTATCAGAGGATGTACTTTGCGAGGTCTTCGTCCGCGAGGATCGGCTCCAGCGTGGCCTTCACACGGTCCACGTCCACGACGAACTTCGACTGCGCGCGCTCCGATGCGTCGTAGGAGAGCTCTTCGAGAAGGGCTTCCATGATCGTGTAGAGACGGCGGGCGCCGATGTTTTCCGCGCGGCGATTGGCTTCTGCTGCGTAACCGGCAAGCTCTTCAATCGCGTCTGGCTCGAAGACGACCTCGATGCCCTCGGTGGCCATGAGGGCCTGATACTGCTTCGTCAGCGCGTTCTTCGGCTCGGTGAGGATCCTGATGAAGTCTTCCTTCTCGAGCGAGTCGAGCTCGACCCGAATCGGGAAGCGGCCCTGAAGCTCGGGGATCAGGTCCGAGACCTTCGACACATGGAAGGCGCCGGCCGCAATGAACAGAATGTGGTCGGTCTTCACGGATCCATACTTCGTGCTCACCGTCGAGCCTTCGACGATCGGAAGGAGGTCACGCTGCACGCCTTCCCTCGATACGTCGGGGCCGCCAACACTGCGGTCGGAGGTCACCTTGTCGATCTCGTCCAAGAAGACGATGCCCGCCTGTTCGGTTCGCTGCACCGCGTCGCGCTGAACCTTGTCGTGGTCGATGAGCTTCTTCGCCTCTTGCTGTTTGAGGACCTCGAGCGCATCGGGGACCTTGAGCCGGCGCCGCTTGGTCCGGCCTTTGAAGCCGGGCATCTGCGACATCATGTCTTGCAGGTTCACCTCTTCAGTGCCCCCTGCACCGAAGATGGTCATGAAGGGGTTCTGCGCATCGGTGACATCGAGCTCGACCTCCACCTCATCGAGCTCTCCATTGCGGAGCCGCTGCCTAATGTCGTTGATCTCGCTATCCGAGTAGAACGGTTGCGGCTGCTGCACTGGCTGCGGGTTGATCTGAAAGCTCAGGGGCCCGAACTGATGTGTTTGCGGGCTTGGGCTCGGCTCGGGTTGCGGCTGGGCAGGGGGCCGTTGGGCGGCCAAGACCATCGTGGCGAGCCGCTCCTCGGCGGCATCTCGCGCGCGCGTCTGCACGCCCTCGAGGGCTTCCTTCTCGCAGATCTGAATCGCGTTCTCGACCAGGTCACGAATCATCGATTCGACGTCGCGCCCAACGTACCCCACCTCGGTGAACTTCGAGGCCTCGACCTTCACGAAGGGCGCGCGCGCGAGCTTGGCAAGCCGACGCGCGATTTCGGTCTTTCCGACACCGGTTGGCCCGATCATGATGATGTTGCGCGGCGCGATTTCGTCGCGGAGGTCGCTCGTCACATGTTGTCGGCGCCAGCGGTTGCGGAGTGCGATGGCAACGGCGCGTTTAGCCTTCTGCTGCCCGATGATGTATCGGTCGAGCTCGCCAACCGTCTCCCGCGGCGTGAAATTCCCTAACGTCATCCGCCCATCTCCTCGACGATAATCTCGCTATTTGTGTAGACGCAGATCTCTGCGGCGATTTCAAGTGACCGGCGCGCGACCTCGGCGGCGGGCAAGTCGGTGTTACGCAGGAGCGCCCTGGCGGCTGCTAGCGCATACGAACCTCCGGAGCCAATTGCGATCACGCCTTCGTCGGGCTCGATGACATCACCCGTTCCGCTTATCAGGAGGGTCGACTCCGTGTCCATCACGACGAGCATTGCTTCGAGCCGACGAAGATATCGATCGGTTCGCCAGTCCTTCGCAAGCTCGACCGCGGCGCGTTGCAAGCTGCCCCGGTGCTGCTTGAACTTCGCCTCGAGCCGCTCCAGAAGCGTGAAGGCGTCCGCGGTGGCCCCGGCGAACCCTGCCACAACCTTGCCCTCAGCAATGCGGCGGACCTTCCGGGCCTGGCCTTTCATGACCGTCTGGCCGAGGGACACTTGGCCATCGCCCGCCATGGCGGCTTGACCGTCTCGGCGCACGGCAACGATGGTGGTGGAACGAAAAACAGGCTGATCGGGTTGATTCATCTCGGGTCGAAGGAACCTAAGTACGGCCCTTTAGGCTGTCAACCGCTGCCGGCTTTATCCCGGGCAAGTGGGTGAGCCCGATCGTAAACCTCCATCAAGCGGTCGACGCTGACGTGGGTGTACCGTTGCGTCGTCGACAAGCTCGAGTGACCGAGCAGCTCCTGGATCGAGCGAAGGTCAGCACCGGCATCGAGCAGATGCGTGGCGCAGCTGTGGCGCATCGCGTGGGGATGAAGGTCGCCGCGCCCTGCCCCGAGCGTCCCGTGACGCCGAACGATGTTCTGCACCTGCCGAACGCTCAGCCTGCGACCGCTCTGTGAAAGCCAGAGCGCGTCGGGGTTGCCCTCTTTGGCCTTCGCAAGCAAGCCGCCCCGCGCGGGCAGATAGGCCCGAATCGCTTCGATGGCGCACTTGCCGAAAGGAACGATACGCTCCTTGCCACCCTTTCCGAGGACCCGTACCTCGGACTCCGTGAAGTCGCAATGGTCGAGGTTCATGGAAGCGAGCTCGCTGACGCGCACGCCGGTCCCGTACAGGGTCTCCAGCAAGGCCTGGTCGCGGGCCCGAAGAGACTTGGCGCGTTTCTCTTCCTTGGGAGGCGAATCCATCACGCGAAATGCCTGATCGACGGTGAGGAACCGTGGCAACGATTGCCCGACCTTTGGAGAGCGCAATCCCGATGCCGGATTCTGATCGATGATGTGGCGCTTCAAGAGGAACTTGAAGAACGAACGAATGGCGCTCACTTTCTTCTTCATCGTGCTGGCCTGATTCGAGCGAAACAGGCTCGATAGAAATCCCCTCAGCGCCACGATGTCCAGCTTGCGCGCATCTGCCGGCAGCCCCTGGTCGCGCACGTAGTCGCCGAAGCTCCGCAAGTCGCGAATGTAGGTCTCGACGGTGCGCGCCGAGCTCCGACGCTCATCCGCTAGGTATTGAGCGAAGGTGTCGATCTGCTGGTCGAGCGGATCCGTTGCGCTCATCGCTCGACCCTACCACGTCGGCCAGCCACGCCCCGAGATCCTGCAGTGCGCGCTCCGACTGCGCGTCGCGACGAGCACGCTTGTTCAGCCGTCGCCCCTCGATCGGCGGTACCATGCTCCACATCACGTTGGATGGCTGGAAGTCGTCGTTCGCCGCTCGCAAATGCCCGACCAGCCCTCCAAGCATGGTGGTCGGCGGTGGAAACGAGAACGGAAGCCCGCGCGCCTCATGGGCGAGCTTGATGCCAATCAGCATCCCGCACGCCGCACTCTCGACGTAGCCCTCGACACCGCTGATCTGGCCGGCCAGATAGACACCCGGCCGCGACCCGAGCGCCAAATCGTCGTCGAGCACCTTGGGTGCGTCGACGAACGTGTTGCGGTGCACAGTCCCGAGCCGTTCGAACTCGACGTTCTCCAGGCCCGGGATCATTCGGAACACGCGCTTCTGCTCCGGCCACTTCATGCGCGTTTGGAAACCGACCATGTTGAACGCCGTGCCCGCTTCATCCTCTTGGCGCAGTTGCACAACCGCGTGCGGCCAACGCCCGGTGCGCGGGTCGGTCAGACCAACGGGCTTCATGCACCCGAACGACAAAGTCTTGTGACCTCGGGCAGCCACCACCTCGATCGGAAGGCAACCCTCGAAGTAACGCGCTTTCTCGAACTCGCGCGGGGTCACCTTCTCTGCCTCGAGAAGGGCCTGCACGAACGCGTCGTACTCTTCCTCGTTGAGGGGACAGTTCACATAGGCGGCATCGCCACCCTTGTCGTAGCGCGACGCTCGAAAGGCGCGGTCGAAGTTGATCGAGTCGGCTGACACGATCGGCGCGATCGCATCGTAGTATGCCAAATGCTCGGCGCCGACTGCGGCGGCAATGTCGTCCGCGAGGCCTCCGGACGTGAGCGGCCCTGTCGCAATGACGACCGGCCGCTGCTCCGGAATCCGGTCGACCACTTCATTAACCACTTCAATGAGCGGATGCTCCTCGACCCGACGAGTGATTTCAGCACTGAACTGCTCGCGGTCGACGGCAAACGCTCCGCCGGCTGGCACGCGATGAAGCTCCCCGACCTCCATCACCAGTGAGCCGGTTCGGCCCATTTCTTCTTTGAGCTGCCCGACCGCGTTGTGCATCGCAGCGCCACGGAACGAGTTGGAGCACACGAGCTCAGCCATTTGATCCGAGTGCTGGGCGGGAGTACGCGACGACGGCTTCTGCTCGATCAGGCGTACCGACACGCCGCGCTCGGCCAACTGCCAAGCGCACTCGGTGCCGGCGAGGCCCGCACCAATGACGACCACATCTGCCACGGCCAAACCTTACCCCGTAGCGGAGCCTGCCGCAGGCGGCGTATCCTGCGACTCGCTCTCGTCGAGCAACTCACTGGGATCGTAGGAGCGCTCGAAGTCACAGGTCTCGTTGGCGCACTTGAGCTTGGGGTTCTTCTTGCCGCCCATCGGGATCAGGAAGTCGCTGCCACAAGTCGGGCACTTCTGCCCAATGGGCTTCTGCCACACACGGAAGTCGCACGGCTCCTCGGAGCGATAGTTGGTGCAGCCGTAGAACGGACGGCCACGGCCCTTCGGCTTGATTGGAACGATGTCGCCCGTCTTGCACTTCGGGCACTTGTATCCGAGCGGCACAGCGCGCGTGTGCTTGCACTCCGGATAGCGAGAGCAACCGAGGAACCATCCGTTGCGACCCCAGCGCTTGGTCATCTTCGCACCGCACTCGTGGCAATCGTATTCGGTGAGCTCCGGCTCTTTGGGCTCCTCGATCTCGCCGTCGGGGCCGATGTTGAGGGTGTAGCGGCACTCGGGGTACTTGGTACAGCCGATGAAGGGCCCGTTGCGACCCCAGCGCTTCACCAGCGGGTCACCCGACTCCGGACACATCTCGCCAATCTCGACAGGATCGGGCCACCACTTCCCCTTCTGTTCGACGGCGTGCGCGATCTGCGCCTGCAGCCGGTCGTGGAAGGGCTGAAGCACGTCGAGACGCTTCGCTCGGGCTTCGCCGACCGCGTCGAGGTCCTCCTCGAGCTTCCGCGTGAAGCCGATGTCGGCGAGGTCGAACTTGTCGGCGACGAGTTTCTCGATGACCAACGTTCCGAGCGGAGTGGGCACGAGCTTGTTGCCATCCTTCTCGACGTAAGACCGCTGCTCGACCTTGCTGATGATCTCGGCATAGGTGCTCGGGCGGCCGATTCCTTCTTCCTCGAGCTTTTTCACGAGGGTGGCCTCGGTGAAGAGGGGCGGAGGCTCGGTCCGCTTGTGGTGTGTCTCCGCGCCCGGCGGAATCACGAGGTGAAGTGCCTCCCCTTCGTTGAGCTCGGGAAGACTGTCATCGTCGTCGGTCTTGTCTTCGGGGCTCGGCTCCTCACCGGCAAGCGGCTCGGTGGCGGCTCCATACACAGCACGCCAGCCGGGAACCTTGAGCACGCTGCCACTCGCGCGAAGTCCGTAGGTACGGCCGTCCGCCGCCGCTTCGATCTCGACGCCCGTCTGATCGAACACCGCCGGCGTCATCTGCGATGCGACGAAGCGATCCCAAATCAGCTTGTAGAGCCGGCGCTGCGGATCCTTGAGGTACTTGCTCACGACTTCGGGCGGCAGGTCGAGACGCGTCGGACGAATCGCTTCGTGAGCGTCCTGCACGTTTTGGTTCTTGGTCTTGAAGAAATTCGGTTTCTCCGGAACCGAGTCCGGGCCGTACTTTTTGCCGATGTACTCTCGGCAGTCGTTTACCGCGTCCGGCGAAAGCCGCACGCTGTCGGTACGCATGTAGGTGATGAGACCGACCCCTTCCGCGTTTTTGCCACGTCCAAGGGTGATGCCTTCGTAGAGTTGCTGCGCGATCCGCATGGTGCGCTTCGGCGGCATGCTCAAACGGTTCGCGGCGTCCTGCTGCAACTTCGAAGTCGTGTACGGAGCCGGGGCTTTGCGCGATGCCTTGCGCTTGCTGATCTCCTTGACCTCGTAGTTGGCCACCTTGAGATCCGAAACGTAACGAGCCGCGTCCTTCTCGTTGAGCACCGCCGAGCGTGAGCCAACTTTGTCGAGCTTTTTCCCGTCGACGCTCTGGAGCGCCGCCATGAAGGAATGGGGCTTGTCGCCCTTGAGGCGTGCGTCAACGACCCAGTATTCGATCGGAACGAACGCATCGCGCTCGTGCTGCCGATCGACGATGATGCGAAGGGCCGGAGTCTGCACGCGCCCCGCCGAAAGACCGAACGCGAGCTTCTTCCACAACAGGCTCGAGAGCGGATAGCCACCGATGCGATCGAGCACGCGACGGGTACGCTGCGCTTCGTAGAGGTTCGAATCCAGGTCGCGCGGATGATCGAGGCCCTTCTTGACCCCGCGCTTGGTGAGCTCGTCGAATAGGACTCGCTTGATCTCGGCGTCCTTGTTGGCCTCTGTCGCCACCTCCATCAGGTGGTAGGCGATCGCCTCACCCTCGCGGTCAGGGTCGGTTGCGAGCAGGACCTTTTCTGCTTTCTTGGCTGCAGCCCGAATCGCCTTGACGACCTCGGGCTTGCCCTTCTCCTCGAGGAGCTCGTAGGTTTCCTGGAAGCCGTTTTCGATGTCGACGCCTCCCTTCTTGGGGAGGTCCTTGATGTGGCCTTTGGACGCAAGAACCTCATAGCCGTCGCCGAGATACTTCTTGATGGTCTTCGCCTTGGCAGGGGACTCCACGATGAGGAGGATTTTGGACATCGATCTCCTTTAGTAAGGCGTGCTGCCACTTCGGCAAGTTTGGTAACGGCCCCCCGGCTTTTCCTGGATCAGCCCCCGAACCAGCAGCCGCAGACTAGACTGCTGGACCTCGAACGCCGGAATTCCGGTGCGTTGGCAAAGGTCCTCGGGATGGCGGGTCCGGCCTGCAAGGGATTGAAGGATCGTTTGCTCTGTTTGAGTCAAAGTACTGAAATCGTAAGTGTTTTCTTTTTTCTTAGGGGGCTCGGCCGCCTGGCCACCTCCCCCCAGCGCGCTCTCCGATAGAACATCGCCGGGGCTCGCGCAAACCTTCGCCCCCCCGGACAGGAGCCTCAGATTGCCGGATCCTCGCGGATCCCAAGGGGAAGCGGGCACAGCAAAAACCGACCGACCAAGGCTCTTGGCAAACCTGGCGGTGGACAGGGCGCCGGACCGGGCAGGCGCCTGAACGACGACCGTCGAGCGGCCGAGGGCCGCGATCAGCCTGTTCCTTTTCAAGAAACGCCCTGGCCGTGCGTCCGCGCCATCTTCGGTTTCGGTGAGCAGGCAGCCGGCCTCCACCACCCGCGCAAACAAGTCATGGTTGGCGCGCGGATAAGGCGCATCCAGCCCGGTCGGAAGAACGACTACGGTACGCCCCCCTCCATCGATCGCCCCTTCATGCGCCGCCCGATCCACCCCAATCGCGCCTCCCGACACGACGACGAATCCGTCGAGCACCGCCCCACGCGCGAGCGAATACGCGAAGTCGAGCGCTTCATCGTCAGCACGCCGGGTGCCAACAATGGCGACGGCACGCTGAAGCTCCGGCAACTCGCCCACAATACGAAACTCGTCGGGGGCATCCGAAAGATCATGAAGCCCAGCGGGATACTCCCCACAAGCGGAAGTCACCAATCGAGCGCTCCCCGAGAGATCCTCAAGCATCACCATAGTATCGACCACCAGTCCCGTCGGTTGCGCGGTCAGTGGCGGTGGCAGTGCTTGCTTCTAGACCAAGATTTCGCTGACCGGCAGAGATGTTCGGAGCGAGTTCGTGCCCCACGCGTCGATGGGGAGGCCCATCGCTTGCTGTACCGTTAGCCCGACGCGGGTGACGGGGTCGGTATTGCCTTTGACGTGGATGCCCGGTTTGATGCGTCCGCCCGCACTGCCGGCGATCATCATCGGCAGGCCTCTCACATCGTGAGGCTGTGCCAGCGATAGGTCGGAGTTTGCAAGGACCAAACAGTTGTCGAGCAGCGTGCCGTCGCCCTCTGGGATAGCGGCGAGCCGCTCGACAAAGTCCGCCCACCCACTCATGGAGGCAAGCACAAACTGCGTCGCCTGGGGCTGGTAGCCAAGCTCGCTGTCGAGCGTTTCATCGTGCGTCAGCTGATGGTGCGTGGTGTCGGACCCTTCCATGCGGAGCTCGGAAAGACCATACGAGAACATCATGTTGAAGACACGGGTTTGATCACAGGCGAGCGCAAGTGCGAGCAGGTCCGTCATCACCTGGTGTCGTTGGGTAACCGCACCGACCTCATTTTGAAAGACTTCGCCTTCCAATATGTCGGGGCCCGGGTCATCCGCACGACGGCAAGAAGGACGCCTTGGCCCTCCCCGACGATCCTGCGTGCGCGTACTGAGTCAGACTGCGCTACAGTCGCCCCGCTGTGATCTCTCTCCGCGACGTCCGTTTCGAATATGCGCAGGGCGGCTTCTCTCTCGGCGTGTCTGAGCTGACGGTCGCTTCGGGGACCCGCGCGGCGGCGATTGGCCCGAGCGGCTCGGGAAAGACCACGTTGTTGAATCTGATCTCCGGTATTGAGCGGCCGAGCTCGGGTGAGGTCAGTACAGCGGGAGTGCGGGTCGATCGTCTGTCAGCCGCAGCGCGGCGCTCCTTTCGCATCACGACCATCGGCTTCGTGTTTCAGGAGTTCTTGCTCTTGGAATACCTCGACGTGCTCGACAACATCATCTACCCCTACCGGCTCCACTCCGATCTTCGCTTGGACGCTTCGGTGCGATCACGCGCGCGCGAACTGGCCTCGGACCTGGGCCTTGCCAGCCTGCTGGATCGGCGGCCGAGCGAGCTCTCGCAAGGCGAGCGACAGCGCGTTGCGATCGCCCGGGCGCTCGTCACCGCACCCAAGCTGATCCTGGCCGATGAACCGACGGGTAACCTCGACCCCGCGACCAAGCAGCAGGCGCTCGATCTTCTGTTCGCGCAGTGCGAAGCGCGTTCGACCACGCTTCTGATGGTCACCCATGATCATGGTCTACTCGATCAATTTTCGCAGATCGTGGATGTGCAAGCATTGGGCTCCGCCGAGGCATGAGCCGATGAAAGACAGCATCTACCTCGCTTGGCGCTACCTTCGTCACCACCGAACCAAGACGCTCTTGCTAGTGCTCTCGCTTTCGGTGTTCCTCGGCCTGCCCATGATCATGCGTGCGATGAGCCGTGCGACGCAGCAGTCGTTGATGTCTCGCGCCGATGCGACGCCACTGCTGCTGGGCAAGAAGGGCAGCAGTCTCGATCTCGTCGTGGAGGCCCTCTACTTCCAGTTGAAGGGCGCGGAGCCGATCAACGAGGCCGATCTCGACGCGCTCGAGGCCACGGGGCTTGCGCTCGGGATACCCATCCGGACCGGATTGATGGCGCGTGGTTTTCCACTGGTGGGCACGAGCCTGGAATATTTCCCTTTCCGAAAGCTGCGCATCGCAGAAGGCCGAGGGCTTGCCATGATGGGCGAGTGCGTCTTGGGAGCGGAGGTCGCCGAAACCCTCGGACTGGGCCCGGGCGATGCACTTCTCACGTCACCGTCCACGCTGTTTGATCTGGCGGGCGTCTATCCTTTGAAGCTGCACGTCGTTGGCGTCCTCCAGCCGAGCTACGGGCCCGATGACGGGGCTGTCTTCGTCGACGTGAGAACCGCCTGGGTCGCCGAAGGCAAGGGACACGGTCATCAGGACCTCGGTCGCGCCGGGCCGGACGTGGTGCTCGAGCGCAAAGAGGGCACGGTCACAGCCAATGCGCGGCTCGTACAGTACAACGAGATCACCGAATCCAACGTGAACAGCTTTCACTTCCATGGGGACCCGGCGACCTACCCTCTAAGCGCTGTGATCGCGGTGCCCCACGATGAAAAGGCCGGAATCTTGCTGCGCGGCCGCTTCGTCGATACGGCGACGCGGCAGCTCGTGCGTCCTGCGCAGGTGGTCGACTCACTCAACAAGCAGATTTTTCGTTTCGAGCGCGTCTTGGAGATCCTCGTGTGGACGGTAGGGTTGGCAACGGCAGTCATGTTCGTGCTGATCATGATGCTTTCCTGGAGGCTTCGAGCCGACGAGCTTCGCACGATGACGCGGCTCGGCTGCAGCCGATGGAAGGTTGCCCAGATCATGGGTTCGGAGATCGCACTCATGGTGGGCGCCAGCGTGCTGATCGCCGGCGTCTTTGGAATCGTCATGGCGCAGTTCGGTGAGACCTGGCTTCAGAATCTCATCTTGAGGGGGTCCTGATGCGACGCGAGAGACCTGCGCCGAGGAGAACGGTCGCGGTCGTGACGATGGCTGCCCTTGCCACGATAGCGGTCGCTTGCACGAAGAAGGCCGACCCCCACCCAGCCTCGGATCCGAAGCATCCCGAACCGACTTCCATCTATACGGTCAACTACCCGCTCAGCTACTTCGCGGAGCAGATGGCGCCGGGGGACGCGCGGGTCGTGTTTCCAGTCCCCGGTGGAATCGACCCCGCATTCTGGAAGCCTTCGGCTGACATGATCCGGGAGTTCCAAGCAGCGAGCTTGATCCTTCTGAACGGCGCAGGCTACGCACGATGGACGAGTTACGCGACTCTTCCTCAGGCACGAATCGTGGTCACGGCGGACGGTTGTCGCGATGACTATCTTCGGGCGGAGAAGAGCGTGCGCCACCAACATGGCCCCGGAGGAGCGCACGCCCACACGGAGCGCGCCTTCACAACCTGGCTCGACATGCGCCTAGCGGCTTGTCAGTCGAGCCACATTCGCGACGCGCTCATCGAACGGATTCCGACCGCGAGGGACACCATCTCCGCCGAGTTCAAGACACTCAATCGCGATCTCCTCGACCTCGACGCGCGGTTACCAATCGCGGGCAAGGCCCTGGCAGACGAACCGCTCCTGGCATCTCATCCTGTCTATCAGTACCTCGCCGACGCATACGGCCTTTCGATTCAAAGCCTGCATCTCGAACCCAGCCAGGAATTGAGCGCCAGTGATTGGAAAGAAGTCGACTTGATGCTGAAACAACATCAGGCGAAGTGGATGCTGTGGGAGGCCCCTCCCCTCGAGGCCACCGAAGCCGGCCTCCTCGAGCGCGGTGTCAAAACCATCGTCTTCGATCCGGCAGGACAAACGCCCGCCGACGGTGATTTCCTATCCGTGATGAAGGCCAACATCGCACGCCTCGAATGCACCGCGGGAGTGAAACCATGCCGCTGAGCTCGCGGAGTCTACTCCTCGTCTTGGGCCTCATGGTCCCTGGCACCGCGTTCGCCGACGCCGTGATGGTCACGCGTGCCATGAAGGCGAGCACCATCATGGAAGCATTCGTCAACGAGGATGCGATCGTGGTCGAGCTCGAGATCACAGACCAGGAGCTCACGGGGTTCCCCCTGCTCGTAGAAGCCGCCACTCGTGCCAAAGGCTTTCCTGTGCCGATTCCGCCTGCATCCGGGCTCTCGTTCACAGCCGATGGAACGCGACTGCAAGGCAGCATCGTAACTGCGGAACACCGCAAGAAGGTGGAGCGTGACGAGGTCAGTGGGGAGCCATTGCCAACCGCCAGAGCCGAAGATGTGCTGTTCGTCGTGCTGCGGTACCCACTTCGAAAGCCACCGAAGATCCTCGTCCTCAGCCCGCCGTCGAAGGACGGCTACGCCATCGCGGACATTGGCTTCGTGGTTTACCACCAAGGCGTTGCGGTCAACGACTTCAGATACCTGAGCGCCATGGAGACCCTCGAGCTCGACTGGGAAGATCCCTTCTATTCCCACTACGAACGGCGGACGTTGAGACGGAAGTTCGACTCCCCGATGAACATCTTCCTCTACATCGAGCCCTTCGAGGTTCGAAAAGAGTTCGTCGTCCGACCGATCGATCTGGCGCGCTTCACCGACCTCGCCATTCAGCCGCACGAATCGATTCCGGCGGAGCACAGAGAGGCGCTGCTCGCGCAAATCGCGGCGTTCCTATCGACGCGCGCTCCAGTCACCATCGACGGAGCGCAACCGAAGCCAATCCTCGACCGGATCCACTTCCTGAAGCGCGGGCTTCGGATGACCCGCGTCGTGACGCCGGATGAACCCATCGACGGCACGAATGCGGTCGTCGGCGCGATCTTCGTCTACCCGGTGGACGGCCTGCCCCAGGACGTCCGTCTCGACTGGGACCTCTTCGACGAACGCATCACACGCGTACCCGGCACAGCGACAGACGAGGCCGGGCCAATGCCTAGCTTCCTCACGTCCGAGGACAGCCAACTTCACTGGGTCAACTACCTCAAGGGCACCCGTCTGCCTGGAAGGCTAGAGGTGCGGTCCCCAAGTTCGCACATCTCGATTCCGATCGGCCTCAGCCTCGGATTGCTCGTCGCGTTCGGACTTTGGATCGCAGCCTGGCGCCAGCGCTCCCGGGCACTCGGCTACGCTGCCACGGCCCTCGCGGTGGTTGCCTGGATCTTACCCGCTCCGTCGATCGACGTCCCGATCCCATCGAAGGTTCGGACGCCGTCCGGCCAGGACGCCGCGCCCACGATTCATGCCCTCCTCTATAATGTCTATCGCTCTCTCGACTTCCGAAACGAAGAAGTCGTCTTTGATCGTCTCGCACAAAGTCTTTCGGGCGACGTCTTGGAGCGAGTCTACCTGGAGATGCGAAAGGGGCTTCGACTCGAGAACCAAGGTGGCGCGCGGGTCCGCGTCCGCGAAGTCGAGCTACTCGAGGTGGTCCCAGCGCAGGCTGAGAAATCAGGGACACTGCGCTATCGCACCAAATGGAACGCGACGGGTTCCGTCGGGCACTGGGGCCACATCCACATGCGCACCAACCAATACGACGCATGGATCACACTGGCCCACATCAGAGGTCAGTGGAAGATCGCCGACATCGAAATCCTCGAGGAGCATCGCGTCGTGAAAAAGATCCTACCGACGTCAAAAGATCCTACCGACGTCGCCCGAAACGAGACAAAGGAAAGATCCTACCGACGTCGCTCGAAACGCAGCGAGCATGCCCGGGATTGCGCTGTGGTTTCGTGAAATGGCGGCCGCCGGCGACCAGGGGCGATTCCGCCGCAGTGCCGCCGCCAAGCTCCTGAAATCACGAAGCCCCGTGTCGGCACGGCATTCGCTTCCATCGCCGCTTATGACCCGACCGCGCATCGTCGACCCAGGCGCGACCCTGGCACTGTCCCGGCGCACCACGCGCCGCCACTTCCTCCTCCATCCCGATGAAGCGCGGCAAATGGAGCAAGTGTATTGGTACTGCCTCGCCCATGCCGCGCAGCTCCACGGCGTGTTGGTCCATGCGGCGTGCCTCATGTCGACGCACTGCCACGAGGTCATCACCGACGTGCGCGGCGTGTATCCGAAGTTCCTCGAGACCTTGCACCGCAATCTGGCTTTGTGCACCAAGGCCTATCGCGGTTGGCCTGAAGAGGTCTTCAACAAGGACAGTACCGGCGTGCACGCGTTGCTCACGCCCGAAGCCGTGGTGGAGTCCATCGCCTACCTCATCGCCAACCCGGTCGCGGCCGGGGCGGTGCGCTACGCCCGGGACTGGCCTGGCGCGCACACGCTTCCGGGGCACGTCGGCACCCGTGTCATCCGCGTCAAGCGGCCCACGCACTACTTCGACCCCAACAACTCCGAGTGGCCCGAGGAACTCGAGCTTCGCCTGGAGATGCCAGTGATGCTGCAGCTCGACTACGGCCCAGAGCTTGCTCGCGAGCGCATCGCGGAGCGAGTACGGGACAAGGAGCACCAGGCGTGGAGCGAGGCAAAGCGCACGGGCCGGTCGTTTGTGGGCCCGAGGCGCGTCCTGAAACTCCCACACACCAAGCGAGCCACGAGCTACGAAGTGTTCGGCAGCCTCAACCCACAGTTCGCGGCGGCGGGGAATCGAGCGGCGGCGACCGAGGCGGTGACGCGCCTGCGGGCCTTCAAGGCGCGATACCAACAGGCCCTCGCGAGGTGGATGGACGGAGACCGGGAGGCCTGCTTCCCCGCGGGCACGTGGTGGATGCGGGTATGTCACGGGGCGCGGTGCGGACAGGGGCCGTAGCGCCTAGGCACAGCTGACCGGGTCACTCGGTCTCTCGCGGCTGCCCTACCCGGGGCGGCGGCGTCGCGGTGCGTGCTCAGGGGCCGATCTGCTGGGGTGCAATCGCGATCGACGGACCGCGGGCGGTGAATTGGTCGGTGTTGGGCCGATCGAAAGGCGAGCTGCGCACCATGCACCTTCACTGCCCGCCCGCGATGGCCTTGGCGCGGCCTTGCATCACCGCCAACCTCGGCAGGATCTTTGTGGCAGGATCTTTGACCGGCAGGATCTTGTCGACCGCCAACCTCGGCAGGATCTTCGTTGGCCAACCTCGGCAGGATCTTCGGGATCTTGACCGCCAACCTCGGCAGGATCTTCCCAACCTCGGCAGGATCTTCGCCGGCGCAGCATCGGCAACGGTCGCCACGGCTGCCTCAGTGCTAAAGGACTGCCATGCGTACGACCGCGCTCATTGTCAGCTTTCTCGTTTCGTTGTTGGGATGCAACGCCTCCAAAGACCACAACGCCATCGACGACGACATGTTTTCGGCGGCAGTGTTCGCCAACCCCCCAGCCGAGCTCGGGCCGCAAACCCGTTGGTGGTGGCCGGGCGGCGCGGTCGATGATGCGACGCTACGTGAGCAACTCGGGCGGTTCGCGGAGCTGGGCTACGGCGCGGTCGAGGTCCAACCATTCATGTCGGCGGTCACGAACGCAGACCTGCGCCAGGACTCTCGCATCCGCACAGTTGGGGACGCGGTATTTCTCGAGCGACTCCACACGGCCGCCTGTGCAGCAGAGGAACTCGGACTCCCTTGGGACCTCACGTTCGGAAGCGGTTGGTCGACTGGGAGCTTGGGCATCGATGACGATGGTGAGCGGCAAGTCGTCTTAGGGGAGCTCACCCTGAGCGGCCCGTCGAGCTACAGCGGCCCGCTGCCGACCGTCGATCCACCCGCTTGGATCGAAGGAACGAACAACATTCTGCCTGCCATCGACGGCTTTGACGAAGCGCTCACGCTGGTGTCGGTGCTCGGCGCCGAGGTCATCGAAGAGCCCGCAGGACAACCGGTCATCTTAGGCGACATCGTCGATCTGACATCCCAAGTGCAGAACGGCACCCTGACCTGGGACGTCCCCGCGGGTACTCAGCGAGTCTTTGCAATCTACGAAAACCGAACGCAGCACTTCCCCGCCGGGAACGCCTACCCCGGCCAGCTCGAGCACGCGCGTGTGCTCGACCACCTCGACCGCAGAGGCGTGCAGGCGTTTCTCAACCAGGAGTTCGCCGCGTGGATCGAAGCCGTCGCCGACTGTCCCCCACGCGCGGTGTTCGTCGACAGCTTCGAATTGGTGGGCGAGCTTCCCTGGACGACCGCATTCGGAGCGAACTTCGAGGAGCTCCTCGGATACGACATCGAGCCCTTGCTCCCGTTCCTGTTCTTGGACGGAGGGGAATCCGAGTACCTGACCCTCCTCTATGGCAAAGGCTCCGCCCGCTACGACGCGACCGACGAGCGGGGGCTCCGAGCGCGCGAAGACTACGAAGACGTCCGTGGAATCCTGTTTGGGCGGGAGCTCGTCGAGACCTTGCACTCCTGGCTGTCGGACCGAGGCATTCAGCTCCGCTTGCAGGCCCATGGCGGGTACGCCGATGTGCTCGATGCGTACGGCATGGCAGACGTTCCCGAATCCGAGGGGCTGTACGGGGGAGGATCCTACGACTTCCTACGACTGTCTGCGTCCGCCGCTCATCTAGGCGGCAAACGCTACGTCAGTAGCGAGACATTCCCGTCGATCGGCGCACTGCATTTGACGGAAGACGAAGTGCGGCTCCTGATGGGCCGGGCGTTCAGCGCCGGTATCAATCGACTGGTGCACCATGGCAACGCGTACCCCTACCTGCACCAAGATGGGCAACGTTGGTACCCGTTCCACCCGCTCGAGGACAGCGCCTTTTCGACGGGACCGCTGGACATCGCGTTCGACATTCATCCCGACGCGGAGATCTGGGCGTCGTTGCCCGCGTTGAACCGGTGGGCGGCCCGACTGAGCTATGCGCTGAGCCGCGGCTCGCCGGTGACCGAAGTCGCCTGGCTCTATCCGGAGTGGCACGCGGAGAACTTCCCGAGCTTCGGCGTCGAGCCGGGTGCTCATGAATCAGAGACCAGCATCGCCCTGCGTCGGGCGGGTTTCTCCTACGACAGGGTCAGCCGCCGGGCGCTTGCTTCCTCGACCAGCGCCGACCAAGCGCTGCGCGTGGGTGAGGCGTCGTTCCAAGCACTCTTGGTCCAAGGCGTCCACGCAGCAGACCCCGCGATGCTCGAAGCGATCGAGCGCGCTGCCGAGGCCGGCGTTCCGGTGATCTGGATAGGGGAGTTCCCCGAGCGCGCCACCGGCCTGGTGGACGCACAAGCCAGGGATACGGAAGTGAGGGCGCGCGTCGAGAATCTGCAATCGGCCGTCACCGTCGTGTCTTCCGCACAGGAGATCCCCACAGCCATCTCGAACGCCGGCGTGACGCCGTCGTTGAGCCCAGTCGACTCGACCGGCATGCAACTGTCCGTGCAGCGCCGCACGGTCGCCGACGGTGATGTCTACCTCCTCTTCAACGAAAGCTTCGATCAGCGCACCGATCAGCTCCGAATCGAAGGTGGATTCCGCGAAACGATCCTGCTCGATCCCGACACCGGCGAGTCTCTCGCAACGAATCTCGAAGGGGACATCCTCACCGTGACATTGCCGGGTGCCCGCGCCGCCGTTCTTTGGATCACCCGGCCCCAAGGAGATTGACTCGCACACCTCTCGTGGGCGCCAAATCAAGTACAACGACAACGGGTCATGGACGCTCGTGGCGGGTGGTCTAGGTCACCGACGTGGCGAGGACCACTTGAACGAAGAACGATCGATAAAGCGACGGAATATCGCCTGAGATGGTCCCGCGCAGATACGGAGCGACGTCGAAAATGGAAGAAAAGACGTTGCTCACACTGAGGTTCCCGCCCCCCGAGCCTGAACACTGAGTCGTAGTACCCTGGCTGTACGATTCGTTGAACGACCATTGGCCTCGCAGCTCGGTGAGCTCGTAAGTGCCGTCAAGAAACGAAAGGCCCGGCAGCGCGTTGGGCGGTAAGATCGTCTCACCAAAAGGAACCTGGCCGGCTCCGGCCGCAATCTCGTCTAGCGTCAGGCTTCCACGCGTGAACTTGATAGCCTCGATGTCGACGATGCTGGTCGCCACGTCGCCTCCGTCAAAGATGCTTTCCCGCATCCCTGCTGTGCCCGACCAAGCACCACATCCCACGTTCGTGGCAAACAAGCGTGGGGCTAGTCCTTGCGGGATCGCGAAGAACGGCCGACCTTCGCGGTATTCCGTGTTGATGAAGATCTGTATCCCGTCAGCTGAACTCGGATACAGAAGGGCTCTGAGTTAAGAGACACTTTGCCGAGGGCGAGAGCCCTGCTGAGGAGTGTCCCATGCCAAGAACAAAGAAACAATCGAGTGAGGCCGCCGTGCGGGACATCCGTCGCAAGACGCGCCGGAGGTTCTCTGCGGAGGAGAAGATTCGGATCGTGCTCGACGGCATACGCGGCGAGCTCAGCGTGACCGAGCTTTGCCGTCGCGAAGGCATCGCTGCGAATCTGTACTACCGGTGGAGCAAGGACTTCCTCGAGCCCGGCGTACGTGCTGATGAGCGCGTCCGAGCGTTTCAAGCGCCCGACCGAGCGCGTGAACGAGATGTGGCAGACCGACTTCACGTACCTGCGTGTCATCGGCTGGGGCTGGTACTACCTGTCGACGGTGATGGACGACTTCTCGCGCCCCATCCGCGCCGACAAGCCCGGCCCGACGACGGCGACCACGGACGTGACCGAGACACTAGACGAGGCACTGGCGCTCACCGGGGTGCAGAGCGTCCGAGTGCGCCATCGTCCGAGACTTCTGAGCGACAACGGTCCGGCCTACGTGTCGAAGGACCTGCGGGACTACCTCGAGGAGCAGGGCATGACGCACACCCGAGGGCGCCCGTACCACCCGCAGACGCAAGGGAAGATCGAGCGCTACCACCGCTCGATGAAGAACGTCGTCAAGCTTGAGCACTACGACTTCCCGTGGGAGCTCGAGGCGGCGGCGCGCGATTTCGTTAGCTACTACAACCACCGCCGCTACCACGAATCGCTCGACAACTGCACCCCGGCCGACGTGTACTACGGTCGCCACCATGAGGTCTTGTCCGAAAGGGACAAGACCAAGCAGCTCACGATGCAACGTCGCAAAAAGGAGTACCGGGCCGCCAACGCGGCCTAGGCCATAACCATGAACCGTCTCTTAATAAACGCGCCCTCTTGTCCGAGATGTTTTGCCGACGTACACTTTCAGTTCCTGATGGACGGCGCGAAGCTACAGGCGCACGTCCTCTTCCCTGGACCGCACCTCGTGAACACGAATATCCTCAACTCCGACCGTGTTCGCCCCGACGCGTTCCGTATTGAGGGCCAAGCACCGGCGAGCTACGTGGACATGAAGGCGCTTGCCGAAAGCGCCGGAGTCGAGTTCAAGCTCACCGAACCCGAAGAAGTCGCCAACATGGCCGTCGATGGCGTTCGGGACGGTCGCTTTTGGATCCTTTCCAAGCTCGGCAAGAGCGACGAGCGCTTACGAACGCGCACCCAAAGCATTTTGGAGCGCGAGAACCCCGAGCCGACTCAGTGATGAAGGCCTTGCTGCAAAAGCAAAGGGACGCCTTTGTCGCGGAGGGCTTCGTCAGCGCCGAGACCCGCATCGATCGCTTAGGCCGGGCGATTTCGCTCCTCTACGACAACCAGGACGCCATCGCCGAAGCGCTCGATCAGGACTTCGGCAATCGCTCTCGTCACCAGACGCTCATGGAAGTGTACGCCACGCTGGAGAGCCTGAGGCATGCCAAGAAGTATCTCCGGCGTTGGATGAAGCGGGAAAAGCGCAAGGTACCGATGCCCCTGTCGCTCGTGGGCGCCCAAGCGAGGGTGGAGTATCAACCCAAGGGCGTCGTCGGCGTTCTTGGCACCTGGAACTTCCCCATCAATACGATCTTTTCGCCATTGGCTGGCGTGCTTGCTGCGGGCAACCGGGCGATGATCAAGTTCTCGGAAGTTTCGCCAGCGACTGCTGCGCGGATGGCGGGCCTGGTCGCGAGCACGTTCGATGAGAGGGAGATCGCCTGCGTCACCGGCGGACCGGAGGTAGGCGCAGCCTTCTCTTCGCTGCCATTCGATCACCTGTGCTTCACGGGCTCTGCGGCCATCGGCAAGCACGTGATGCGGGCCGCGGCGGAAAACCTCACCCCAGTCACGCTGGAGCTCGGCGGCAAGTCGCCCGTCATCATCGCGCGCGACGCGGACCTCGAAGAGGCGGCGGTTCGAATCATGACGGGCAAAGCCCTCAACTCGGGGCAGGCCTGCCTCGGACCCGACTACATCATGGTCGCCGAGGATCAGCTCGAGGACTTCATACGGCACGCCACGAACTGGACGCACGAGATGTTTCCGACCGTGCTCGACAACGTGGATTGCTGCTCCGTGATCAACGAGCGTCACTTCGGGCGGCTGCGCTCCTATGTGACGGAAGCCGCGTCCGCTGGTGCAGACGTGCGAGAGATCAACCCTTCCGGCGAAGACTTCAACGGGCAGGAGGGAGCCTACAAGATCCCCTTCACCTTCGTCGTCAACGCGGGCGATGACCTGAAGATCATGCAGGAGGAGATCTTCGGGCCGCTGATGGTGATCAAGACGTACGAGCGCCTCGAAGAGTGCACCGACTACATCAATTCGCACCCTCGCCCTCTCGGTCTGTACATCTTCAGCCGAGACCAATCGACCCAGCGCCAGTTGCTCGACCACACCATATCCGGAGGCGCCTGCATCAACGATGTGATGGTCCACGCGAGCATCGAGGACCTGCCTTTCGGAGGCGTCGGGTCATCGGGCATCGGGCACTACCGCGGATTCAACGGGTTCAAGACCTTCAGCCATGCGCGCGCGGTCTACAAACAGAGTCGGCTCAACCTTCAGCGGCTCTCGGGCATGGTCCCCCCCTACGGGGAGCGCGCCGACAAGGTTTTAGCGCGCATCATCCGAAAGTGACGAGGGAGGCCAGTGCGTCGATGAAGAAGCTCAAGATCATTCAGTGGTACACGGGTGAGATCGCGAGGCACCAGATCCGGGTCATTGCGGCGTCCCCATCGATGGAGCTCGTGGGTGCGTACGTTCACCACGAAGAAAAGAACGGCGTCGACGCGGGAGAAATCGCCGGCATCGGCCCGCTCGGGGTGCGTGCAACCAACAATATGGAGGAGATCCTCGCGGTGGATGCCAACTGCGTTCTCTACAACCCACCGACCGAACGATACAACGAGATCATCCCGATTCTTGCGAGCGGAAAGAACGTCATCAGCATCATCGCAGGCTGGAACCCGAAAAAAAGGTCCTGCTACGGCGCCATCCTGGAAGCGTGCGAAACCGGTCAGTCTTCGCTGTACGGCACGGGCCTCAACCCGGGCTTGAGCTACGAGCTCGCGCTGCTCGCCTCGTCGATCTGCTCCGACATCGACTCGATCTACATCAAGACCTGCGAGCCGCAGGCATCGCTGAGCGAGGTTTTCCTGCAGATGTTCGGTTTCGGGAAATCGGAGAACGAGCTCTCGAGCGGGTCGCGGGGGGCCTACGGAATCTTCGCAAGAAGCCTCCACGAGATCACCGACCTGCTCTGCGAGGAGCTTGGGCTCCCCCACGACGGCACCGCTTTCACGTACGAGTTCGAACCGGCCACCCAGGATTACGAAGACAAGATCGTCGTCAAGAAGGGAACGATGGCCGGGCTGCTCCTGAAGGCGTCGACGACCCACCACGACACACCCGTGGCGACCATCGAGCTTCGCTTCCTGTTGGGCAGTGAGTACGTGCGGAAATCCTGGTTGGCCGATGGTCCCAGGCACGGCTGGCTCGAAATCGACATCAAAGGTAACCCCGGCAGCCGACTCACCCACGAGATCTACGCCGACGAAGATGTGATCGGAACCTGGTCGACCGGCACCAAGGCCATCAACGCGATTCCGTTCGTTTGTGCCGCCAAGCCGGGCCTCGTCTCGCCGCTCGACCTTCCGTTGGGGAGAATGTTGTAGCGCCCGCCAGCTACCCGTACTTACGTTCGTGCGCGGTCAGCTTGCCTCCTATTTTGCCAAGGGCCTTGAGGAGGCGCGCGCGTATCGAGGCACCCTTGTTCTTCTGCGCGGCAAGCGTCGCTGTGTGTGCCGCACACAGGTTCTCGGCGTCCCGCCAGCGTTCAGCGAGCTCTTCGGCCCAATCCCGGAAGTCGCTCGCAGCACCCGACCTCTCCTCGAGCGCCTTCGCGAGTGTGGGATGGAAGCTCATCGCGTCTGGCAGCCCGAGCAGGCGCATCGGCCGGGGCAGACGGACGTACATGAGCGTGTCGTCTACATGGATGGTCTTCGAGGCACGATGCAGAACCAGCACCGAAGAGAAATGAACGTTCTCGTTGGCAGAGATGAAATCGACGCCACGCGGCACCGAGAACTCGAAGTCGGCGGCGAACATCGCATGCAGCTCGGGGTCCTCAGTTCGAAGCACTTCCCACGGGAGCTCAGGGAGCCGTGACACGTGACGCGCGGTGCCGTAGAGCTTCGCACTAGGAAACCGCTCATGCATTTTGCGTGCGAAGACCGTGTGGAAGGGGTGGACGTTGAGGATCGCTTCGATGTCCTGGCCGCCGTTGGTCAGCTCGAGCACTTCACGCTCGACCTCGCCGCTCAACGTATAGGAATCGAGCAAGACGAACCTGCCGTTGCCTCGCCGCACCAGGGAGGCGTGCGTCCCGATATCAACGACGCCACCGATCTTGAACGACCCACGAATGTTCCAGAAGTCGTCTGCGACGTGGATGATGTGTGAGCCCATGGATGCCTTGCTTTCTAACCCGCCAGTTCTCTGCGCTGCAATACCGTTCCAGCTGCCGTAGTGAGAAGGCCGACAAGTACGATCGCGTTGATGATCAGAAACATCGGATCGCCAGAGAGATAGTAAATATAGAAGATGAACAGCACGAGGGGCGTTCGTGCCATCATCGTAAACGGCGAGTACTTCTTCCAGTCCCCCTTTCGATAGATCGCGAACAATATGAAGCTGAGAACCCCCATCATGGCCCCTACCAGGCGAGGCATGATCACTCCGTAGTCTCCGTTTGAAAGGAAGAGCCTCATCGTGAGCGCTGGGAAGAGCCCGAAGCCGAGTGCGGCGACGCCAAGGTAAGAGATCAGGTAGATGAATGCGATTCTCTTGAGCCGAACACCCATGACTTGGCTCTCCTTTCTAGCCCGGTCCGGGCATTGGGTTGATGGGGCGTTGCGTTCCCAGCCCATGGCCCGCGCAGGGGTACCACACGGAGACAGAAGTCGACACACCAACAATCGTTCGCGTGGTAGGACTGGAGCTGAGCGAGGAGCCTGGCCGATGACTGATCTGAAATACCGGGGCGTCGATATGTGCGCTCCCGAGACCCACGATAACCCGTGGGAGATGTACGAGTACCTGCGTGAGAACGATCCCATCTACTGGGATGAGCACAATGAGATCTGGTACGCGTTCCGTTATGACGACATCGTCGAGATCTCGAGGAAGCCGGCGGATTTCTGTTCAACCGAAGGAAACCGGCCGCACATCCCCCCGGATCCTTCGATGATCCATCAGGATGGCGCACAGCACACGAAGCAGCGCGGGCTGGTAGCCAAGGGCTTCACGCCACGAGCGATGCGCCAGAGCGCGGAGTTCTGCGAGAAGATCGTCGCCGAGCTGATCGACGCCTTCGCCGGCCGGGGCGAGGCAGACATCGTCGAAGAGTTTGCATCCCTCCTGCCAGCCATGCTGATCGCCGACATGCTGGGCGTCCCGCGCGAGAAGTGTCCCTCTTTGAGGCGATGGATCGGGGTGATGGTCCCGGGCGGGCAGGGGCCACAGTATGTAGACGACGAGGTCAACGACGCCTTTGGCGAGTTTTGCGAGCACCACGAGGCAATGGTGACGGAACGAGCGGACAATCCAGCCGACTCCGACCTCTTGCTCAAGTGGATGCACGCCGAGATCGCCGGAGAGAAGCTCGATGAGGACCAACTGCTCTTCGAGCATGCGCTGTTGTTGGCCGGCGGTATCGAGACCACCCGGAACGCCATCGCCGGCGGCATGGAGATGCTGGCCCAAAACCCCGAGCAGTGGGCGTACCTGCGCGCCAACATCAACGACGATGCCGTGATCAACGCCGCGATCGAAGAGATGATCCGCTGGGTCACTCCTTTCGCCAACATGTTCCGGACTGCGACGAGAGATATCGAAATCCGCGGCAAGACGATTCAGGAGGGGCAGATGATCGGCATGATGTACCCCTCGGACAATCGCGATCCTCGAGTCTTCGAAGATCCGTTCCGATTCGACGTTCGCCGCGGCCCGCGCGCCGAGAAGCACATCGCCTTTGGGTTCGGGTCGCATTTCTGCCTCGGCGCGAACCTCGCCCGGCTCGAGCTGGGCACCGCGCTTCGAGCGCTCCTTCGACGTTTCGAGACGGTTGCGCTCAAGCCCGGGGGAAGGCGCGACTGGGCGAGCTCCTCGTTCACCCGAGGTCCGTCGCACATGGACCTCGTCTTCGGCTGACGTAGCAAACTGCGACTCATCATGCCTAGCGTCAGTCGCGCGGTGGCAAGCCGTGTACGAGCGTGAGGAACTCCATGTCGGTGCCCGCGCGACGGTGCTCCGACAGCGCCTGATAGTCAGGGTCCGCCCACCAGGCACGCGCCTTTTCTTCCGAAGGGAACTTGAAGATCACGATACGACCTGGAGGCGGTGACGCGCCCTCGAGCGTGTCGCTCTTGTCGTCGTAAGTGAAGAACTCGCCATCGTGGCGCTTCAAGATCGAGAAGAACCCTTTCTCGTACTTTCTGTAGGTGTCGGCATCGTGGATGCGAAAGTTGGCGATCATGAAGCAAGGTGCGTCGGACATGGATCATCTCCTCCTCGAGGGAGCCTATCACCAACGTCAGAAGTCAACCAAGGAGCGCCGCTGGCAACTGACAGTACATTCAAACGCCTTGTCTCAAGTCGGAGAAAGTAGACAGATAAGACGTTCTGCGCAATTCCGGAGCTGAGTGAGTGTCCAGAATTCCGTCTTGGCGCACCGCAACGGCCAACTGCGTGTTCGCTTTCTGCCAAGAGAAGGGATGGGAGCCCATTACACAGCGTGGGGGCAGTGGCCGGTCTGGTCGCTCAGGGTGCAATCTTTTTCTTGATCGCCTTTGCGACGGGTGACGGGACGCGGCCGAGCGCGTTCAGCATGTGCGGCAGCGCTTTGAGCTTCAAGCCTTCGTACTCGCTCGGAACGATCGCCTCGATTAGATTCGGGCCAGGCATCTCGAACGCGTTCTTCAGGGCGGCGCTGAAGTCCTCAGCCCGTGCGACGCGTCGTGCCGGTACGCCCATGCCTTGGGCCATCGACACGAAGTCGATCGCTGGTTCCGACAGGTCCAACTGCGCCTTGGCCTCGGGACCGATCTTCTCTGCCCCTACGCGCTCGAGTTCAATGTTGAGAATTCCGTACGAGCGGTTGTTGAAAATGACGGTCGTCACATCGAGACCCTCACGCGCGATCGTCCACAACGCCTGAATCGTGTACATGGCGGAGCCGTCGCCAACAAGTGCGAGCACGGGACGGTTCGGCGAGGCGGTCGCCGCGCCCAAGGCGACCGGCAGGCCTTGCCCGATCGCGCCGCCGGTCAAGGTCAGCACGTCATGCCGGGGCGTCCCGGCGGTGCAAATCGGCAGCTTGACGCCCGAAGTTGCCGCTTCATCTGAGATGATCGCGTTTGCCGGCAACAAGGCACCAATCGCCTGACACGCCTTGGCGGCGTTGAGTTTGCCTTTCGGCAACTTCGGACGCCCGGCGCTCTGCAACTTGGGGGCGGTGTCCGACGCGCCGACGGCCTCGACGAGAGCACGCAGTGAGGCCACCGCATCTTCATGGGTCTGCACCAATGTGTGGGCTGTGCAGTCGTCTGGTACCAGATAGCTTGTCTTACCTGGGTACGCGAAGAACGACACGGGCGCCTTGGCATCCACCAGAACCAAGTGGTCATAGCCGCTGAGCTGTACAGAGGCCATTTCGGCGAGATACGCAATGCGCTCGACGGCGGGCAGCCCTTCTCCTCGCTCTAGTCGTGTCGGAAAGACCTCACAGAAGAGCTTGGCGCCTGTTTTCTCCGCGATCTGCGATGCCGCGCGCAACCCCGCCTCACGTAGCACCCGATTGCCCAACAGGAGCGCAACCTTCTTACCTGACTTCTTGATCACCTGTGCCAGCGCTTGCACGGTCGCGTCCGAGGACGGCGGCGGTTGAACCGGCGCATGCGCTTGCACGGGCTCGGCACCATCGTTCCAGGACACATCTGCGGGCAAGATGAGCGTAGCGATCTGCGCAGGCGGGCCTTTGGCCACTGCCACAGCCTCGGCGGCATCGATGGCGAGCCGACTCGTTTCAGGTGTGGTCTTGATCCACGTAGAAACATTCTTCGCGACCGTCTCGATGTCCGACTGCAACTGCGCGTCGTATTGGGTGTGATGGGTCGCGTGGTCTCCGATGATGTTGACCATGGGCACACGTGCCTTGCGCGCGTTGTGCAGGTTCGCCAGGGCGTTGCCGAGACCACATCCAAGATGCAACAGAGTGGCGGCAGGCTTGTCCGCCATGCGCGCGTATCCGTCGGCAGCCCCGGAGGCCACCCCCTCGAACAAGCACAGTACACCTCGCATGTCCGCGCCATCTAGCGCTGCCACGAAGTGCATCTCCGAAGTGCCAGGATTGGTGAAACACGTATCAACGCCGGCATTGACGAGAGTCTGAATCAGAGCGTGTGCACCATTGCCCATGGTCCGCGGGACAGTACTACATGCACTGCAGGCTCCCCAGGGGATCCTCGGGAAATCCGCGAACACGGGGTAATAGCAAGTTCTGGATGATACGCGGGCCCCACAGCGCGCGCGAGACTCCGGGTCGGCGAAGACGCCAGCGCGCTCTAGGCTCCGTTGCTCACGCCAGAGTTCGGCGGCGGCAACGGTCGGTGGGCCGAAGTTCTGATCGTTCAGCAAGAAAAACCACACACGAATGCCCAGCGCTTCCCACGCAGCGAGCTCTTCCATGAAGCTCGCCCCGTACCCGGGAAACTGCTGGCTATTCACCCTGGGAAGGTTCTCCCTCCGAGAGGTGCAATGGACGCCGATGTATTCCATTCCGCGTGCTCACCTCAAGGCCGGCGGTAGAACTCTGCCGTTTATCGAGGTGGGAGAGGAGACCGTCCAGGACAGCACCCGGATACTGCACTGGCTGGACCAACATCGTCAGCCGTTTCCGGTGATGCCTGCCGACGAAGCTCAGCGCAGGGACGCCATGGCCATCGAAGACCTCGTCGACGATGTGGGCTTTGACATCATTTGCTACATGTACGCGACCCTGGCCGATTATCCCGCAGATTTGGTGCGCCTCTGGGGCTGGAGCGCGACTCCCCTCACCCGCTTTGGTTTGAGGGCGGCCATGCCGGTGACCAAGTACTTGATGCGCTACAACATTGGCTTTACCGACCACGACCAGGCCCAAGGTATCGGGCGCATCAACCGGGTCATGGATGCGCTGGACGCTATGCTTTCAGACGGCCGCGAGTTCCTGGTAGGAGAGCAGTTCTCTATCGCGGACATCAGCGCGGCGAGCATACTCGCCCCCGCGTTGATGCCGCCAGAGCATCCCTTGTATTCGTGCGATGCATTTGTGCGCAGACTTGGTGAGCAGGGCAAGCAGTTCGAGCATCACCCAAGTTATCAATGGATGCGTCGAATCTACCGGCAGTATCGTTTCGCACCGCCCGATTCATGCAGAGCGTGAGTCGGTATGAAGGCCACCGCTTTTGTGGGGGGATCGTGCAAACGCGCTACGATGAGACGTGACCGATCCTCCACCGTCGCTCCGCCTCCCATTCCCGCTTTCCGTCGTGAGTGGCATTGCGGATCGGTGGCCAGCGCAGCTCGTTCCCATCGACGTGGATCGCGCGATGCGGACTGCCGAGCGCATTACGGGACTGTGCGATTATGCGGACGACGGGGGGTTTGGCCGACGTCTGCACGCCACGGTCGAGAGCTTGAAGGAAATCGAGTGGAACCTGATCGGTCGCGTCTCCGTCCGAACCGCGCTGCGATGGCACCTCATCAATCGCTTGAATCTCGTCGAGCTCCTGAAACGCCGTCCCGAGCTCCGTCAGATCGAGCTCACGCCCCCGATCGTTATCGTGGGCCTCTTTCGAACCGGCAGCACGTTTCTACACAACATCATGGCGGCGGATCCCGACACGCGAGCGGGTGCTACGTGGGAGTTCGCCCATCCCGTGGGTCGGGCCCGCGACTCGCTGGGTGACGAGAAGTGGAGGAGGCGGCGAACCGCCATTCCTCTCGCCATGACCCGCATCATCATACCCGACCAGCACGAGGTACACGAGGTCACCATCGACGCCTTCGAGGAGGATTTTTTTCTGATCGAAAACGACATGGCCGTGATGATGTTCGTCGTGGGCTTTGGCGCCTGGGAATATGCGTGGCGCATGCTCGAATGGGACATGACGGAACCGTATCGCTGGCATCGCCTGCAGCTCCAGGTCCTGTCTGCACAGCGGAGCGCCCGACGATGGGTTTTGAAGTGCCCGTGGCATCTGTGGAATCTCGACGCACTTCTAAAGGTCTATCCCGAGGCACGGATCGTCCACATCCACCGAGAGGTCGGTAAAGCGATCGGGTCACAATGCAGCTTGAGCGCGCGCATTTGTTGCCGGCTTCGGCGAAGCGTCGGCCTGCACGACCTGGGCCGCTTCTGGACCGACTGCTCGCTCGCGGGGCTCGAACGCGGACTTGCTGCGCGAGATCGTCTCCCCGCATCGCAGATCTACGACGTTCACCTCGACGCGCTTCGGGCCGAGCCCAGCAAGGTCCTCCGGAACATGTACGAGCACTTCGACCTTCCGTTTGACAGCGCATTGCTGCAACGTTTCGAGCAAGCTGCCGCCGAAGAGCCGACGTTCCAGCACGGCGTCCATGACTACCGCCTCGAGGATTTCGGCCTGCAAGCCGAGGCCGTTCGTCGAAAGTTCGCCAGCTATCGCGCTCGCTTCTCCATGGATTGAAGAGAATGTTCTGATCTGTCTATTTAGCGACGAGCCTTTCGATCGCTTCGAGTAAGCTTTTGCTGTAGACGCGCCCTGCGAGATTCTCGCGCGCCTTCTTCGCGACGGCGTCCCACTCAGCCGTGTAGCGAGAGGTGTCCACCTCGATCATGCCGCGCTTGACGAGAGACGCATAGGCCCTCGCGTCGTCGCGCCGCACTAGCGTATCATTTGCCTTCGCTGCACGTACGCTGGTGGCGAGCAAGACTTTCTGATCGTGCTCGGTGAGCTCGTCGAACTTCTCCTTCTTGATGATCCCGGCACCGACGATGATGCTGATGTTCTCTTTCGCCATGTACTTGAGGCGCGTGTACCACTGGAGCGCCACCGCGGCGAGCGCGGAAACGGCAACCGTGTCGACCATTCGCGTCTGTAATCCGCCATAGACCTCCGGAAGACCCAGCCGAACAGCGTTGGCTCCGATCACGTTGACGAACTCGGCGAATACCGGATCGTCTTTCCATGCCCAGGGGCGCCTGGTCTTGAGATCGTCAGGCCTGGCGAACTCATGCATCGAGAAGAGTCGGTTCTTGCCAGCTTCCCCCCAATTCAAGAGCACGAACCCGGCGTCGTCGAACATCTTGCTAAAACGATCGTTGAGCTCGGTGCGCGCGCGGACGAACTGTTCGTACTCGGTGATCAAACCGGGCGCGGTCAGTACCAACACCGGGCGCACCACCATCCCGAGCCCTGTGGTCGAAATGCCGGCGGCATCCATCTGCCCCGCCCGAATCTTGCGGACGAAGTCACGCTCGTCACCCTGACTGCCGCCGGAATAGATGCGAAGCTCGACACGGTTCTGGGTCTCCTTCTTGATGCTCCGATTCCACGCCTTGGTGACCTTCATGAAGCCAGAGCCGGATGGCGCCAATGAGGCAAAACGGATGACGATCGGCCCCTCGGCGTTGGCCTGGGGCACAGACACGGTGCCGGGCAACAAAAGAGCACCTCCTGTCAGGAGCGCGATGAAGACAGATCTGGTTCTTCCCACAGACTCCTCCCTAGGGCGCTGATAGTACATTCAAACGCCTTGTCTCAAGTCGGAGAAAGTAGACAGATAAGACGTTCTGCACAATTCCGGAGCTGAGTGAGCGGGCCGTACAACGAGCCCTCGGCCTCCGGGAGATCGGTCATCACCAGGTTGGCCGGCATTCGGTGGCCAGCCAGGCCGCGACCGGAGGTCACTCCATCAAGGCGATTCAGGCGCAGCTCGGGCACAAGTCGGCCAAGAGCACACATCAGTACGCCCACCTCGGGCAGCGGGCCCAGCTCCGGCTGGTGGCCGATCTCGAGCCTTCCGCGCCGCCTCACGTCAACGTCAGGTCAACGAGCGAAAACCGGTAGGCGGTACGAATGCTGCAACAACCTGAAATCACAACGCAAGCGCTGGCGCCCCATAAGAAAAGGGACGACCCGGCACCGGATGCAGCCCAACGCTTGACGGTTTCGACACGCTAACACCGGCCCG